>Ga0315275_10001670_pt1 | contig 19721 bp, 16 predicted proteins | sample YL17G03_0_MG_FD_205557 | JGI IMG/M metagenome (GOLD analysis project Ga0315275, IMG submission 205557) | Sediment microbial communities from Yellowstone Lake, YNP, Wyoming, USA - YL17G03_0 | ecosystem: Environmental > Aquatic > Freshwater > Lake > Sediment | place: USA: Wyoming | collected...
GGCCGACCTGCGAGCCTCCTCACCGGCCAATCGGTCCGGCCCTCTGCCCCGCCGCCGCCAGGATGTCCGCGATCATGGAGCCGGATTCCCCAAGTGCCGCCCTCCGCTTTCTGCGATCTGTGCTATTCTTTTCTTGATAACAAGTTGGGGGCTAGGGCATAAGTGTGTGCTGAAGCAACACCAGGGCACGCTCTATGCGTTAGCCCATAAGATGCCCCCGCTCCTCGGGCGCAGGAAGCGCCCGGCTCGCCGTCGTTTCCGGACGGCGGCATGGCCCGTCGGCCGAGTGCACCGGCCGCGCCGGGCGGAGGAAGCTCGATGGCTATCCCGATGGATCTGTGGGTAGTCGTCCTGGCAGCCGGGGACGGATCGCGCCTGATCGAGTGGACTCGGGACGGCACGGGGCGTCCGGTTCCCAAACAGTATTTCTCGTTCGGTGCCGGGGAGTCGATGCTGGCCCGCACGCTCGCGCGCGCGCGGCGTCTCGTCCCTCCCACTCGCATCCTGACCGTCGTTGCCGAACAGCACCGCGAGTGGTGGGTGCGGGAGCTCCAGGGGCTCCCGGCGGAAAACGTCGTCGTGCAACCGCGCAACCGCGGCACGGCGGCGGGGATCCTCCTGCCGCTGCTGCGCCTGCTGACGCGCGACCCCGACGCGGCGGTGGTGGTCCTGCCTTCGGACCACTACGTGGAGCACGAGGAAGTGCTCCGCCAAGCGACGCTGCGGGCCATCGGGCATGTGTCGCGGGAGCCGTGGAGCATCGTGCTGCTCGGCATCGAGCCGGACGACCCGGATCCGGAGTACGGTTGGATCCTGTCGGCGCCGGGCGAAACGAGGACGATCCGGTCCGTCCTCAGGTTCGTGGAGAAGCCGGAGGCGGCAGAGGCGGCGCGCCTGATGGCCGAGGGCGCGCTGGTCAACAGCTTCATCTTCGCCGCCACCGCGCGGCAGCTGTTGCGCCTCTACGAGGAGTCCCAGCCGGCCCTGCTGCGGCACTACCTGATGAACCTGCCGCTGCGGGGCTGGGGGCGCGAGGCCCTGGAAGCGCTGTACCGCTTCCTGCCGGCGCGCGACTTCTCTCGCGACCTGCTGCAGCCGAGCGCGTCGCGTTTGCGGATGCAGCAGGTGGGACCTTGCGGCTGGACGGACCTGGGAACGCCGGGCCGGGTGGCTCGCTGGATGGAGAAGCGCCGCGCCGTGGCCACGGCCCCGGTACGGCGCGCAGCGGAGGCGGCGGCCGCGGCGCCCACGGGCGACCGCGTCGCCGTGTGAATCGGGGACGGCGGGTCCGCCAGGGAAGGAGCGCAGGACCATGCAGGTTCGCGAGGTCATGAATCCGAACGCCGAGGCGTGCGGCCCGGCGGACAACCTGAGCACGGCGGCCGGCATCATGTGGCGGCACGACTGCGGCGTGGTTCCGGTCGTGGACGAGGGGCAGCGGGTCACCGGCGTCATCACCGACCGCGACATCTGCATGGCGGTGGCGACGCGCGGCCGGCTCGCCGCGCAGATCGCGGTGGCCGAGGTCCAGTCCGGGAGGGTGTTCACCTGCTCCCCGGACGACGACGTGCGGGCCGCGCTCCGCGTCATGGAGGAGAACCAGGTCCGCCGGCTGCCGGTGGTCGCCGGCGGCGCCGCGCTGGTGGGCGTGCTGTCGCTCCACGACGTCGTGCGGCGGACCACGCCGACCCGCGGCCGGGGCGGCGGCGGGGTTTCCTACGAGGACGTGATGGGCGTCCTGAAGGCGCTTTGCGAACCCGCCGCGGAGACGGTGGGCGCCGCCTATTAGGCGGGAGAAGAGAATGGCCGGTTCCTCGCGGCGGGACAGCCCCGAGAACGCGCATGCGGGACCGGGTCACCCGGGCTCCCGGGAGGGCGACGAGTACATGATTTCCACCACGAGCTCCGGCAGCCCCTCGTCCCTTTCTGCCCCGGGAGAGAACGACCCGACCCGTTCGTTCCTCCGCAGCCTCATGCCGTTCAGCGCGCTCTCGCCCGGGGGCCTCGACGAGGTCGTGCGCGAGACGCGCGAGATCGCCGCCGAGAAAGGCCATATCTTCTTCCAGGAGGGCGAGCCCTCCGATTCGGTCTTCGTGGTGCGCTCGGGGCGCGTGCGCATCCAGCACCTGCACAAGGACGGGACGGTCCGCATCGTCTGCATGCTGGCCCCGGGGGACACCTTCTGCTGCCTGCCGGCGATGGACGGCGGGAGGTACCCGGCCGGCGCGGTGGCGGCCGACCGCAGCCACGTCTATCGCCTGCCGGCGAGCCTCTTCCGCCGCCTGATGGAGCGGGAGCCGGGCTTTGCCACGCGCACCGTCCAGCACTTCTGCGGGCGTCTGCGCATGGCCAGCTGCGAGAGCTGCTGGAAGTCGCAGGACGCGCCCGCCCGGCTGGCCGGCAAGATCCTCTGCATGGCGATGAAGTTCGGCGACGACATCCCGCTGACGCGCCGCGAGCTGGGCGAGCTGGCGGGCACCACCGTCGAGACGGCGATCCGCACCATCAAGGACTTCGAGCGCGCCGGCTGGGTGCAGCTCGGCCGGGCGCACCTGCGCGTGCTGGACCGCGCCGCCCTGGCCGAGCGCTCCGACGGCGCCGGCCCGCTGGGCGGCGCGCACGTCCAGATTCCGGTCCGGGAGTAGCGCCCCGGCCGCGGCGGGCGCCGCGACGCCGGCCGCGTGGCCCGGAGCGAAACCAGAGGAGGCTCATGGGCCGGCGTGGACCCAAGCCCGTCAAGGCGGATGCCATCGCCAAGGCCGCCCTCGCGTTGTTCGTCGAGTTGGGGGTGAAGGGGGCGACGACGCGCGCCATCGCGCGCCGGGCCCAGACCACCGAGGGTAGCCTCTACCGCTACTACGCGAGCAAGGAGGAGCTGGCGCGCCGCGTGCTCTCGAACTGCCTGGTGGAGTTCGGCGAGAGCATCGCTCGGGCGCTCGAGGGCGTGACCGGGCCGCGACAGCGCCTGCGGACCTTCGTCCTCGCCTACCTCGAATACGCCCGCCGCGCGCCGCTCGAGCACGCCCTCATCGTGCAGACCCACAACCTCAATCCCGGCGGATTCCCGGATGAGATCCTGCGCCCGCGGCGCATCCTCACGGAGATCCTCGCCGCGGGGAACGCCGGGGGGGAGTTCGACGGCCAGGACCCGCGCCAGACGGCGCCCTTCGTCGCCGGCGGGCTGGACCGCGTCATCGCCCTGCTCGCGAGCGGGCGCGGCGAGTTCGACGCCGCGCAGGTGGGTGAGGCGATGTGCGACTCGGTGGAGAAGCTGGTGGGCGTGCGGCGGGATGCGGAGCGGGCGGCGGTCGAGCGCTAGGCGACGGGTGTTCCTGCCGGACGGCGGCGGCCGGGAGGGTCTCCCTGCCGCCGTCGCTCTGCCGGGCGGCGCCGGACCCGAAGGGCATGTCCGCTACGAGCCCGCGGGATCTTGCCCTGAGGTCCCTTCCGCCTCCGGCGCCGGGCTCTCCGCCTGGCGCTCGGCGGCCGTCAGGCGCTCCCACTCCAACGGGTGCTCGAGCCGCAGGTGCTCCTCGGAGATCCGGCCGGTGAGCCAGGTCCAGTTCATCGGGTAGGCTTCGGGGTTGGCGATCACGTAATAGATGTGCCAGATCATGATGGCCAGGAAGGCCAGCCACGCCTCGTAGTAGTGGATCACGGTGGCCAGGTCGAGCACCCACTTGTCGAGCCACCGCAGCGACTGGTTCTCGAACCACAGCGCCAGGCCGGTGCCGGTCATCACCACCGTGCCCCACACCAGCGCCCAGTACTCCGCCTTCTCGATGTAGCCGAAGCGGCCGAAGCGGGGCGGCGTCGGGCGGCGCCCGGCCAGGTAGAGCAGGTTGTCGCTCGCGTCGCGCGCGTCCTGCAGGCGCGGCACCATGTCCGCTACGAACCCCCGTCCGCGCCGGGTCGTCAGGTAGTAGATGTGGTAGACGGCCGCGCCCACCTGCACCACGGCGGCGATGCGGTGCAGCAGGCTGCGCCAGGCGTAGCCGTGCTCGAGGCGGGCCAGCCAGGAGAAGATCCACGACTCGGGGTACTTGAGCGCGAATCCCGTGTACACCAGGGCGAAGAAGCTGGTGGCCAGCAGCCCGTGCTGGATGCGCTCGGAGAGCGTCATGCGCTCGAACCAGCGCATGGTCGCCTCGGCCCCGTGGTTCGCGGCGGTGCCCATCGCGCCCAGGTGCCGCCGCAGGCTGTGGCGCAGCTTGCCGACGAAGTCGAGCCCGTTGTGCAGCAGCATGCCGCCGATCACCAGGGCGATGAGCCACAGGTACGTCCAGCGCACGAAGTAGAGGACCGGCTGATTGCGAGTGGCCAGGGCGACGTGCACCGGGCCCCTGGCGAACTTGGCGCCCGCCCCGGGGTGGCATTTGCCGCAGGTCGCCGCCAGATGCGACGGGTGGATCTCGGAACGCGGGTCGGCGGATGGCAGGATCTGATGGTAGCCGTGGCAGCTGGCGCAGTTGGCGACCACCGGCGAGCCGCCGCGCGCCGCCAGGCCGTGGTAGCTGTCGCGGTAGGACTCGGCCCGTCCGGCGGGCAGCCCGAAGGTCTCGCGGATGCCGGTGGCCTCGTGGCAGTGGGTGCAGGTCTGGGTGATGCCCGCCGCGCCCACCGGGGACCGCGCATCGCGCGGGCCGCGGATGAGATGCTCGCCGTGGCAGTCGGTGCAGACCGGAGAGGCGGTCACGCCGCGCGCCACGGCCGTGCCGTGCACCCCGGTCCCGTATTCCTTCGCCGCGCGCCCGTGGCAGCGGCCGCAGGTGGCCGGGATGTTGGTGCGGTAGATCGAGGACCGGGAATCGGTGGCGCGCCGCAGCCGGTGGCTCTCGTGGCAGTCGCTGCAGGTGGCGGCGCCGGCCTTGCCGGAGCGCCCGTGCACGCTCTCCCGGTACAGCGCGTACGCTTCCGGGATGGTGATCTTGCGGCGCGTCATCAGCTCGCGGTCGGCGTGGCAGCGGGCGCAGGTCTGGGCCAGACGCGCGCGGCTCACCGCCGAGGCCGGATCACGGTGGGAGAGGACCCCGTGCGCCGGACCGTGGCAGTCCTGGCACTTGGAGGCCTCATCGTCGCCGCGGGCGAGCGCGGTGCCGTGCACGCTGGCGTCGTAGTCGGCCACGATCTTCGCGTGACACGGGCGGCACATGCCTTCGCCGGCGCCGCGGGCCGGCCGGATCCCGTGGGTGCCGTGGCACGTGGTGCAGGCGTTGCGCCCTCCGACCTGGCGGTGGGCGCTGTGCGCCACGGCGATGTCGGCACCGGCGTGGCAGGCGGCGCAGCGCACCGCGGGCAGCTTCTCGGCGTGCGGGATCGACGACGCCCCGGGGTGGCAGCGCGCGCACGCCAGGCCGGAGTGCGCGGAGGCGCGCAAGTCGGCGGCGCGCACCACCACCGAGGAGCCGTCGGCGGCGCGCGTCAGCTCAGGGCTGGCGTGGCACGTCAGGCAGTCGTCGTCGGACACGGCGGCGGCCATCGCCCCCGGCGGCGCCGGCGCGGCGAGCGCCCACAGCGCGAGGAACGCCACCCGAGCCGCGATCGCCGATGCCGCATTCCCGTGACCGGTCATCCCCTCGTCCTTTCGCGTGCGGACGCCTCCGGTCCGCGCGCCCGGACCGGTCTTCCGGACATCCTCTGCGCAAGAAGCGGACCAGGCAAGGACCGGCCGGCCCTCGTCCCCGAGGCTTGAATCCACAATCGGATACGGGGTTTAGACGGTTCCGACGGGGGCGGCCGCGCCGGGACAAAATGTCGGCTGACGGAAATATTGGTGGCCGCGGGGGGGCCGAATCCCCGCGGCGGTGGTAGGATAGGGGTCCGAAACCGCCGTCCAGACAGCGGGAATCGCCGCCCACCCGCCCACCATCTCCCTGGTCCGCTTCTTGCTGCCGGAGTGGATGTGCCCCGACGGAAGACCTATCCGCTGGGGCAGCCGATGCCGCGATCGGCTCCGCGAGTCCGTCAGCCGAGTGCGACCCAGACAGGGAGGAACACGATGAGCCGTGGTCTGAAGATCGTGGGATGTATCGCAGTTCTTTCCTTACTGCTGTTGGCCGTTCCCTCGGCGTGGGCGCACCCCGAGCTGGCCCGGCAGGCCAAGGCCCCGTGCTCCGGCTGCCACGCCGCCGCCTGGGGCGGCACCGCGCTGAGCGATGCCGGCAAGGCCTACAAGGCGAGCGGCAAGGCTCCCGCCGCCGGCGCGCAGGACCCCGCGTACGTGGGCAGCGCCAAGTGCAAGATGTGCCACATGGCGCAGTTCAAGGCGTGGGCCGCCACCAAGCACGCCAGCGCCCTCGTCAACCTCGAGAAGGCCGATCCCAAGGTGGTCGCCGACATGGCGGCCAAGCTCAAGGTCACGATCAAGGGCACGGCCGCGAAGACCGACGGGTGCGTGGGCTGCCACGTGACCGGGTACCAGCTGGCCGGCGGGTACCCCGCTGCTGACGCGGCCAAGACCGCAGCGGTCGCGGGCGTGACCTGCGAGGCCTGCCACGGCCCGGGTGGCAAGCACGTCGCCGCGGCGAAGGCCGACAAGAAGGCCACGATCGCCGCGACCGTCGGCGGGGGCACCTGCAAGGGCTGCCATACCGCGACGATGTCGCCGAGCTTCGACTTCGCGAAGCTGAAGGGGAAGGTGCACCCCGTCCCGGCGGCCGGTTCCTAAGCGATCCCATGACGCGTCCCACCGTGGGGCGGCCGCTCGGGCCGTCCCCGGCGGGGCGGGCGGGACCGGGCCGGCGAGCCACGGCCCTGCGGCGCGCCCGCCACACCATCCCGTTCCGGTCCCGTCTCCCTCGCGGATGAGAGCATGAGCGTTCCCCGGTCCCCGCGCTGGCCGTCGGCCGTCCGCCTGGCCATCGCCGTGGCCTCCGCGGCGGTGGCTGCCGGCGCGCTGCTCGCCCTCTCCTCGTGGGCGGCCCCCGAGCCGCCCCTGCCCGGCGCCCAGGAATGCGCCCAGTGCCACGAGCCCGGCCGGCCGTCGGCCCGCCGCGGCGGCGGCGCGCCGCCGCCGTACAACGCCGCCGCGCTGCGCGCCTCCCCGCACGCCGAGCTGGACTGCACCTCCTGCCACGCCGACCTGGCGGGCCGAGAGATGCCGCACGTCGCCAAGCTCAAGCCGGTGGCCTGCGGCAACTGCCACAGCGACCAGGAGAACCAGTTCGTCGAGAGCTTGCACGGCCGCGCCGCGGCGCGCGGCGAGAAGCTGGCGCCCGGCTGCAAGACCTGCCACGGCGCGCACGAGATCCTGCGGCCCAAGGACTTCCGCGCCCCCACCAACACCGTCAACGTGCCGCTGCTCTGCGGGCGCTGCCACCACGAGGGGTCGCCGGTCCAGATCATCTACCACATCCCGCAGGACAGCATCCTGCAGAACTACTCCGAGTCCATCCACGGTGAGGGGCTTTACAAGAAGGGCCTGCTGACCACGGCCGTCTGCACCAGCTGCCACACGGCCCACCACATCCTGCCGCACACCGACCCGCGCTCGAGCATCGCCCAGCAGAACGTCGCCAAGACGTGCACGCAGTGCCACGCCCGCATCGAGGCCGTGCACCGCAAGGTGATCCGCGGCGAGCTGTGGGAGAAGTCGCCTGAGGCCATCCCGGTATGCGTCGAGTGCCACTCGCCGCACCGCGCCCGGCGCGTCTTCTACACGCAGGGCATGGCCGACCGCGACTGCCTCTCCTGCCACGCCCAGCCGGGAGTCAAGGCCAGCACCGACGGCCGCCCCCTGCACGTCGACGCCGCCCAGGCGGCGGGCTCGCGGCACGCCAAGATCGCGTGCGTGCAGTGCCACACCAACGGCTCGCCCTCCGAGGTGCGGCCCTGCCGCACCATGACCGGGAAGGTGGACTGCTCGATCTGCCACGCCGAGGTGGTGACCACCTACCAGGCGAGCACGCACGGCCAGCTGGCCGCCAAGGGCAGCCCCGACGCGCCCACCTGCAGCGGGTGCCACGGCACGCACGGCATCCGCGGGCGGGCGCAGACCGACTCGCCGACCTACTCGCAGAACATCCCGATCCTGTGCGGCGGGTGTCACCGCCACGGGGAGAAGGCGGCGGTCCGCTCACCTGACCCCGAGCGCCAGATCGTCGAAAGCTACGTCGAGAGCATCCACGGCAAGGGACTCCTGGAGAGCGGCCTCACCGTCACCGCCACCTGCGTGGACTGCCACACGGCGCACGGCGAGCTGCCGCAGGCCGACCCGCGCTCGAGCGTCCACCGCGCCAACGTGGCGGCCACCTGCGCCCAGTGCCACCGCGGCATCTACGACCTGTTCGTCAACAGCATCCACTCGCCGACCGTCTCCCGGTCGAAGGAGCCGCTGCCGACCTGCGCCGACTGCCACTCCTCGCACACCATCAGGCGGGTCGACAGGGAGGACTTCCGCTTCACGGTCATGGACCAGTGCGGGCGCTGCCACGGCGAGCTCTCGAAGTCGTACTTCGAGACCTACCACGGCAAGGTCTCGAACCTGCGCGGCGCCGCCACCGCCAAGTGCCACGACTGCCACGGGGCGCACGACATCCTGCCGGTGTGGAGCCCCAAGTCGCACCTGTCGCGCCAGAACATCGTCAAGACCTGCGGGCGCTGCCACCCCGGGTCGAACCGGCGCTTCGCCGGCTACCTGACGCACGCCACCCACCACGAGCCGCGCAAGTACCCGGGGCTGTTCTTCGCCTTCTGGGGGATGACCGCGCTGCTGATCGGCACGCTCTTCGTGGCCGGGCTGCACACGCTGGCCTGGCTGCCCCGCTCGCTGCGCTACCGCGCCGAGCTGAAGCGCGAGCACGCGCGCGAGTCGGCGTTCCACTACCGCCGCTTCCCGCGCCTCTACAGCGTCCTGCACATCATGGTCATCGTCAGCTTCCTGGGCCTGGCGGTCACCGGCATGACCCTGAAGTTCTCGTACAGCGCCTGGGCGCACTGGCTGTCGCGGCTGATGGGCGGCTTCGAGGCGGCCGGCTTCATCCACCGCGTCTGCGCCGTGCTCACCTTCGCCTACTTCGGCATCCACATCTGGGACCTGCTGCGCCGCAAGTCGGCGGCGCGCCAGTCCTGGCGGGAGTTCATCCTCGGCCGCAACGGCATGATGTTCTCGCGCACCGACCTGCGCGAGTTCTGGCAGTCGACCAAGTGGTTCCTGGGCCGCGGCCCGCGCCCCGGATACGGCCGCTGGACCTACTGGGAGAAGTTCGACTACTTCGCCGTCTTCTGGGGCGTGGCGGTGATCGGCAGCACCGGCCTGGTGCTGTGGTTCCCGACGCTGTTCACGCGCCTGCTGCCCGGCTGGTCGATCAACATCGCGACCATCATCCACAGCGACGAAGCGCTGCTGGCGGTGGCCTTCATCTTCACCGTGCACTTCTTCAACACGCACTTCCGCCCCGAGAAGTTCCCCATGGACACGGTGATCTTCACCGGCGGCGTGCCGCTCGACGAGTTCAAGAAGGACCGCCCGCGCGAGTACGAGGAGCTGGTGCAGAGCGGCGAGCTGGAGCGCTACCTGGTGGCTCCGCCGTCGCCGCACGCGCTGCGCGCCTGGCGGATCTTCGGCACGGCGGCGCTCACCATCGGCATCCTGCTCGTCGGGCTGATCGTGATCGCCGTGGTGTTCGGCTACCGCTAGGAGAGCGGCCGGGCATGGCCCGGCGCGCCGGAGTCGGGAGGCCGCCATGCAGTGGCACCGCACCGTCAGCTTCCGGGTGATCGCCGGGTCGCTCGTCCTGTTGCTGCTCTCCTTCGTCCTCTACGCCTACCTGACCATCCGCTTCTACGATGAGCAGATGATGGCGCAGGCGCGCGAGGGGGCGCACCGCGTCAGCGACGTGATCGAATCCTCGACGCGCTACAGCATGCTGCTCAACCGCAAGGAGGACGTCTACCAGTCCATCCGCACCGTCGGCCGCGAGCCGGGCGTCGAGGGGATCCGCATCTACAACAAGAGCGGCGTCATCACCTTCTCCACCGACCCCGCCGAGCGCAACACCCTGGTGAACCTCAACGCCGAGGCGTGCTACGGCTGCCACGCCCGCGGCCGGCCGCTCACCGTGCTGCCCATCCCCGGCCGCTCGCGCATCTACCGCACCCGGGAGGGCTACCGCGTGCTGGGGGTGATCAACCCCATCCGCAACAGCGCCGAGTGCGCCGCCGCCGGCTGCCACGTGTCGCCGGCCCGGCGCACGGTGCTCGGCGTGCTCGACGTGCGCATGTCGCTCAAGCCGATCGACGCGGTCATCGCCGCCGCCACGACGCGCATCGTGTGGGGGACGGCGGCGGCCATCCTGGTCGTGGCGCTGGCCTCCTTCGCCTTCCTGAACGCCACCGTGCGCCGCCCCATCCGCGCCCTGCGCGAGGGCACCCGCCAGATCGGCGCCGGCAACCTCGAGCACGAGATCGCGGTGCGCTCCGGCGACGACGACCTCGGGGACCTGGCGCGTTCCTTCAACGCCATGACACAGTCGCTGCGCGCCGCGCAGGAGGAGAACCGCAGCTGGGCCGAGAGCCTGGAGGAGCGCGTGCGCCAGAAGAGCGACGAGATCCGGCGCATGCACCAGCAGATCCTGCAGGTGGAGAAGATGGCCTCGCTGGGCACCCTGGCCGCCACCGTGGCGCACGAGATCAACAACCCGCTCTCCGGCATCCTCACCTACGCGCGCCTCGAGGCCAAGCGCATCCGCCGCGAGGGCGACAACAGCGAGCTCCTGCAGAAGGTGCTCAAGGACCTCGACCTGATCGTCGCCGAGACGCAGCGCTGCGGGGCCATCGTCAACAACCTGCTGCTGTTCTCCCGCAAGCAGGTGGGCGAGTTCCACCTGGTAGCGCTGGGCGACGTCGTGGACCGCGCCCACGGCATCGTGGCGCATCATCTGACCATGGCCAACGTCAAGCTGGAGTCCGGCTGCGAGCCTCCGGGCCTGTCGGTGGTGGGCGACGACGGGCAGCTGCAGCAGGCGCTGGTGGCGCTGTTCGTCAACGCCGCCGAGGCGATGCCCGACGGCGGCACGCTGACCGTCACGGCGCTGCGCGACGCCGCCGCCGGCGAGGTGCGGCTGAGCGTGGCCGACACCGGCACCGGCATCGCGCCCGAGGACCTGCCGCACGTCTTCGAGCCGTTCTTCACCACCAAGCGGAGCGAGGGCAAGGGCGTCGGTCTCGGCCTCTCGGTGGTCTACGGCATCGTCGAGCGGCACGGCGCTGCCATCTCGGTGCAGTCGCAGCTGGGGATGGGCACCACCTTCACCATCACCTTCCCGCCGGCCGACCGCGGCCCCAGCCGCGCGGCGGCGGGGGCGGCGGTCACCGCGGCCACGGCCCGCGGCGACGCCGCGTCCGGCCGAGAGGAACCCGCATGAAGACGCAGACCGCGATCCTGATCGTCGACGACGAGGCCAACGTCCGCGACTCCCTGACCCACTGGTTCCAGGAGGACGGCTTCTTCGTGGGCGCCGCCCCCAACGCCGCCGAGGCGCTGCGCAAGATGCAGGAGCGCCGCTGGGACATCCTGCTGCTCGACATCAAGATGCCCGGCATGGACGGCATGGAGCTGCAGGGCCGCATCAACGCCATCGACGCCGGCGCCACGGTCATCTTCATCACCGCCTACGCCACCGTCGACACCGCCGTACAGGCGCTCAAGGCGGGGGCCTTCGACTACGTCACCAAGCCGGTGGACCCCGACCACCTCTCGCACATCGTTCAGAACGCGCTGCGGCAACGCCAGCTGGCGACCCAGAACGAGCAGCTCAAGGAGCAGGTCTCGGAGTTCGCCAAGGCCGACACCATCATCGGCGAGTCGCCGCAGATGGCCAAGGTGTTCGAGATGGTGCAGACGGTGGCCAAGACCGACACCACGGTGATGATCCGGGGCGAGAGCGGCACCGGCAAGGAGCTGGTGGCGCGCGCCATCCACGCCAACAGCGGGCGCCGCTACTTCCCGATCGTCACCGTCAACTGCGGCGGCATGGCCGAGGGGGTGCTGGAGAGCGAGCTGTTCGGGCACGAGCGGGGGGCCTTCACCGGCGCCCAGTACCGGCGCAAGGGCAAGCTCGAGCTGGCCGACGGCGGCACGCTGTTCCTCGACGAGGTCGGCAACATCGACCGGAAGACGCAGATGGACCTGCTGCGCGTCCTGGAGACCAAGCAGTTCACGCGGGTCGGCGGCAACAACATCATCAGCGTCGATTTCCGGGTCATCTGTGCCACCAACCGCGACCTCGAGAAGGCGGTGGCCGACGGCGCCTTCCGCGAGGACCTCTACTACCGGCTCAACGTCTTCAGCGTCTTCGTGCCGCCGCTGCGCGAGCGCAAGAGCGACATCCCGATCCTCGCCAACTACTTCATGAACAAGCTGGCCCGCGCCCGCGCCAAGGCCATCGCGCGCGTCGCGCCAGAGGCCATGGATGCGCTGGTGCGCTACGACTGGCCGGGCAACGTGCGCGAGCTGGAGAACGCCATCGAGCGCGCCATGGTGGTCGGCAAGCCGCCGGTGCTGCGGGCCGAGGACCTGCCCTTCCAGGTGTTGCAGAAGGGCCACCTGCCGGCCAGCGGCTCGCTGGCCGGCATGGAGCGGGTGCACATCGTGAGCGTGCTCGAGGAGAACGGCTGGAACATCTCGCGCTCGGCGGAGATCCTGCAGATCGACCGCGCCACCCTCTACAACAAGATCGAGAAGTACGGGCTGAAGAAGCCCTAGGCCCGGTCCGCGAACGCCGCGCGGCCGCGTCGCCGGCGGCGAGGGGCCGGATTCCAGGACCGACGACGACGGCGGATCCGGTGCGATCCGCCGAGGAGGAGAGACGCCGAAGATGGTCCACCGCCGCCGGCGACCCGAAGGGTCCGGCCCGCCAGCCTCGCTGCCCGGCGTGGCTCGTCATCGACGGCCCGCCGGGGGACTGGTCTCCGCCTCGCTCCTGAGGCGGCTCGCTCCCCGGCCCGGCGCGACCCGCGCGGCGTCGTCAGCCGGGGCCTAATGCCCGGCGGCGTACTCATCCTCGACGCGGCGCGCCTCGGCGCCGCGGAGCGCGAGCGTCTCGCGCCTCTGGTGGGTGCGCGCTTCGGGGTGCCGGTGCGCTGCGGCAACGAGCCGCTCGATGTGGAGTCCGCCTTCGACGGCGCCCGGCGCCAGTACAACGCCGCGGTGCTGATGGCGGCGGCGGCGGAGCGGGCGGCGGCGAGCGGTGAGAAGTGCCTGGTGGTGGCGGCCGTGGACCTCTTCGTCCCGGTGCTGACCTTCGTGTTCGGACAAGCGGCCCTGGGGGGCGACGCCGGGGTGGTTTCGATCCACCGCCTGGCGAACGAGTTCTACGGGATGCCGCGCGACGACGCGCTGCTGCGCCGCCGGCTGGAGAAGGAGGTCGTGCACGAACTGGGGCACATGTTCGGCCTCTACCATTGCCACCAGTTCGAGTGCGTGATGCGCTCCTCCACCTACGTGGAGGAGATCGACCTCAAGCGCGAGGACTTCTGCCCGGCCTGCGAGGCCCGGGTGCGCGAGCTGGGGCGGCCGGGGGCGGCGGGCGCCGCCTAGACGCCGAGCGCCGCGCTAGCCGTATACCCACCACAGCAGCGCGAAGTACTTCTCCGGTCCCAGCATCTGCGACAGATCGCTGAGCAGCGCGCCGCCGTCGGCGAGCGCTCCGGCGGCTCCGGAGCCGACCCGCAGGGCTCGTCGCAACTCGATGCGGAAGCGCCGCGCATCCTCGGCGTAGGTCGAGGTCGCCTCCTGCGGTCCGAGGAGGGCCGCGAGGGCGGCTTCGCCGTCGGCGATCTCCATCTCGTAGAGCCAGCCCTCGTCCAGCGGCCGGGAGGCGGCGAGGTGGGGGCGTTGCGCGAGCGCCGGGTTGACGCCCCGGAGCCGCCCGCCGAGGGGGGTGGGCAGCGGGAAGGTGCCGCCGTCGGTCACCAGCCAGAAGTTCACCTCGCCGGCGCGGGCGACTGCTCCCGGCAGCGGCGGCACGACGCCGCGCAAGCCCGGCAGGGCGCCCGCCAGTGCGGGTTCCAGGCCGACGCGCACGGTGGTCGGGGCCTTTCCCTCGGCGGCGCGGACCCAGCAGTGGTGCCGGCTGTAGCGGCGGTCGGCGGGCAGCTCGGTCGTCTGCGACGCCGGCGGCGTCTCGGCCGGGGCGGCCGCACGGGCGTGCCCGAAGTGGGCGCGCAGCGCGACGTCCAGGGGGCAGTTCTCGCAATCCAGGCTGCGGTCGCAGAGCTGATAGGTGAGGATTCCGGCGCTCATCCAGATGCAGCGCTCCTCCTCGGGGGGCACGACGGGCCGGCCGTGCTCGAGCGGCGGGGTGACCATGGCGGGCGCCTCAGGCCGCCTCGCCCGGGGCGAGGCGCATCTCCTCGGCCAGCCGCCGGCGCAGCGCCGCCGTGCCGTCGGCTTCCGAGGTTCGGAATACAGGCAGATAGCGCGCGGCCAGCGCGAAGGCGACGAAGCCGAAGGCGACGATGCCCATGGTGACCGCGATCTCCTGCCAGGTCGGGAAGTAGCCGCCGCCGGCGTAGGCCTCCAGGCCGGTGAGGCTCACGTTCAGGCGGTTGAGCACGAACCCGAGGATCATCAGGACCGCGGCGAAGAACAGCCCGCCCGGGCTGCGCCGCACGCGTGGCACGGCCAACAGCGCCAGCGGCGCCAGCACGCCGAGGGCCAGCTCCGCCCAGTAGAACCAGGTCTCGGCGCGCGGCACGAGCAGTAGGTCGAGCCCGCCGCGCCCGGCCAGGTCCGCGAGCTTGAGCGTGGCGTACGCGGCCAGCACCACCACGGCGATGCGGCCGATCTCGGCCAGCAGCGGCAGCTCGAGGCCGCGCCGGAAGGCGCGCGCGCTGAGCGTCGACTCGAAGATCACCATGCCGAGCCCCGCCGCCACGGCCGAGACGAAGAACATCACCGGCAACAGCGGCGTGTACCACAGCGGGTAGAGCTTCTGCGGGACGATCAGGTAGAGCGAGCCGAGCGAGGACTGGTGCAGCGTGGACAGCAGCACCCCCAGGATGATGACCGGGACCGCGACGTGCCTCATCACCCCCAGCGCCCGCCGCAGGCGGTAGCGCTCGAGCACCGCCGGCAGGAACTCCAGGGTCAGCACCGTCGTGTAGAGCATCACGCACCAGGCGACCTCGAACATCACCGAGCGCGGGTTCCACATGACGATGGCGTGCCAGATCTGCAGCGGACGGCCGAGGTCGATGAGCAGCGCCACGATCACCAGCAGATAGCCGAGGTAGGCGGTGAGGACCGCGGGCCGCACGACCGGCTCGAAGCGCTTGACGTGGAAGATGTGGACCAGGGCCGCGATGGTGAAGCCGCCGGCCGCCAGGCCCACGCCGCACAGCACGTCGAAGCCGATCCACAGACCCCACGGGAAGCGGTCGCTCAAGTGCGTGGTGGCGCCCAGCCCGCGCGTGAAGCGCATCCAGACGGCCACCGCCGCCGCCGCCAGCAGGAGGGTGGCGACGGTGCGCCAGAACGTGATCCTGGGCAGGGTGACGCGCATGGGTCCTCTCTTCGCCCGGACGGTGGCGCTCACTGGTCCTCGCCGCGCGAGCGGGCCTCCATGTCCTCGAGCTGCCGCTCGAGGCGCTGGACCTCGGTCCGCCGGTTGGTGATCCACCAGATGCCGTAGAGCAGCACGCCGCCGACCGCGACCACGCTGGGCACCTTGGACAGGGCGCGCTCGGTCAGCTCCGGCAGCGGCGTCTTGGCGAGCGCCGTATGGAATCCCAGCTGCTCGAACGGCACGCTGCTCAAGTAGAGCACGGACGTGCCGCCCGCCTCCTCGACGCCGTACACGCGGCTCACGTAGCGGCCGGGCTCGGCGGCGATGCGCGCGTAGGCCTCCCGCACCAGCCCGTCGCGGTCGCCGGACCTGGTCGCCCCGGTGGGGCAGACCTCGGCGCACGCCGGCGGCTGGCCGCGCTGCAACCGAGGCGCGCAGAAGCGGCACTTCTGCACCTTGGGATAGGTGCTCTGCCACTCGTAACGCGGCACGTCGAAGGGGCAGGCCTGGATGCAATAGCGGCAGCCGATGCACTTGGCCGCGTCGTAGAGCACCGGCCCGGCGGCCGTCTTGGTGAAGGCTCCCACGGGGCAGGCCGCGGCGCACGCCGGGTCGAGGCAGTGCTGGCACATACGGCGCACGTAGGCGCCGTCATGCTCCTCGAGGGCGGTGAACGCGGTCGCGGACAGCGCCGGCTCAGCCTCTCCCGGGAGCCGGTTCTCCTCCTTGCACGCCGCCTGACAGGCGCCGCACCCCACGCACATCGGGATGTCGATCAGCATCGCTTGCCGCGTGCTCATGCCTGTCTCTCCGATCGCGGCGCGGCCACCCGGCCCCTCACCGGACCTCGAGGAACTCCCGTTCGAACCGGCTCCAGACCTCGGGAGCCACGTGCTTCATGGCGCCGGGGGCGGGGGCGCCGCCGTCCTGCAGCGCGGCCGGGCTCAAGGCCGGGCCGGCACCGGCCAGGACGTCGCGCAGGCGCGCGAACTCCCCGCGGATCCAGCTCGTGGTCTCCTCGCCGATCAGCATGCTCTTGAGGTCGGCGGCGTGCTCCGGCTCGATCTCCAGCACCCACCCTTCGAAGAACGGCGCGGCGGCAGGCGGGGCGGGGCGGCGGGCGATGGCCGGGTTGACGGTCACGATGCGGGCCGCTAGGGGACTGCGCACCGTGAGTCGGTGGTCGCCCTCGGCGAGCGCGAACAAGGGCTCGCCGCGCGCGACGCGATCGCCGGGGCGGGCGAGCAGCTCGACGCGCGGGCGGTCGAGCAGCCGGGCGACGAAGTCGTCGACGCCGAGCCAGGCGCGGCCGGAGGGGAACAGGTTGAGCCAGGTGTGCGAACGGGCGAAGAAGACGCCCTGCGGCAAGCGCAGCGCGGCACCTTCGGGAGCCCGGGCCGGGGCGGGGGCGGCATGCCGCTGACGGCGGTGGAGCACCCAGTCGAGGCCGAGGAAGAAGGCGATCATCGCGAGTACGAGGAGGACGGTCATGAGTTCGGCTCCTGCCCGGGAGCGCCCGGGCGGCGTGCGAGCGCAGGGCTTCGGCGGCGCTCGCGGAGCGGATTCGGGCTCGGTGGACATACCGAACCGCACGCTCGGCACCTCCTTGCTATGGAAGTACCGTGCCAGCGTGAGCGGCACAGCTTCTATTACATTGGTAGTAAGTGCGTTAGAGACAAGAAAGGACTTCGAAATCTCAGGTCTGGAGGGCGTTCGTGTGTGGAGATTCCCAACAGTAACCAGAGCGCGAGCATGACGAGGGCCGTATTAGGGCGAAAATTCAGGGTTCTAGAAGCGTTGAGAATCGCCACAGTGAGTGTCGTATATCTCGACATTCAAGAGAGTCCAGAGGACGTGGTAGGGCCGGCCGGTTGCGGCGGAGCACAGCAGGCCCGGCCCGGGGCCTAGGCGTACACCAGGCGCAGGAGCGCGAAATACCGCTCGGGGCCGAGCATGTCGGAAACGGAGGCAAGGGGCTCGCCCCCGTCTGCCAGGGCGGGATCGCTCGGGGTTCGGGAGCGCAAGGCGCGGAGCAGCTCGGTGCGGAAGCGGCGCGCGTCGTGGGCGTAGAGATGGGCGGCGGCGTCGGCTTCGAGCAAGGAGGAGTACTCCTGGGAGGCCTTCTCGCGGTCGGGCTCGAGTTCGTAGAGCCAGCCTTCGTCGCAGGGCCGGGACATGACCAGGTGGGGGCGCTCGGCGAGGGCGGGGTTCACGCGGGTCAGCCTGCCGTCGACCGGCGCGGCGACGGGGAAGGTGCCCCCCTCCATGACGATCCACACGTGCGCGTCGCCCTTCTGGAGGGAGTCGCCGGGGCGGGGCTGGACGACCGTGCGCGGATGCTGGAAGGCGTTGGCTAGGTAGGGATCGATGCCGACGCGCACCAGCGAGGCCTGGTCCGCGGTCGGGCCGACGAGCGATACCCAGCAGTGACCGCGGCTATAGCGGCGATCCGGCGGCAACTGGCCCGGGGCGGCCGCCTCGGCCGGGGCCTCCGTGGGGGCAGGAGCCTCGGGGTGGAAGTGCTTGCGCATCGCCTGGTCGAGCGCGCAGCGCTCGCACTCGAAGGCACGGTCGCAGAGCTGGTAGGAGAGGATTCCGGCCGCCATCCACACGCACCGGAGCTCTTCCGGCGGCAGGCAGGGGTATCCACGGTCGGCGGGGGTGGTCGGCATGACGTCGCTCCTTCCGGGCTTGTTACCTGACCTCGAGGAATTCGTGCTCGAAACGGTTCCAGATCTCTTGATCCACGTGCTGCATGGCGCCGGCGACCGGCGGCCCGCCGTCCTGGAGCATAGCCGGGCTGAGCGCCGGGCCGGCCCCGGCGAGCAGATCCCGCAGGCGGCCGAACTCCGCTTGCATCCAGGTGGCGGCTTCCTCGCCCAGCAGCAGGCCCTTGAGGTCCTCGGCGTGGTCGGGCTGCAGCTGGCAGGCCCAGTTCTCGCAGAACGGGGCCCGCGCCGGCAACGCGCCGTGCCGGACGATCTCGGCGTTCACCTCGACCACCGCAGCATCGATGGGGGAGCGGACGGTGAGCCGATGCTCCCCGTCCTGGATGCGCAGGAGAGGCTCCCCGCGGGCCACGCGGCTGCCCGCCGGCTTGAGAACCTCGACGCGGGGGGCGGCGAGCACCCGGGCGACGAAGTCGTCGAGGCCGAGCCAAGCCCGGCCGGAGGGCAGCAGGCTGAGCCAGGTGTGGGACGGCGCGAAGAAGACCCCGCGCGGCAGCCGAACAGCGGCGGGGTCCCGGCCCGCCGCAACCCCGGCCCGCGCGCGGGCCCTCTGGCCGCGGTGCAGCAGCCAATCGGCGAGCAGGAAGGCGGCGACCATCATGAGAACCAGGACGACCGTCATGGCTTGGTCTCCTGCCCGAGTACGTCGGACGGCGTGGGAAGAGGCAGCCGCGCATCTGCTAGGAGTGGTCCTGCGGGCCGCGGCCCACCACCCATCGCCGAACTGATTGGGAAGATTCGTGCCAGCATCCGGGAGGATCACGAAACGACTTGATAATCAGTGCGTTGCGAGCGAAAGGGAGGTCTACTCCACCGGCAGGATGTGAATCTGAGTGCCGAGATTCCCAGCACTGCGGCGCCGGGGCCTCACGAGCAGAGCTCTTGAGGCCGGTAATCGCCCTGCGGGAGACAAGTGTCGAAGTATTCCACACCACTGTCGGGAATTGCGGCGGTCGAAGCGAATCAGAGGCGCTTCCATCTGCCGCGAGCCCGGCCCGGGCCGTGCGGTCGCGCGGGAATCGCAGCCGGCTGGGCCGTCAATCTTCGTGGCAATTGCTGCAGGCGCTGCGGTCGGGCAAGGGATTGCCGCCCGCCAGCGTGTGGCAGCCCGAGCACTCCAAGCCCGCGTCGACATGGACCTGGTGGGAGAACTTGCCGCGGAAGCTGTCCACGGTGCGGCCGGTCACGTCGCCGTGGCACTTGGCGCAGGCGGAGGGCGCGGCCCGGCCCCCCCGGTGGTGACACGGGACGCAGCCCGCCGCAGCGAAGCGTACGACCTCGTGCGGGGCCCGCTCCTCGTGAGGGCGATGGCAGGCGGCGCACTCCAGCGTCGCCCTCGCGAGGTGGGGCGCGTGGGAGAAAGCTCGGCCGGCGAATGGGCCGGCCTGATTCTCGACGCCCTGGTGGCAGGTGAGGCAAGGCGCGGAGCCCGAAGGGAAGCTCGGCCACGGGCGCGCCAGCGCCGCCAGCCCGCGGGCGCCGCGCG
>Ga0315275_10001671_pt1 | contig 19715 bp, 19 predicted proteins | sample YL17G03_0_MG_FD_205557 | JGI IMG/M metagenome (GOLD analysis project Ga0315275, IMG submission 205557) | Sediment microbial communities from Yellowstone Lake, YNP, Wyoming, USA - YL17G03_0 | ecosystem: Environmental > Aquatic > Freshwater > Lake > Sediment | place: USA: Wyoming | collected...
GTCATGGGTGCACGATACGATGAGGCAATGGGTGCCCTGCTCGATTGAACAGAGTAACAGAATCAATACAACTTTTTTAAGGGAACTCTCCCTGACATTTTTTTAATAAAAAATGGCTCTGTAGAAACGGGCATGAACGGGAGTTCACACCAGAACCATGAAAATCATATTCTCTACGATGGACTACCGCCTCAGGGCCTCTCCGAGGCACGGCTACCAGGGAGTTTTTCTTGAATTTTTAGTCTTCAATCCGCCACAGGGGCGCCCTGTCGGGGGTGGCGGTATTCATCGTACCAGATGAATAGAGTGATAACAATTCCTGCATCAAAACCGGATACTACGATTTTCATGGGAAATACTCAATTACATTCTCAACGCTCAATAGGGGTTTCACCCCAGCCGCTGTGGCTCCCCCGAATGCGATAACCCCCGAACAGGTAATACGTCATCATCGCTAAGCGCAGGGGCTGCATGGGGGGACAGGACGGTCCCCTCCTTCATCGAACTTGTACTTTATACTTCATTGTTTAGCAAAAGGAATTCTACAGAGCCAAAAAAAAGGTTTATTTCTTGGGCTGTCGTGTAATGGTGAATGATTCCAGCAGCTGGTGAGTTATCCGCGTTCCAAGACTCGGCTGGATGGCTTCAAGCCAGAGGAAAAATCCTACTCTTGAAGGGGTTGGCCGTTCAAATTTGAAATGCCCATCCTTTGCCTGGATCATTTTATGGTACTCTCTTTTCTGTCGTGAACGAAGGTAGATGATCAGTTCATAATCGGGAAGATCTGTCGCGATAATTGCCTTCGAATAATACTTTGAAAAATCCTCAAACTCAATCTTCCTGCTTTTTACTGTCAAGCCATAGGTATCGCACAGCAATTTGACCGACTGAGGGAACAATCCGCCATAGAGAACTTTTTTTACGAGCTGCCCGGTCTCGCTGGTTACCTTCGGAAGTTTTCGCTCTCCCCCTTTTTCAATCTCACTGAAGATCTGGGTGCGCACTTCGTCATGGTACCGCTTGTAGTCAAACGGGTGTTTCATCGGGAAATCTGTTGCTGGTATCAGGTTGGGGTGATTTTCCGGGTTGTTGTACAGAATCCTGGGACGATAATGCTTGAGGATTGACTTTATTTCCTCACAGGAACTGGTATGGATGATTGCATTGGTCTTATCTTTTGCAAGCCTCTTGACAACAGAATAGTTCGAAAGGTCAATGGATGAAACAAGAAGAAATGGCGTGATCTTCTGGTCGTAAAGGTACCCGATGAGTCGTTTCTTGAACGCGATTTCCTGTTCAAACTCTTTTAAATCTGAAGGCGATGTTACTACTTCGGCGAATGCTACATGGTTATCCGAATCGACGAGCAGCATATCAAATTCCGCAAGGTCCTGCCCGTTACCCCGGATGGTGATGTCACCATATTTCGAATAAAAAAGACCGTTCTGTCCGAGCTTAACCTCTTCCCGCCTTCGTGGGGCATCCGCACCTTTTCGTGCAAGGTATTTTATCCGGCTTGGTTTTTTTGAGATATCCAGAAACATCTCATAGACAATTGCTTCGAACCATCTGCCTTCTGCAGTTCGCATGGGTTCGATATCCGGGGAGAAAAGTTTTTTTCGCTCGATATTGTTCATATGACGCGTGGCATTGAGGGCGATGGCTGCGTTGGGTTTGAAATTTTTAAAATTGGAATTCAGCCACGGGATCATGATTGCAGTATAGAATTTCAGTCACCATTGTAAATAACAATCTGCTTTGACTTTAATTTTCAAATAACAGTTTTACAATAACAAAATATATATACCTACGAAAGATATTGCCTTCGTACCTTAGCTGTGTGAAAACACTATACATGGCAAGGGAGGAAAAAATCGAGGGGGTCTTGAGAAATGCCAAAAGTAAAAAAAATAACCGGCATGGCTCCGCTGCCACAATATATAATGCCGGATGAATCGGAACCTGAATACGAGCTTATCCTGGAACAATTGCAGGACTATCGCAAATCTATGATTGGCTCTTCTTATTACTACATCCGAGCAGGTGATGAGCGGTCATGCCTGTGCAGGATTGTGCATGGCGGGGGCAAGGTGTTTTTCCATGAACTGGTGGATCATCACAAACATGGGATCAGTGATGAGGACCTTGAGGACTCTGTCAGACGGGATACCGGATCTTTCACCTTGCCGGGACATTATCCTGTTTCACCGCACGTTGAACAGAAATTACGCATATTGTACGACATCTAATACTTTTTTTTAGGAATGTGAGAAATTTGCGTCAGCAGGTCGCTCGTAGTATTGAAAAAAAAAATTAAAGATTGCAGGGTATTTCTGCAATCCTCATGTCTCCATCTCTCCTGTGCGGATCCTGATTGATTTTTCTACCGGCATGATGAATATTTTACCATCACCAATTTTTCCGGTACGGGCCGCTTCAGTGATTGTTGCAACAAGATTATCGACATCAGTATCCCTGACTACAATCTCCAACTGAATTTTAGGCAGGAAATCAACGGTCATCAGACCACCGCGGTACTCGAGGGTAATTCCCTTCTGTTCACCTCGCCCTTTGACCTCTGATATTGTCATACTGATGAATCCTTTGTCTTCAAGCGCCTTTTTAACAAATTCGAACCGTTCAGGTTTGATAATTGCTTTTACCATTTTCATGATTCTCTCTCCGGATTAGCACCGCTCTCCATGCTGGGAGATGTCAAGGCCGACATACTCTTCTTCCTCAGTGACCCGCAGACCGATCGTTTTGTCAATAATCACTGCAAGGACATAGGTTACCACAAACGCATAGATAAGTGCAGCGAACGCACCAACCGCATTTGCAACGAACTGGTGGACATTTCCCTCAATCAGTCCTGATGCGCCGTTTACTGCTGCAACAGCAAAGATACCGGTTGCGAGGGCTCCCCAGAGACCCCCCATACCGTGAATTGCCCATGCATCAAGGCTCTCATCCAGACCTTTCCTGATGCGGAAGAGCAGCATTCCATAACAGAATGCCCCACCAATTGCGCCAATCAACAGGGCTCCCATGGGAGTCACATACCCGCAACCGGGTGTGATAGCAACAAGCCCGGCAATTGCACCACTGACAAACCCGAGAGAACTCGGTTTTCCGTGAAGCCAGCTGATCAGAAGCCATGACATTGCCCCTGCAGCTGCGGCAATGTTGGTAGTGACAAAAGCCTGGGCTGCAAGACCATTGGCCCCGAGTGCACTGCCTGCGTTAAACCCGAACCAGCCGAACCAGAGAAGTGCGGCACCAAGAATGGTGAGGGGAATGTTGTTTGGTTCCATCGCATACTTGCCAAAGCCAACACGTTTTCCGATGACAAGCGCAAGTGCAAGGGCTGCAAACCCGGAACTTATATGCACAACGGTTCCACCGGCAAAATCCAGTGCACCAAACTGTGCAGCCCAGCCGCCACCCCATACCCAGTGGGCCAGGGGATCGTAAACGATCGTGGTCCAGAGAAGTCCAAATATGAGAAATGAACTGAATTTAATGCGTTCTGCGAACCCTGACGTGATAATTGCCACAGTTACCGCTGCAAAAACGAGCTGGAATACCATGTACAGCAATCCAGGTATAGCAGCGCTGTAAGGACCGGGTTCCATACCTACGTTATTCAGGCCAACATATTCGAGGCCGCCAATAAACCCGCCTATGTCAGGACCGAATGCAAGTGAGTACCCAACCATTACCCACTGGATACTCACTAATGCGAATGCTACGAACGACAGAGTAATCATCGATATGAGATTTTTCCTGCGTACCAGTCCGCCATAGAAAAAACCAACGCCCGGTGTCATGATCATGACAAGCGCGGTTGCGGCGAGAATCCATGCTGTTGCTCCTGTGTCTAAAACCATTTTCTGTTCACCTTTATTTCATGTGATTTGCATGCAGGGGATCTTATGAGCGTTCCCATTCATATCAAATTCCTGCCGGATGAAAAGTCCGGTGGTTCTCTTTCATGATCCGGCTGCTGCAACCCAACAACTTGCGAAATTCTCGCAAGAAGGAAGTTACATTCCTAGATTTATAAATATTTCTATTAAGAAAAAAAATCTTCCGTTGGAACACAGAACAAATTTGGAGAAAAAAAACTTAAAAAAAGCCGGCGCGCATCGATGGCAGGCTTTTTAGAATCCGTGTGCCTGTCAGCGTTCCATCTCACCGGTCCTGACCCTAATAGCAGTATCGACCGGTAGGACAAAAATCTTACCATCTCCGAATTTTCCGGTCTTTGCAGCACTGATAATCGTTGCGATCAATTCGTCCACCTCATGATCCCGGATGACAATCTCGATCTGGAGTTTAGGAAGCATATCCACCACCATCTTCTTTCCCCTATATTCAAGGGTAATACCTTTCTGCTCTCCCCGTCCCTGGACTTCGGTAACAGTCATACTTGTTACACCTTTGTCCTCAAGGGCCTTTTTTACCAGCTCGAACCGTTCCGGTTTGATGATTGCTTTTACCATTTTCATGATGATCACTTCAGACCCGTTCACCATGCTGCGAGATGTCCATCCCCACGTACTCTTCATCTGAGGTTACCCGTAGTCCCATCAAGCGGTCAACAACACTTGCGATGATATAGGTAACGACAAAGGAAAAGACAAGTGCTGCGAGAGCGACAATACCATTTGTCGTAAATTGCTGCAGGTTACCTTCAAATAATCCTGAGACTCCACAAACCGCCATCGCCGCGAACGCGCCGGTTGCAATCGTCCCCCAGAATCCACCTATGCCATGAATTGCCCATGCATCAAGGCTCTCATCGAGCCCTTTCCTGATCCGGAATAACATTGCGCCATAACAGATCAGGCCGGCAACGGCACCGATCAGGATTGAAACCATTGGTGTAACAAATCCTGCTGCGGGAGTAATCGCAACCATGCCGGCTATCGCCCCACTCACAATCCCCAGCGAGCTTGGTTTACCGTGATACCAGCTGGCTCCCATCCATGCGAGCGTGCCTGCGGCTGCGGCGGCATTTGTAGTCACGAAAGCATTGACTGCCGATCCATTCACTGCAAGTGCACTGCCAGCATTGAACCCGAACCAGCCAAACCAGAGCAGAGCAGCCCCAATCAGAGCGATGGGAATATTGTAGGGTTCCATGGAATATTTTCCAAAGCCGGCCCGGCTTTTGATCACAAGGGCAATTGCAAGTGCAGAGAAACCAGAGCAGATCTCAACAACGGTACCACCAGCAAAATCCAGAAGTCCCATCGACTGCGCCCAGCCTCCTCCCCATGCCCAGTGGGCAAGCGGGCAGTATACAAACGTCATCCAGAGCAGCATGAACACAATAAATGAGGAAAGCCTGACGCGTTCTGCCACACCGGATGTTATGATGGTCAAAGTCACAGCTGCAAAGAAGAGCTCAAAGACCATGAACACCAGCGGTGCATACCCATCCTTTCCTGCATCCATTGAGACGCCGTTCAGGAAGGCATAATCGAGGTTTCCGATAATTCCGCCGATATCCGGGCCAAAAGCGAGCGAGTACCCGATCACCATCCAGTAAATACTGACAACCGCGAGGACGACAAAAGAAAGCGCGATCATCGAAATGATATTCTTCCTGCGAACAAGTCCTGCATAAAAAAGACCCACGCCCGGAACCATCAGCATCACGAGCGCTGCAGACACCATAAGCCAAACTGTTGTTGCCGAATCCAATGCCATTTTTCCACCTTACTATCAGTGTTTGAGGGAACAGACCGATCCGGGAAAATGGGACTTAAGAGAATCTGGTTGACCCAATCTGTCGTGCAGACAGCAACCGGGTCGGGCTTTTGGGATGCCTTGAAAAGCATCCGCTGGGTGTGATTATCATATTGCCAATCCAACTGATCCAATTCCCGTTACCATGCACAATCCCGGATAAAAAGTCCGGTGATATCAGGCAGGAATGAGAGATTTCCGACGTTTTCCTGGTTATTGGTGGTCGAAAAAATTAATATGTTGCCAGGTACCTGTCAAGCTCCCACGGGTGAACTGCAAGCCGGAAGGAATCGGTTTCCATCTGTGCAATGCTCGAGAGGTTTGTGACCACATGTTCGCCAAGGGTCTTGCAAAGTATATCGTCTTTAAGCAGTGCCGCGTTGGACTCCATAAGGCTGCCCGGCAGCATATCGATATGGAGTCTCTTCCGGGCTTTCTCATCGAGATGATAGATATTCGTATTCGTGCTTTCAGGAGGCATAACCTTGTTCCTGATGCCGTCCAGTCCTGCTGCAAGCATGCAGGCAAACGTGAGATACGGGTTGCACATCGGGTCCGGGCTGCGGAACTCAGCACGGGTGCTGTTGCCGCGGGCTGCCGGTACACGAACCAGTGCTGAGCGATTGGCTGCACTCCAGGAAATATAACAGGGGGCTTCGTAACCGGGGACAAGCCGCTTATACGAGTTAATGGTAGGATTTGCCACTCGCGTGATTGCCTTTGCGTGCTTCAGGATACCCCCGATGTAATACATTGCGGTGTCGGAAAGCTGATTCTCACCATTGGGATCGAAGAAAGCATTCTTACCATTCTTTGCCAGTGACCCATGCGTATGCATACCGCTGCCATTGATGCCCGCAATAGGTTTTGCCATAAAGCTCGCGTGCAAGCCATACTGGAGAGCGATCGACTTGGTTGCAAACTTGAAGGTAATAACACGATCTGCAGTGATGAGGGCATCACCATATTTAAAGTCTATTTCATGCTGACTGTCCGCGACTTCATGGTGAGAGGCTTCAATCTCAAATCCCATGTCGCTCAACGCAAGGACAACATCGCGTCTTACGTCCTCTGCAGAGTCTGTAGGGGCGAGATCGAAATACCCTCCGTGATCTTCGAATTCTGTCGTCGGAATACCCTCATACATTTTAAACAGGAAAAATTCGAGTTCTGGTCCCGTGTTAAATGTAAAACCCATCTTTGCCGCTTCAGCAATGGTTTTGCGCAGGATAAATCGGGGGTCCCCATCAAACGGTTTATTCCCGTACGTCTGGACATCACATATGAACCGGGCAACCTTTCCTTCCTGGGGTCTCCAGGGGAGGACCGCATACGTTGTCGGGTCCGGCTTAAGCATCATGTCGGACTCTTCAATCCGGGCAAATCCTTCGACGGAGGATCCATCGAACCATATACCCTCGGTCAGTGCTTTCTCTGCCTGAATAACCGGGATCGAGACGTTTTTCGGCTGACCCTGGATGTCGGTAAACTGCAAGCGGATAAATTTTATTTTATCCGCCTCGATTTTTTTCAGGAGTTTGGTTACATCTGCTGGCATATTGGAAGACATGTTCCACCCATTTATATTTATACTTATTCAACCAATCTGATTGAACGAATGTTCATTATGCAATGAACATATGTTCATCAGTACAACATCATTCTTTATTGTGATAATATGTGTGGTATTATTGGTGTGATTGATAAGCGCCGCCAGAGTGTGGATGGTGCGAAAATCAAAGAGGCGCTTTCCCTGATGAATGAGCGGGGGAGTGGTGAAGGAGCCGGGTACGTAGCGTACGGAATCTACCCGGAATATAAGGATTACTTCGCACTCCATGTTTTTTTTGACAATATCCGCGAAAACAAGGCTGCAATTGATACCCTGCTGGAGAAATGGGGAACCATCGTCCATGATGAACAGATCAAAACGTATGAGCAGCCCAATATCCGGAAAGTTCATACCCCCTGGCGTTATTTTTTCCGTCCTGACCGGAGCCTGATGCCGAAAAGTACCACACCCGATGAAGACATTGTTACACACCTTGTCATGAAAGTCAACGCGGAAAAGAATGGTGCACTTATCTTTTCTTCCGGTAAAAACCTGGGCGTTTTCAAAGCAGCAGGCTGGCCTGAGGATGTCGCTGATTTCTACCGTATCCAGGATTATCAGGGGTATCTCTGGCTTGCGCATAACCGGTACCCTACCAATACACCCGGCTGGTGGGGGGGCGCACATCCATTCAACCTCCTGAACTGGAGTGTTGTCCATAATGGCGAGATAACCTCCTACGGTACCAACCGGCGCTACATTGAAAGCTATGGGTATAAATGTACCATGTATACTGACACAGAAGTGGTAGCATATCTTGTTGACTTGTTGATACGAAAACACGGGCTCTCAGAAAAGATGGCGGTGCGGGCACTAGCACCCCCCTTCTGGGATGATATTGACCGCATGCCGGTAAAAGAGCAGGAACTCAACCGGGCGATCCGTCTTGCGTATGGTTCCGCGCTCATGAATGGTCCTTTTGCAATCTGTGTCGCAAATGAAAACACTTTGGTGGGCTTTACTGACAGGATCAAGCTGCGCCCTCTCGTAACCGGTGAACTTGGAGACCGGCTCTATATCTCCAGCGAGGAAGCAGCGATCCGGCGGATGGAACCGGATGTTGATTCTATCACTATGCCAAAAGCCGGTGAACCTGTCATAGGAAGGGTTATTGCATGACAATCGGCAGTATCCCTCTTCGGTATAAAGTCGAGATCGACCCTGACCAGTGCATGCTCTGCGGGCGCTGCGTTGAAAACTGTTCATATGGGGTTTTCCGTAAGGAAAATGATTCAATCCGGGTGAACTCCCGCAACTGCGTTGCCTGCCATCGCTGCACCGCATTCTGCCCGAGGGATGCTATCAGTATCTATGAGAAACCCACGGATTACCGAAGTCACCCTGTCTGGACACGTGAGGTCCGTGAGAATATCTTTAATCAGGCAAAGACCGGAAAGATCGTCCTTGCCGGCATGGGTAATGCACTTCCCTACCCGATAATCTTTGATCGCCTTGTCCTGGATGCCTGCCAGGTAACAAATCCAAGCATCGACCCGCTTCGCGAACCCATGGAGCTGCGGACGTATCTTGGGAAAAAACCAGCATCACTTTCCATTAAAGAATCCGCACATGGTGAAGTAGAGCTCTTAACAAAACTTTCCCCAAACCTCCAGATCGAGACACCGATCATGATCGGGCACATGAGCTACGGTGCAATCAGCTTAAACGCCCAGACCGCACTCGCAAAAGCGGTAAGCCGGATAGGGACTTTCATGGGAACGGGAGAAGGCGGACTCCACGAATCACTCTACCCGTACCAGAAAAATATGATTGTCCAGGTTGCGAGCGGACGATTTGGGGTGGATATTAATTATCTCGAACGCGGTGCTGCCATTGAGATCAAGATCGGGCAGGGTGCAAAGCCGGGGATTGGCGGGCACCTGCCGGGTGAAAAAGTCTGCGCTGATGTATCGTGCACGCGTATGATCCCGGAAGGAAGTGATGCGATTAGTCCTGCACCCCATCACGACATCTATAGTATCGAAGATCTCAAGCAGCTCGTACGAGGTTTAAAGGAAGCGACCGAGTGGAAGAAACCCGTCTTTGTGAAGATTGCAGCAGTGCACAACTCCGCAGCAATTGCAGCGGGTATCGCACGTTCTTCTGCGGATGCTGTAGTGATTGATGGATTCCGCGGTGGAACCGGTGCTGCACCACGGGTGTTCCGGGATCATGTCGGGATCCCTATAGAAGCAGCAGTCGCAAGTGTGGACGCCAAACTTCGCCAGCAGGGGATCAGAAACAAGGTTTCGATTATCGCAAGTGGCGGGATTCGCGAAAGTGCTGATGTGGCGAAGATCATCTGTCTCGGTGCTGATGCCGTTTATATCGGGACTTCCGCACTCGTTGCCATGGGATGCCGTGTCTGCGGTACCTGTTACCGCGGGCAGTGCGCATGGGGTATCGCCACCCAGAAACCGGAACTCACCAGGAGGCTTGATCCCGACATCGAATCGGTGCAGGTAGAGAACCTGATTCATGGATGGACTCTCGAGCTTGCTGAGCTGATGGGTGCTGCGGGTATCAACAGCATAGAGAGCCTGAGGGGCAACCGGGACCGGCTCAGGGGTTACATGCTGGACGAAGGACTCTTAAACGTTCTTGATGTGAAAACGGTGGGGGCGTAATGACGACATCGGTCAGGATTGATGCAAAAGATCTTCATTACACACCTCTCAACAAGCAAATCCGTGAGGCGATTGCTGCCGGGGCAAAGGAGATCGTGATAGATAACGTTCTGGGGCAGCGATTCATTGGTGATGGGATCCGGGGCGAGGGTGTTACGCTCACGGTCAACGGCGTTCCTGGCGGGGATCTCGCCATGTTCATGAGCGGCCCGACGATCATCGTTCACGGGAATGCTGACCATGCACCGGGAAATACTATGGATAAGGGAAGGATCATTATTCATGGTAGTGCCGGTGATGCAGTTGCTCACAGCATGCGTGGCGGCAGAATATACGTGAGGGATAACATCGGCTACCGTGGCGGCATCCACATGAAGCAGTACACTGATAAGCGTCCGATCCTTGTTGTCGGTGGAGCGGCACGGGCATTTCCCGGGGAGTATATGGCAGGCGGTCTTCTGATTGTGCTTGGATTAACCGGCATCCCTCCCCTTGAAGAGCGTGGCGTCGGGAGTGGGATCCACGGTGGTGAAATCTATGTACGGGGCATTGTCGACAAGAATAACCTGGGGGTCGGGGCACAACAAATGCCCGCGACTGAAGAGCAGAAGAAAATGATCAAACCGATCATCGAGGATTTTGCACGAACGTTCGGTATTGATCCAACACCTCTTCTGACCTCTGATTATTCGAGAATTTCTCCTGCAAGCGCACGACCGTTTGCGAATAAATACACATGGGAGTGATGGTGATGGCTGCAAAAAGTTATCTTGATTTGAAAAGCGAGGTCTGGGACACGGGTAAATGCTCGGGATGCGGTGCATGTGTTGCGGTCTGCCCCGCGGATGCCATCTCATTTGATGAAGGAGAAATGGCAATAAGCCCGAGGAGTAACGGGTACTGCAAACAGATGACTGATGGTGTTGACTGTGGTGCTTGCTGGTCTGTCTGCCCCCGCATTGGCGATCAACCTGCTGAAACTCTCGGCACGTATCTCGAACTTTTTTGCGCGAGCGCTGCCTTTGAAGTTCCGCACAAACAAAGTGGCGGTGCGGTCACCGCAATCCTTGCAAATGCTCTGGATGAGGGACTGATAGATGCGGTTGTCACGGTCACGGAGGATCGCTGGACCCTGAAACCATCATCTGTGGTGATCACGAAATCGGAAGTGCTCATTCAGCAGGCGGGAAGCCGGTATAGCTGGTGGGTACCGCTCCTTGCTGCCCTCAAGTATGCAGCAGTCGAACGCAAGTACAAACGGATCGCAGTAATCGGAGTTCCCTGTGCTGTTCAGGCAGTAGCACGAATGCGTGAAAGTGATAATGATCTCGTAAAACCGTATGGGAAAGCTATTCGTCTCGTGATCGGTCTTTTCTGTACAGAGACGTTTGATTATAATGCACTCATTTTGGAAAAACTCAAAACCCACTACAAACTCGAACCTCACGAGATTAAAAAACTCAATGTGAAAGGAAAACTCGAGGTTTTAAAGCAGGACGGCAGTACTACGATAGTACCACTTGGAGAACTGGAAACCTGCATCCGGAAAGGCTGCCATTTCTGCACGGATCTCACTGCCCTATTTTCTGATATCTCTGCGGGTGCGATAGGGTGCCCTCCCGGATCAACAACACTTATTGTCCGCACACCGACAGGCAGAGGATTCGTGTCCAGTGCTGTGCAGAACCGGAAACTGGATGTCAGAACCGGTGTTGATACTGCGGCCATTGAGAAACTGGCTTTGGCAAAAATCAGGAAAAATTTCAAAAAATAATTTTGGGTAATGTACCAATCCAGCCCATAATTTTTTTCATTCTTACGATGACATTTTCGAAAAAATTTTGTAACAAAAACTGAAATGAAAAAAGTGACTATAATTTTCAAGCATCCTTTTTCGTGTTGATGGCCCCTGCATTCAGTTCTATCGCATTGTGAGGGTCGCCACAGTGGCGGGGCGGAGGCTTTGCCAAAGCCCCCAGGAGCGTGATAACTATTGATTGGAGTATTATTTTCAGAAGATTTTATGAAAAAATTAGGGGCTAATATAACACTTTACCCATAATTTTTTTAAACCTTTCCTGCAGAATGGGTAGAAGAGTCTGACCACCAACTGCACGCCGGTCCGCTGGATATCTGTTTTTATTTTTCCCGCTGTATCCGGGTCAGTGGTGAGCACTGGTCAAAGAATTCCGCGATGAACGGTGCAAACTCCTCCTTCCAGCATTCCGGGCCCTCATGAAGTGTCCATCCCAGTTCCAGCGACTGCCGCACGTGTTTTCCCAGACTCACACTAATGAGAGCGTCTGAAGACAGCAGGCTTTTTGCAGTCTGATATTCTCTGGGCACCTCCATCACGTACCGCCCTTCTTCAATGAATGGCCGTGACTGATGTTCCGCACGGTGTTTTTCACGGAATTTATCTGCATTTGCGTGGTTCCAGAGTGGAGGTCCCAGATGACGGCGTATTGCCGGAAGGTCCCCAACAAGGAGCTCAAGTAGGATCATGCATTCCTCTGACTGCATATCATAGGAAGCGTGATGGACGGCAAACCCGTTTCGCTCCAGCAGTTCCCTGATTGCAGAAACGCTGCGTTTGAGTTGAGGCACAACAATTTCCGGGATAAGCTGGGGTGTCGCAAAGGTGACAGCAAAAACAAAGGTCTTGCGTTGAGCGATACGTGCTGCCAGTTCTTTTTTCAGGATGCAGCGTTCCATCGGGTGCAAAAAGAATTCGGTTACGGGTTTTTCACCATACCCCCTTGCCAGCTCGACAAACCCCGCCATGCGATCCAGGGATACTGCTGCAGCCACATTGCGTTTCGGATCGACCGGGTCGATCACGACCAATGGTTCCTCGAATTTTTTTGCCGCATGGTTCTCAATATCAATAACGATCCCGGGCCGCCATGATGCTGCTGCCTGGATGAGTGGAGTAAATCCCCCGTAATGAAGCACAAGAAGCTCGCAGAGATACCCTGAAAATCCTTCCGTCATCTGGTCCGAACCATAGATACCCCCAGCCTTTGTAAATTGTTTGAGCAAGAGCACATCATCGATTAAACCATTGATCTTGTTGGTAATGTAGCGGGTGTGAAACGGGGTACGGTCCACGGCACTCTGGATGCGTGTGGCGCTGTCCACGTTATAACAGGGAACAAGATCCACATCCACGTCATCGATAGTTGCATTGATGTACGGATGCTCGGCATACTTTTCATGGAACCGGTCGGTGAATGAGGTTGCAATGCTCCGCGCGAGTGCAAGTCCTTCCGTTTCGAGTTCCTCACGGGACAACCCTGGGTCAAAGAGCATGAATACATCGAGATCCCGGTCTCCACGAACCCATGTATGCCGTGCAATGGAGCCCACGACCATCCCCTCGGCTTTCCCGCTTTGGGCAATTGCGGCAAGCAGGTGCCTTGCCAGACCGCACACATGATCGCGTTCCTGTTCGGTCGGGCGGAGACTCATTAATACACGCTCTTCAATTGGTAACCGGTTCACCATTTCACCTCCAGCAGGTCTTCGTAGACCGGGCCTTGAGGCAGGAGTGTACTCTTTTTTAACTTTATTCCGGAGATCATGCACCCGCCATAGTACTTATCTTTCAGGTGGTCAAGCGTGGAAAACAGGGATGGATGGGGTGATTTGACCCGCGCCAGTGTTGCATGGGGCGTGAAGCGGCGCGTCTCACGCTCAAACCCGAGCGGCACAAGTGCATCCTCGATAAGATGGAATAAAATCTCACCATGTCCGGTATCGTCGATTTCACACCAGACCGTATGCGGGCGTTTTGGATTATTTACCGTAACTATGCCAGCTGTTATCGGAAATGGGGAAAATGTGATAGACATGAGTGCATCCATAACTTTCTCGAGTGTTTTTTCATCAACTTCACCAAGAAATTTTGCTGTTATGTGAATATTTTTTGGATCCACAAAGGTAAGACGGGCATTGCACCCGCGGATCGTCTCCTGCGCTAATGCCAGCTGATCCTGGATGTCTTTTGAAAGTTCGATTGCTATAAACGTCCTTACCATTATTGTACTATTATTTCATACCCCTACTAATGATAATCGCTTAGGTGAGGTATTCGTTTGAATGAACAAACCATGATTTTTTTATCTCCAGAAAGCCTATTGGATAGATGACTGTGTGTGGGTGTTTTTTGTGCCGAAAAAATCGCAATTGATTGTATATACGCTTGAATATTGCCCGAATTGTGACAATTTAAAGGGATTTCTGACGAAGAGCGGCTATAAGTATTTCGAGCGTGACCTTTCGACTGCTGAATCCCTCACGGAACTGCGGATGAATGGGGTTTTTGTTAATGAGGCCCCAGTTTTACAGAAAGATTCTGATTTCTACACTTCTGCGGATCTTTTTCCCGCAGGCAAACTGGATGGAGAGCACCTATCAAAGCTTATATCGGGTGAATAATGGCGCACCGGGAGACCAAACAGCTTACTTTTGAGGGAATCACGGTTCCCGTACTCCCCTCTGTCCGAACATCTGACGGGCACATCATCGAATGGGATCGCAATCGCATTGTTCAACAGATTGTTGAAGAGACAAAGCTTGTCGAGACATTCTATGGGTATGAGGGTGCTGACGAAGCGACGGCACAGGAAATCGCGCATGATGTGGAAAACCGCATCAAGAACATGGGGTTGAAGTCCCTCTCCGGGCCGCTTATCCGAGAGATCGTTAATATCACGCTGCTTGAAAAGGGCATGATACAGTACCGCAATGTTTCCACCCGTGTTGGTACCCCGGTTTTTGACGCACACCAGATCGATGTCGGGAGGGGATTTGAAGCGCACGATAATGCGAACCTCCAGGAAAATGCCGAGACTTCCCACAAGAAGAAGGCGGACAAGATCTCGAAGGAACAGTACCTGCTTCAGCTTCCCCCCGATCTTGCCGACCACCACCTGTCTGGAGAGATGCACATTCACGATCTTGAGTATTTCGGTACCCGTCCGTTTTGCCAGGACTGGGATCTGCGCTATTTCTTCTACTATGGACTGATGCCTGACGGCAATGGTACGAAAGCTTCCGTAGCAGGACCTGCCAAGCGTGCTGAGGTTGCAATCCTCCATGCCGTGAAAGCACTCGGTTCTGCGCAGACAAATTTTGCCGGGGGACAGGGTTACTATAATTTCCTCACATTCCTCGCACCTTACATGGAGGGAATGGCGTATAACGAGATCAAACAGAATATGCAGATGTTTGTGTACGAAATGACGCAGATGATGGTTGCCCGGGGTGGTCAGCTCGTCTTCTCGTCGATCCAGCTCTCGCCGGGAGTCCCGACACTCTGGCAGGACAAACCCTGCATCTATAAGGGAAAAATCTGGGATGGTAAATCTGCACCCCGCAGAACCTATGGGGAGTTCGAGCGTGAAGTGCGTCTGCTTTTCAAGGCACTCATGGAAGTGATGCTCGAGGGAGACTACTGGGGAAAACCCTTCAACTTTCCAAAGCCGGAGATCTCTATTGAGCCCGACTTCATGAATGAGCGTGAAGAGTTCAACCGCAAAAACCCTGACCTGCCCACGTTCCAGGAATTATACCTTATGACCTTCGAGCTCGCTTCGAAGTTCGGTACACCTTATTACGATAACCAGCTGCCTGCTTACCGCGGAGCTGGTAAGGGGATTTCCTGTTACCAGTGCTGTGCCTACCAATTTTCTACCGTGGCAGACAAGGATTCGAATTTTGAAAAGAAACTTTTCTTTGAGGATGGCAGGCACTTCTCGATGGGTTCATGGCAGGTTGTCTCAGTGAATTGCCCTCGTGCTGCCTACAATGCTGAGGGAGAAGATGCACGGCTTTTTGCCGAACTCAAGGTGCTCATGGATGTCGCCGTGGAAATTTTTAAGATCAAGCGTCGCTGGATGGACCTGATCCGGGCGAACAGCCGGATGCCTTTTGCGATGCAGCGCCCAAAAGACCCGAACACTGGCGAACGTGGTGCGCTTGCCGTTGATCTTGAAGGACTTGTGTACACGGTTGGCGTAGTCGGTGTCAACGAGATGGTACAGCATCACACGGGCAAACAGCTCCACGAATCAAAAGAGGCTTTCAAGCTCGCAATACGTGCGATGACCGAAATGGAACTCTACGGTCGTGAACTTTCAAAGAAGAACAACATGACCATAGCGCTTGCACGGACACCGGCAGAGACAACGGGGCAAAGGTTCGCGGTTGCAGACCTGCTCGATCGTCGTTATCACAATTTTGCTGTAAAGGTGATCAAGGGCGACATTGAAGAAGGTCTGGAGATGCTGGGCAAGAGCCGCGATCTCCCTGTTTACTATACAAACGGTACCCATGTAGCCCCAGGTGCAAATGTTCCGCTCACCAAACGGATGGAGATTGAGCATGTATTTTTCCCCATTGTAGATGGCGGTAACATCTTCCATATCTGGCTGGGTGAAGCACGTCCTGACCCGCGTGGACTCATGGATATGGCGATGAAACTCTGCCGGAATACCCAGATTGGATATTTTGCTTTCACCCGCGACATCACGGTCTCGCTGCGGCAGTTCCATGAGATGCGCTCGGAAAAGCAATCTGTTAACCCGTGGGTCTCATCGGATTTACCGGTTAAGGTATAATTCTTTTTAGCAACATACCAGAATTCCTTTTTTTAGGCAGAGAAATACGGGTAATTGGTTCTTATTTTTCATCACGGATTGATGATTGCAGGATCGTGATGCAGATGCAAACCCCCTTTTTATTAGCTTTTAAGAAGAGTATGATGTATGCGACAAAAGTTCTGTACCGCATGCGGAGCACCATTATCGGAAGGGATAAAATTCTGTGAGATCTGCGGGACACCGGTTGATTTGGAAATACCGGTACCGTCTCTTCAGCCTTCGGCATCGGTTGGGCAGGAACCTGTTATACCGCCAATCGTTTCTTCTCCTCCGCCACCGAGTGGAGCAGGAAAGGTACCGGTTAAAATCATCGCGGGTATTTTTATCGTTCTTATCATCACAGCAGCGGTAGTTTTGATCGTAGTACCGAAGATATCATTCGGATCTTCCCCAATTTCTCCTGGCCTTGCTTCATCTACTGGAACAGTTACATCCTCAACTTCCGTCCCAAAAACAACAATGCCAGCCACTGCTGCACCAACACCAACGCCAGACCGGTTCCCGAATGCTCTCCACCTTAAAGATAGTTTCCCGTTTGGTGAGGGAAAAATTGCAAGCGAAGGTACGGTATATCGTGTATGGATAAACGAGACTTACTTCTGGCATAATGACATGGATAATAAGTATTACATCCAGAAACCCAAACCGGGATACAAATATCTGTTTCTTTTCATTAATGTTTTTAACAAAGGTGACACCCGTATCTGGCCTCCCACTTCCGGCAATGTAGACGTCTACTATAATGGAGAAAAATATTCTGCGGATCCTACCCATTATCTTCCCGACAAATCATCAGACCGCAAGGCAACAGCAATTGAAGTAAAGGAAATCCAGTATTTCCCGAAACTTTTTGGTACTGAATACGTTGAGGATTTCGGGTATTCGCATGGCGCCCAGCTCGCCTACCTCTATCCAGGCAAGAGCAATGCAATTGATGGGTATCTTGTGTTTGAGGTTCCTGCCTCCCTTACTCCTGAAAAAGCGTATGCTGAGATAGCATTCAACGGAAATACTGTAGGAGTCTGGAAACTCGTTTAGATCGAAAATATTTCACTATATCAAATTTTTTATCAAAAAAAGTCAAGAATAATCAGTATTGCTTAACCTTTTTTAGGGTGATATCCATCAAACCGCGGTGGATCCGATAGTAACTGTGAATTCTGTCTATGGGCTGATTGAGCACGATGGTAACGTCCCGGTTATCAATACAGACCTGCACGTTGTTTGTCTGAATGTCAACAAAGGGAGCGTTCTTTGGATTAGCGGGCATTGTTGCGGTGATATAAATCATATCATCAGATTCCACGACCTCGTACGGAATTTCTTCATCATCACCGGGATCCCCGGCCCGGAAAACCTCGGGGTCTCCGTTTGAAGAGTGCCGGGTAATTATCGTGTATCCTACTATGCGTGCGTGATGATTGTCCGGCATGTTTTTGACAATGTCTTCAACGATCTTTGCGAGGTTGTTGAAAACATCGTCGTAAGGGCTGTTTGGATTATTCTGCATATACGCCTCTGAGTGTGTACCGGTCTTTTATCCGCCCGATGAGTCCCTTACGCTCAAACCGTTTCAGGATTTCACCAAGATCTTTTTGTGACACTTCAGTGACCTGTTCCAGCTCCTGAAACGTAAGAGAGTCATGCGAAAGCGCTATGATTATAGTAATCTCTCGATCGCTCCTGAATAAATCCTTATGGTTTCGGGCAAGGTCATTCATTTTTGTTTCGATATCATGATTTACCTGTTCGAGATTAGAAAGGATCATATCGTGGGCTTTAATCATTCTCCCCAGCATGGTGACCGAATTTTTGACATGGTCGTTTTTGGTATCCTCGTCATTCATTACTTCGGCAAGCACCCTCACCTGTTTGAGATTGATATCGATGAGAATGTCATTCTCGAGGTAATAATATTTCCGCCGTCTTTCGTCTATCTGGCAGGAAAGAATTGCTTCCCGCTCCATCATCTGGAGATGATCAATGACGGCTTTTGGCGAGAGCATCAGCGTCTCAGAAATCTCGGTGACAAAACAGGGTTTCTGTCGCAACAGTTCAATGATCCGCCTTCGGTTCCGGTTCCCGAGGATGTCGAGCAGGCGGGAAACCTCAACAGCATCGTACATCTTTACTTAATGTTAGTATTGAAAATATTTAAAAATGTATTCGAGGCGAGATGGTAACCTTGAGAATCAGCATAGAGAAAGTGATGTAATACCCTTGTCAATGATGAGATCCTGAAAGTATGATATCTTTGTATTTTTATTATTACCAAGCATTATCTGGTAACAGCACCTATTAGTTATGGTGATATATGGTGGAGAGACAACCCGTTCAATCCTGTAACCTGAAAACAGTAGGTTACGATACTAATTTAAAGAATTTAGAGATTGAGTTCCATTCCGGGATGGTGTTTCAATATCAAAATGTTCCTTCCCACATCTATGCAAATCTGTTAAGTGCGCAATCAACCGGGACATTTTTTACCGACAAGATAAAAAACCGGTATCGATCGATACGCCTGGATAAGGTCACCGTCCGGTGATTATCGGGCTGTAATCGTCAGGAAAGATCTTGTATCTTTTAAACTTTTTTATGCTTTTTTTACGTGAAAACTGGTGTTGAGCATACCTGGGCATAGGATCACTGACGCCCTTAAAGTCAGGTCTTGTTTCCCTACTCTATAAGGTTCCTGTTTTTTTTGCATCAACGGTCATAGTATCATAAAGTTATTATTTCCTAAATTTTCGGCTCTGTTGAAACCCTTCAGAATACTTTCTTATGTTGCCCTTATTGAGGTACGGGATAATGTATGGGGGTATAAACTGAGGGTTTCAACAGAGCCGGATTTTCATAAAACAGAGAATTCTTATGATTGATAATATCTGAAACAAACCCGGCCAGCGATGACAACAAAAAGATTATTTAAAAAAAAAGCTGGGTTATGCCGCACCAGCGCTGTCATACAGCAGGCATATGTATCGGGTATATAGGAGTAATATCGGAGCAATGAGACAGATGTAAATAATGAGACCGAGGTACGGGATCATCATC
>Ga0315275_10001672_pt1 | contig 19711 bp, 13 predicted proteins | sample YL17G03_0_MG_FD_205557 | JGI IMG/M metagenome (GOLD analysis project Ga0315275, IMG submission 205557) | Sediment microbial communities from Yellowstone Lake, YNP, Wyoming, USA - YL17G03_0 | ecosystem: Environmental > Aquatic > Freshwater > Lake > Sediment | place: USA: Wyoming | collected...
TTATCATGAGCTACTCCCAAAAAACTGGACAGGGGGTTTAAGTGCATTTTAGCCTGCCATATATTCATAAGGAGGTGAAGACCCCGTATGAGTACTATCAGAACTGGTTCAAACAACATCGAGTCATGAGAATTTAATTGGCCAGGCTGCGTCCCTTATCTATGAGGACGGCAAAACTTGACATCTATTCTGATGCGCCTATATTATGTTTACGGCAACCAAGAACGCTTAGCCCTTTAAGGCTAAACTTTTATACCCCGGGGGAACCTTGCATGTTCCCCCATTTTTTTATCCATGAAAAAGAGAAAGATTCATATGTTCTCGCAAGCCTCATCAACAATAAGGTCGTGACATTAAGACAGGAGCAATTGTCCAGGTTGATCCGTGAGTTCTAACCAGCCCCGATATTCATTGATCTTCCGCGGCGCGAGTGTTTGAATTGGTGTTTAGAAGACGGAGCGAATTCGTCGGCAAGCTTCTACTTCCCGCTCGCCGTAATCGCTCCGACTTACCATGACGGCTTTATCCTCTGCTCAAGAATCGCATGCGCCGCCTCCTCTCCCCTTGCACCGTAGCTTCTCAGATCAAGGTAGAGCTGGATATCGGATACAACGTTCATCCCGCTGATGTCCCGAAGCCCTTGGAATACCCCGGCATCATAAGGCTCCAATAATGTCACGTTGGCGCCGCTCTCCACTTTCTTGAGCCGCAGAGCCTCGGCTATGTCCGCGATGGGGCCATCAACATATGAGAAGAATTTCGGGAACCGCACAAACGGCGCAACCCTTCTTGCTCCGGAAAACAGAGCAAACCCGTAACGATATCCGCTTTTCTCACATTCACCTTTTATGGCCGTCTCCAGGGCCTTTTCGGAAAGTCCGCTGTAGAAAGAAGAAAGACGGTTCTTTTTGTACGTATAGTTTCTCGCCCATTCTTCCAGCAGCTCAAGGGGCTTGAGGAGAACGACTCTTCGGCCTTCTTCCTTGATCCATTCCTGAGAGAGGAGCGCCTGTTTTGCCTTTGAAGCGAGCCCCAGGCTGATGTCCACGGCTCTGGATAATTCCTCAACATGCCATCCTTTTGACGGATCCGAGAGAAGCGCCCTCAAGACCCGGCTCGTTTTCGGAGAAAAGAGGGATTTCAAAGGGCGGGCATCAAGAAAGGCGTTCGGCAGGCCGCTTTTCTCAATAAAGACATTGCCAAAAGACAAAAAGACATTGCCCGAGAGATCCATGCATCCGATCCCGGACTCTCGGCATACTTGAATGGCCGCCTGGCTGATGTACGGAGCGATGAGAATTCCAAAGCCATTCTCAATGGTTTTAATGTGGCTTTTAAGCTCCAGCGCCGCCATTCTGACAAATCGCGGCTCCGCCTGCGTTTTGACTTCAGCCACAAGCTTCATCGGCCTCCCTGATACAACAGCATCAACCACGAGATCGAACATATTGTCGTCGATTCTGACGTTGGTCTTGGAGCCTTTGAGCTCTACAAAAGGAATGACGCCCAGGACTGAATTCAGTCTCACTTCAGCGGCAGATTCGAGCCTTTTTCCTAAGTATTGTTTCATCATATTGTTAGTTTCACCATCCGGTGAAACTATAATATTAAGTGAAACTAAAGTCAAGCGCTTTTTTGTTTAGCTTTTGTCTAAGCCTCTCAGGCTGGGAAATTCAGCCACAATCCAAGCTTCGGCCGATCTTCGGAGATTCCCGGCCAGGACGATCATCTCGTCCAGCTCAATTCTTAAGCCACTCGGCCAGACTCATGAGGGTCTCCAATCACCGGCATGTAAGGGGCTTTCAATATCGTATCAAGCAAATGGTCGCCCTTGGACAATCGGCTTCGATATTCCTCGAGAGACATGACCAGGGGGTTAATTTCGCGCCGCAGGCTATCCTGAGCCCGCGCGACACTTTCAACGACCTCTTCGAAGCTCACTTCTCCGACAACGAGCAGGTCAATATCGCTTTCCGCGCCGGCCCCGCCGCGAGCGACTGAGCCATACAAGAGAACCATGGAAATGCGTCCGGCCATCGGTTCCAGCGCTGCCCGGAGCACATCCACAACGCCGGCCGTCTTGGTAATAAGGCTTTTCAACTCATCGAAAATCGGGCATTGCGGATTCGCTTGGAACAAAACCTGGTTTTCCTTGACCGTGCGCAGGATAACTCCTGTATCCGAGAGCCGTTTAAGCTCCCTTTGGCCAGCCCCCGGCGAGATCCCAGCCAAGCGGAGAATCTTCCTCAGATGAAACGATTCCTCCGTATGGCTGAAGAGCAGGGCCAAGATCGAGCGCCTTGTTTTCCCGAATAATGCTTCCAAAAGCCCCTGGGTTTGCATATTCGCACTCATGATGAGTACGCTTGTACTCATCATGAGTGCGATTGTACCCAATCCAGATACAGTTTGCAAGCTTTTTTTGCCTCTATCTCATAAGGACGTAAGAGGCCGGGCGGAATTCTCTGTGGGAACAGAAATCCCATACTCTCTTCAATCTCAGGCTTTCGGATGAGCCCGAGATTGAGGGCATCGCCTGATCGATGGCTTGAATTGAGACGGCAGCCCTATTCCTGGCGTCATTTTCAATGAGGGTGGAAAGTTTCAGGGTTAAACAAATGGCTTGACAATAGTATCATTAATAGTATCATTTTCAGGTATTATCGGCGATAGAGAAGCTGGAGAGCGACAATGAGCCTTAACGAAGATCGATACACCTACAGGATCACCTGGTCCGAGGATGACAAGGAATACGTGGGCCTCTGTCTAGAATTCCCCAGCCTGAGTTGGCTGGCCAAGAGCCAGGAGGCGGCGCTCCGAGGGATCAGCAAAGTCGTTGCCGACGTGGTCAAGGATATGTGGAACAACGGGGAGGAGCCGCCCGCCCCGCTTGCCGGCCGGTCATTCAGCGGAAGATTCCTCGTGAGAGTCCCTCCCCACGTGCACAGGGAGCTGGCCATGAAGGCCGCCGAGGAAGGGGTCAGCCTCAACCGCTTGGTCAGCTCAAAACTCAGCAGCGGCGCTTGATTAAAAGGGCCGCGAACTGAGGGCTTTAATTCATCACTTCCCCCCGAGAAAACACGTTTTGCTCATGACCCTGAGTATAATCACTCAGCGGGTGACTCCCAAAGGGGCTCTTATGTTAGGACGCTCCAGCAAGGGCGATAATTCTCATCAAAATCCCATCCTTCTCCAGCTCCCGCCTGGGCACGACCACTCTCAGCGCGCCAAACGCCCTCTCTTCCAGCCTTTTCCTTCAGCCCTCTCGCTCTTCCTCCGCCCTCCCCCGTTCTCCCTCCCACATAAGCATCCGCCAGCGCCTGGATCCCCGGCGTGCACCTGTACGGCCGTCCCAGGTCGAACTTGACCGCGTGCTTCTCGACCGCCGGCGGGATCTTCCGCTTCTCCCAGAAGGCCTGCCCCTCGTCGGCGAAGACCCAGATGCGCCGCTTTCCATCCTCCCGCTTGCCGCTCACCCGCTCCTCTCTCCCCCGCTTCCCCCTCCCGCTCTTCCCGCTCCCCCTCTCCCCCGTCCCCGCGCACCGCATCACGATCGCCCACTCGTGCTTGCCGAAGTCCTGGCCCTCGTCGACGATCACCGTGTCGAAGCCGCAGCCCTTCCAGAGCGCGCCCAACTCCGCGGCAAGCCGCGTCACCCGGTCCCAGAACTCCGGCTCGTAGCGCTCCGCCTCGTCGAACCCGCGCCGGCGCAGCCTTTCCAGGGCGAACCTCCCGACGGGCGAGACCGTGATCCCCAGCCCATCGACGTTCGCGGCGAGTTCGAGGCCCAGCGCCTCCGTGTAAGTGAGGACGAGGACCTTCAGCCCCGCCCCGGCCTCCCTCCTGGCGAGCTCCCAGGCGAGGAGCGTCTTGCCCGTGCCCGCCCCGCCGCGGACGAGGACGAGGTCGTTCCCGATGACGCTCTCGAGCGCCGCGAACTGCTCCCCATCGAGCCGGACGCGCCTGGCCTCCCGCCCCTTGACGACGCACGACAGGTTCATGGCCGCGGGCCAGCTCTCGCACCAGAGCGCGTGGAGGAACGCCGTCCACTCCGGGGACGGGCGGGACAAGCTCGCGCTCCGAGCATTTCCCCAGCAGGATCCTGACGAACCGGTAGTAGTATTTCATTAAGATCAGGAGGGGATATTCATCGCACTGTAGAAAAAAAATACTTATCCTTAAAGAATTATTGTCCCTTCCCATGTCATTCATATTGTTATTATGAAGCTTAATAGAATCGAACTTCATTCAAAGCATATTGCTTCGGTTTCATTAACTATCGAAAGAACGTCATCCTTCGTAAAAGCATAACCCGCGGGATGGGACGCCTTATTTCTTAATTCTACGACTTTATAAAGTCTTTGTTTTCTTTGATAAGAATATCCCGGATATTCGTAAACCAATTTCCCCAAGGTTTTCTTTTTATTTTCTTGATCATAAAGAATAATTCTATTTATGACGCACTTTTTGACAAATTCGTTTTCGAAAGCGCAGCCAGCCCATTTTGCGGCAATATCATAGCAATCGATATCCAGAAAAAACCGGGCTTTTTCCAAATCAGTTTTCTTCATCACTTCATTTTGAAGTATTTCTTTTACTACCTCCTTCCTGATCGAATCCTCGAATTTTCTATGGAACAATTCCAGAAGTTCGTCTCTTTCCTCCCCCAGGACTTCGATCGCCCATAAAAACATATCGACGTAAGCGGCTTTCTCTAAATCATATATGTCTCGATATTTTCGAATTTCCCGTAGATAGTTTAAATACTCGCTCGAATAAGAAAAGCCTCGAGGGGAGTTAATAATGTGGGCAACCGGAGGCGAATAAATGGCGTAATTGGTTTCGTCGATAAATCGGAGGACAATCGAGACTAATTCAATATGTTTAAATATATCGCTGTAAAGAACATCAATAATCGGTGTTTCTTTTTCCGCTCTTTCGTCATGAATTCTGGAGAGACCATTTAACGGAACGAATAAATTCTCTTTCTCTCTCAAAATATCAGAGATTTGTTCTTCGGCTGGCCATCTCCACCATTCCGAAAATGGCCATATTTCGGGATTGGCAATTTCCTCAAGATGCCGGTATTCGAGATTACCGCCATCTTTCAATTTCGACAGCATTACTACAAGAGAATCAAATATTACTTCTTTCTTGAATCTCTTTTCTGTAACCCTCTTAAAATGAGATTCGATTTCCGAAGGAGAAACTTTTAATTCATATTCCAAATGATCCTCCTAATTCGACCATTCTTCTTCGAATTTCTGATTTGTGAACTCCAGCTTCCTGGCGTTTTCGGTGACCATACGAATGAGGTGAAGCTGTTCAAGATCGAAAGCGTTCCTTCATGTAAGCATTTAGCTCGTGTAGCGGTATCTCCTGCGATGAGTTTCCACTCCTAACAAAAAACTTTTCGATGGATTGTCCGTTCTTGTCCTTTAAAGCCAGAACGACCGGCTCATTCGCTGGGGATATCGTGACCTGGCACACATCTTTGCCTTCGACTTCGGCGAATTTGATCTGCACCTTGCCCGTGACAAATCCCGCTCCAAATTGCTGGTTGAGCAGGTTTCGGAGATGGAGCTCGAACTTGTCTCGATCCACGCCCCCGAGTGACAAGTAATCTTGTTCAAGGCCAAGAATGGACCCATCGTCGTCCACGCCAATCAGTAGCACGCCCCCTTGCGAATTGGCAAAGGCCGACACTGTCTTTAGGATTACTTCCTCCAACTTCTTGTTGACCGCGCCCTCTTTCAGGTCCCAGCGAAGCGTGGATTTGAACTCCAGCTCGTCGCTCTCGCCCTCGCTAATCATTCCCTCCAGTGACACCGGGGTCGCCGCTTCCTCAGTTGCGGTTATCTTTTTGAGGAAAGCATTGAGATGCTCCGCCAGTATTTTACGTCGCTCCTCGAGAAACCTCTCGAAGCTCTCGATCTGCCATAGGCTTTCGTCTGACGGGATGCATTGTAATTCCAGAGCTTTCGGGAACGTCGCTTTTACTGTGGCGAGATACTCTGCCGCATTCTTGTCCGATTTCGTCCGGTTTGCTACCTTCGTCAAGATCGCCCGGTTGGTTAACTCCTGGGCAAGCGCGTATTTTACCCGGTTTCCCCAGCCATAGCCCATTTTCTTTAGCTGCGAGTAAGGAAAGATATGATCGAGTTCCAACTGGTACTTACTCCCCATGTTTTTGCGCAGGCTAATCCCGGTCGTAAAGCAAACCGCCCCACGGCTTTTGAGATACCAGCGAACCATGCAGAATAATGGGTGCTGGATGGCGCGTCCTTCAAACTCGAACGGCATGATCTCCAATCGGTTCTCTTCAGCGATTACCTGGAGCAAATCATCGAATGGTTGATCTGACTCTATCAGGACGCGCAGGTCACGGTCTAGCTTCTGAGGAAGCTGGTTGGTATAGCGCGTCCTGACTTGGGAGTAATAGAACCACTTCACCATCTTGCGGATTTCCGAATCCGTGAGGCATCCCCCCTCTTTGTCATAGCAATAGACGATGATCGGCACAAGGGCATAAATAGAATTAATCTCCGTGGTGTGGTCTACAAAAGCATTGGAGCGCAACAGATTTACGACGTAGTCTAGCACCTGTTTGTCCAACCTTTCCCACGCCGCTTGGAGCTTTTCTTTGTTCTCTTCGCCATGGAGTTTCCGCATATCCGAGCCCATGTGGTAGAGGCAGCCGAGCAACACATAGACGAGGAAGTCGAGCTTCAGCACGAATCCCTCCTTCTCCAGGGCCGCCAACTTCGTTTTGAACCGGTCGCGTGCCTGTGGCCAGTAGCCGGATATCTGGGCCAGCGCTAGCTCGGCATCGGTTAAAGCGACTCCACTCGCGTTGACTTTATAGAAGATATCGATCGCCTCGCGAATGCGGGCCTTAATCGGAATAGTCTGTTCGGGAAACTCTCGGTCCCTAATCCGTGTAATCGCGTTGATATTCTCATTGAGCAGCTTCAACTCATCCATACCGATGACTTTACCCACTCCGGCAAACTGCGACTGAAGATCAAAGGCGCTAACCTTTCTTTGGAAAACATCCGTGATGTTTTGCCATAGCGGATTGTTCTCCATCTTCGTTTTCATATAGTAGGAAAGTTCGAGCGTTTCCAAGTTCACATGAAGGCCACGAGTATCGTTCATAATCTCCGGCAAGGTGTAATACGGAGGAATCTGACCACGAATCAGCATATAAAGAGTCGAAATACGCTGTTGCCCGTCCAGAAGCACCCGCACCGCGCCCTGTTTCTCATCGTACTTGTGCGGCCCCTTCAGTTCCGGTGGATTCGCCGTTTCCCATGTCAGCATCGTACCTGTCGGGTATTCTTTGATCAGAGAATCAATGAGTTGCTTCGCATCGTCTCGTTTCCAGACATACTCTCGTTGAAAGGCAGGCACGAAAAGCTGATTTTCATCGACCTTATCGAGGATGGTAGATATCTTCACGGGTTAACCTCCAAAATAATTTGGGTCCTGCCGCGTAGCTTGCTGTAGATTAGTTTGGACAGCAGCGTGTAGCACGGCGAATGGCTCGGTATTGATCAGCGAATTATAATTCCCGTCCCCGTTGCCTCATTATTTTGCTCCGTGCTTCTTGAGAAGCTCGACCACTTCCCAATGGTCATGGCCTTTGGCACAGTCCAGCGGCGTCAATCGCCCCGGAATTTTGGCGTTTACATTAGCGCCCTTGGAGATCAACCACTCGGCTTTGTCCTTATGGCCATCAAAGGCAGCCCAGTGCAGCGGTGTCCAGCCATCGTTGGTCATGTCGTTCACGTCCGCGCCTTTAGCGATCAGCAGCTCGGCTACGTCCTTAGAGGCGCAGTGTAGCGGCGTCAGACCATCTTTGGTCTTAGCGTTCACGTCCGCGTCCCTAGCGATCAGCAGCTCGGCCAGGTCCTTATTGCCGCATGCAGCAGCCCTGTGCAGCGGCGTCCAGCCTTTGTCATCCCTAGCATTCACCTCAGCATTTTTGTAGAATAGCGGCCCGACAGCATCCTTCTGGCTGCAGACCTCAGCCTGGGATTGCGGCATCTCGCCCCCTGAGGCCTTGACATTATCAACATTATTTGCCTTTTTGGTGTTTTCGGGTTCCTCTTTTCTGGAACGGTAGAGCCCCAGAACCTTAGCCAAATACTCTCTCCGAGACCTAGTCAGGCGATAGAAACCATAATGATCGAACACGCTCCTAAGGAGGGTCTCATCGTCATCAGTGGCGCTGGTTCCAGTCGGAAACAACCGATCCAGTACCACCAGCAGCTCTGAGGGAGGGATGTCGAACAAATCACGATTTCCTGCGGGCCTCACTTGAACTCGTTCGGTTCCTGCGAGGCGTAGAACTTGCCCCTCGGCAAAACCTTTGCCAAGCTCATCCTCTTGGATAATCTCCCCGGCTCTCAGCATGGTGCCGAGTGCACGGTTCAGCGCCTGCCGAACGACCTTGCCAACACGATGAAGGCTGGGACAACCCGTGACGTACAGGCGGTAAGTCGAGGCTCGTGGGAGTGGCCCATGAGATTCAATAATCTGGCGGAGAACAGTTCGAACATTAGCAAGAGACGCTTCTCGCGGGTCCACAAATCCTGATGCGTCTTTATACCCAGAGGATGGCCAGCTATCGGCATTCAAAGCATTTTCTTCCGGTGCCTCCTTTTCTGCGGATCGCAGCTCGATGATCGAATCGATATCATCCGGCTCCGAAGCAAGTGTCACGCTTGGCTTCAGAACGGCCGCTTGTTCATGCGTTACTTCGATACGGTCGAGAGGATAAATGCCGAGCATATCACACGCGTCAATTATTGCGTTAATGGCGCTGAGGCGATCCGCATAGAACTCTGACTCTCGCACTCGCACAAAAGTCCATCCTGCCCGTTCAAACTGACGCTGGCGTGACATATCGCTATCGTATTCCTCAGGTCCGTGCCACTCGTCGCCATCACACTCAACTGCCAGTCGAGCATCTAAGCCATCCACGACGAGGTCGATGCGTTTATGGGTCACCTTGACCTGAGGCCGAACAGCATATTTTCTTCGGAGAAGTTCCAGAGCGACATCAACCTCGAACCAGCTTTCATAGGGCTCCGGCTGATTCCCCTGCCTCCGTACACCTCGCGCTTTTTGTTCCAGGTGGATGAGATTTTCAGATATTTGATCTAGCCTCTCACGCTCAGGATTCTCGAAAAATCTCAGAAGCCTTTTCCGTAAACACTCCCGACTTAGATCATGCTGCTGAACGCTATGAAACAGCCAGACCTGATCCTTTGCCCTGCTCATCGCAACATTGAAGCGCCGCACGTCCGGTAGTCTGCCGATCGCTCGGTAGTGAACGTTAGGCGCAATTACCATTGATAGAAAGATGACGTCTCTCTCGTCACCTTGAAACGTGGCGGGCTCGCCGCAACGAAGTCGTCTATCAGCCATCTTCCTCGGATCGACCGACTGTGCCAACTGCCTTTCAATCAGCTCAGCCTGGCTGTGTCCTTGCAAGGCGATAACCCCCATCGTCTTGCCTTCATAGGCAGGGTCTTCGACGACCGACTGGATGACTTTCACTAGAGCATCGGCCTCGGCGCGGTTGCAGATTCTTTGACCTTCACCGTCGCATGCACCCTCGGGAACGTATGTGGACTTAAGCGGAGGTAATCTGTTTGGAGGCGCCTGCCGCAAGGGTATCAGCGGTGCATCTTGGTAGCACAGGTCATTACTGAAGCGTATGATCTCAGGCACGCACCGGAAATGTTCTCGGAGCGATATCGGAACTCCAAAAGCCCGTTCTGCGTGATCATAGAGACTCGAGTTCGGCCGGAACTCTTCGCGGAACCGAAATTGGGTGAGGTGCTGGCCGGCCAGGCGGACGATATCGTCCTCCAGTACACCGACAGCCTCAGGGCTGTTCTGTTTGTCATCGCCTACTATGATGATCCGTTTGGCAAGCGGGAGAAGGGCTAGCGATTCGATTCCCGCCTGTGAAGCCTCATCGACGATTATTGTATCAAAGAGCCCGGGTTCTGCATTCACCGTGTCCCAGAGCTTGTGAAGAGGCATCACCCAAGCCGGGATTTTTGGTACGCAGTCCATCAGGTATTTGCGAGCCGCTCGCCTATGGCGGTAGGCGTGCTTCCCGGTTCCCTTCCCGATTCGATCTACGGCTTTCGTCCATGCGTTAAGACTCTGGACCGTCACGTTATCCAGCCGCTCAAAGAACCAGCGCCAGGCCATGAGAGCAGCAAGCTTTTCTGTTGTTTTCTCGATTTTCTCCATTAAGCGATGGAAGTCCTGAACCAAGTCTCGGTTGGCGGTTGCGTCTGAAACACGCCGGACCCAGGCGCCCGCACATGCCCATGTCCATGCCTTCTCAAGCTCCAGGAGTCTGCACTTCCATTCAGGATTGCCTGCGCTATCGCGGAGGACTTTTCCTAAACCCGGACAGGAAAGCTCAAGAGTCTCTACGAGTGCTTCATAGCGCTTGAAACGTTCTTTCTCCCCCTGAACTTGCTCCCGCTCCTCCCAGGCGACACGCCATCCTTCAATGTTATAGTTTGACGCCGCTTCAGCCAGTTTATACAGGCACTGATGAGTAGACGAGTTGGCCATCTGGCATCGGCGAACCATCCGTAAACACTCCTCCAATGATGCCTTAGAGCTATGTCTGCGACGGCGAGCATACTCGGCAGCGATCGCTTTCAGCCATGCGCTTCGTTCATTGTGGCCCACAAGAGTGGGCCGGTCAAACACAGGAACGCAGTCCAAGGCGGCTGTCTCCAGGTTCTCGAAGAACGTTATAAGTCGCGTCAGTTCGGATGCGAGTTCGGCCGCGGCCACCGAGGCTTGACCCGGATCCGAAACCTCTGCCATCGGTGCCGGCCACCGCCGTTTAAACTCATGAATAATCGCCTCGAGTTGGAAAAAGATCACTAGCTTTGTCAGTAGCTTAACCTCGCGAGGCCGTTTGCCATCGACGAAGCACAGATCCTCGATGAGCCGAGTCTCCCTCACCAAACGAGGAGCGAAGAACGAGAAGCCCCTGCGTCCCCCTTTCTCGAAATGGTCCCGACGTCGTTCCGCAGCTGCTCGTAGGCAGTCGCGATTCAAGTCAGAACGCACCTCTATCAGGGTTGTGCCAAGTTGTCTGCGCAGCGTAGCTGCACGATCTAGAAGAGGGGCTACATCGCCCGCGAGCCTCGCCCATCGGGCACTGTTACCAGCCAGTAGGTCCCCAAGGATCTCCTCAATCAGGCCACCGAGCACCCGGGCGCCACGGACAGTATGCTCCTCCATTCCCAAAAGCGAGGATTGGAATCTCTCCAAAGCTTCGGGCGCCTTATTTCGCAGAATTTCGATCTTCTCCGCCGCGGCCGTGGTGGCTGCTCTCTCAGCGGCTTGCTCAGCCGAGAGAAAATCGCTTACGAGTCTTTTAAAACTGTCCGGATCTGGGAGCTCGGCATCACCAATCTCAAAACGAAGTCCCTCTAACTTCTCCTGGGTCAGCTGGCCGTGCACCTCGATCAGAAAGTTAAGATCTGAAGGTTCCAATGGAAATGGCGTCTCATCAAGATCAATTTCGGGGAACCATCTGAAGGTTTCGCGTTCCTGGTCGAATCGTCTTGCAATCTGCGCAGCCGTTCCTTCATAGCCACCCCGCAAAGTATGCGAATGCGTCTCCGCCTCTCGGCACTCGCGCAGCCTTCGTTCCACTATAGCGAGGTCCCCTTCGAGTCGCTGGAGATCCGCCTCCGTCTGAGTGATCGTCCCCTGGGCCCAAATCGTTCCGCGCCACTCGTTCTTCCTGCGCAAGACCCCGCGAACACTCTCCTCCAGAAGTCGTTGGTCTTCGCGCGAGGAACCGAGGGCCGTCACACAAAGGTCGCGGATATCGTCCGGCATAAGGCCGCGCAAAACGGCTAGGGCCTTGGGAGCATGCGCAGTGACCAGGATTCGGTTCCCGGAAGCCAAGAGGTGGCAGATCAGGTTTGCAATGGTATGGCTTTTCCCGGTTCCTGGCGGACCTTTCACCAGCACATAAGGATGTACTTGATAACGATGGACGATCTGACGCTGTTCTTCGTTTGACGGAAGCGGAAATAAGTATCGGACAGACTGGAGTGCCGCGGGTTGACCGTCTTCAAGCTCGGCCTCCGAGCTCTCGGCAAGGTCTGCCGCTGATTCACCCTCCTGGAGAAGGCGCCGCCACGGAGCTGTGTGTGCAGAGCTGGCGTCATCGTTAGCGATCTTTAGAAAACCGTTAACCAGATTCTCATAACCAGTTGGCCGACGTTCACGGAGGACGAACGCTGGGGCGTATGTAACACGCAAAGTACCGTCGCTGTGTTCAACAGGCCTGAAAGCCGTCTCATCTACCTGTGCATCGGGCCTGATGCGGTTCGCAATCTCCAGTAGAATCTGCCCTACCTGAGCGGTGTCCCATGCCCGAGTGTCGAGCTCGTCCAGCTGGTCATTAAGTCCTGCATTATTGAGGCGGGGCTGATCCTGAAACTCCAACATATCGAACTCAATCCGGAAACCCTCAAACGAAGCTGCCGGAACCGCTGTGAGAATGCCTCGAGCCGCGTCGAGACTGATCTCAGCTGGTGCCGTGAGGAGGTGACGTCTGATAGTTGCCCCAGTGGAGTCATGCCACTGCAAGAGTCCCACGCCGAGCAGAAGTTCATAACGTTCCTCGGATTCTTCCAACCGTCGCCGCATGAAGTCCAGGTCTTCATAGATTCGCTGAACTTCTTGCCATCTACGCATCTCTTTGGCCCATGGCTTCCATTCATCGACTATGTATTCGAGCCAGACATCTTGGACCCCTGTATGCTCATTCAGGCGCCGCAGTTCAGGAAACTTTTCAACCACCGTATTGCCACTCCCAGAAGGGGCATCGGGATCGGGTACTCGTCTTTCGACCAATACAGTGATCTCCGGAAGAAGCTCGGGATCCTCGTCCGGTTGATCCAAATCGCTAGCCCGGATCCAGTCTGTAATCTCCTCAGGCACTGGCGGCCGGGTCGGCATCCGTTTTTTGCGAACCTCGAGCCAAAGGTCACCCATCTCGCTGCGGAGAAGGAATTCAGAGCGGCACTCTAATCGGTCCTTAGGAACATCAGCGAGCCAGATAAGCTTGTCTCCGGCCCCGTAGGAGGCGACGCGTTTTCGACGAAGAGTCGCGGCGTCCTTGAGAAAATAGAGCAGCGCGATTCCCTTATCTATTGGCTTTCCCATCGTGTCAATCCCGCCCTTAAATTCCTAGGGCACGTATATGCCTTATCTTACATTGTTTATAGCTAAAAGGATATTCTTTTTTCACGGGGTGATGCCTATCTGCTTGGCCATTTCGAGACAAAAACGTCATTCGTATTTGAAAGGCCGGATAATGATGAATCCACCCGAGGGCATGCGTTCAAATAATTCGGTCGTCTTATTGTTCCCTAGATTATGTTTATGAAGGAAAGTTCCATAAGTACTTTTAGCGAAACCCGGACAGGCTTCGCGAAAATCTGAAATGGAGAAAGGCTCCTTCAGGCTACCCGACTTAACTGCGGTAATAATGCTTCTATATACCGCATGATCGGCCATGTTCCCCTCCTTTGAGAAATTTTCTTCCTTCCTACCGTGATGAACGTCAACTTTTATTCCCGGCTGGCGGCGATGTTCGACCCAGTTTCAGAGATATTCGCTATCGATGGATCCCTTGCCCAACTCAATGAGCAAGGCCTTGTAAGAACTAACCTTCGGCCAGAGGGATCGATCCGTACACCAGCCATCGAGCTAAATCTCAAAAATGATTCTAAAGTTCCGCTTAAGCCAGGTTTGGAAATCCCCTTCCTGCTCCGGAATCAGGTAAGTTGTATTATCCTCGACCAGTTCGTCCAGAGCTATTTTCTGATCAACGTTGGGAAATCTTCGCGCCCAGTCCAGAAAGACAGGCGTCGGTTCGATGAGAACAAGATTACGGTTGATCGTGGGCAGATTTTCATAGGTGATTTCGTGCACTGAACTTATACCTTCATCCCGCCATTGCCTCCTTTTCCAATCTGCCGAGGAGAGTTCTATACGTTATGTCACGCCGCCCGGAAAACCCACTTCCTATGCCAGCTTATCGCTTCCTCGTGCGGCCGACAGATTTCGTGTGCGGGTGCGATGAGCGATTCGCCGTCGTACTCTTCAAGGTCAAAGTGGCGCCGTTTGGCCCTCAACACGGCTGGGCTGACCTTGACCGTTATAACGTCCGTCACCGTGAATAGTCCCTCGTCGAAGGCCCAGTGGTGCCTCCGACAGAAGCTCAAACCATTCCTGGGATCATCAGGGCCCGCGGCGGCCACGGAGATGATATGCGCGGCGTCAGCCTCGATAAGGCAAGCCTTGCCTTCTTCGCGCAAAAGGAACTTGGCCTGGCAGACGGCGCATTGAGCGCGATATTCTTCCAAGAGCACTCTGCGGAAGGCCTTTTCGCGGGCTTCTGTGTCGGAAATGTAAGAAGCGCGGACTTGCCCGGTCCGGAAGGGCGTGATCAGCCGGCTCCTGATATCGATCAAGGCGGCCGACTCGAGGCTGCTGTATCGAATGACGTTATCGACAAGGGGCGCGCTCGCCCCGCGCATGATGAATCTGCGGCTCCCCGGATCAAACCCCTCGATCAGCGCGGGCCCTAATATACGATACCGGGCGCCCTCCTGGCTTCCGTGTGTCACTTTGACGACGACGAGAACGGGAACATTGTCCTGGAGGCAAGCGAAAAGGCTCTTGTTCGGCTCTGCTTCCAGGGGTGTCTTCTTGGCTGAATATTGGAAAGTCCACGATCCGTCTGCCTGGAATATCACCTCGTCCGGGTAGATCTCTTGGTCCTTGAGGATCGCCGACTGGCTCAGCACAGAGAAGGCATACCGTTCGCCTGCAGGCTTATAGATGCCCTCGAAGAGCGAATGGATTCTAGGAATCCCAGCCTGCGCGAAATGCTCGGACGTGTTTTTCAGGAAATCTGCTGATACCTCGACACCCGTGAACTTCGCGAGCTCGAGGATGGCTTTCGTCCGCTGCTCGAGGGTCATAGTATCCTATTTTTTTATCCTAAACCGCCTCTCAACAATGCTCCATTTCCCCAAGTGCAGACTCATATCCTTTTTCCAGATAGCACAATGATAAGAATCGACGTTCTTTGGAGGCTTCCTGCCTTTGTAGTGCTTGAGAAAGTAATCCTGCAACCATCCGAATTTAAGAAGATAGAACTCAGCATCACCCAATGTCTCACCCAGAGCAACGAAAATACAAACAAGCCCTCTGTCAAGTTTTTCATTAATGCCCAAGATTATTTGTCCCTTATTAGAGGGTTCTATATTCAGAAATTTAGTAATATTGAATTGCCACGAATCGCTTGCAATCGTCTTGACCTGTATGGGAGCGGCGATTCGGTTGGCATACCCAAGTAGATCAATATCCGGCACATTACCCGAGAATGGAGTGGCCATAATCCCCCTTCTCGCTAATTCAGCCGTCACAAGGTGCTCACCGATTTTGCCGGTTAGTTGAGTGCTTAGTCCTGTTGCCATTAGTTCCCTCCTGTTAGTGCCGTTTGATCATCACAGCCCATTCAATCATCCCTTGGTTTACGCTACCGCCCACTCCTCCGACAGCACTTCAGCCTGTTCGAGTACCGTCTGTGTCGCCTTTTCCTGCTTATCCGGTGGGTACCCGTGCTTCCGCAGGATTCGTTTCACCAATACCCGCAGTTGCGCTCTTACATTCTCGCGCACGGTCCAGTCTATCGTCACGTTGGCCCGCACGGTTACCACTAGTTCCTGGGCGATCTTCCTCAGTGTGTCATCCCCAAGAATTTTCACCGCGCTATCGTTTGTCTCAAGCGCATCATAGAAGGCGAGTTCGTCCTCCGTCATCCCCAATTGCTCGCCCCGGGCATTAGCCTCCCGCATTTTCTTCGCCAAGCCGATCAGCTCTTCGATGACCTGGGCCGCCTCGATCGCCCTGTTCTGATAACGCTTAATCGTCTGTTCCAACATTTCGGCAAACGATCGCGCCTGCACGACATTCTTTCTCCCACGTGCCTTGATCTCTCCTGCAAGCAACTTGCGTAACAACTCCACGGCAAGATTCCGCTGCGGCATACCTCTGACTTCAGCCAAGAACCCTTCGGACAAGATCGAAATGTCCGGTTTCTTGAGCCCTGCCGCGGCGAAGATATCTACCACGCCCTCGGATGCCACCGCTCTTGAGACGATCTGCCGGACCGCCAGGTCGAGTTCTTCTTCTGGCCTTGCATCGCCCGGCGCCCGCTTCGCCAGCACAGCCCTTACCGCCTGAAAAAAAGCCACGTCATCACGGATTTCAAGAGCTTTATCGTGCGGGACTGCCAGAGCGAACGCCTGTGAAAGCTCGCGGACCGCGCCCAAGAGACGATCCTTACCATTCTCCTGGGCCAGGATATGTTCTTGCGCCACAGGCAGCAATCCCAACCGCTGCTCGGCGGTTCCCGATATCCACCTCGACCAATCAAATCCGTGGAATAGCCCGCAACACACCTCGTGCTTCTCCAGCATGACCGCGACGGCCTCCTCCTGGTCGATTGCTGTCTTCCCCGTGCCTCCGCTTTCCGTATAGGTCGCCAGCGCCTGCTTCAGCTCCGCCGCAAGCCCGAGGTAATCCACAACCAGGCCTCCCGGTTTATCATGGAAGACCCGGTTGACCCGCGCGATCGCCTGCATCAGCCCATGCCCGCGCATCGGCTTATCCACGTACATCGTGTGCAACGAAGGCGCGTCGAAGCCGGTGAGCCACATATCCCGCACAATTACAACCTTGAATGGGTCATTTGGGTCTCTAAATCGCTTCGCCAGAATCTCCCGACGCTGCTTATTTCGAATATGCGGCTGCCAATCCGGCAAGTCGGACGCCGATCCGGTCATCACAACTTTGATCATTCCCTCGTCGTCCTCGGCGTGATTCCATTCCGGCCGGAGTGTGACGATCGCCCGATAGAGATCCACGCATATGCGGCGGCTCATGCACACGATCATGGCCTTGCCGTCCATGGCTTCGAGCCTGTTTTCAAAATGCGAAACGATATCCCACGCGACGAGCTCCAGGCGTTTTTCGGCCCCGACGACGGCCTCGAGCTGGCCCCATTTTGACTTGAGTCTTTCCTTGCTCTCGATTTCTTCGCCCTCGGTTACGTCTTCGAAATCCGGGTCTATCTTCGGGCGCTCCGCTTCATCCAGCTCGAGCTTCGCCAACCGGCTTTCGTAGTAGATCGGGACCGTCGCCTTGTCCTCGACAGCCCTTTGGATATCGTAGATGCTGATGTAATCGCCAAAAACAGCTCTGGTGCTTTTGTCCGTCAACTCGATCGGCGTGCCGGTAAACCCGATATAGGAAGCATTGGGCAAGGCGTCGTGCATGTGTCTCGCGTACCCGTCAATAAAGTCGTACTGGCTGCGGTGTGCCTCGTCGGCGATGACGACGATATTGCGCCGCATGGAAAGAAAAGGATAGCGGTCCCCCTTTTCCTCAGGCAGGAATTTTTGGATGGTCGTAAAAACCACCCCACCCGCATCGACCCGGAGCTTTTCGCGGAGATCAGCCCGACTCTCGACCTGGACCGGCGGCTGCCTCAAGAGATCCTGGCACCGAGAGAACGTGCCGAAGAGCTGGCCGTCGAGGTCGTTGCGATCGGTGATCACGACAATCGTCGGGTTCTTCATCGCCGGCTCTCGAATGATGCGCCCGGCATAGAAGGCCATGGTGAGGCTCTTCCCCGCGCCCTGGGTATGCCAGACGACGCCGATCCTGCGGTCCCCCGGCTCACCTCCGGGTTGATGACCTGATTTATAAATCCCCGCCGGGTACCGTATTTCTTTTCTCCCAGATGCACGTAAGGTCTCCTGGATGGCGACGTTGACGGCATGGAACTGGTGATAGCCCGCCATCTTCTTGTTGAGCGTTCCTCCGCCGGAGTCTTCGAAAACGATGAAATAACGGATCAGGTCGAGAAACCGCCGTTTATTAAAAACCCCTTGGATAAGAACCTCCAACTCAAGTGTTTTGGGGTCAGCCAAGCTTCCGCCCTCGATCGTACGCCATGGTTTGAACCATTCGCGGCCGGCGCCCACGGTTCCGATGCGAGCCTCCATGCCATCGGAGACCACAAGGGCGGCGTTATAGGTGAAAAGAGAAGGGATTTCCTGTTGATAGGTTTGGAGCTGATGGAAGGCCGTCCAGATCGTCGCGTTTTCATCAGCAGCGTTCTTGAGCTCGATCACGACGAGTGGCAAACCGTTGACAAACAGCACGATATCCGGACGGCGGTTATGCTTGTTTTCAGCAACGGTGAACTGGTTGATCGCCAGCCAATCGTTGTTATCCGGGTCGTCGAAGTCGAGGACGCGCGCCTGAGCGCCGGCAATTGAGCCATCAGCGCGGCGATACTCAACGGTTACGCCGTCCACAAGCCAACGATGAATCGCGCGGTTGCGCGCATCGAGCGACGGCCCCTCGGATCGCATGAGCTTGCAGAAAGCATCCTCAATGGCTTCCGGCGGAAGCGCAGAATTCAGCCGAATGAGTGCCTGGCGTAGACGATTCTCTAAAACGACCTGCCCATATTCTACACGCTCGGCGAACAGCTCGCCCGGCGCAATTTCCGGGCCGTGCTTGACCGCCCATCCAGGGCTCTCGATCCAGGCGAGAGCTGCCTCTTCGACAGCAGATTCCGTGACTCTCTTGCTCATCAGGTAGTCCTACTTCAGCGTCTCAAAACCACTCCGGATGATTCCGGCCATCAATTTTCGGCGCTCGTGCAGAAACATCTCGTACGGCATCTGGTGCCAGTTCTCTGGCATGGCGTGCAACTCGCACATTCGCTCATATTGGTCGGAGGAGAAGCGGGCCCGAATCTTCGGCACATATTCTGTGGGCGGCGCGTCGCTGATATTGATGTTCTCTGGCCATTCCAGCAACGCGAAGTTCGCCAATTGATTAATCTTTTTTAAATCCTCTACCCCTCGGCTCTCCAGCCAAGCACGCGGGAACAGATGATGACGTTCCAGCGTCTTTTTCTTAGTCTTGACGGCGGGGTCGAGTAAATCTTGGACCTTCTTGTGGGAGAACAGCACAGGCGCGACTAACCTGTTTTGGGCCGCGATGTACGCGAACAACTCTGGGTTCCGCGCCGAGGAACTATCCAGATTCGCTGGCAAGGTCACTGTCCAGAAATCATTGGTAAGCTCGTTCGACATTATTTCTTCAAGGACTGAAGCAAACGATTCTTCGTCTTTGACGCCCTTCAGACGGTTCAGATCCCCATCCATCACAGTCTCTGGCGATCCGGTGTACCGCCCGGTAAGGCTCGAAGCGAAGAACCACCGTCCGATCAACTTTTGAAGCTGATGCTCCACTACTCCAAAACGCTTCCGCCCGATGAGATAGAACGCATAAGCATATAACAGAGCGTTTTGCGAAGAGATCATTTCCGAGCTGCGGAAGCCTGCCCCAATAAGGGAGGATAGAAACTGGTGCCAGTGCGTGAGATTAAGCACCTCTGCCTGTGCGTCTCGGAGCAGTTTGAGCTGGGCATCTCTCCGTTCATTCGAGAACTCACCTGTCTCCATATCTTTGCCACGGAGAACTTGGTACACGCTCTTGAGCCGCCCGCGCCCAAACCCTAAGGCGACGGCCACTCGCAGGAGTT
>Ga0315275_10001673_pt1 | contig 19703 bp, 20 predicted proteins | sample YL17G03_0_MG_FD_205557 | JGI IMG/M metagenome (GOLD analysis project Ga0315275, IMG submission 205557) | Sediment microbial communities from Yellowstone Lake, YNP, Wyoming, USA - YL17G03_0 | ecosystem: Environmental > Aquatic > Freshwater > Lake > Sediment | place: USA: Wyoming | collected...
CTCCTGCCGCCCTTCTGCTATCATCTGTCCGATACCCTTTCGGTGCGCTCCTAGCAAGCGCTGTCTTGTCAACAACCGTTAGGGTATCACTTTTTTGCCATTCGGCCTACCTTTGGCGGTCACACCCGGCAAATGGTTGCGTTTGACACCTCCCCTGCCCTGCCGCTAGAATCTGCGTAGCCGAGTGCGGCGGCGCGCTGCGCGATGGCAGCCCGATTCCCTCTGACGGAGGACTCTCGTGACCGACCTTCTGCTCTATGACACCACACTGCGGGATGGTGCGCAGACAGAGGGCATTTCCTTCTCGGTGGACGACAAGGTCAAGATCGCACGCAAGCTTGACCAGTTGGGCGTCCACTACATCGAGGGCGGCTTCTCGGCGCCGGCAATGCGCACCGACATGGAGTTCTTCGCCCGCATGCGGGAGGAGCCGCTTCAGCACGCCAAGCTCGTCGTCTTCGGCATGACCCGACGCGTCCGCACGAAGGTGGAGGACGACCCCGGCGTACGCAACCTGGTCGAGCTAGGTGCTCCGGTCGCAGCCATCGTTGGGAAGACCTGGGATCATCACGTCACCGCCGCGCTCAAGGTCAGCCTCGATCAGAACCTCGCCATGATCCGGGACACCGTGCGCTTCGTGAAGGAGCATGGTATTGAGGTTTGCTTCGATGCTGAGCACTTCTTCGATGGGTTCAAGCGCAACCGCACCTATGCGCTCGACTGCCTTGGTGCGGCGGTGGAGGCAGGGGCGGATACCATCTGCCTCTGCGACACAAACGGCGGCATGTTGCCCGGTGAGATCAGCGCCAGCGTGGCGCTCGTCAGGTCGCAGATCGCCATGCCCCTGGGCATCCATGCCCACAACGACTGCGACCTCGCGGTCGCCAACACGCTTGCGGCGGTGGAGGCTGGCGCGGTCCAGGTGCAGGGCACCATCAACGGATATGGCGAGCGCTGCGGCACGGCGAACCTTTGCTCGGTCATCCCGAACCTGCAGCTCAAGCTCGGCCGGTCGGTGCTGGGCGAGAAGCAGCTCGCGCAGTTGCACGAAGTGGCCCACTACGTCGCCTCGGTGGCGAACATGCCCCCGCCAGAGCGCGATGCCTATGTCGGTCGCAGCGCCTTCGCCCACAAGGGCGGCATGCACGTGGACGCGATGCTCAAGAGCTCGAGCACCTATGAGCACATCCGCCCCGAGCAGGTCGGCAATGAGCGACACTTCGTCGTCTCCGATCAAGCGGGCCGCCACACGGTAGTGTTCAAGGCCCAGGCGCTCGATCTCGGCATAGACAAGGACTCGCCCCAGGCGAAGGAGATCATGGAGCGCCTGAAGGAGATGGAGCACGCTGGCTATCAGTTCGACGGCGCCGAGGCCTCCTTCGAGCTACTTGTCCAGAGAACCGTCGGCCGCTACCGCCCGCGCTTCGACCTCGAGGGCTTCCGAGTCATCGTCGAGAAGGACCGCACCGGTGAACTACGCACTGAGGCCACCATCAAGCTGAAGGTTGACGGCGAGGAGGAGCACACCGCCGCCGAAGGCGATGGCCCTGTGCACGCGCTCGACAACGCCTTGCGGAAGGCGCTGGAGCGGTTCTACCCGCAGCTCAAGGTGATCCGGCTGACCGACTTCAAGGTGCGCGTGGTGGACGCTCCTTCCCAGGCGACCGCCGCCGCTGTGCGGGTCATGATCGAATCCCGCGCCGGGGCCAAGACCTGGACCACCGTCGGGGTGCACACCAACATCATCGAGGCGAGCTGGCAGGCGCTGGTTGACGGCGTTGAGTACGGCTTGCTGAAGGCGCTGGGCGAGCCGAAGAACGCGAAGTGAGCCGTTGGGCAGGAGCTTCGCTCCTGCCCCCCCCCTTACCCCGCTGTCGTCGGAACCGCACATTGCCCCTGTTAACGTCGCCCTTCTTACGGGGGACGATACCATCATGAGCTTCGAGAAATGCCCGGGAGCCAAGGCCTTCACCCAGCCGACGCCCGAGTTCGTCCCGTGTCCGAGCTGCCACGCCGAAGTCGAGATCTGGACCGATGAGATCGAGGCGAAGTGCAGCTCTTGCGGGACGATGGTGTCGCGGGAGATGCTCCAGGGCTGCATTGACTACTGCGAGGCCGCCAAGGAGTGCCTGGGCGAGGCGCTTTACAGCAAGCTGATGGCCGCGAAGGGGCGGAGGACGAACGCCTGAATTGCGTAGGGGCGCATGGCGATGCGCCCCTACCCGTCTGACGTCCTTACACCGATAACCTACCCCGCTTCACCCTCGCCCTCTTGCTGCTTCTTCCGATAGTCCTCAATGGCGGACCTCAGCGCCTGTTCCGCCAGCACCGAGCAGTGCATCTTCACCGGCGGCAGGCCCCCCAATGCCTCGGCGACAGCTTTGTTGGAGACCTCCAGCGCCTGCTCGATGGTCTTGCCCTTCACCAACTCGGTGACCATGCTGCTGGTGGCGATGGCGGCGCCGCAGCCGAAGGTGCGGAACTTCGCGTCCTCGATCCGGCCGTCCTTGACCTTGATCGTCAGCTCCATGATATCGCCGCAGACGGGGTTCCCAACCTTGCCGACCCCGTCGGCGTTCTCAATGGCCCCCACGTTCCGTGGGTTCCTGAAGTGGTCCATGACCTGTTCGCTGTACACGCTGCGCTCCTTGTAAGCCCCTCTCGGCCGGCTTCATTCGTTGGGGAGGAGGTCGCTTCCTGCCTTACCGCGGGCATCGTTAGGCAGGGGCTTGCCCCTGCCGGTGATCTGGTCTGAGGGATACGGATCCCAGCGCGCCGCGACACCGTCCGTGGTGTCATCTCTGGTCCGCAGTCGGGCGACGCCAACGCCATCTGCGTACAGATCGGCTCCTCCATGCCGCGGTTTCTCCGGCAGGAGTTCAGCTCCGCCGCAAGCATTCCATCCGGCATCGCTCTCGAACAGCAGGATCACGCCTGCCGGGTCAGCGATGTCCTTGAGTGACACGCCCGACAGGGCGGAGTTGAAAGCGTAGCCGCATCGAAGGTCGGGGCGCTGGGGACAGACAAACCACCACGCTTTCACCCGCGGCTCGCGCGAAGCGATGGCGTCACACCAGCGGCTGGCGTCCGGCAGCGTGTCGTAGTCAGCGTCGTACATCTCGAGGCTTATCGCAAGATTCGCTATCTTCTGGTTGCACAGCCAACTGCTCAGGCCGCGGACTAGGCTGAGTGCCCGGGGGATCAGCGCCACGCCCGCACAGGCGATCACCACTACACCTGTGACGAACCACGATCTGCGTTTGGCCGATCGCCCCTGGTTGACAGCGGCGGCGATCGCTAGGCCCGCGCTCAGTAGCACCGCCCCGACGGCTGCGGGCAGGATCACTCCTCCGAGCAGCCGAGGCGGTGTGACTGCCCACATGAAGAGCACAAGGGCCGCTGGGAGCAATAGGAGCGCCACCAGAGACAGCAGGAACGGGGCGCGGGACCGGCTCATCCGTCCGCCGTCTCCACTATGATTGTCACCGGTCCCTCGTTCACCAGATGCACGTCCATGTGAGCCTGGAACACGCCGGTCTCGACGGGCACACCGAGAGCGCGGAGGTGGGAGACGAAGACCTGATAGAGGCGATCGGCGACATCGGGGGGCGCGGCCTCGGTGAAGCTCGGCCTCCTGCCCTTGCGGCAGTCCCCGTAGAGGGTGAACTGGCTGACGACGAGGACCGATCCGCCGATGTCCTGCACAGACAAGTTCATCTTCCCATCGGCGTCCTCGAAGATGCGCAAACCGGCGATCTTCTCGGCGAGCCAAGCGGCCTGCTTATCTGTATCGCCCTGCCCGACTCCCAGCAGAACGAGGAGGCCACGGCCGATTGCGCCCGTGACCTCTCCGTCTACCTCGACCCGCGCCGACCTAACCCGCTGGACTACTGCGCGCACGGTGCTCTCCGGCAATCAACCACTAAGGCACAAAGACACTAAGAAAGGCCGCCTTCGGCGGCAACGACGAACGGCCGAAACCGAAGCAACGCCGGAAGGGACCTTGGCGTGCGGATCATGCCGTTCCCTTTGTGTCTTCGTGTCCTCGTGGTTAGGCCTTCCTCTTCGGGAGCTCGCGCAGCAGGTTCGCCATCTCGATGGCGGCCATCGCCGCGTCGGCGCCGCGGTTGCCCGCCTTGGTGCCGGCGCGCTCGATCGCCTGCTCGATGGTGTCGGCGGTGACCACGCCGTAGATCACCGGCATACCTGTGCGCAGCGCCACTTGCGCGATGCCCTTCGAGGCTTCGGCAGCTACGTACTCGAAGTGCGGCGTCGCGCCGCGGATGATCGCGCCCAGACAGATGACCGCGTCGTACTTCCCGCTGTCGGCCAGCTTGCCCGCGACCAGCGGCAGCTCGAACCCGCCCGGAACCCAGGCGACGTCAATCTCCGCTTCGTCCGCGCCGTGGCGCTTGAGCGCGTCGAGCGCGCCGCCAAGCAATCGCCTGACAATCAGCTCGTTGAACCTGCTTGCGACGATGGCGAAGTGCAAGCCCTCGGCAAGCAGCTTTCCCTCGTAGGTGCTCACTCTCTCTCGTCCTTTCCGCTTTCGCCTCCCTCAAGCACGTCAGAGAGGATATGCCCCAGCTTCTCCCGCTTGGTCTGCAGGTAGCAGCGATTGGCCTCGTTCGGCGGAATCTCGATCGGCACCCGCTCCACCACCCGGATGCCCATGCCCTCCAGCCCGACTACCTTGCCCGGGTTGTTGGTCATCAGCCGGATCTCTCGCAGCCCCAGGTCGGCGAGAATCTGCGCGCCGATGCCATAGTCGCGGATATCGGGCGCGAACCCCAGCAGCTGATTGGCCTCGACCGTATCGTGCCCGTGCTCCTGCAGCTCATAGGCGCGAATCTTGTTGATGAGCCCGATGCCGCGGCCTTCCTGCTGGATGTACAACAGAACGCCCGACCCTTCCTCCACGATCTTCTCCATCGCCCGCTCGAGCTGCTCGCCGCAGTCGCACCGATAGGAGTGGAAGACGTCGCCGGTCAGGCAGCTCGAGTGGACCCGCACCAGCGTCGGGCCTGGGCCGGTGGTGCCGTAGACAAGAGCGAGGTAGGGCTTGGTGTCAACCAGGCTCTCGTAGGCATGGAGCACGAACTCGCCAAAACGAGTCGGGACCCGCGAAGTGGCTGCCCGCCTGACGAGCTTCTCCCGCTGCCGGCGGAAGTTGATGATGGACTCGACCGTGACGATGTGGAGGTCGTGCTTGCAGGCGAACTGCTGGAGCTGCGGCAGGCGCATCATCGTGCCGTCGTCGGCCATGATCTCGCAGATCACCGCTGCCGGGTAGAGCCCGGCGAGGCGCGCCAGGTCCACCGAGGCCTCGGTCTGGCCCGCCCTTACGAGCACGCCGCCGTCCTTGGCCTCCAGCGGGAACACGTGGCCGGGCCGCGCGAGGTCGGCTGGCTTCGTCTCCGGGTCTATCAGTGCGCGAACCGTAGCGGCTCTGTCGTAGGCAGAGATGCCGGTAGTCGTGCCGTGGATAGCATCCACGGAGACAGTGAAGGCGGTGCCGTGCAGCGCGCTCTGCGCCGGCTCCCCCACCATCGCATGCAAGTCCAACTCCCGCAGGCGCTCGTGGGTCATGGGAACGCAGAGCAGCCCGCGCGCTTCCCTCGCCATCAGGTTGATGATCTCGGGTGTCGCGAACTCGGCCGCGACGACCAGATCGCCCTCGTTCTCGCGGTCCTCGTCATCAATGATGATGATCGGCCGGCCGGCGCGGAACGCTTCGATCGCCTGCTCGACCGTGATGATCCTGTTGTCGCTCTCCCGTTCAGGCATACTCACGTTTCCGCCTCGGCCAGCCAAGAGAGGATCGCCTCCGAGTCCGCCGCGGGCGCTCGTCCTGCGAGCAACCGCTCGATATGTTTGGCGAGCAGATCCGCCTCCATGTTCACCCGGTCGCCGGGCCGCAGCTCCGACAGCGTCGTCGCCGCCAGCGTCGCGCCGATCAGCGCGACCGAGAACCGCCGCCCCTTCGGCGCCACCACCGTCAGGCTCACTCCGTCCAGCGCCACCGACCCGCGATCCACCAAGTATCGCTCCAGGCCGTCCGGACACTGCAGTTCGACCAACTTCGTCTCGCCTCGATCGCGCACCGCGACGACCTCGGCGATGCCGTCCACATGCCCGGCAACCATATGTCCGCCGAGCCGATCGCCGAGACGCAGCGGTCGCTCCAGATTCACTCGCGCTCCCTGGCGTATCCTCCCCAGCGTTGTCTTCTCCGCCGTCTCTGGCAACAGCGACGCCCAGAAATAGTCGCCTGTGAGCTGCTCCACGGTCAGACACGGCCCGCTCACCGCGATGCTGTCGCCGAGCTTCAGGTCTTCGAGCACTTTGGCGGCGCGAATGGAGAGCCGCAGATGCCGGCCGCGCGCAACCTCGGTGACCGTTCCGGTTTCCTCGATCAGGCCTGTGAACATGGTGCACACGTGGCAGGAGGCAGGCTCCCGCCCAACGGGCCATCTCCCTAACGGGCGATGTCGCCCGTGATCAGCACGTCCTCCCCTATCCGCCGCACCCTCATGTTGCTGATGCGCCAGGCATCGGCGAGATGCTCGACGCCTTCCCAATCCACCGCGGTCGGCGCCTGCGCGCTGCCGATGATGAGGGGTGCGATGAAGAAGTATACACGATCTACCAGCCCAGCGGCTAGGGCGGCGCCAGACAGCGTGCCACCGCCCTCAATCAAGACGCTCTGAATCTGCTGATCGCCCAGGCGCCGCATTAGAGCCGCCAGGCCAACTCGCCCCCCGCCGTTGGGGGCGGGGTTCGTGAACCCCGCCAACGCAGGCTTCACGAAGCATGCGCCCACGCCCGGCATCACCCATACCTCCGCCCCCGCCCGTCGAAGCGCGTCCACACACTCCTGCGGCGCGCCAGCCGTCACGGCGATGACCGGAGGCCTCGCATCGGCAGTGAGCAGTGCCGCGCCGGGGGGAGTGCGCGCCGAGCTGTCCACGACGACGCGCAGAGGCCCCGAGACTTGGGATTCGAGGGGAACCCCTCCCCTTTTGCCCCTCCCTGCGCGAGGGGAGGGGAGAGGGGTGGGGTTCAGCCGCACTGTTAGCTGCGGATCGTCCGCGAGCACCGTCCCGATGCCGACCATCACAGCATCATGGGCCGAGCGGAGCTTGTGCCCGAAGGCGCGGGCGGGCTCGCCCGTTATCCACTTCGACTCACCTGTATGGGTGGCGATCTTGCCGTCAAGGCTCATCGCCGCCTTGATCGAGACGAGCGGCAGACCGCTGGTGGTGTGCTTGAGGTAGGCAGCGTTGAGCTGCCGCGCCTGCTCCTCCAACACCCCGATGTCCACCTCGATTCCAGCCTCGCGAAGCAACTGAGCGCCTCTGCCATTGACCTTCGGATTGGGATCGAGCATGGCTGCGACGACCTTGCTTATGCCCGCGGCGATGATCGCGTCGGTGCACGGCGGAGTGCGGCCGAAGTGGGAACACGGCTCGAGCGTGACGTACATCGTCGCGCCGCGGGCAGCTTCGCCTGCGTCGCGCAGCGCCCACACCTCGGCGTGAAGCCCGCCCACCTCTCGGTGGTACCCCTCGCCGACGAGACGATCGTCGGCCACGATCACCGCGCCGACCATAGGGTTCGGGCTGGTTCGTCCTGCGCCGCGGGCTGCCAGGCGCAGCGCACGCCTCATCCAGCCCCTCGGCTCCGCTCGGGACGAGCGCGCATCCGCGGAACTCATTTCCGCTTCCCGCCCTCGCTGCTGTCCGGCCACTTCGGCCCGCGCGTCTGGTCGGAGACGAATCGCGCCATGTCACGCCAGATCTCGTGCTGGCGCTCGGCGAAGCGGTCCTCCACCTCCTGGAGATCGGCAAGCATCACCCACACCAGCGCAATCGCCGCCGCCAGACAGCTCAGCCAGTAGGCCAGGAAGAAGCTTGGGTGCTGGTGGGCGCTCCGCAGCCCGAGCACGAAGAGCCCAAGGAACACGGCGGTGAACAGCGACAGGAGAAGAGCGCCGGCGACCAGCCGCAGCTTCAGTCGGCGACGGGTAATGAGTGTCCGGCCACGCAGGTAGGCCAGGATCTCGACTGCCAGTAGCAGGAGAACCATCACCGCCGCGAGCGGGAGTATGACTGCAACCACGTACACGCACTGCCCTCCTTCGCCCGCCACGAGCCGGCAGGCCGGCGAGAGCGCCAAGCCCATGATAGCACCGCGGCCATGCGACAGGCAAGGCGAGCAAGCCGCCGAAGGTATCCCTGGCGAATGCACCGCTAGTCACTGAGACGGAGGTAGGCATGAGCACCATCGCCCTCAATCGCGCCCAGTACCGCGACAAGGTCCACGCGTGCTGGCTCGGCAAGAACATCGGCGGAACGCTTGGCGCGCCCTACGAGGGGCGCAAGTACGTCAACGACCTGACGTTCTATGATCCGGTTCCGACCGAGCCCTCGCCGAACGATGACCTCGACCTTCAGCTTGTCTGGCTGAAGATGGTGGAGGACCGTGGGACTGAGTTCGGGCTGCCCGACCTCGCCGACTACTGGATGCGATACCTTCGGGCCTATCCCTGGAACGAGTACGGGTTCTGCATGCGCAACCTGGAGCGGGGCCTGCGCCCGCCGGTGAGCGGCTGGTTCGAGAACTACTACGTAGATGAGATGGGATCACCTATAAGAAGCGAGATCTGGGCCTGCATCGCGCCGGCCGACCCGCAGCGCGCGGCCGCCTACGCCTGGATGGACTCGGCGATGGACCATGCGGGCGGCGAGGGTATGTGGGGGGAGATGTTCTGGGCCGCGGTGGAGAGCGCGGCCTTCGTGCTCGACGACCCACTCGCCCTGATCCGCATCGGCCTGGCGATGATCCCGCCGTCGTGCAACATTGCTCGCGTCATCCGGGAGGCAGTGTGGCTCCACCTGAATGGGGTTCGCTGCGCCGAGGCGCGGGACCGCATCGTTCGCGTCTACGGCAATGACCAGCCGTGCAACGCCATCCAGAACCACGGGTTCATTGTACTCGGTTGGCTCTACGGGCGTGACTTCGGCGACAGGCTGTGCAAGGCGGTCAACTGCGGCTATGACACCGACTGCACGGGGGCGACGCTCGGCGCGCTGCTCGGGATACTCGGCGGCACGAAGGCGATACCTGCCGAATGGAGCGACCCGGTGGGGCGGAGCATCGTGCTGCACAAGTTCACCGGCGCCTTCGACGCGCCGCGCGACATCACCGAACTGACCGAGCGCACGGCCGCAGTCGCCGAGCGGCTGATGCCAGCGCATTCGACCGTCGCCTTCGCCGACAAAGCGTCGCTGCCCGGGAACGTCCTGTCGCTTCTCTTCCGCAACGAGCAGGCAGTTTCGGCCGCGTGCCAGGACCTGCGGGCCGCGGTTGCGCGCGACGGCGACCTTGAGATCACACTCCACTACCACGGCGACCCGGTGTTGCCGCCGGGTGTCAGACGGACGGTGAGCGTGAGCTGCCGCAGGTCAGGCTGCGACCTCCCGGCGCAGGCGAGCGTGAAGGCACCCGTCGGCTGGCAGGTGCGTGCAACTGCTGCGGATGCCTTCGAGATCATCGCTGCTCCGTTCGACGCCCCCGAACGCCTGCGGGTCACGGTGCAGATCGGGGGCGAGGCGCGACAAGCACAGTTCGCGGTCCTCAGCCCGTCGGCCGCGATCGGCTTCCCGAGCGCGACCAACATCGAGTACTGCCCCGTGTGCCAGGGCCGGAAGGGGTCGTGCTTGTGCGAGCAGGCGGAGCCGCGCCAGGTTCCTTGACGTCCCCCTTCGGCCAAGGCTAGAATGCGGAGTCATGGCTACCAAGGTTGGACCGAAACCTAAGAAGAGGACCAGGAAGTTCCTGGAGGATTCGGAGGGACGACGCGCCTGGGTCGTGTTGCCTATCGAGGAGTACGAGGAGCTCGTCGAGGCTACCGAGCAGCGTGAGGACATCCGTCACCTGGAAGAGGGCCGGAAGGTCAAGGGGAAACCGCGGCCGTGGGAGCAGGTGAAGGCAGATCTCCGGGCGGCGGGCAAGCTGCCCTGATGCGGCTCGTCATCTCCGGTGCAGCCGAGCGCGACCTGGGGAGGCTGTCTCGAGATGTAGCCCCGCGCGTTTCCGCGGCTATTGACGAGCTCTCACGGAACGCACGGCCCCGTGGCTGTCTGCTCCTGCACGACTGTAAACCACCTACCTGGCGAGTCCGCGTCGGTGACTGGCGTATCCTCTACGAGATAGACGACAGCGCCAGCGTAGTAACAGTAACCGGCGTCCGCCACCGCGGCAAGGCCTACTGAGACCACCCCCTTGGCCTGCGTTCGCCGCCTTCCGTACGCGTTGACCATCTCGCTCTGAGCTTGGTATACTAGGCCAGTATGAACTGGATCATCTCCGCCCTGACGGAGGAATGGGCGGACCTCCCCCGCATACAGGAGGGGCTCTCCGAGAGCGCCTCCCTTGTCCGCGTCGACGGCGCGACCGACCCGGTGAAGGCGCTCGTCGCGGCGGCGCTGCTTCACAATTCCCAGCGGCCGATCCTCGCCATCTCGCCTACGAGCGAGTCGGCGGACCGTCTCTTCGATCATCTGGTCGCCGTGACCGCCGACGGGTCGGAGCGCGCCAGCGATGGCCGGGTAGTCCTCCTGCCTTCCCTGGAAGCATTGCTCTACGAGGACGTCACGCCTGACCCGACCCTCGTCGGCGAGCGCCTGCGCGCCCTCATGATGCTTCGCCGAAGCGAGCCAAGGATCTACGTCGCCAGCGCGCCGGCCGTCTTTCAGCGCTGCCTCCCCCCGCAGGTGCTCGAACCGGCCTCTGTGACCCTTACGAGGGGTGAGGCGGTGGATCGCGACGCGCTGGTCGCGCGCCTGGTCGAACTCGGCTACCAGCGCGAGCAGATGGTGGACGGCCCGGGGCAGTTCAGCGCCCGCGGCGGCGTGTTAGATGTCTTTCCGGCGGGAGCGCGCGATCCAGTGCGCGCCGACCTGTTTGGCGATGAGATCGAGTCGTTGCGGCTCTTTGACCCGAGCAGCCAGCGCTCTTCCGACGAGTTGGAAGCCGCGACGATTCCGCCGGCGCGTGAGATGCTGCTGACCAGGGAGGCGCTGGACCGCGCCATCCCACGGATCAGGGAGGCGGGGGAAGCGCAGGCGGCGGAGTTGCGCGCCGAAGGGAGGGAACCCGAGGCCGACCGGCTCGGTGGGCGCCTGGGCGAGCTGATTGAGGCCCTCGAGCAGCAGACCTATCCGCGCGGCATCGAATACCTCCTCCCCTTCTTTTACCCCGAGCCCACGACTGCTCTGGACTACTTGCCTCCCGACGCTGTCGTCATCGTGGAAGAGCCCCAGCGCCTATCCGAAGAGTACCGCGAATTCGTCCAGGACCTGGCCGGGCTCCAGCTTGCTCGTGTCGGCCAGGGTCTGCTGCTCCCGCTTCCGGGCCCGCTGCATGTCTCCTACGAGGATGGGCGGGCGCTGCTCACCCGGCACAGGAGGATGGAGATCAGCCTATTCGGGGCCCCCACGGATGGCAGGCCTTCGACTCGCGTCTCGGTATCCAGCCAGCCGATGGAAGAGTTCGCTGCTGACATCCCACACGTTGCGGTGGAGCTTCGCCGCTGGCAGCAGTCGGGCAACCGTGTACTCATCGCCACTCGTCAGGCCGACCGCCTGATCGAACTGCTCGACGAGGCCGGCATCGGCAACATGGTCCGCGAGTCGACGGGCGTCACACCGAAAGCCGGGCAGATCGTCATCTCGAACCGGCCGCTGAACGAGGGCTTCAAGCTACCGTCTGCCGGCCTTTGCGCGCTGACTGACCGCGAGACATTCGGCTGGCGCCGGGCCCGCCGGATCATCCGCCGCCGCGCCGCCGAGGGCATCCCGATCGGGTCGCTCACCGATCTGCGAGAAGGCGACTACGTTGTCCACATCAACCACGGCGTCGGTATCTACCGGGGCATGGTCCGGCGAGGGCCGCAGGGCGCCGAGCGCGAGTACCTGCTGATCGAGTACGCGGAGGGCGATCGGCTTTATGTCCCGGCCGAGCAGTTCGACCGGGTGCAGAAGTACCTGGGTGGCGAGAATGAGCGCCCGGCCGTGCACCGGCTGGGCGGGAGCGAGTGGGAGCGAACGAAGCGCCGCGCCCAGCGATCCGCCCGGGAGATGGCAGCGGAGCTGATCCGCATATACGCGGCCAGGCACAACCGCCCCGGCCATGCCTTTGTCCCCGACACCCCTTGGCAGAGGGAGATGGAGGACGGCTTCGCCTACGAGGAGACCCCGGACCAGCTCTCCGCTGTCGAGGCCGTCAAGCAGGACATGGAGCAGCCCCGCCCGATGGACCGCCTCATCTGCGGCGATGTCGGCTACGGCAAGACCGAGGTGGCAATGCGGGCCGCCTTCAAGGCGGTGATGGATGGCAGGCAGGTGGCGGTGCTCGTGCCGACAACGGTGCTGGCCCAACAGCACTACACCACCTTCAAGGAGCGGCTCAGCCCTTACCCCGTGCGCATCGAGATGCTCAGCCGCTTCCGAAGCCGCAAGGAGCAGGAGAAGGTCGTAGCCGACCTTGCCTCCGGCGGCGTGGACATCGTCATCGGCACCCATCGTCTGCTCTCGAAGGACGTCCAGTTCAAGGACCTCGGGTTGGTAGTCGTGGACGAGGAGCAGCGATTCGGCGTCGGGCACAAGGAGAAGCTGAAGCAGCTCCGGGCCATCGTGGACGTGATGACCATGACCGCCACGCCCATCCCGCGGACCCTGAACATGGCGCTGTCGGGCATCCGCGACATGAGCGTGATCAACGACCCGCCCGAGGGGCGGACCGCGGTGATCACGCGCACTCTTCCCCGCGAGGACGGGCTCATCAGAGAGGCGATTCTGCGCGAGCTGGAGCGCGGCGGGCAGGTGTACGTGGTGCACAACCGGGTCGAGTCCATCAACCATGTGGCGCAGCACATCAAGCAGCTTGTGCCGCACGCCCGGGTCGTTGTCGGGCACGGCCAGATGAACGAGCGGCAGCTCGAGCACGCGATGCTGCAGTTCTACTCGGGCGACGCGCACATCCTGGTGTGCACCACCATCATCGAGAACGGCCTCGACATTGCGAACGCAAACACCCTCATCGTCACCGATGCGGACAAGCTTGGGCTCGCCCAGCTCTACCAGCTGCGGGGACGCGTCGGGCGCTCCAACAGACAGGCATATGCCTATCTCATGTGGACGCCCTATAAGCGTCTGACCGAGACGGCGGAGAAGCGGATCGCCGCCATCCGCGAGTTCTCAGACCTTGGCTCTGGCTTCCGCATCGCGCTCCGCGACCTCGAGATCCGAGGGTCGGGCAACCTGCTCGGGGCGGAGCAGCACGGCTTCATCGCCTCGGTCGGCTTCGAGCTGTATATGCAGATGCTCTCGGACGCGGTGCAGGAGGCGAAGGGGGAGACCCCCGAGGTGCGCCCGGAGGTGAGCGTAGACCTGCCTGTCCCCGCCTATCTGCCGGAGGACTACGCGCCTGACCGCAATCAGCGTATTGACCTCTATCGCAGGCTGGCTGGCGCCCCCAATCACGACCGGCTGCGAGAACTCGCCGACGAGATCGCCGACCGCTTCGGGAAGCCGCTCCCTGCGGCGGCGCAGAATCTGGTCAGACTCGCCGGCATCAAGATCCTCTGCGCCGGGGCGGGAGTCCAGCGAGTGGCGATGGAAGGCAGCCTCGCGCTACTGGTGTTCCAGGAGGAGAGGAGGCTATCCCCGCGGCTGATGCGGGAGCTGCAGAAGTCACTGGCGCCGGCGACCCGCATCTGGCTCGCTTTGACCGAGCACGACCGAGTTATGGTATCCTTGCGAAACGCTGACGTGGAGCAGACCTTCGCCCGGCTCGAGCCGGTGCTCGAGGGGTTGGCTGCGCTGCCCCTCGAAGAAGAGGCGCGCCGCCATCAGCGGCGCGAGCAGTTGTCCGCGAGGTTGTGAGGAGTTAGCATGATGCCCAGGGTGGTATCCGTCCGTTTCCGCCGCGCTGGAAGATCATACCGGTTCAGCGCCGGCCAACTCGACCTGCGGCCTGGCGACAACGTCGTCGCGCGAACCGCGCGGGGCCTGGAGCTGGGCGCCGTCAGTACCAGCGCGACGGACTTCCCCGACGATCACCCGCGTGAGGACCTGAAGCCCGTCGTCCGCAAGGCGACGCCCGATGACCTGCGTAGGGATGAGGAGAACACCGCCCGCGAGCGCGAGGCGATAGAGGTGGCAGCACGCAAGATCGCCGAGCATGGCCTCGAGATGAAGCTCATCGAGGCCGAGGCCACCCTCGATGGCTCAGGCATGGTGCTGCACTTCAGCGCCGAGGGGCGAGTTGACTTCCGCGCGCTCGTGCGCGATCTGGCCAAGGCGCTGCGTACTCGCGTCGAACTCCACCAGGTCGGCGTGCGGGATGAGGCAAAGATGCGGGGTGGGCTTGGCCATTGCGGACGCGCCCTCTGCTGCGCCAGCTTCCTCACCCAGTTCGAGCCGGTCGGCATCAAGATGGCGAAGGAACAAGAGCTGTCGCTTAACCCGCAGAAAATCTCGGGCGTCTGCGGCCGGCTCATGTGCTGCCTCGCATTCGAGTACGAGTTCTACCGGGAGGCACGCCAATGCCTCCCGAAGACCGGCAGTCGAGTCGAGACCGCTCAAGGTCCCGGCCGCATCGCCGACATTGACGTGGTTCGCGACAGGGTCATCGTGGAGCTGGACGAAGGAGGCAGAGCGGAGCTGACGGCGGCCGACGTTGCCCGCCACAAGCCGGGCTGCCCGCACACCTGCCCTGAGCGCGCCGAACGGGTGGGGGGATGCACAGCGGCCGAGGAGGACGAAGCCGCTGACGCGCCTGAAACGCAAGAGGAAGTCTAGCGCTCGGAGGGAAGAGCGGTAGGGCAATGGGGCAGCAGACTATGGAGTCTCCTGAATCATAGGAACACCTTATGATTCAGGAAACTCCTCACAGTCGGGCGCACGGCTCGTTGGGCCGGTTCTCTTGCATCATGGGTGTTACCACGATGTAAGAGAATCCGTAGTTGCGGTCTGCTGCTCGAATTTCTCTTGCTCTACTGATCTGGAGGACGCAAATGCCTCGAAAGCTGCAAATCGGTCTCATCGGCTGCGGCGGCATCATGGACTGGCACGTCCGCAACTACAAGGCGATCAAGCAGGCCAAGATCGCGGCGCTGACGGACACGAACAAGGCCCACATGGCCGCCATGGTGGAGAAGCACTCGGAGTTGGCGGGCCTGCCGCAGTTCTCGGATTATCGCAAGATGATCGAGAAGGTGGACCTCGACGGCGTCATCATCGCGACCCCGCACTCGTTCCACTTCGAACAGATCATGACTTGCCTGGACCACGAGCTGCACGTTCTCACGGAGAAGCCGATGGTGTGCAGCGTGGACCACGCGAAGAAGGTGATCAAGAAGGCGGAGAAGACGGGCAAGGTGATGATGATCTCCTACCAGCGCCACTTCAGCCCGGCCTTCCGTCTTGCGAAGAAGCTGATCGGAGAGGGCAAGCTCGGCAAGCTCACCTTCGTCTCCGCGCTCCAGGCTCAGGACTGGCTGCGGGGGACGAAGGGCGCCTGGCGGCAGGACCCAAAGCTGAGCTGCGGCGGGCAGCTCAATGACTCCGGCAGTCACCTGGCGGACATCATCTTGTGGGTCACCGGGCTCACGCCGGCAAGCGTCTTCGCCCAGATCAATAACCGCGGCTCGAAGGTGGACATTCTGTCAGCGCTCAGCCTGAAGTTCAAGGGCGGCGCCATTGGGACGCTGTCGGTGGTGGGCGACGCGCCGGGCTGGTGGGAGGACATCACCTTCTACGGTGAAGAGGGCGGGCTTTACGTGCGTCGCGACCAGCTCCTCCACAGCTATCGCGGCAAGAAGCAGTGGAGCGCCGAGCTCAAGGAGCTAACCGCCGACTCGAAGTACAGCAACAACTTCGACAAGAACTTCGTGGACTCGATCCTGGGCAAGGATGAGCCCCAGACCCCGCCGATCTGCGGCCTTCGGGTGATGCAGCTTACCGAGGCCGCCTGGGAGTCGGGGCGCACAGGCGAACCGGTCAAAGTCAAGTCGTAACGCCAGGGGAAACCAAAGCGGCCCACCACAAAGGCACGAAGACACAAAGAACCGGCGGGGACAGACTGATGTGTCCCCGCCGAATCTTGGCCACCAGGCGTGCTGGCGTCTACTGTCGTGCCGTCAATCCACGTTCATCCGTGTCCATCTATGGTTGCTTCGCCTCCCGTTCCCCATCACTTCTCGCCGTTCAGCGCCTCCCGGAAACGCTCGAACCACCCCTTCTCGCCCTCCACCGCGTCGCCGCCCGCGCGGGCGAAGTCCTCCAGCAACTCCCGCTGCTTCTTCGTGAGCCTGCGCGGGGTCACCACCCGCACTCCCACGTGCAGCGACCCAGGCACACCGGTCCGCGCGTCGGGCAGCCCGCAGCCGCGGACAGCAAGCACTTCACCCGTCTGGGTTCCCGAGGGGATGCCTAGCTTCTCCGCTCCATTCAAGGTCGGGACCGACACTGTGCCCCCGAGTGCGGCGACGGTGAAAGGGATAGGCACCTCGCAGGCGAGGTCCCGGCCGTGGCGCTCGAAGATCGCGTGCGGCTTCACGTGTACGAAGACGTAGAGATCGCCGGCCGGCGAGCCCCTCTCACCGGCCTCCCCTGCTCCGTTCACGCGGATGGACGCTCCGTCCTCGACGCCCAGGGGGATCTGCACGGGGATCTCCGCCTCCGCCAGCAATCGGCCCGCTCCCCGGCAGCTCGAGCAGGGGTCGCTCACCACGGTGGCCCGGCCCTGGCAGGTGCGGCAGGTGGTCACGGTCGAGAGCCGCCCGAACGGAGTGGCTGTGACCTGCTGGGTCTGGCCCGTGCCGCCGCAGCCAGGGCACGGCCTCTCGCCGCTGCGCGACTGACTCCCGGTGCCATCGCAGTCTTGGCAGGCCTGCACCCGCTCGGCGCGGATCACCCGCTCGACGCCGCGCTGCACTTCCTCGAGGGTGATCTCGAGGTCGTAGCGGAGATCGGAGCCGCGCCGCATCCGCGGGTGGGCCGCTGTCCGCCGGGTGCCGAAGAAGGCGTCGAATAAGCTGCCGAAGCCGCCGAACTCGTCCCAGAAATCACCGGGGATCGGCGCGCCGGGCGTGGCATGGCCATAAAGGTCGTAGTGCTGGCGGCGCTCCGGGTCGCCGAGCACCTCGTAGGCCTCGGCCACCTCCTTGAAACGGTCCTCGGCCGAGGGGTCCTCGGGATTCACGTCGGGGTGGTGGCGCCGGGCTAGCCTGCGGAAGGCCCTCTTGATCTCATCCTGGGAGGCGTTGCGCCCGACCTCCAGGACCTGGTAGTAGTCACGCTTCTCGGCCATAGCACCGCGGCCTAGTCGGTCTCTTCCTCGGGCTCCTCTCCCCGAATCCGAACGCGACCTTCGGCGATCTCCGCAATGGCCCGGTTGATGAGGCCCCCACCACCGGGCTCGAGCGGACTGCGCACCCGCTCCTTGAGATCGTGAGCCCGTTTCGAGACACCCACCACCAGCGCGTACTTGCCGAATCGCTTCGTGAGTCTGTCTATCACATCTGTCTCATCCGCGACGATCCTACGAGACGTCTCCCTCATAGACTCGCAACCTCAGTCTCTACGGATTCTCTCGCCTTACGGATACGACCGCAAGGCAAGAGAATCTGCCCTACGGGCGTTACGTTAGGTTCTCCGGAGTATTCTGCGTCATGGCATCCGTGACCATGATGCAGGATACTCCATAGTCTTCTGTGGGACCTCCACTATAGGAGTCAGCGCCGACCGCTGTCAAGGCGCATACTCATCAGGGCGCTCCAGCAACAACCGTCCCTGCGTCGCTTCCCTTACCGGCGCGAAGCTTCGCCGGTGCTCCCGGCACGGGCCGAGTTCGGCCAGCCTGGCAAGATGCTCGCGCGTCCCGTAGCCCTTATGCCGGGCGAACCCATAGCCGGGGTAGCGAGCGTCAAGCTCCACCATCAGCCGATCGCGCGTCACCTTCGCGATGATGGATGCGGCGGCGATACAGGCGCAAGTACGGTCGCCCTTCACAATCGCCCGCTGCGGGATGGCCGCCCCAGGGACACCCCGTCCGTCCACCAGCAGCAGATCGGGGCACGGGCTCAGCCTGCTGATCGCCTCCATCATCGCCCAGCGCGCCGCCGCCAGGATGTTCAGCCGGTCCACTCTCCGCGCATCCACGATCCCCACGCCGACGGACACGGCCTTCTCCTGAATCAGAACGAACAGCCGCTCGCGATCCGCCGGTTTCGTTAGCTTCGAGTCCGCCAATCCCGGCAGCCTGTGTCGTCGTGAAAACACCACCGCCGCTGCCACAACCGGCCCTGCGATCGGCCCGCACCCCGCCTCATCCACACCCGCGATATGGACGAAGCCGCGCCGCCGGAGTCCCAGCTCTGTTGTCCAGAGGCCCGGCATCGCCCTCTCCGGTCACTGGCTCTTGCCGCCGGCGCTATTGGTGGTCGGCGCCCCGCGGTGGCTAAGCCGGCGGAGCCGGCCGCCATGGCGGCCGAAAGCCTAGCCACGCTGCCGCGCGAGCCAGCTTCGTTCCTTCGGCCAGCCGCAAGGCGGTATGATCGCTTGCCAGGCCGATTCGCGCCGGGGGCCAGAAGATCACCATCGCCTTCCCCAGTACGCGGTTCGCCGGAAGCTCCGGCCGTTGCTCGCCCGTCAGCGGATCGCTCCACCGGTGCGAGTCGTTGCTCGTGTTGCGATTATCGCCGAGCACGAAGTAACACCCTGCTGGCACTTGGTATGGCTCGGCAGCCGGTGACTTGAACTCGTCGAGCGGATAGTCGTAATCCGGCTTGGGGATGCCTGGCGACTCCTCGAGCCGCCGCCCGTTGATGTAGACCCCGTCGCCCTGCTTGATGCTGATCTTGTCCCCCGGCAGCCCGATGAGCCTCTTCACGAAATCCTTGCGCCCATTCCCGTAGAGCGCCTGCTCGGGGGCATCGAACACGATGACATCGCCCCGCTGCGGCTCGTTCAGCCGGTAGACGAACTTGTTCACCAGGATGCGATCGTGGGGAACGAGCGTCGGCACCATGGACTCCGAGGGGATGTAGAAGGCCTGCACGACGAACGGCCGGATCAGCAGGAACACCAGCACGAACGCGATCAGCCCCGAATCGAGCAGCTCGACCATGAAGGCGCGCCCAGGGGCGGCGCGCCAGAGCCCCCACGTTATCCGCAGGAATACCAGCAGCCCGATGACTGTCGCGATCTTCCAGGGCTGGTCTAGGTTCATTGGCTTAGGTACTGAGGGCTGGCGACTAGGGCTGGAGGTCGGGCCGTTGCTGTTTCCCCTAGACCCGAAACCCTAGACCCTACCTACCCCTATCCCCTACCGGTTCCTGTCTTCCTTGATGCGTGCGGCCCTACCCACCAGCTCGCGAAGGTAGTACAGCTTCGCCCGCCGCACTCGGCCATGCCGAAGCACGTCAATGCCCTCTACCCGCGGTGAATGAAGCATGAAGGTGCGCTCCACCCCAACGCCCTGGGTGACCCGGCGCACGGTGAAAGTCTCCTTCAGCCCGGCCCCCCGCCGCGCAATGACGACCCCCTGGAAGGGCTGGGAGCGCTCTTTGCCTCCCTCGGTGACGCGGACGGTGACCCGCACCTGGTCGCCAGGCTGGAACTGCGGCACCTTCT
>Ga0315275_10001675_pt1 | contig 19699 bp, 17 predicted proteins | sample YL17G03_0_MG_FD_205557 | JGI IMG/M metagenome (GOLD analysis project Ga0315275, IMG submission 205557) | Sediment microbial communities from Yellowstone Lake, YNP, Wyoming, USA - YL17G03_0 | ecosystem: Environmental > Aquatic > Freshwater > Lake > Sediment | place: USA: Wyoming | collected...
AATCTACTTGCCGCGCTTATTGATAACAATATCCAGCTTAAGAATTCTGACGGTAATATGGGGATCGATCCCAGGACAATTGAGTGGAAAAGGGTGATGGACATGAATGAACGATCGCTGAGGGAAATAGTGATAGGACTTGGCGGTACGACTGAAGGTGTTCCACGACAGTCGGGATTTGAAATAACGGCTGCGTCAGAGGTGATGGCAACCTTATGCATGGCCAGGGATCTGAAGGACCTGAAGGAGAGGCTTGGAAATATTTTTGTCGGGTACACTTATAGCGACAAACCTGTTTTTGCCCGTGACCTTAAGGCAAACGGAGCAATGGCCGCTCTGCTAAGGGATGCAATAAAGCCCAATCTTGTCCAGACTCTTGAAGGTACGCCGGCAATAATTCACGGCGGACCATTTGCAAACATTGCCCAGGGAACCAATTCAATAATAGCAACCAAAACAGGGCTTTCACTAAGTGATTATGTAGTTACTGAGGCAGGTTTTGCGAGCGAGCTTGGGGCCGAAAAGTTCTTCGATATTAAATCACGGGTCGGCAATCTTACAACCAATGCAGTTGTGTTAGTGGCAACAGTAAAAGCCCTTAAATATCATGGGGGTGCTAAACTTTCATCTTTGAATAATGAAGATCTGGAGGCGCTGATAAAAGGATTTGACAACCTTGACAAACATATTGAAAATATGAGGTACTTCGGATTCAGACCCGTAATAGCGATTAACAGGTTTGATTTTGATACTGCTGATGAGCTTGAGCTCCTGGTTAAACATTGCATAATGAGAAATGTGAAGGTCTCTGTAAATGAAGCATGGTCCAAGGGAGGGCAGGGAGCTGTTGATCTGGCAAATAAAGTTCTGGAAGAAATTTCCGTTGGCACCGGCAGTTTTAAACCGCTTTATGAACTGGAGTGGCCATTCGAAAAGAAAATAGAAACAATCTGCAAAAAAATGTATGGCGCCGATCATGTGGAATATACTGTCAAAGCCAAAAACCAGCTTGACAGGATAGACAAGCTTGGTTTTGGCAATCTCGCAGTCTGCATTGCAAAAACACAAAAATCATTGTCTGACGACCAGAACAAAAGAGGCCGTCCACAGGGATTTACAATCAAGATAAGGGAAGTCGAACTCTCGTCCGGGGCCGGCTTTATTGTTCCAATTGCTGGCACGATAATGAGAATGCCGGGATTGCCCAACACTCCCTCGGCAGAAAAAATAGATATTGATGATGAAGGGCGGATTTCAGGTTTGTTCTGATAAGATTGTTTTGGAGGAGATTTTTCTTTTGGCTACTTTTAAAATAATTATGGTTTTAAGAGCTTAAAATGATGAGAAGTGTAAACCCAAGTGTTTTTCTTTTACTGCTTATAGTCAACCTTTCCATAGTTGATGCGCAGACCATGTTTGACAGACGTTTTCAGCCAGGATATCTTTTTGGCATTAAGGCAGGAGCGAATGTCTCAAGCCAGTATAGTCCGGGAAGCGAAGGAGTCTTTGAGGTGAAAAGTATTGCCGGAATTAATGCAGGCGGGTATTACGGCTATTTTATCAACAGAGTTTTAGCCGTTCAGGCTGAATTATCCGTTTCCGGTAAAGGATCTCACTGGAGAGAGTACAATTATTCTCAGGATGAGGCGAAAGATATACTTACTTACTTCGACCTGCCGTTACTTTTAAGATACCAGCCTGCTCCTCTTATCAACATTCACGCCGGACCCCAGGTAAGCTATCTGGCGAGAGCAATGCAATATGATTATTCAACCGGACTGAAAGGAGCTATCGATGATTATTATAAGTCTCTTGACTTTGGAATAGTTTTCGGTGTTGAAGCAAATCTTCCGAAAAATATTGATCTGACTATAAGATATGTGCGAGGTCTGATTTCGGTTTATGCACCAGGAGGATATAATTATCAATCCTTTAATAATTATTTTCAGTTCACTGCAGGATACAGATTTGAAAGGGAGATGAAACTGCAAAGCAAATCAAAGACAAACATCAAACGAAAAAGATGAAAATCAATTTAAATTACTATACATATGAATAGATTGCCTTACATTTTACTGATGACAGCTTTGTTGTTTTCAGCCTGTAAAAAATACAGCAAATACGAAGGTGTTGCCTTTACCGAAAAAGAACCACGTGATTGGGAGAACCCGGAAATGTTCAACCAAAACAGGGAGGTTCCACATGCCACAATGATAAGTTTTGCTGATGGACTTTCAGCACTGGAAGCAGATAAACTCAATTCGCCAAACTATATCTCACTTGACGGAATCTGGAAATTCCACTATGTTGACTCCCCTGATAAGCGTCCTTACTGGTTCTTTAAGGATGATTATGATATCCGCGACTGGGATGATATTGAGGTACCGTCAAACTGGCAGATGAAAGGATATGATGTTCCTATTTACGTTAATATTGGATATGCCTTCAGGAAGAATCCGCCATATATTCCTCATGATTGGAATCCCGTTGGTTCTTATAAAAGAACATTTGCGGTACCTGCAGGCTGGAAGGAGAAAGAAGTCTTTTTGCAGTTTGGCGCTGTTAGTTCCGCATTCTATGTTTGGGTCAATGAGCAGCTTGTCGGATACAACCAGGATAGCAAAACTCCTGCAGAATTCAATATTACCAGATATCTAAAAAAGGGCAATAACATGGTAGCTGTTGAGGTTTACAGGTGGAGCGACGGCAGTTACCTGGAAGATCAGGACTTTTTCAGGCTGAGCGGCATACAGCGTAGTGTATTTCTTAATGCACGTCCCAAAACATACATAAATGATTTTTTTGCAGTGGGTGATCTGGAAAATAACTATAAAGACGGGTTCCTGAAACTTGATGTCTCGCTTAAAACAACCAATCCTGCTCAAAAGGATTTTATTATTGAAGCTGCTCTGTTTGAAGATGATCAAAAGATATATGCTGAATCGAAGGACGTAAAGCTGGCTGATAATAAAGCCTCAGTGAATTTCACAAAACAGTTCCCCGGGATTAAAAAATGGACTTCTGAAACACCTGACCTTTATTCACTGGTTCTGAACCTGAAAGATAATTTCGGAAATAATCTTGAAAGCGTAAGCGCAAGAATAGGCTTCAGGAAAGTTGAGATCTTTGATTCACAGCTCCATGTGAACGGGGTGGCAATCTTTTTGAAGGGCACCAATATGCATGAGCATAATGATATAACAGGACATGTTATTGACGAGGCAACAATCATGAAGGATATCAGGGTTATGAAGAGCAATAACATAAATGCTGTCAGGACTTCTCATTATCCCCAGCAGGAGCTGTGGTATGATATGTGCGACAAGTACGGATTGTATCTGATCGATGAAGCTGATATCGAATCACATGGAATCGGATATGACAAAGATGTGACTATTGCAGACAAGAAGGAATGGGCGGCAGCACATCTCGACAGGATGCAGAGAATGGTTGAGCGTGATAAAAACCATCCTTCCGTGATCATCTGGTCGCTGGGAAATGAGGCAGGCGACGGACATAATTTTCTTGACAATTACAAATGGACAAAAGCAAGGGATCTGACACGTCCGGTTCAATATGAACGTGCTGAAAAAAGTACTAACGCGCCTGAACGGCATACTGATATTTATTGTCCAATGTATGCCAGAATCTGGCAGATCGAAGAATATGCAAAAAATGCAAAAAACGACCGTCCACTGATATTGTGCGAATATGCTCATGCCATGGGAAATTCAACTGGAAATCTGCAGGATTACTGGGATGTTATTGAAAAGTATCCGAAACTACAGGGAGGATTTGTCTGGGACTGGGTCGATCAGGGAATGCTTAAAACCGATGAGAATGGAGAAAAATACTGGGCATATGGCGGCGATTTTGGAAAGGAGGGAATTCCAAGCGACGGGAATTTCTGTATTAATGGTCTCACATGGCCTGACAGGACAGGCAAACCCGGACTGGCAGAAGTTAAAAAAGTCTATCAGTATGTTGGATTCGAGCCGGTTAACCTTGCAGCAGGTTCGATTAAGATCAAAAATAAATATTTTTTCACAGATCTGTCAGAATTTGTTTTTGACTGGGATATTGTATCTGATGGCGTTGCCGTAAAATCAGGTAAGCTCTCATTCTCCGGTTTTAAACCAGGGCAGGACACAGTAGTTAATATTCCTGTTTCGGGAATCAAAGCTGCCCCCGGCACGGAATACTTCCTGAATTTTAGAGTATCCAGAAGTGATGAATGGGATTATATTCCTGAAGATCATGTTTATGCCACTGCCCAGTTTAAGCTTCCGGTTGAAGGCAAACCTGTAACAGCTAATCTGGATCAGCTCGCTGTTCTTCAGACCAATACTGAAGGCAAAAAGCTTTCGGTGAGCGGAAGCGATTTAAAAATTATTTTTAATCTTGAGAAGGGAACGATGGAGTCCTATACATATAAGGGAGCATCCATGATCAAAAAAGGACCGGAACCCGATTTCTGGAGACCGCCAACCGACAACGATTATGGTTATGATATGGACCAGAAACTTGGAATCTGGAAAAAAGCCGGCGAAAAGACGATAGTCAAAAAAGCGAATATCAGCCAGCCTGAAATGGGTAAAGTGGTTGTTACATTTGAGTATGACATTCCGGGTACTAATGGTGAAAAGATTGCCGGATATGTAACTACCTACACAGTTTTAAGTTCCGGAGATGTAATTATTAAAAACCAGTTCTCGAAAGTCTCCGACAAAGTCCCTGAAATACCAAGGCTGGGTATGCAGGTGCAGTTGCCCGAAGAGTTTATGAACCTGAAATGGTTTGGACGGGGACCTCACGAAAACTATGTCGACAGAAAAACCTCAGCTGAAGTAGGACTTTATGAAAGCACTGTTGACGATCAGTATGTTCCATACATACGTCCCCAGGAGAATGGATATAAAACCGACACTAGATGGCTGACCCTTACCGATGAAAATGGAACAGGTCTTCTTGTAAGCGGAAATCCACTGATCTGTTTTGCAGCTCTTAAAAATATTCACGATGATTTTGAATCGCCGGGAAAACTGTCTCAGTACCGTAAGGATGCAAAAAGCGCAAATACACATACAATTGATGTTAAGCCGCGCGAACTTGTCAACCTGAATGTTGACCTTGGACAAATGGGAGTCGGAGGTGATGATTCATGGGGAGCCATGATCCATCCTGAGTACCGACTGCTTGAAAAGAAATATGAGTATTCATTCAGGCTGAGGCCGATAGTGAAAGAGGATGATGTCTTCAAACTTGCAAAGGAAAGATTCTAGAATTATAACTCTGTGGATCTCAGTGCTTTTTTGCCCCCAACCCCCTAAAGGGGGCTTAATAGTTGCTGAATTTAACCCCCCCTTCAGGGGGGATGGGGGGCTAATATTTCAATTCAACTTTCAGCACCTCATCTTCCCCTATAAGCACATTTTTTACATCATATAAAAGAGGAGCAGCAACTTTCTTGCTGACGACTACTCTTGTTATTCCATTGGCTTCAAGTGTTATTGATTGAGGAGCCTCCGGGATACCATTAACCAGATAAAAGGGTACATCCGAGCTGTTTGTAACTTCGAAGTAAATACTCTTTTCATTTTCAAAATAAGATTTTCCTACAGAAATACACTGGTAAAAGAATGGTTTTGCATATTCCTCCTTACCAGCTATCATATCCCTGAAATATGCGAGCGTCCGCCCGGTAAACATCGCCTCTCTGAGGGCATCAAGAGTTCTCGCTTTAGCAAAAACAAGCGTCATCGGACGATTTGTATAAGATGGTTCAGTATATTCCTCGCTTATAACGCCATGATTGTCGCTGTTAGCTATCACTGCCAGGTTATATTTTTTGCAGAAGGTCAATACAAGGGGATAATATTCGCTGTCGTTAAAAAACTCAATACCGTGGAGCCATTGTTTTTCAATAAGAGCTTTATGTATCTCATACATTTTTGGAATCCCGTCAGGTTCCTGAGATCTCCATCCGGGGTGGTTCCATTGCAAAAATGCACCCTGCTTTATGGCGGCAGCATAAGCATCCATTACAGAGTCAAGAGCCAGAAGGGACGCATCCTGTATGAACAATGCATTGACATGCCCTGGGGGCATTTTGCGTGTTATCTCAGCACCATGTACAAGGATCAGGTTATAATCCCTTGCAGTGCCTTCCGCAATTTTCCAGGCTGCATTATGATCTACCGGGATAAAATCCTTTTTAGGCGTATATTCAAGATGGTCGGTTATAGCAATAGCATCCAATCCATCACGCCAGGCTTCACCGACCCTTACAGTCGGCCATACATTTCCGTCGGAAAAGATGGTATGCATGTGGAAATCACATTTGAGAGTGATGTATCCCGGCAGATCCGGAATATTAACGATTTTCCTTTGGCTAAAAGTGGTGAAACTAACTGTTACGATCAGTAAAATTGTGATAATCAGTTTTTTCATTGGTAGGTAAGTTATATTTCTTCATAAAAATAAGCCGCTTTTTCATCAAAGTCATCCCATGTGTAAATTTTCTTTCCCCGGTGCAGGGTATAGAAATTCAGCATTGCAAAATCTCCGGCACACATTGTGGCATGAACAAAAAGAAACAACGAAAGGCTCCATTTCCACAATCCCGGGAGAAAGAGGACAAAAACCAACACTGCAAGGCTTGTAAGCAGGAACGGGACCATGGCCACAAACCTGAATTGATTTTCAGTTGCCACATACCGGTGAGCAGTAACATAAAACATGTATTGCTTCAGATCCATCCCGATCCTTATGTTTCTGGCTCCTGTAAGATAGTAAGGTATTATGTGCAGCAGCTCATGTACAGGGATATATATGACTGGTAAAATTATCAATCCCAGGCAAGTGTGAAGAAAGATGTTTCTAAAAGGGAAGTAACCACCTATATTAATCCTGACAAAAAGAGCAATTCCAAGAAAAACAATGGATGACGACCAGAAAAAAACCATAAGACCCGATTTTCTCCTGATATAATCAAGTACGAATGTCACAAGGTCGTCGTAAGGGATTTTAAGTATCTGCCTGTATTTTGACTGATCCTCAAGGTCTTCAACCTGCAATGCCATAAAAGAAGCTTTCTTCAAATTTAGCTTTTTGAACAAGGAAAGCAAAGGAAATAATGCAAATTAAGTTTTTTACCGTTGCCCCGTAATTTGATACCTTTGTACCAAACAATTAATTATTGAGAATTCTCTTTTCGATATTGATATCTCTGATTTTTCTGGTAAAGATTTCCGGTCAGATTGATACCAGCAAACAATTAAATGATACTCTGCCAGGGAATTATTACCGGTTACATTCTGTTGAACGCGACGGGATAAGCCTTCCCGAAATAAACATTAAGCAGGTGGTAATTATAGGACGGCCCTCGACAGCCAGGAAATTCCCTTTCTACAGGTACCAGCGGCTTATTTATAACCTGAAAAAGGTCTATCCTTACGCACTGGTCGTAAGAGCCAGACTTGGAGCGATTAATGAGGAGCTTGAAAAAATCCCGGAGGAAAGAGACAGGAAAAAATATCTCCGGCAGACTGAAAAGGACATTTTCGGTGAATACGAGGATGATGTGAGGGATATGACAATTACACAGGGAAGATTGCTTATCAAGCTTATTGACAGGGAGACCCTCACTACCTCCTATGATCTTATCCGCCAGTACCGCGGTAATATTTCAGCTGCTTTCTGGCAGGGCATCGCACGTATCTTTGGTACAAACCTCAAAGCTGAATATGATCCCTATGACGAAGATGCCATTATCGAAATCATCTTGCATGAATTGGAATCCGGCAACCTCTGACAGTCCATACGGCATTAAGCTATATGAAAAGAATATTTATTGCAATAAAAGTGAATCCGGAAGGTGAACTGCTGAGAATGTTCTCATCGCTAAAGGCAGCGCTTGGAACAGAAAATATCAAATGGGTCGATCCTGCCGGTATTCACCTGACTCTCGCATTTCTTGGAGATACGGAGGAAAAGAGGATAAGGGTTTTAAGCAGTATGCTTAAATACAAATGCTCCGGATTTGGTGAGTTCGATTTTAATCTGACAGGAACAGGCGTATTCAAAACCTTCAGAGATCCAAGGTTAATATGGATAGGAATACTATCATCTGAGAGGTTAGCAACGCTATATAATACTATAGCTGAAGGCTTAAATCTTTCCGGTTTCGTGTTTGAAGAGAGGCAATTCAAACCCCACCTGACTCTCGGTCGTGTAAAGTCAGTAAGAGATGCTGAAAACCTGAAAGCCGTACTCGAAAGATTCAGGAATAATCAGTTCCAGATCGTACATGTTAATGAAGTTATCCTTTTTGAAAGCATTCTATTGCAAACCGGACCTATCTATAAACCATTAGGAATGTATCCTTTGTAAGAAAAAAACTGGTGCGAGGTACGGGGTACGTGGTGCGTGGAATATTGATTTTCCTCATACCTCGTACCCCAAACCACATATCGTCATAATAAAATATGCTTGTTTTCTGGTTTGTGATTTTTTGCCATCTTTACCTTCACATTCTACCTGATTTTTGATGACAGATTCATTTTTGGCAAAAGGGAAAAGGAAAAAACTTGTTGAAGAACTGAGACGCAAAGGGATAACCGATGAGGAGGTCCTGAGGGCAATAAACACGGTGCCAAGACATGATTTCATGGATCCTGCCTTTCTAAACCATGCATATATCGACAAGGCTTTTCCCATTTCGTCGGGTCAGACAATCTCACAACCTTATACTGTAGCAGTGCAGACTGAGTTGCTTCATGTAAAAAAGAGGGATAAGATCCTTGAGATCGGGACCGGATCGGGATATCAATGTGCAATTCTTGCTGAAATGGGTGCAAAAGTCTACACAATTGAACGGTACAGGGAGTTGTTCCTGAAAGCCCAGCGAATATTGACATCACTTGGATACACTGCCGACTTTTTCTATGGAGATGGTTATGAAGGCAAATCCCAGTACGGACCTTTCGACGGTATTATAATAACTGCAGCCACGGAGGTGATCCCTGAAAAACTGCCACGACAGTTAAAAACAAGAGGCAGGATGGTAGTTCCGCTCGGAAACAGCATTTCGCAGGTTATGACCCTTGTTGTACGGAAAGGAGAGGATGATTTTGAATATTCATCACACGGAAGTTTTGTTTTTGTGCCTATGCTCAAGGGAACTGCCAGCGAATAATTGCTTTAAAATGGAAATATACAGGCTTGTTTTTAATCCGATCGATGTAAATACATACATCCTGGCTGATAAGTCAGGTGATTGTGCCATAATTGATTGCGGATGTTATGACAAGGATGAATTCGCTGAACTGACGGACCTTATCGAAGAAAAAAAATTTAAACCGGTTTTGTTGTTGAATACACATTGCCATCTCGATCACATTTTTGGTAACAGGTTCATGCTAGATAAATACAATCTTGGTACCTTTTATCACAGGGAAGATGAACGGAACAGGGAGAATTCGGTGAATCACGCAATCATGTTCGGCTTATCGATGGAAATTCCGCCAGTTCCGGCAGGCTTTTTAGAGGACCTTCAGACAATATCCTTCGGCACAACTGAACTTCTTGTTTTGCATGTCCCGGGCCATTCACGGGGAAGCCTGGCATTTTACAGCAGGGATGATAAAACAGTTTTTACCGGTGATGCACTTTTTGCAGGAAGTATAGGGAGGACAGATCTTCCAGGAGGAAATTATGAGACACTTATAAACAGTATCGGGGAAAAACTGTTTTCTCTTCCTACGGAAACGGTTGTATACCCGGGACATGGAAGCGAGACTTCAATCGGTAATGAAATTAAATCAAATCCTTATTTTATCCGCAACTGACCCTTCACGTTTTTTAAATAATTTCTATTTGCTATTTTCACGGCTTCCAGGATCAAGAAGCAGTAAGCCGTAAATTATTAAATTCAAACATATGTCATCAGATTCTTTTGTTAACCGTCACATTGGACCACGTTATCACGAATTGCCAGGCATGCTCAGTGTTATCGGTGTCGGATCCCTCGACGATTTAATTGATAAAACAGTTCCCCGGGCTATAAGGCTTGAAAAGCCTCTCAGGCTTCCCAAAGCCATGAGTGAGTTTGAATACCTGGACCATATCAGGAAAATCGGTGCAATGAACAAACAGTTCAGATCATTTATCGGGCAGGGTTATTACGGGGTCGCTCCGTTATCAGTGATAATAAGGAACGTTCTTGAGAATCCTTCATGGTACACTTCATATACACCCTATCAGGCTGAAATTTCACAGGGCAGGCTTGAAGCTCTGCTGAATTTTCAGACTATGATCATGGAACTTACAGGGATGCAGATTGCTAATGCCTCACTTCTTGATGAATCGACTGCTGCAGCAGAGGCCATGATAATGATGTTCAATTCACGGTCGCGGAGTGCCGTTAAAGCAGGTGCCAATAAGTTCTTTGTTGATGATGATATATTCCTTCAGACTCTTGATGTTATTACTACGAGGTCTGAACCATTAGGTATTCAGCTGGTTAAGGGAAAATATGGAGAAGCGGTTTTCAATGAATCATTCTTTGGCGCTTTTATCCAGTATCCTTCAGCATCGGGACAGATAAAGGATTATATGGAATTCACCGGTAAAGCCCACTCGGCCGGATTGCTCGTAGGAGTTGCAGCAGATCTTATGAGTCTGACTATTCTGACACCACCCGGAGAATGGGGTGCCGATATAGTCGTTGGCTCAAATCAGAGATTTGGCCTTCCGATGAGTTTCGGAGGTCCTCATGCCGGGTTCTTTGCAACCAGGGATGAGCTGAAAAGAAGCATGCCCGGACGTATTATCGGAGTCTCGGTCGATGCACAGGGAAATCAGGCTCTGAGGATGGCTTTGCAGACAAGGGAACAGCATATTAAAAGGGAGAGGGCAACATCAAATATCTGCACAGCACAAGCCCTTCTGGCTACAATGTCTGGCATATATGCACAATATCATGGTCCTGAAGGCCTCAGAAATATTGCAACACACATTCAAAAAACTGCGTGTACAATAAGTTGTGCCCTGAAGGAATTAGGATACAAACAGGTAAACAGTAAGTTCTTTGATACATTGCAGGTTGAACTCCCGGCTGGCGTTTCAGCAGATGACATCAGGAATCTGTCACATGAAATGAAGATGAATTTCTTTTATCCCGACGAAAACTTTGTCAGAATGAGCACCGATGAGGTGACAACATTAAAAGAGATAAATACTATTGTGGGGATATTTGCAAAAGCTTCAGGCAAAAAACCAGAGATTCTTGAGTCTTTTTGCGATTGCAGTTTTCCAGAAGATAAATTTATCAGAAAATCAGGTTACCTGAAAGCTTCCTCTTTCAACAGGTATCACAGTGAAACCGAAATGATGCGATACATCAAAATGCTTGAAAGAAAAGACTTTTCCCTGACTCACTGCATGATATCACTTGGAAGCTGCACAATGAAGCTGAATCCTGCAACCGCGATGTTTGCAATGAGCTGGCCTGAATTCGGCAACATTCACCCGTTTGTACCTAAAGATCAGGCTGAAGGTTATTACCAGCTTTTGGATGAACTCGGAGAAGCCCTTAAAGAGATAACAGGTTTCCCGGCAGTCTCTTTTCAGCCAAATTCAGGAGCTGCCGGTGAGTATACAGGATTGATGGTTATAAGGGAGTATCATAAAAGCAGGGGGGAAGTGCAAAGAAATGTCGCTCTCATTCCATCATCGGCGCATGGCACTAACCCTGCAAGCGCTGCTATGGCCGGCATGCAGGTAGTGGTTGTGGAGTGCGATGAGAAAGGGAACATTAATGTTGAGGATCTTCAGAAGAAAGCAGAAGAAAATAAAGCGAACCTTGCATGTTTCATGATCACATATCCTTCGACCCATGGGGTTTTTGAAGCTGCAGTAACCCGAATGATCGATATAATTCATAAAAACGGCGGACTTGTTTATATGGACGGTGCCAATATAAACGCCCAGGTGGGATTGACCAGTCCGGGTCATATAGGCGCTGATGTGTGCCACCTTAACCTCCATAAGACCTTTGCCATACCTCATGGAGGAGGCGGCCCGGGTATGGGACCCATCCTCGTATCTGACAGGCTGGCTGAGTTCCTTCCTTCACATCCGGTTGTAAAGACTGGTGGAAGCCACGGAACAACTGCTGTCGCGGGAGCTCCCTTTGGCAGCGGCCAGGTACTCACGATTTCCCATGCATACGTCCTGATGCTGGGTCCTGACGGTCTAACTATGGCAACCAAATATGCACTCCTGAATGCAAATTATATTTCTGCTTCGCTAAAAGGCAGGTATCAAACACTTTACACAGGAACCACGGGATTTGTTGCCCATGAATTGATACTTGATTGCAGGAATTTTAAAACTGAAGCAGGCATAACTGAATCAGATATAGCAAAGAGACTTATGGATTATGGATTTCATGCACCCACTCTCTCTTTCCCTGTGCATGGAACCCTGATGGTTGAACCTACTGAATCCGAATCGCTTCGGGAACTTGATAAGTTTATTGATGCCTTGAAATCGATCTGGAATGAGATTGGTGAGATCAGGGAAGGAAAGGCAGACAAAGACGATAATGTTTTGCGTAACGCCCCGCATACTGCTAAAGTTGTAACAGCAAATGAATGGACTCACGTTTACGACCGTCAGAAGGCAGGATTTCCGCTCAGATGGGTTGCAGAGAATAAATTCTGGCCCTCAGTAGGGCGAATTGACGACGGCTATGGCGACCGCAACCTTGTTTGTACCTGCGATCCGATCGATTCCTACAGAATCACAGAGTATCAAGACAAAAGCCTTTCGGGTCATAAATAAAATTTTTTTCTCTTGAAATAAATTCTCAATTTTATTATCTGAACTTTAACCTTAGATTCACAACCTCTGATGCGAAATTCTTCCTGGAACGATCTTCAGACTTTAATTGACGGTAAGAAGCTGAATTACCAGCCGGTTGGATTTATTATCGATAGTCCCTGGATACCAGGCTGGTATGGGATACCTGTAATAGATTATTATGCCTCTGATGAACAGTGGCTAAAATCCAACCTGAAGGCAATAAATAAATTTCCGGATGTTTGGTTCATGCCGGGTTTCTGGTCTGAATACGGAATGTGTACCGAACCCTCGGCTTTTGGATCGAGGATGGTCTTCCTTGAAAATAACATGCCTCATGCGGAAAAGATTCTGGCTGATATATCAGATGCTGACAGGCTGCCTCAGCCAAATGTCAGGACTGACGGACTTCTGCCATTCATGATCAACAGGCTTAAGCACAGTGAAGCTGCAATTAAGGATGCAGATCACCAGATAAGATTCGCTGTTGCACGCGGGCCACTCAATATTGCAAGTTTTCTTATGGGAACCACTGAATTCATGGTGGCCCTTGCTCTTGATCCGGAAGGATCTCACAGATTACTGAGGAAAATCACCGGGTTTGTCTGCGACTGGCTTGCCTGGCAGAAAGAGTGTTTTCCTTCGATAAAAGGGATTCTGCTTCTCGACGATATTATCGGTTTCGTGGGTGAAGGGGAATTCAGCGAGTTTGTGGTTCCTTATTTTAAGAAAATATTCTCAAGCACAGGTGCAATGGTAAGGTTCCTTCATAATGATGCAGAAGGACTGATAACTGCCGGACACCTTAATGAAATGGGGGTGAATGTGTTCAATTTCTCATATAATCATTCACTGGGTGAAATAAGGGAACTCGCGGGCGATGATATTGTTCTTGTCGGAAATATACCACCGAGGGATGTATTGGCAGCAGGAACTCCGGAAAAGGTTTTTGAAGCAGTCAGGAAAGCTTCGGAAGAGATTATTAATCATGACCGGGTTGTATGGTCGGCAGGAGGTGGAATGCCCCCGGATGTCAGGGATGAAAATATCAATGCATTTGTTAAGGCAGTTAAAGAGACTTGCTAATAATCATAATATGAAAAGAAAAGTTATAGTTTTAATTTTTGCAGTGGTACTGACCTCATGCGGATCGGGCGGCGGGAAAAAGCAAACCACCGAAAAAAAACTTGAAACAATGGAAAATAATTATCAGGTAAGGCTTTTAACTGTCGATCCGGGCCATTTTCATGCTGCCCTCGTACAGAAGACAATGTATCCCCATGTCTCTCCCGATGTACATGTATATGCTCCTGACGGGACTGATGTGCAGCAGCATCTTAACAGAATAGCATCTTATAATACGAGGGCCTCTGATCCGACGGCATGGAATGAGATAATTTACAGAGGCGATGATTTTTTTGAAAAAATGCTTTCTGAAAAAGCCGGCAATTTGGTTGTTTTATCCGGGAATAACAGGGAAAAATCTGAATATATTACGAGATCAATAAATGCAGGATTAAACGTCCTGGCTGATAAGCCGATGATCATTTCTCCTGATGATTATCCAAAGCTTGAAGAAGCTTTCGCTGCCGCAAAAGAGAAAGGAGTTCTTCTGTACGACATAATGACTGAAAGATTTGAGACCACCACTATTCTTCAAAAGCTATTATCTCAGGACGAAACGGTTTTCGGATCACTTGAAGCAGGAAGCAGCAAGGAACCGGCAGTCTCCAAGGTAAGCGTCCATCATTTTTCAAAGATCGTATCGGGGTCTCCGCTTCAGCGTCCTGCATGGTTCTTTGATGTGGAACAGCAGGGTGAAGGTATTGTCGATGTAACAACCCACCTCGTCGACCTGGTACAGTGGGAGTGTTTTCCGGAACAGATTCTAAGTCCGTCGGATGTTGCTATTGCTTCAGCAAGAAGATGGCCAACAGTTATTTCTAAAGAAGAATTCAAGGGAGTTACCGGATTTGACGATTTCCCGGAATTTCTGCAGAAGGATGTAAAAGATGGCAAGCTGAATGTATATTCAAACGGGGAGATGATCTACCAGATTAAAGGGATTTGGGCAAAGGTGTCAGTGACCTGGAACTTTATGCCTCCTGCCGGAGGTGGTGATACTCACTATTCTGTTTTGCGCGGTACAAAATGCGACCTTGTGATCAGGCAGGGCCCTGATGAAAAATTTCTGCCAACGCTTTATATTGAGAAGGTCAAAGGATCATCCATGACCGATTTCACTGCAAAACTGAAAGAAGCATTGGGTAAATTACCGTATGATAGTCTCCTGGTTGAGGCAGTTGACAGCAAAACGCTGAAAATCAACATGCCGAAAAAGTACAGGGTTTCTCATGAAGAGCATTTCGGACAGGTAACCGCCAGGTTCCTGGAATATCTTGAAGAAGGCAAACTACCCAACTGGGAAGTGCCGGGGATGATTACGAAGTACTTTACCACTACTTCAGCATTAAAGAAAGCAAAAGGGAATTAACAGCTCATGGCTCGTGGCTCGTGTCTTTAAGTCCCCCTTTGAAGGGGGTAAGGGGATGTTTTTTGCCTGCTCCCTTCTCCCCGCCCCCTGCCATTATCTGAAGAGATCCTCAATTACCATCGAGTATAGTTCAGCCAGTTCAATCCCGGCAGCTTTTGCCTGTTTAGGAATAAGACTCTCTTCAGTCATTCCGGGAACAGTGTTGATCTCCAGGAAATATGGTTTTTCTCCGACAATAATAAAGTCAACTCTTACAATGCCTTTACAGCCTAGAATATCGTAGACCTTTGAGCTCAGATCCTGTATTTCGTTTGTGATGTCTGCAGGCATATCAGCCGGAGTGACTTCATCAGATTTGCCAGGTGTGTATTTTGCCTCGTAATCGAAGAATTCATTCCTGCTGATTATCTCAGTTACAGGAAGTACTATGACTTTACCTTTCACCTTGACAACCCCGCACGCAACCTCCCTGCCATCCATGAAAGCCTCGATCATTACCTCATTGCTCTCCTTTAAGGCTGCCTCAATTGCGGCCGGCAGTTCAACCTTCGTTTTGACTTTTGTCACTCCGAAGCTTGATCCGCTGTCGTTGGGTTTGACAAAACATGGTAAACCAGTCTGTATAATTATTGAAGAGGGATCAGGCATGTTCCCTTTTCTGAAGAGTATATTTCTGGCCATGGGTATTCCATATTCCTTCAGGTAAAGCTTGGAAGCCTGTTTATTAAATGTGAGAGCGGAGCAAAAGGCACTGCAGCTTGAATATGGGAGCTGCATCATATCAAAATATCCCTGTAACAGGCCGTTTTCACCTGGCGTTCCATGTATTGCTATAAAGACAGCATCAAACCTGATCCTGAGGTCGTCGGTTTTTATTGTGAAATCATTTTTATCAATGTTGTGATACCGGCCCTTATTGTCTTCCCAGTACCAGTTAGTCCCCCGTATCATAACAATATACACGTTATATTTCGGGGATAACAGTTTCCCGACTTCATGGGCGCTTTTTACTGAAATCTCATACTCGGAGGAATCACCTCCTGCAGCAATTGCAATAGTTCTCATTTACCAGATTTTATTTGTTAAAAATAAAGATTTTATAAATGGTTTTCCGGCCGGTTATTAAAAAATGTTTCTTGCACATTGAGTTGCTTTGCGACTTTATGTCTTTGTGGCTAAAAATATTCTACATAATCAGATATTATTTACCTTTGATAAAATTCTAAAAAAACATCAAAATGAAAAAAGGTTGCGTTATATGGATCGTAGCGGGAGTCATTTTTGCACTTATAGTGCTTGGTATTGTCTCCTGGGGAACCAGGGTATTTAATCAGATGGTTACTTTACAGGAAAGTGTCACAAGCCAGTGGGGTAATGTTGAGACCCAATACCAGCGTAGGGCTGACCTTATCCCAAACTTCGTAAATACTGTCAAGGGAGCTGCCAATTTTGAGCAGGAGACACTGACAAAGGTTATTGAGGCAAGAGCCAAAGCCACGCAGGTTACAATCGATCCGACTAAGATGACTGCAGAGAATATGCAGCAGTTCCAGGCAGCACAGGGCGATCTTAGTTCAGCTCTTTCAAGATTAATGGTTGTTGTTGAACAATATCCTGAACTGAAGGCCACACAGAATTACAGGGACCTCCAGGTCGAACTTGAAGGCACTGAGAACAGGATCTCTGTCGAAAGAAGGAAGTTCAATGAAACTGCCCAGGCAATGAATACTTATATTAAAAGATTTCCGGCCAATATCATAGCGGGTATGTTCGGGTTCACTGCCAAGCCATACTTTGAATCGATGGAAGGAGCTGATAAAGCCCCTGAAGTTAAATTCTAATCATCAACAGATTATGGAAATCAAAGCCTCATCTTTCTTTACCGGGGAGGAGCAGATACAAATACGTGATGCCATAAAAGAGGCTGAGAGTGAAACTTCCGGAGAGATCAGGGTTCATATCGAAACAAAGCTGTCTGGTAAAGTTCTGGACAGAGCAGCATGGATATTCAAAAGAATAGGAATGCACGAAACTCAAAACAGGAACGGGGTGCTGTTCTATTTTGCCGTGCAGAACAAGGAGTTCGCTATAATAGGGGATGGAGGCATTAATTCAAAGGTTGCGGAAAACTTCTGGGATAAGATCAAAAAAAATCTTCAGGAACATTTCAGGAATGGGAAATACTCTGAAGGACTTATTGAAGGGATAATAATGGCGGGCATGCAGCTTAAGGAACATTTTCCTCACCAAAAAGATGATAAAAACGAGCTTCCCGATGAGATATCATTTGATGATACCGAGGTACCTGAATAACTATGAAGAAAAGAATATTCTTTAAGTCGGTTGCAGCATCAATTATCCTTGTTGCTGTCTTTTCAGGTAGAATTGCAGCCCAGGATTTTCCTGAAAAACCTTTTCCTCCGAGGCTCGTAAATGATTTTGCCGGTATGCTGACTTCTCAGGAAGTTTATGCTCTTGAAGAAAAGCTTGTTGCTTATAGCGACTCTACATCGACCCAGATAGCTATCGTTACTGTCACAGATCTTCATGGATACGACAAGGCAGATTATGCACAACGGCTTGCTGAAAAATGGGGAATAGGGCAGAAGGATCTTAATAACGGTGTGATTATCCTTGTCAAGCCAAAAACAGCTGACTCTGACGGGCAGGTACAGATTGATCAGGGATACGGACTTGAGGGAGCAATCCCTGATATTATCTGCGGGCAGATAGTCGACTATGAGATATTACCTGAGTTCAGAAACGGGAATTATTACCGGGGTCTTGACAAGGCTACCAGCACTCTTATGTCGCTTGCAAGCGGTGAATTTCCTGCTGATCAGTATGGCAAATCAAAAGGAAGCAATCTCGGCAATATTGCACCCGTAATCTTTATTATAATATTTGTAATAATAGTTCTGTTCATGCGCAGCAGCGGAGGATCGAACCAGAAGCATATCGGCCGGAAGGGACTGCCTTTGTGGGTGCTGCTATCAATGATGAATTCAGGCGGGAACAAACACAACGGAAGCTGGGGCGGATTCTCAGGCGGAGGTGGATTCGGAGGGGGCGGCGGAGGCGGTGGCTTCGGAGGCTTCGGTGGCGGAAGTTTCGGAGGAGGAGGTGCCGGTGGCAGTTGGTAATGCTACGAGCCACGAGCCATCAGCTTATATATTTTCCCTTGCTGAAGTATAATTTCTCCACTTTTCGATCACCTGCTTCATATCATCAGGAAGCTCAGAATCGAATGACAACCTTTTTCCGGTAGCAGGATGATCAAAAGCAAGTGATTTTGCATGAAGTGCCTGACGCGGCAATATCTTAAAACAGTTCTTTACAAATTGCTGGTATTTTGAAAATGTTGTTCCCTTAATTATCTGATCCCCTCCGTATTCATCATCATTAAAAAGCGGATGTTTTATATAGCTGAAATGCACTCTTATCTGATGAGTTCGTCCTGTTTCAAGCTTGCATTCAATTATTGAGACATATCCTAAATCCTCCAGGACTTTGTAGTGAGTAATTGCAGCTTTCCCCTGACTGCCATCTGGAAAAACCTGCATGATCTTCCTGTCGCGGATATTCCTGCCAACATGGCCTGTTATTGTTCCTTTTGAAGGTACCGGCGTTCCCCATATCAGTGCAACGTATTTCCTGTCGGTTGTCCTGTCATAGAACTGTTTTGATAACTTGTTCAGGGAGAGCTCATTTTTCGCGATCACCAGGATGCCTGAAGTGTCCTTATCGATACGGTGAACAAGTCCGGGACGCAGTTCTCCGGTCTGAAAAAGAGGCAGATCCTTAAAATGCCACATCAGGGCATTCACCAGTGTGCCGGTATAGTTACCATAGGCGGGATGTACAACCATGCCTGGTTCCTTGTTTACCACCACAACATCATCATCCTCATAAACAATATTAATAGGTATATTCTCCGGGATAAGTTCTATCTCCCTCGGAGGTGTCGGCAGAACAATCTGGACTATATCACCAGGCTTGACCTTGTAGTTTGGCCTGACAGGTATGTTGTTGACAAGTATGTTTCCTGCTTTGGCAGCATCCTGTATACGGGTTCGTGAGGTGCTTTCGATCCTGGTAAAAATAAACTTGTCGATGCGGAGTAACGACTGTCCCGGATCAGCCTTGAACCTGTAATGCTCAAAGAGTTCCTGCTGGTCCGTAATTTCTTCTTCTGGCATATGTAATTACTTTGTAATTACGAGTCTGAAATACCCGGTCCGCCTGCCGTCAGACATAGTAATCACCGTGTAGATGCCCGGCTTCATCCGGGAAATATCAATGCGCTCACCGTATGGTACTTTCATCTGTTCGATGCCCTGC
>Ga0315275_10001676_pt1 | contig 19685 bp, 29 predicted proteins | sample YL17G03_0_MG_FD_205557 | JGI IMG/M metagenome (GOLD analysis project Ga0315275, IMG submission 205557) | Sediment microbial communities from Yellowstone Lake, YNP, Wyoming, USA - YL17G03_0 | ecosystem: Environmental > Aquatic > Freshwater > Lake > Sediment | place: USA: Wyoming | collected...
ATTTCAAAAGAGATAAAAAAAGCCGAAGAAGAAAAAGATCCAAAAAAAATTGAAAAATTAAGCCAGGAATTTAATCAATTGGCAAAAAATATTAATATTCTATGAAAAAGAAAAAAATCAAAAAAAGAAAACGGCCTGTCCACAGACCAAAAAAGAGAAAAATCAGACCGTTAAAACGTCATCGTCGTTTAAAAAAGAAAGTTAGGATTCGCCGGGGCAGGCCTCGAAAGAAAACCAAAACTCTACCGCTGGGCAGGCCAAGAAAAGTTTTTACTTCCGAGAAACTTCAGCAACTGATTGAAAAGGGGAAAAAACGGGGCTTTGTTACCTTTGCCGAAATTTTGTTTTTTTTCCCGGAAATAGAAAAAGACATCAAGGGTCTGGAAAACCTTTATGAAAATTTGGAAAAAGATGGAATTGAGATTAAAGAGAGCAAAGAGTTTCTGGAAATCCCAAAAGAAACAGAAACCGTTAGAAAAAAATTTTTAGAGACGCACCGCGAAATAAGAATTGACCCGGTCCAGATGTATTTAAAGGAAATCGGTCAGATTTCCTTCGTTACGGCCGAAGAAGAAAAAGAGTTGGCAAAAAAAATTGAAAAAGGAGATGAAGTGGCAAAAAATAAATTAATGGAGGCGAATTTGAGACTGGTGGTTTCAATCGCTAAAAGATATGTTGGCAGGTCTCCCAATTTGACCCTGCTTGATTTAATTCAAGAGGGGAACGTGGGGTTAAGGAGAGCGGTGGAGAAATTTGATTGGAGAAGGGGCTATAAATTCTCAACCTATGCTACCTGGTGGATAAGGCAGGCCATAACGCGTGCGCTTGCTGACCAGTCAAGAACCATCAGAATACCGGTTCATATGGTTGAAACACTTTCAAAATATAATCAGGCCAGACGTCGCCTTTTACAGGATTTGGGCCGGGAACCATTAGCCGAAGAAATTGCGGCTGAAATGGGGCTTGAAGTAGATAAAGTTCGTCATATTCAGAGAATCTCCCAGGAAACCGTTTCTCTGGAAACGCCGGTTGGCGAAGATGAAGAAGATTCAGTTCTGGCTGAATTTATTGAAGATGAAAAAACTACTCCTCCCTCTTTGGACGCGGGCCGAGCTTTACTCAAGGGAAGATTAAAAGAAATTTTGACTGATTTAACTCCCAGAGAACAGAAAATTCTATCTATGAGATTTGGTTTAGAAGATGGTATTACCCATACCCTTGAAGAAGTTGGTAAGGAATTTGGTGTCACCCGGGAAAGAATTCGTCAAATCGAAGCTAAAGCCTTGGAAAGAATCAGAGAACACCAAGCCCTGAAAAAGTTGGAAGGATACTAAAAAAATGTTCCATTTTTTATTGCGAAGACCAGTAATTTCATTAGTACTTGGTTTTTTAATTACAATTTTAATCGGAACCGCTTTACTGAACTTACCCTGGGCGACTCATCGGGGCATCTCTTTTATTGATGCTCTTTTTACCGCCACTTCGGCCACTTGTGTTACTGGTTTAATTGTCAGAGACACCGGTTATGATTTTACCCTTTTTGGACAAATAGTAATTTTATTTTTAATTCAATTGGGAGGCCTGGGAATTATAACCGGAGCCGCTCTCGTCTTTTTATTGTTTGGAAAGAGGATAGGAATAAGAGTTGGGGCGGGGTTTAAAACAATTTTAGAGGAAGAATATATTTCTGAGGTTAGAACAACAATAAAATTCATTATTAAAAGCACCTTTCTTCTAGAAGCAATCGGAGCCATTTTACTTTTCTTTTGGTGGCGAGGTATTTTTCCAGATTTTAGCCAGGCAGCCTTTAGTTCAATTTTTCATTCGATAGCTGCTTTCTGTAATGCTGGTTTTTCCCTTTTTAGAAATAATTTAGAAAACTTCACTAGCGATGTGTCTGTTAATATTGTTATCTCCTCTCTAATAATTTTGGGTGGTATTGGGTTTTTGGTTTTGGAAGATTTTTACAAAAACCTAACATCTTTTTTTAAAAATTTCGCTGTTCATATAAAACCCACTATTCATACACATCAAAGAATAAAACTCACTCTTCACTCCAAAATAGTTTTAATTTCGACAGTACTTTTAATTTTATTTGGAGCAATTTTATTTTATCTTTTTGAAAAAGGAAATCTTTCTTATCTTTCTCAAAAAGAATTGGTTTTATCTTCATTTTTTCAATCAATTACTGCCAGAACAGCTGGATTTAATACGGTAAATATCGGTAGCCTCACCAGTCCTACTTTATTGCTTTTAATTTTCCTAATGTTTATTGGTGCGGCGCCGGGCGGAACAGGCGGTGGAATCAAAGTCGTCAGTTTAGCCTTGATTTTTCTCTCAATAGTTTCTTTTTTCAAAAGAAAAGAAGAAATAGTAATTTTTGGTAGAACTATTCCCAAAATTAAATTCCGAGCTGTCTTTATTTTAGTTTCCGTCTATTTATCGTTTTGCCTTGTCATTTTTCTTTTATTGTTATATACTGAAAGGGTAAATTTTGAGAAAATTCTCTTTGAAGTTTTTTCAGCCATGGGAACAGTCGGTCTTTCGACTGGCATTACCTCCCATTTGACAAGTATTGGAAAAATTTTAATTATAATAGCGATGTTCACTGGTCGGCTCTTGCCACTCTCAATAGCTATTCTCGCTTCAAGAGAATTAGTAAAACCAAAAATTATTTATCCTGAAGAAAAAATAATTTTAGGCTAAAAAAATGATTAGGAGAAAATTTGCCGTCATTGGTTTGGGAAAATTCGGTTTTAAATTAGTTGAAGAGCTTAGTAAAATGGGCTTGGAAGTTCTTGCTATTGATAATGACAGCTCGGCCATTGAAAAAGTTCGTAACATAGCTTCTGAAAGTTTGATTTTAGACGCCATTAACAAGGAAGCCTTAGAAAAAAGCGGGGTGAAAGAGGTGGATTGTGCTATAGTTGGCATGGGAAAAGATATGGAAACTAATATTTTAGTTACCACTATTTTAAAAGAGCTCGGGATAAAAGAAATTATCGCTCGAGCCGAAAACCCCCTTCACGCCAAAATTTTAAGAAATGTTGGAGCAAACAGAGTTATTTTTCCTGAAGAAGATATGGCGGTAAGATTAGCCCACGCTATTCACTTTCCCGGCGTTCAAGAATATATTGACATCAGTGGGCCCTGGGATTTAGCTGAATTTAAAGTTTCTTCAGAAAGCAAATTGATTGGAAAAAAAATCGCTGATATTCGAAGCAAACTGGAAGAAGGAATTAATGTTTTGATGGTCGAAAGAGAAAAAGGCAAAATTTTCAATCACGAGATAAAAGAAGAAAAAGAAGAAAGGGAAAACATCTTTCCAAAAGACGATTACGTAATTCAGGGAAATGACATTTTGATACTTTTTGGCCGTCCAGAAAACTTAGAAAAGTTCATTAAAAAAATCAGTTAAATTATTCCGGCGTAGCGCAACGGTAGCGCGGGTGCCTGTAAGAAATTGCAGCCTTCGTTGGAAACAACGAAGTGAACATCCTGGGATAACGGTGAAGCCCTTAGGGGTAATACCGTGGGAACTAGGCATACAACATTCTATGTACCTAGACCCGTAGAGACTAGATACCGGGATACCTAAACCAAGTACAAAAGAATTTATGTACTAGGCAAGGTAAAGATATAGTCCACCCCTTTTGGAAACATTAGGATTAGGTGTAAGCACTAGGTTGTAGGTTCGAATCCTACCGCCGGAGCAGGATAGTGAGGCGTTCCGGGAGACCGAAACGCCTCATATTTTGAAAGCGGTTCGAGAAGTCGAAAGCCGTACCCGTCTAGGACATCGAACCTTATTCGGGACTGAGAAACTCCAAAGAATCGCCATTTCGGCGGTTTTTTTGATTAGGGCGTTAGAGTGTTGACTCCTGTTTTCATCCAGCCTATAATATCAATGTAGATTGATACTTGTGGATAACTATATGGATTTCGATTGCTGTAAAACTAAAAAATCAAAAAATAACCTTGAACAAACGGTTGATTTTTTGAAAGTAATTTCAGAAGAAAATCGTCTGAAAATTTTATGCATCTTGCAAAAGCAAGAAAAATGCGTTTGCGAGATATGGCAGCTTTTGGACTTGCCGCAAAATTTAGTTTCTCACCACCTCAAAATATTGAAAGATTTCGGTTTGATTAATTCAAGAAAAGAAGGTACCAAGGTTTTTTATTTCTTAGAACAAAAAAATATTAAAAAATTCATTTCTTTGATGCCTCATTTTATTAAATAATCACAAAAATATGACCATCAAAATTTTGGGCTCTGGCTGCCCTAATTGCCAGAAATTAGAAGCTAGTGCTAAAAAAGCGGTTGAAGAGCTTGGCTTAAAAGACGTAATAGTTGAACATATCTACGACATAAATAAAATTGTTGAAATGGGAATAGCTTTTACTCCGGCTATTGCTTTTGACGATGAAATAAAGGCTGGGGGTCGGATTCCTGAAGTCGAAGAAATAAAAAGTTGGCTAAAGGAATACAAAAAATAAAAATTCTATGAAGTCAAAAAGATTGATTTTTGGTATTTTGCTTATTTTACTGCTTTTGGCTATTTTGGTTGGCTTTGAATGGTATGGCGCCATCCAAAAAAGCGGTTTGATAAAACAAGGAATTTTTCCAAAAGAACCGTTTCCCATAACCCCGGGTACTCTCTGGTATTTAATCCCTTTTTATACTTTATTAAGCTACCTTCAAAAGGCTTGGTTTTGTTTAGGCATGGCTTTTTTGATTGCCGGAGCGGTTCAAACTTTCATCCCAAAAGAATTAATCATTAAACATTTGGGAAAGAGAAATCCTAAGGCATATCTTATTGCCGCTTTTGGAGGGCCATTGCTTTCCGTTTGTTCCTGCTCGGTTATTCCTTTATTTGCCGCAATTAAAAAAAGAGGCGCCGGGTTGGGGCCGGCCGTTACCTTTCTTTTGGCCACTCCGGCTATTAATCCGGCCGCCATAATCTTAACTTTTAGTTTAATTGGTTGGCAGTTTGTTGTGGGTAGGATTATTTTGGCCTTGGGCGCGGCAATTATTACCGGAGTGATTTTAGAAGCAATTTGGACGACCGAAGAAGAAAAATCAGGAATGCTTTCTCAATTAAAAGTTGAATATCAAGAAAAGGATTTTTCACTTTTCAGGGATTTAAAAGAGTGGCTAATGAATGTCTGGGATTTTATTAAAAAGATTTTTCCATTGGTGTTCCTGGGAATTTTTGTTATTGGGATTATTAAGATTTTTTTAACTTCCGAAGTTATTTCTACATATTTAAGTCAAGGATTCTGGCAAACCGCCTTAGCTTCTATTATGGGAGTGGTAATTTATACCCCAACCTTGGTGGAAATTCCTTTTGTCAGAGAGTTATTGGCTCTGGGAATGGGAACAGGGCCGGCTTTGGCTTTCTTGCTGACGGGGCCCGCTTTAAGTTTGCCCTCAATGTTGGGGGTCTCCCGAGCAATAAATTGGAAAATGGTTTTAAATTATGCTTTGATCATGTGGATTTTGGGAATTATCGGCGGACTGATTTTCGCTTATTTTCTGCCCCAAATAAACTTGATTTAAATAAACTATGAAAAAAACAATCATCATAATTTTAATTGCTGCAGTTATCGTTGGCATGTTGTTTTTTATATTTAAAAATAATAATCAACCATCAACAGCACAGGTTTCGGATAATTTAACTTCAAAGACCCAGAATAACGAAGAAAAACAGCCAGCAGAGAAAATTGAAGTGGTACACTTTCACGCCACCCAGCAATGCTGGTCGTGCATAACGGTCGGCGAGTATGCACTAAAAACGATCAAGGAAAAATTTCCCGAAGAATATAAAAACGGCACGATTGTTTATAAAGATATAAACGGTGAATTACCCGAGAATAGAGATATTGTTATGAAATATCGGGCGGGCGGCTCATCTCTTTTTATTAACGCTATAAAAGGCGGTGTTGATAATATTGAAGAAGATGCTACTGTTTGGCGGCTCGTTACGAACGAGGATCAATATATAAATTATCTTCAGAATAAAATTGATAACCTTTTAGGTAAACAATAAAGTGGATTTTATTAATTATTTAATTGATTCGTATAATATCCCGCTGCTTACTGCTTTTCTTTTGGGTATTTTGACTTCTATCAGCCCCTGCCCCTTAGCTACCAATATCACGGCCATTGCTTATATTTCCAAAGAGATTAAAACAACAAAAAACACTTTGCTGAATGGCCTACTTTACACTATTGGAAGGGGAATTAGTTATACTCTTTTAGCATCCTTAATCTATTTCGGCTTGTCATCTTTTAAAATTTCAAACATTTTTCAGGGCTGGGGAGATAAAGTTTTGGGGCCGGTTTTGATAATTATCGGCCTTGTAATGTTTGGAATAATAAAAATTAATTTTAATAAAGGCGGAGAAAAAATTGAAAAAGTAAAAATTTGGCTGTCGCAAAAAGGATATATCGGCTCTTTGCTTTTGGGCGCGTTATTCGCTTTAGCTTTTTGTCCATATAGCGGAGTTTTGTTTTTCGGCGCCTTAATTCCCTTGACTTTGAAATCCGCGGAGAGTCTATTGTTGCCGCCCATTTTCGCTTTGGGAACTGGATTGCCGGTAATAACATTTTCTTTTTTAATCGCTTTTTCAATGCAGAAAGTCGGCAGAGCGTTTCAAGTCATTCAAAAAATTGAGAAAGCAATAAGGTATTCAGTGGCGGTTATTTTTGTCGGGGTGGGAATTTATTATACGCAGTATCTTATAAAATATTTGATGAATTTATGATCAATAATGCGTTTATTTTCATCGCAGTTTCAGTTATATTGTCGATTTTTTCTTTTTTGCTTGATAAAGAAAGGACGATTTTAGGTTTTAAAAAAGGATTAAAAATGTTTAAGAGTATTGCGATTTCGTTTTTGAATATTCTTATTTTGGTGAGCTTGGCTTTATATTTTATTCCCCAATCCTTAATTATTAAATATCTGGGTGCTGGTTCTGGAATTTGGGGATTGGCGATAGCGGCTGTTGTCGGTTCGGTAACTTTGATACCTGGTTTTATCTCTTATCCGATTGCCGCGGCATTGATTAAACAAGGCGCTTCTTATACTACAGTAGCGACTTTTATGACGACTCTAATGATGGTTGGCGTGGTCACTTTTCCTCTTGAGGCAAAATATTTTGGCAATAGAGTAGCGGCGATAAGGAATGTATTAAATTTTATAGCCGCAATTATTATCGGCTTATTGGTGGGTTTAATTTTATGGCGATAAAAAATATTATCCAAAAGAATAAACAATGGCTTTGGTTGGCGGCCTATCTGATGGCGACCCTTTCCTCATTTATTTTTGGCTTCAATCCAGGTCAGGAGGTTTTCGGCAATTTTACCAAGTTTTTTATTGAGATGATAATTTTTATCCCGTTTTTATTTATCATTATTGGATTATTTGATGTTTGGTTTCCCAAAGAAAAAATTGAAAAGCATATAGGCAAAGAATCTGGGATAAAAGGAATGTTTTTGGTAATAATTTTAGCTATGTTGCAAGCTGGCCCGCTTTACGGCGCTTTTCCAGTCGCTTACATCCTTTACAAAAAAGGGGCGAGCATTAAGAACATTTTCATTTATCTGGGAGCGTTTTCATCTTTGAAAATTCCAATGCTGGGAATTGAAATCGGTTATCTGGGAATCAAATTCACTTTAGCGAGAACTTTGGTTTCTTTGCCGTTATTTATTGCGATAGGTTATTTAATGGAATGGTATTTGAAAGATAAAAAATTTGAGGTTAAACAATTATAATTAAAGAAATTTAAAAAAACTATGAACGAAGAAAAAAACCAAGACCCGAAATTCACAAAATTCCACGGCATAGACCGTGACGAAATTGATTGGCACCCAACCATAGACGAATCAAAATGCATCGGTTGCGGATTATGCGTTACCACCTGCGGCAGAGGCGTGTATAAATTTGACTATGAAAACAGGAAATCAAAAGTAGTTAATCCGAATAATTGTATGGTTGCCTGCCAAACCTGTGCTAATTTGTGCCCGATGGAAGCGATTTCTTTTGCTGAAAAGGATGCCACCAGAGAAAAAGCCCAAAAAATCGTCAGGAAGACAAAGATTTTGGGAAAAGTTAAAATTGAATTAGAAGAGAGAAAAGACGAATTAAAACTTTAATCACTATGAATAAAAAAGTCATTATTCCTACAATTTTATTTTTCGCCGTTTTGATTTTTGCTTTCATTGTTCTCTTTGAAAATAAAGAAGATAATTTGTCGAATAACACTGCTGAAGAAAACCAACGGGCAGAAGAAAGCCAGATTACTCTCTTTTACGGCGACGGTTGTCCGCACTGTGCCATAGTGGAAGATTACATTAAAAATAATAATATAAAAGAAAGGTTATCTTTTGAAGAAAAAGAGGTTTATTACAACCAGAACAACGCCAAAGAATTAGAAGCCAAAGCGAAAATTTGCGGATTAGCGACCGACTCTATCGGCGTTCCGTTTTTGTGGGACGGCTTAAAATGTTATGTCGGCGACCAGGATATAATAAATTTTTTGAATCAAAAAATTAATGAAAAATAGCATGAAAAAACTATTTCTTTATTTAGCGGTGATTTTCGGATTAATTTTTGTTTTTACTGAAAAGGCCTTGGCGGTTTGTCCTATCTGCACTATTGCCGTTGGGGCGGGAGTAGGTTTGTCTCGCTGGCTGGGCATAGATGATTCTATAACTGGGCTTTGGATTGGCGGTTTAATCGTTTCGATGATTACTTGGACGATAAGCTGGTTTGACAAGAAAAATATCCGTTTTAAAGGCAGAACAATTGCTACAATTTTGGGTTATTATTTGCTGATAGTTGTCCCGCTTTTTTATTCTGGTATCATTATGAATCCGCTTCATGCTTTATGCGCCTGCGGTTTAGACAAATTATTGCTTGGTACTATTGTAGGCAGTTTTGGCTTTTGGTTTGGCGCAAGCTGGTATTATTATCTTAAAGAAAAAAATCATGGTAGGGCATATTTTCCTTTTCAAAAAGTCGTTATGCCCATCAGCCCTTTAATTTTATTGAGTATTATTTTTTATTTTTTAACCAAATAAAACTATGAGCGAAACAAACAACAATAATCCGATAAAAAATCTTAATGAATTTATCCAGAAGGTGGATGAAATGAAAAAGCAGGATAAGATGGATTTGTCTTCCGATCAGGACTTGAGCATTGCCATAATGAATCTGGTGAGTATTGAGGAGCATTTCTTTTTTACGGGAGCAAAAACAGGGAAGACGGAGTATTATAATTTACTAAACGAAGCGCGTTCAATGCGCAAGGAATTGCTTAAAAAAATCATCAAAGAATACGAGGGCGAAGTTTGGTGTATTTCAAAACATCTTTTGGCAGCATCTATGCGTTTGATGGAAGTCGGTACAAAACAGCTGGGAATGGGTAAAAAAGACGAAGCCTACGATCTTTTTAATAAAGCATATAATCTTTACTCGCTTTTCTGGGGATTAAATATGAAGTTAATAAAAACAGGCGATATAAAGAAGATTGACGATGGCGCTTTGAATAAACACGATAAAGAGAAAAAAGGGTTTATGGGTAAGCTTGGAGAATTGGTTAGAAAAGTGATCGATTGTTGCATCGAATAATTAGGTTAAATCTCCATCAAACTGGTTCGGATAGACTTCAGTTGAGGGAGCTAACGAAAATCGCCAAAGGGGCGATTTTTTGATAGAATAAAAAAGAGTATAAAATATGGTCAATATAAATAGCGATGAAGCTCGCTTAACGCTGGCGGATCAGCTGATAGCTTCTACTGATTAGAGTAGAAGCTATTATTTTTTATTTATTAACTATGAACGACAAAACAAAAATTAAATCATTTTGGCTTAATAAAAATGTTTTCGGAATGGGTCTAACAAGCTTTTTCAGCGATGCGAGTCATGAAATGACAACGGCAGTATTACCAACATTTCTTGTAAATCTTGTTGGTAACGCATTAGCGCCTCAACTCCTCGGAATCATAAGCGGCTTATCCGATGCGGCGTCAAGTTTTGTAAAGATTTTTTCTGGCTGGATAAGCGACAGAATCAAAAGACGAAAAGGATTAATGGTAGTGGGGTATGCAGTCACTGGATTTTTTGCTGGTCTTACAGGTTTTGCAACGAATTGGATTGGAGCTTTATTCTACAGAACTTTTGCCTGGATAGGGCGTGGTCTAAGAGAACCGCCAAGAGATGCTCTTATTGCCGACTCAGTCTCGCCTGCATATTATGGCAGAGCTTTCGGATTCCATCGGGCGATGGATACGCTCGGTGCGATTGCAGCACCTCTTATTGTATTTTTCGCATTGCCGAGCCTCGGTGTAAAAAACATTTTTTTCATCTCTTTTATTCCTGGAATTCTGGCGGTGATCGCCGTTATACTGCTTACAAAAGAGAGTTCGAGGGAAGACGGAAAACAGCAATCGATAGGATTCTGGAAAGACATCGCATCTCTCCCCAAATCATTCCGTTTTTTTTTGTTAGTCATGTTTGTTTTTGGCATAGGAAATTTTAATCGGACGCTGCTTCTTTTACGGGCTCAAAATGTTTTAACACCCGTCACGGGGCTTGTAATCGCAGGAAGCTTTTCTATTCTGCTTTATGCTTTCCGCAACGTCATTCAAGCAATTGCCGATTATGTTATCGGGCATTTAAGCGACATACTTGGCAGGAAAGTATTGCTCGCATTTTTTGGATTTTTTATCTTCGGGCTCATGTCGTTGGGTCTGGCATTTCCTATACCCACGCTTTGGTTTTTTGTTATATTGTTTGCCCTTTCAGGAATCAGTGCTGCAGCTTATACCGCCCTCGAAAAAGCTTACGCCGCTGATTTATTGCCCGTCCATCTGCGAGGAACAGGCTACGGCGTTTTGCAGACCATCGATGGTGTCGGAGATTTCATCTCAAGCTTTATGGTCGGTTTTCTTTGGTCGGCAATTTCTCCCGCTTCTGGTTTTATTTATGCGGCAGTCTTAAGCACAGGATCGGCAGTTATGCTTTTTGCACTGCGGAATAGAAGATGAATTAAAAGCCATTAAATATGATTGGTTACGCTAATGCATTTCAAAATAATGACCGAGCAATAACGTTTAATATACGAAAAATAGTCAAATATATTGAGGATTGTCATCTGCCAGACGGAGGATATTTTTTTGCGAAAGTCGAGCCATCGAGCGGTTTGGAAACTTATTTGGCAGCAAAAACGTTAAAGCTTCTTGGGGTAAAAACAAAAAATGTAAAATCAATTGCATCATTTTGGGAACAAGTAGAATTTGAAGGGAATTTGGATAATCTTTTTACCATCTTTTTAGCCGTTGAAACATATAAAGAATTGGGGTTATGGGTCGGGGTATTTAAAAAATGTAGGGAATTTCTGGTTGATTATTATAAACACATTATTCCCCGAGGCGCTTTTTTTTATTCGGAAAATAAAAGATTGAGCGGGAAGGGTTTTTGGTCTGCGATGAGTTATTTCAGCACCATCGGCAAAGAACTTGAAGATTTATTTTATTTAGTTACTTTGAACCAGGATTTAAAGATTAAAATAATAAATAAAGAGAAAATAATTAAACTAATTATTTCTTTGCAGAATAAAAACGGCGGATTCGGACGGGGCAGGGAATCGCACTTAATGGCAACTTACCATGCTTTAGCTATTTTAAAGCTTCTTTCTTTTGATCTTCCCACTAAAGAGAAAGTTTATAGTTATTTAGTGGAACGGTGGGATGATTGCGATTTCTTAGAAGATTTATTTTACATTGTTGAAAGTTTGGCATTGATTCGCAAACCATTACCTGAGGTAGGCAAAATCATTCAATTTGTTGACAGCTGCCAGCGAGGTAACGGTGGCTTTGGTAGAGCTCCAGTCATGAGTATCCCGACAATAGAAGATACTTATCTTGCCGTAAGTATCATAAAAACTTGCGAGAATTATTTCGACAAAAAATTTCTGCGTTAAAGGGACAAAAAATACTAATGAGAAAGATGAAAAACAACAAGAAGCGTTTAAAGAATATGCCGACAGAAAGGCGGGAAGACAGTTTAAGAAAAAGATAATTTAATCTTTAAGTGCTTATAGAAAATTAAAACCCGTTTGAGGGATATTAAATAAGTTTTAACAATTAGAATTTATAAAACAAGGAGCATTTAGGTTTTTATAAACCCTCTTAATTTCTAATAATTTCTCTTTCATCATCGCCATATACGAAAAGTCCTCTAAAGTTCGTTTAAGGTTTGAACTCGGGAGCAGGCTAGTGAGGCGTTCTGGGAGACCGAAACGCCTCATATTTTTGGAGGGCTCTAGGAAGTCCTATCCCCGTACCCCGACTAGAAATCGAACTATATTCGGGAGCTAACTCGGCCAAATTAGTCGCCAAAAAGGCGATTTTTTGATAGAATTGAGATATGAAAATAAAAGTTCCTATAACCAGACAAACACATAAAATGGGTTGCGGAGCGGCGGCTATGAGTATGGTTTATGGATACTTTGGTAAAGATATTTCGGAAAAGGACGTTATCAAAGAGACGGGTGGTCTTACCAAATGGGGAAGCTTTACTACTGACCACGCTTTAATGGCGAAAAATTTAGGTTTTAAAGTTATTTGTTATTCTTATAATTTAGAGTATTTTGAACCAAAGTATACAAAGATTTCCCGAACAGGTTTTATTAAAAGAACCACAGCTTTAATAAAGAAGGAAAAAAGAGCTTATAACAAGCGTGAGCTTAAATCTATCCTGAAGGTTTTGGAAAACGGCATTGATTTCAAAATGGTCATACCTTCATTAGGTGCTATAAGAAAATTTTTATATAAAAAACTCCCCGTAGCCATTGCCGTAAATTCAGCAGTTTTATTTGAGAAGAAAAAAGATTTAAGAATAGGACATTTCATAGTATTAACCGGATATGGAAAAGATAAATTTTATTATAAAAAAATTAAAAAACCCGCTTAAGTCGGGCTTTTTAATTTAGCTTTGCCCAATTATTTATTGCAGCCGCAGGGGCAATCAGGTGGGCAAGTACATTTTTTTCCTTCATTACATTTACATCCGCAACTGCAAGTTTTACCCTTTTTATTTTTCTCCATGTTTATTTTATTTTTTAATTATTATTTTTTCGGCCTTTTAATTTATTTCTGCTTTAAATGTTTTAAATATTCCCAAAGAAACTATTTCTTCCCGCGATATTTCATCGGGGTTATATTGTATTTCAAAATTATTAGGCAGTCTGAATTCTACAGAACCTACGCCAGCTTCTTTCTTAAGTTCATCAATTATTAAAGGAGCATGCCCAGAACATGGTATTTGGACAGTTATAAATAAATTAGCCTGATATTTTTCTTGGTCTATGACGCCTGAATTTATGTTGGCTAAAGCAGGAAGAATAATGAAGAGCATTAATAAATTAACTAAAATCGTTGTTGAATATAGGGTGATTATATATTTCCACCTCTTTTTTATATCTGAAAAGCATACACATCCGGTTTTTCTCAAATAAATTACAGAAGAAATAGTAGCCAATAGCAAAGAAATAAATATCAAAGATTGAAAAAAATAAGGAGTTATTAGGATTTTTTTCAGAAATGCGGTAGCTGTTACGGTGCCGATAACCGACAATAAAATAAAAGCAATACAAAAAGTATGGGGGATAAGGCCATATAAAATACCTGACAGCGCCCCTTTATTTTTTTTATAATTCGTTTCTTTACAGCAAACCGTTTCTTTTTGTTCCATATTATTTATTGAATAAATTAGTTACTTTTAAAATTTCTTCTGTCATTCTTTGTTTCTTTTTCTCGTTTTTAGCGGCCATCGCCGATTTAAAACAGGTATTCAAGTGATTGGCCATAAGCGTTTCATGCGCAGATCTTAAAAGTCCGATAACGGCTAAATTCTGCTGCATTACATCAATGCAGTAATGATCTTTCTCCACCATATCTATTATTTTCAAAAGCAAGCTGGAAGCCTTTTTAAAGCCAATAAGAGTTTTTCTTTTTTTGTTTTTTATTTTCATAATTTTTATATATATAATTATACCTGGGGGGTAGGTATCATCATTATAGCGGTTCAGGAAACCTTGTCAATAGTCTGCTACCAAACCGATAAATTTTCATTACTAGCTGACTAACGGGCGGTTTTTTGGTAGAATGGGGAAACATGAACAAAAAAAGAAAAATTTTAATTGGTTTAGTAATTTTGATTGGATTGGGCGCTGGTGGGATTTTGAGTTATAAATATATTTTTCAGCCCAGGGCTGAAGAATCAGCGAACAAGCCCCGCAAAACATCCACTGAAAACATGGTTCTGATATCTGCGGGCACTTTTATGATGGGGCGCGAGCCCAGGGAGGGCTGGGGCGCGATGGCGGCTCCGGAAATATTTGGTGATGAATTGCCGTCTCATGAAGTTTATGTTGATGCGTTTTACATTGATAAATATGAAGTTACAAACCGCGAGTTTAAGAAATTTGTTGATGCAACCGGATATGAAACAGATGCAGAAAAAGATGGTTGGAGCACTGTAATGGTTCCGACAGAGGAAGCAGACGAGCCGTTTAAGGGCACTGATTTTGGCTGGAAAAAGATTTATGGAGCGAGTTGGCGTGCACCGAAAGGGCCTGGCTCAGATATTGAAAACCTGATGGACCATCCCGCTGTGCATATAAGCTGGAATGATGCGGATGCCTATGCAAAATGGGCTGGAAAAAGGCTTCCGACAGAAGCAGAGTGGGAAAAAGCCGCCCGCGGAGGAACAAACACAAACTGGTTCTGGGGCGACAGTCTTGACAGCTCCGGAAAATATGCCAATATTTACGGCGAGCACCGATTTGAATACAAATACCCTGCAGAGGTTCTTGACGGTTTTAATGAAACTGCGCCTGTCGGTTCTTTACAGCCGAACGGCTACGGGCTTTATGACACTGCAGGAAACGCATTTGAGTGGGTTGCAGATTGGTACCAGTATGATTATTACAATAACAGCCCGAAAAACAATCCGAAAGGGCCTGAAACTGGCACGGAAAAAGTGGTAAAAGGCGGTTGCTGGTATTTGTGCGAATGCTACATAAGGCCCGCGAACAGGGAATGCTGCAGAAGCGCGAGGGATCATGACGATGCAACTGGCTTCAGGCTGGCGCTTGATGCGAAGTAGTCTCAATGATTTTTTGGTAACAGGTCCTAACATCGTCCAGTCAGGGGAGCCACGCTAAGCGTGGCTAACCCCCGCTCAGCGGGGGAGGCCCGATTTCTTACTGCTTTCTCAAGAAGGTGGTTTTTTGGTAGAATAGAAATATGAAGAAGTTAGTTGATAAAAGATTTGTTTACCCAAAAATGGGTTTTCACAAGAGTGTTGTGCCGCAAGTTTTTGACGGTAAAATAAGCACTTGGAGACTTAGAGACCATAAGTTAAAAAAAGGCGATGTTGTAGCTTTTGAAAATAGTCAGACAGAAGAAATCTTTGGATTCGGTAAAATAACAAAGGTTATTAAAACAACTGTCGGACAGATAGACCTAAATGATAAAACTCACTATAGAACATATAAAGATAGACAGGAACTCATAAAAGCATTTAAGCGTCATAACCCTGCCTATAAAATTAACAACAATACGCCAGTTTTTGCTTACACATATAAATTTATAAAAATAAAATTATGAAAATTACAATTGTTGGAAATATGTCTTTTCTCCAGAAGTTTGAGGAAGCAAGAAAATTCCTACACAAACAAGGACACGAGGTAATTGTGCCAATAAAAGACCCGATGCCAGACCCAATACCACCATCGGCAAAAAGGAAAGCAATGGAGAAATTTAATGATAATCTGAAAAAATCAGATGCTATCTTAGTAATGAATTATACAAAAGGAGATAAAGAAAATCACATTGGTGCAAATACCTTAATGGAAATAGGAATGGCATTTATTCTACAAAAAAAGATATTTGTCTTAAATCCAAGCCCAGAATTTTGTAGAGATGAATTAGAGGCAATTGAAGTTCAGTTTCTAAATGGCGATTTAAGCAAGATTGAATAAAACATCCCCCCGTCTCGCACAAGAGGCGGTTTTCATTTCCCCATAGCTATCACCTCCTCAAATTCAAGGGGCAGATATGTGCACAGAGGAGTATCCATAGACTTTTCAGTAGTGTGAGGTGCCGCCTCGCACAAGGGGCGGTTTTTTGGTAGAATTGAAGAATATGAAAAAGATTTATCTGAAAGGTTCATGGGTTATAAATGCTTCTCGTGAAGAGGTTTATAGAATAATGAGTGACTTTGAAAATATGCCCAAATATTTTCCAGCCGTAGCTCAATCAATCCATATTTTAAGACGAGAGGGGAACAAACTTACAATGGAAGCTAAGGCAAAAACATTTGGCCGAGTAATTTCCGTGCATATGGAAACTCAATTACGTCCGCCATTCGGATATGTTTCAGATAATAAAAATAATATTGGGATTTCTGGACACGAAGAATTTTTGATGGAAGAAGTTCCAGAGGGCACAAAGATTAACTATACTTATGACGTTGAATTGAAAAACCCAATTTTCCGTATTTTCGGCGGATTTTTAATAGGATGGTATGCGATGCGTTTTTGGAAACACGCTGTTATAGATAAATTAAAAGAAATGTTAGAGAAATAAAACTTTCAAACAAGTTCAATATTGTCAATCAAGGGATTTGCCAAAAACAAAAAATCGCCAATCAGGCGGTTTTTTGGTATAATAAAATATATGGAAACTAAAGAATTTCAAAAAAAGTGTGCCGATGTTGTTGATAAAATAGATAAGAAATACGGAATAGATAGAGACCCTCAACTTACCTTCACCCAACTAATAGAAGAAATAGGAGAGTTGGCTAAAGATGTTAATCTTAAGCGACTGAGAAAACAAGAACCAGATAAAGAAAACCTATCAGGAGAATTTGCAGATGTTTTCTTACAGTTAGCAACATTGGCAGAAATGCACGGAGTAGATTTACAGGAAGCCGTAGAGAATAAAATCAATAAATTGAAAGAGAGGGGTTATTTAGGATAAAATTATCAAAGAATCGCCAATTAGGACAGCTAAGCTGCCCAATCGGGCGGTTTTTTCGCTTCTCTTGAGGTTATTAAAATGGTATACTACATTAAAGGTCAATAATAAATTTAAAGTAAAATAATAAAATGTTAATTGGAATTGTTCTCGTAGTTTTTGGTATATTGTTTTTGCTTCAAAATTTAGGATACATAACTTACGACTTTGGGGGCATGTTCTGGCCGTTGGTTTTAATTGCTATTGGGTTAAAAATATCGATGAAAAGAGGAAAAAATCATTGGTGTTGTGGACATCACCGGGGAGAGAAAGAAGAAAGCCCTAAATCATAAATTGCTTTCGAATATTCCGAATATTCACAAAAAATCGCCCGACACGTTAGTGTATAGGGCGGTTTTTTGGTAAGGGCTTGATTTTATTTTTTAATTGAGTAATATCTAAACTGAGGAGGGAATGCTCCTTAATTTTATTTATTTTGGATAGGAGGATAAAAGTGACAAAAATAGACGAGCTCAAGACAAAGGAATTAGAAGAAAAGATAAATGAGAGAATGGCACACATCAAAAAAATCGTGGACTTCATCGAGATGCTTGTGAAAGAGATCGGCAGACAGATCCATTATGACCAGGGAAGCTCTCATACCCACATCATTCGGCAGGCCGAACTCGGGGATTTTACTTTCGTCGCCGATACTGGCCAGACTATGATGGGAGGAAACGATTTCAGCGTTTGGTATCATCCCGGCAAAAAAGAAATCGACATAGGGGTAGTCGACCCGGTATTTTCCGTTTATTCTCAGGGAAGTATAGAAGAGGTCGAAGAGGTCAAGGTTTCTTCTTTTGAGCCGAGTGGAGAATGGCTTACCGCTTTATACGAAACAATCAGGAGAAAGGATGAGATCTTAGCTAAACTGAAAAAAGAAAAAAAGAATGCAGAAAAACGCTCTAAACTTACGGAGGTAGAGGAGGAGAGGAGGAAAGGGCTGATAGAGCTCGCTAAAAAGCTAATGCTATAAAGGACAAAGTCATTTCTTCCGGGCAAGATGGCCTCGATTTTTTCGAGGCTTTTTTATTTAAGACTGGTTCTAACCCTAGGTAGTACACTTCGACGAGCTCAGCGACTACGGGGCTTCGCATTCCTCCTTCGCTAAAGCTACGGACGGGCCAAAGCGTCCAATGGGCGGAGCCGTTTCGCCCCGAGAGTTTTCCTCTGGGGGCTTGCTTTCTTAAAAGAAAGGGTGTATGATGAAAATAGAGATTGAGAGTTCGGATCTACAAATAGGTTACCCCGTTGTTATTGTCAGATAGATTAAAAAACTATTTGCAACTCATAGTTATAAGGAGTTGCTTTTTATTTTAGTCAAAGAGGATAAATTCTCTTTTCCATCTGCGTTTTTTATTTCATAAAAAACTTGCTATATGATTCCAAGATTCAAAAAGGTTCCAAAAGTTATAAACCAACACTTTAACAAAGAGCAGTTTTTAGAGGAGCATAACAGATTATCTCCCATAAACTTGAAAGCTACTATTCCTTTACTTTCTCGTTTTAGAATAGAAAAAGCCTCGCTTTTTAAGGATGATAATTGGTCTGTAGATAAACTCAGGAGACCATTTGTTTTATGGCTTACTTCTTTGCCTTTTGGAAAAGGAAACTATAAATCTAACTAAATAGATTATGAGAAATAAAAAGAGTAAAAATTACGGCAGAAGCAGAACAATACACAGACGATTTTTAAAAAGACATCGTTAAATATGCTTTAGGAGAGCAAATTTCCGCCGCCTCGCCCAAGAGGCGGTTTTTAGAATTTGAAAATTAGGAAATATTTTGCTATAATTAATCCATGATTATTAAAGAAAAAACTTCTCTTTCTTCTTTTGACCCTGTTTTTATTAAAGTAGTGATAGATATAAAACGTGAAATTATTTCGGCTGGTTGCGAACTCCATTCTGATTGCGTAGAAGAGCTTGTAGTAGATGGTTCTAAGTACACTGATTTATGGGGAGCAAACATTTATCCAGCGGATAAAAAAATTGATTTCATTTCTTTGATAAATATCCGGCCGGCAGATAATAATCGTTCAATGGATATTAAAGACCAAAATATCAGGAAAAAAGTTGAAGATATTATTAAAAAACTACTTTTCTAATGGATTTAAATCGTTGGCAAAATTTTAATAAAAGACAGCAACTTTTGATGATAGGTTCCGAAATTATAAGAGCTAAAACTTGGCAGGATCAAGACCGAAAAAAATTTCTTTTAGCTCTCGAAAGGGCCCTAGAATTAATTGATCTTACGCTTTCTGACGAAAAATGGAAAAACAATCTTCAAATGATTTTAGGGCTAAGAGAAGAAATAGCTAAGTTTTATACTGCTCAACGCACAGATAACATTTCTTTACTTTACAACGCTCTCTAATTTATCAATTACAAATTTCCGCTTCCTCGCCCAAGAGGCGGTTTTTTGTCCTCCTTCACCTCGCTAAGCGGGGCTTCGCCCTTGCGGGCTACGGACGGACGCAGTAGAATAAAAATGCGATTAAAAAGGTCGTCAGGTCAAAAATAAAAATTAAATTATCAAAATTATGAAGGGATTTTTTACAAACATTGAAAGAGATACTTTAGAAAACGAAAATTAT
>Ga0315275_10001677_pt1 | contig 19670 bp, 19 predicted proteins | sample YL17G03_0_MG_FD_205557 | JGI IMG/M metagenome (GOLD analysis project Ga0315275, IMG submission 205557) | Sediment microbial communities from Yellowstone Lake, YNP, Wyoming, USA - YL17G03_0 | ecosystem: Environmental > Aquatic > Freshwater > Lake > Sediment | place: USA: Wyoming | collected...
GTTCAGCCTCGGCGATCGAGACCGGAACGAGACGCCGTATCGATCTTCTTCGGCTGGCAGAGGTTTAGGGCCTATGGGTATTGAAACTGGACTGACCTTGCGACAGCAGCATCGGCTGGTGATTACCCCGATGCTGCAAGTCGCCATTAAACTCCTTCAATTGTCGAGGCTGGAATTGCTACAAGTCCTTCAACAGCACGTGATGGAGAATCCCCTGCTGGAGGAGGATTTGTCGATCGGCATGGAGGAGCCTCCGGAAATGGCCACGGAGGGTTCCCCTGGCGAGAGTGAGAATGAGAATGAGAACGCTCTGGACTTGAAGGCAGAAAAATCCGATTTTGACTGGGAAAGCTACTTGGAGAACGCATCGGATTCTTTTTCTTCTTATGGCTCGGTTGCCAGGGAAAACGGGGAATTGCCCTCCTTGGAGGAAATCATTTCCAAGCCCAGATCGATTTCCGAGCACCTTCTTTTTCAACTTCATATTTCCACGGAAGATGACCAACTGATCAAGGTGGGGAATTATCTTATTGGCAACTTGGATGAAAATGGTTATTTGCGAGTGACCTTGGATGAAACTGCCAAAGAGATTTGCGTGACCCTGGAAGAGGCGGGGAGGGCGCTTGACCTAATTCAGAGTTTTGATCCTCCCGGCATTGCTGCGAGGGATCTGAAAGAATGCTTACTCCTGCAGCTGGCGTATCTGGGACAAGGCGAGAGTCTGGCAGCAAAGATCATTACTCATTTCATGAAGGAGTTAGAGGAGAAAAAATGGAATGGGATTGCTAATAAATTGAACCTACCTTTAGATGAGATCAGGGATGCAATTCAACAAATAGCGAAATTGGATCCCAAACCTGCACGCTCATTTTGCACGGAAGATCCCCAATATATCATGCCCGACCTTTTCATTTACAAAGTCGAGAGAGACTATGTGGTCGGTCTCAATGACGAAGGCCTGCCTCGACTCAGGATCAGTCCCTATTATCGGAGGATTATCGCAGAGAAACGTTGGGACAATGCTGAGACTCATGACTATATCGCGGAAAAGATGAGGCAGGCGATCTGGTTGATCCGAAGTATTGAGCAGCGGCAGCGCACCCTACATAAGGTTGGGGAGAGCCTGGTTAAGTTTCAGCAGCGCTTTTTGGATGATGGGATCAGTTTCCTGCGGCCTTTGACCTTACGGGAGGTAGCCGAAGATATCTCTATGCACGAGTCAACTGTGAGTCGGGTAACAACCAATAAATACGTCTATACGCCTCAGGGCATCTTCGAGCTCAAGTATTTCTTCCACCGTGGCCTATCCTCTCAGAACGGAGACGTCATCTCTTCCGTGAACGTCAAGGAGCAACTTAGAAGGATCATTAGCGAAGAGGGTGGAGAGAAGCCAATCAGTGACCAAAGACTGGCCGAATCGTTGAGGAGCAAGGGGATTAATATTGCGCGCAGAACCATAGCCAAGTACCGGGCTCAATTGAAAATTCCCTCGTCGGGCAGAAGGAAAAGACTTTAGGCCTACCCCAAACGCTCGAAAGAAAGAGAGGGCAGACCATGCAGATCACCATTATTGGGAAGAACATAGAAATTACTCCCGCGATAAAGCAGTATGCGGAGGAGAAGCTTATTAAGATGCATAGATATCTGGAAAGCATCTCCGACGCCCATGTAATTCTCTCCCTGCAAAAGTATTTGCACATCGCCGAGATAACCCTGCACGTCAATGGAATCACCATCCGAGCTGAGGAGAGGAGCGGTGACATGTACTCCTCCCTGGATCTGGTGCTGGATAAGGTTGAGAGACAACTTCGGAAGTATAAGGAGAAGATCGTGGCCCACGGTTTGCGAAAAGGCAATCGGATCGCCACCAATAAGCTGCCACCCCTCTTGGCTGAGGAAACTGGTGATGAACCGGGCAAGATTCTGCGTACGAAGCGTTTTCCCATTAAACCGCAATACCCCGATGATGCCATCATGCAGATGGAACTGTTGGGACATAACTTCTATGTCTTCCGCAATGCAGACACCGAAGAGATCAACGTCATTTACAGGAGAAAAGATGGGAACTATGGTCTCATTGAACCTGGTTCCGCAACCTGATGGGAGAAATCGGTGATGAAAGGAAGGTCTCCGAAAAGGAGGATTGCTCAAGAAATCGCCCTCCACGGCAACTTGGTGGACGTTTTCGGGATCGGGGTCCTTATTATGGGAGAAAGCGGCACCGGGAAGAGCGAATGTGCCCTTGATTTGGTGGATCGAGGGCATCGCTTGGTGGCCGACGATGTGATTCGCATTCGGAAAGAGAACCAGGATGTACTGGTTGGAGAAGGTGATCCGTCTCTTCGCCATCACATGGAAATTCGGGGTTTGGGGATTATCAACATTGCGGACCTGTATGGCGTTTCGGCTATTTGTCACCGCCAGCGCGTGGAGCTTGTAGTACAATTAGAGGCTTGGGATGCAAAAAAGGAATACGACCGTCTGGGCATTGATGAACCTAGTTATCCCTTGCTGGGATTGCAGATCCCTATGGTGACTATCCCGGTGACCGCAGGAAGGAATATAGCCATCCTCATCGAGGTAGCAGCACGCAATCATCTCTTGAAACTCATGGGCGTGCATTCGGCCCGAGATTTCTCTGATCGATTGACTGCAAAAATCTCGCGGAAGAGCGGTCCGATCGAGGAAGGTGGTGGGTGAAGAAATTAGAATTCGTCATCATTACGGGCATGTCAGGGGCAGGAAAGACCCAAGCCGCTAACGTTTTGGAGGACATAGGTTTTTTCTGCGTCGATAACCTCCCTTCCACTCTGATCCCCAATTTCGCCGAACTTTGTGCGCAGGCAGACGGCAGGATGCAAAAGATCGCGCTGGTAATCGATGTTCGAGAGGGAAGATTCCTGGCAAACCTTTTCGACATCCTGGATGGGCTGAAAAAAGAAGGCCATCGGGTCATGATTCTCTTCCTCAACGCGGGGGAGGATTCACTGGTCCGAAGATTCAGCGAAACTCGGAGACCGCACCCCTTGGCTATCGATGGATCCTTAGTCATGGGAATCAGAAATGAAAGGCAGATTCTAGCCAAGCTTCAAAGGGAAGCCGATTTAGTTATCGACACTTCCAGCTGTACGGTCCATGAATTCAGAAAACTGCTCTTCGATGCTTTCCAAGGATGGGGAATATCGGAAACCACAAGAATTTCTTTGGTCTCCTTTGGCTATAAGTATGGGCTACCTAATTATGCCGATGTGATCTTTGACCTCCGATTCCTTCCCAATCCCCATTTCGTGGAGGAACTGAAGCCTTTAACTGGGAAGGACCAACCAGTGATCGACTTCATCCTGGAAAACCCGAAGACCTGCTCCTATCTGGAGCGATTGGTCGACTTTCTGAATTTTTGTCTTCCTTTTTACATCCAGGAAGGAAAATCCTATCTGACCATTTGTCTAGGCTGCACCGGAGGGAGGCATCGATCTGTTACCCTGGTGGAACATCTGGCACAGGTGCTCCGACAGATGGGTCATCCGATCCACGTTCATCATCGCGATGTAGACAAGAACTGAGCACTGGAGGGAAGAGGTCTTGATTGGAGTCGTCATCGTAACGCACCGCAATCTCGGTGAAGAGCTTCTACGCACTGCCGAGGAGATCGTAGGGGAATTGTCCGGTGTAGAGGTAGTATCAATCCAGGCAAGCGAGAAGATCGACAAGGCTCGAGGAAAGATCGAGGCGGCAATACGAGCCGTGAATAAAGGATCGGGAGTTCTGATTTTCACCGATATGTTTGGGGGGACCCCGTCAAATTTAGGGCTTTCCTTCCTGGAGAAAGATTCTCTGGAGGTCATAACGGGAATCAACCTTCCGATGCTGATTAAACTTCCTTCCCTTCGTCAGGAAGGATCCCTCAAGGAGGTAGCCCAGCGGCTTTGCCGGTATGGCCAGAAGAATATCCTGGCAGCTTCCGAATTCCTGGCAAAAAGGCGAACTGCTACCGACGCAGAAGATCATGAAGGCCCTGGGACTATCGAAAGAACATAAAGAAACACGGCCCTCGCGTTCCGAGATAGGTTCTGCCAGAAGGGTGGAGAAATGCACTCTCGCGAAGTAGACATCACAAACGAGCTCGGGCTTCATGCCAAGGCATCCGCGATCTTTGTCCGTTTGGCCAATCAGTTTCGGGCCAGCATAACGGTAGAAGTGAATGGCAAGAGAGCAAATGGGAAGAGCATCATGGGATTGTTGATGCTCGCCGCATCAAGGAATACGCGAATTCGAATCGTGGCTCAAGGAGAGGATGCGCAGGAAGCCTTGGATTCCCTCAGCCGGCTTGTTTCCAACAAGTTCGGGGAAGAAGAATGAAAACACCCTGCCAAGGAGGAGATTCGATGAATCCAGAGGAGCTAAGGTTCACCAAGGAGCACGAGTGGGTGGAGATTAGAGAGGGAGTCGGATGGGTGGGGATCACTGATTATGCGCAGAAGCAGTTGGGAGACGTGGTCTTTGTAGAGCTTCCGGTAATTGGCCGTACCCTTGTGCAAGGTGAGACCTTCGGTGTCGTAGAATCCGTGAAGGCGGTTTCGGATCTTTTTTCTCCCCTGACTGGTGAGGTTATCGCCGTGAATCAGGCCCTTTTGGACTCACCACAGCTGATAAACGGCGATCCTCATCACGAAGGCTGGATGATTCAAATCAAGGTTTCCAAGCCGAAAGAGATCAATGTCTTAATGTCCTCTGAGGAATATGAGAAATTCCTGGAAGGGATGAAAGGTTGAGTATCGATTGCGCCCGCGTCAATTCTTAAAAAATTCACGGCGAGTGTAAACCTCGCAGATTTGCTCCGCGAGATTAGCGGGCGAACTCAAAATAGAATCGAGAATCCCCCACATTTCGGGATCTCCTTCTTTTTGGAGGATCCAAAAATGTACAGCGAGCGTAACCCCTTGCAGCTTCGGTGCGGTGAGCTTCAAAGGGTAGCGTTTGACCTTGACATTCCAGAGGGCTTTTGGAAATATACGGGACGTCATGACCCTTTGGGGGGAGCGAATTATGGCCTTTGACAAAAGAAAAGCCCTGCAAACAGCCTTAGTCTATACCCAACAGGGTCGCTGGGATAAGGCTATCAGTGAATATCAGGTTATATTGAAAAGCGATCCCACGGATCTGAGCGTGTATAATATGCTGGGGGACTTGTATGCCAGGATTGGTAACAAAGAAGGGGCCATCTCCTATTATTTGAAGTTGGGAGAACTCTATCGAGCAGATGGGCTTTCGGTCAAGGCGATTGCCGTCTACAAGAAGATCAGCAAGTTAGACCCGACTAACGTCGCCTCCTATCTCGCATGTGGCGACCTGTATGCTGAGCAAGGCCTGGTAGCGGAAGCACGTATCCAGTATATAACCGCCGCTGATTCTTATGGAAAAGAGGGCTCCACGAAGAAGGCCCTCAATGTCTACCAAAAGTTGGCGGATCTGGATCCCACCAATCTCACTATCAGGGCCAAGTTGGCAGAAATGCTCCTCAAGGAAGGGCTTCATGAGGAAGCAACAGACGAGTTCTTGAAAGTCGCCTCAGGATGTGTGCGAAATGGGCAATTTCCCGAGGCGGAACGATTTTACAAGAGGGTTCTTCAAATTGCGAATGACTCCTTGGAAGCTCATTTGGGTTTAGGCCATCTCTATTTTCGGTCGAACGATTTTGCGAATGCGATCAACCAGTTAGGCCCAATCCATGAGGCTGGACAAGCAGATGCGGATAGCATGCTGACTTTGGCGGAGGCCTATCAGAAAAACCAGCAATTGGAAGGGGCAGAAGAGGTGCTTGTGCGCCTCCTCGAGTCGAATCCGCAACTTCCGAATGCCAAGATCCTCCTGGGGAGACTCAGGCTGAAGATGGGAAGAACCGAGGACGGATTTCGGGTCTTGGATGAAATCGTTCTGAGCTACATTCAGCAAAACGAGGTAGGGGCAGGGGTGGAACTGCTGGAGGAAGTAAAGAATGCCGATCCCAGTTTCCTGGAGGCTCGCAGAAGATTAGTCGATCTTTATCGTAAGATTGGCGATGAAGCGCAGGCGCGGAAAGAATTCAAGGAGATCGCCGATATCCTGTACCAGCAGGATGATTGGAGACAGGCGAAAAATGCCTTTCTTGAGATTTTGCGGACGGAGCCAGACAATGAGGAAGTGCGAGGGAAATTGACAACATTGGAGGAATACCTGAAAGAACCAGAGCCAGAACCGGAGCCGATCATACTGCCTGGTGTCCCCGTCGCTCCTGAGCCAGAAATCCTCTTTATGGAGGAGCCTTTTTTCGCCTCTGTTAAGGCAGAATTAGAAGAGCAGACCTCTCCCATCGAGCTGCCTCTCTCAGATACGCTCCCCAAAGAGACGCCGCCGCATGATCTCGCGCCCCCTCCCACGGAAGTCTCGAAAGAAGGTGAAGATATCGAGCCCTCTTTGGCGAAAGAAGTGCAAGAGCACCTGGTGGAGGCAGAGATCTACCTTAAATACGGAATTTTCGATAAGGCGGGGGATCATCTTAATCGGGTTCTCGAGATTTCTCCTGAAGATATAGAGGCCCATCAGAAACTGAAGGAGATTTATTCCCACAAGGGAGATCAAGAAGGAGTTGTTAAGGAGTGCTTCATCTTGGCTGAAATTTTTGAGAAGAAAGCCGAGATCTTCGAGGCGACCTCTGAGATCGAGGAGATCCTCCGCATAGATCCGGAACATACCGAAGCCAAGAAAAGAATGCAGGAGATGCATGCGGCTTCAGCTTCCATAGCAGAGGAGGTACTCGCCTCTTCCCTAGAACAGATTCCCATCTTTGAAGAATTGGTTGAGGAACCGCTTAGCCTGGAGGCTCCACTGGCGATCTCCAGCTCCTTAAAGGATACGGGGGTCGGGGATTTGAAGGCAGCCTCGCGCGCTGAAGAGCCTCTCATTCAAGAGGAGGAGCTTCCCGAGGAGTTTGCGGGTTTACTGGAAGATTCCGAAAGTGAGCAGGAGGAAGAGGGGACTCCATCGTTTGCGGTTGCAATGGAGGCTGAATCACCTCCGGGGATTGGGGAGGACCTAGCCGAGGCCGATTTTTACTTGCAGCATGAAATGCTGGAAGAGGCTAAGTCTGTCTACCGCAGAATCTTGAAAACCGATGCTCTGAATAAGGTCGCCCAGGAAAGGCTCTCCCAACTGGAGCCGGGGATGGTTGCCAAACAGGAGATGCCGGAACCCGAAAAGGTATACGACGGGGAACCTTTTGAAGAGGAAACGATGCTGGCGGTTCTTGGGCCCGAGCTGGAACGGGTCTTGGGGGAAGAGCCGGAGGCTCCTGACGCCGCCGCACCTGGAATCCGGGTTCAACCTCTCCCCGGGGAAACCTCTGATGAAAAAAGCTCGTCGATTCCACCGGCTTCCTCGGAGATCTCACTGCTCAAAGAGGTAACCCCGGTTTTCAAAGTAGCGCCTCCTGCGACTGCCTCTTCGGATGAGGGTTTCATCGACTTCGCTGCAGAGCTGGAAAAGGAGTTGGAAAGCGACGCCCAACAAAAAGCGCTTGAAGAATTTGCCCGCAGCGACATCACCCCACTTACCCTGAATGAGATCTTGCAGGAATTCCAAAAAGGGGTGAGGCAGACTCTGGAGGAAAAGGATTTTGACACCCACTATAACTTGGGCATCGCCTATAGGGATATGGATCTACTCGAGGAGGCAATCGAGGAATTTGGATTAGCCTCAAGAGATCCATCCCTCGCTTTGGACTGCAGCCAATTGATCGGTCTGTGCTACATGAAAATGGGCGCCGTGAATTTAGGAATCGACGAATTCTTAAAGGGATTGTCCATTCCCGGTCAGCGTCCGGAAAGATATCGCGGGTTGAAATACGAGCTGGCCTTGGGTTATGAAGCATCGGGAAACTTCAAGAACGCCCTTGATCTCTTTTCCGACATCTTTCAAGAGGATCCCGATTTTCGAGATGCAGCGGCAAAAGTGAAAATATTGAGCGCTCCGAAAACTCAATCCCCTGAAAAAGCAGAAACGGCGGCTGTGGTGGAGCAGGAGCCCATAGCCGAACGGAAGCCGCTAACGGAAGAGAAGAAAGTGGTGGAAAAGCAGCCGACACCGGAACAGAAGCCCGTTGTCGAGCAGAAGCCCGTAGCGGGGCAAGAGCTTGTTTTGGAGCAAGAACCCAAGGTCAAGGAGGAGTCCGTGGTCGAGGAAAGACCCATAATGGAGGAGAAGTCCGCTGCCGAGGAGAATCCCGAGCCTCCCGGGACGAAAGCGCCAGTTGATATTGAATCCCCTTCTTCGCGCAAGTCTTGGAAACGAAAGGTTCATTACATATAGGAGAGTCCTGAATGGGCTACGAGCAGTATTACGAGCTTTCAGAGCAACCCTTTTCTAACACGCCGGATCCTCGCTTCTATTTCGACACGATTCAACACACCGATACCATCAACAGGCTCATGTATGTAATCGATTCCATGAAGGGCCTGGCGGTGGTCATTGGGGATGTGGGCACTGGGAAGACGACCCTGGCCCGCAGATTATACGAGGGCCTCGATGACAGCGAGTATGAGGCGGCCCTTCTGGTGGTCATTCATTCTTCGATCACCCCAGAATGGCTGCTCCGCAAAATTGGGCTCCAGCTTGGAATAGAGGATATACCCGATGACAAGGTTATGCTTCTGGCGGATATTTTGGGGAGATTGGAACAAATCCACGAGGAAGGGAAGAAAGCAATCGTCATCATTGATGAAGCCAATATGCTGCAGAATAAGACCATCATGGAAGAGCTACGAGGCTTTCTCAATCTGGAGGTGCCTGGCAGCAAGCTCATCACTTTTATTTTGCTAGGACTTCCGGAACTGGAGAGTTATCTCGCCCTGGATGAGCCCCTGGCGCAGCGCATTGCATTGAAATGCCGCCTTACCTCCCTAAGACCAGAGACTACCAAGGCTTACGTTCTTCACCGCATGAAGGTTGCCGGAAGCAAGCGCAATATCTTCAGCGATCCGGTTATTGAATTGATTCACAAATTCTCCAGGGGAATTCCACGCCTTATCAACACCATCTGCGATAATGCCCTACTGGAAGGCTTTCTCCTAAAAAAGGAGGCCATTGACCCGGAGCTGATCCGAGAGGTCGCCATCGATCTAGGGCTGCAGCCTCAAGAGAGGTAGGCGAGGCTGAACATTTTGTCGCACAGGGCTTGATTCTTGATTTTTTTAATCGGGAGGGAGGACTGTGGGATGGGCTTAATTGTTCAGAAATATGGTGGCACCTCGGTGGGAGACATCGAGAGGATCAGGAATGTTGCGGGCCGAGTCATAGAGACCAAGAGGAGAGGAAATCAGGTCGTGGTGGTAGTCTCGGCCATGGCGGGTGAGACCGACCGCCTTTTGAACTTAGCCCATCAAATCACCAAGGCGCCCAATGAGAGGGAATTGGATGTGATCCTTTCCACGGGAGAACAGGTTTCCATAGGGCTTCTATCCCTCGCGATTCAAGAAATGGGACATAGGGCTATCTCATTTATGGGTTTTCAAGTCGGAATCCAGACCGACAGTGCCCACACCAGGGCGCGAATCACGAGCATCGATGCGGAAAGAGTCAGACAGGCCTTGAAGGAGGGGGCCATTGCCATTGTTGCAGGCTTTCAGGGGATTACTGAGGAAGAGGACATCACCACGTTGGGAAGGGGAGGATCGGATCTGACCGGAGTGGCCATGGCCGCGGCCCTGGATGCCGAGGTTTGCGAGATCTACACCGATGTGGAAGGAGTCTACACGGCAGATCCCAACATTGTGCCTGAAGCCAGAAAGCTCTCCCGAATTTCCTATGATGAGATGCTAGAAATGGCGAGCCTGGGAGCAAAGGTCCTGCAATCCCGTTCAGTAGAATTTGCCAAGAATCATGGAGTACCCATTCATGTGCGATCCAGTTTCAACAACAATCCGGGGACCATGGTGGTAAAGGAGGACAAGGAGATGGAAGGTGTTGTTGTTTCTGGGGTAACTTATAATAAGAACGAGGCGAAGATTTCCATCATGAGGGTCCCAGATAAGCCCGGGGTTGCTGGCAAGGTGTTTGGGGCAGTGGCGAAAGAGAATATTGTCGTAGATATGATCATACAGAATATCAGCCAAGATGGCCACACCGATATCTCTTTCACCCTGGCGAAGCCAGATCTGAGAAAGGCGCTCCAGGTCATGGACGGAGTTGCGAAAATGATCGGCGCAGAAAAGGTCATATCCGATGAGAAGATCGCCAAGGTTTCCCTTGTGGGCGTGGGGATGCGAAGCCATTCGGGAGTTGCCTCCGCTATGTTCGATTGTTTGGGGAGGGAGGGTATCAACGTTCAAATGATCAGCACCTCCGAGATCAAGATCTCTTGCGTCATCGATTCGAAATATACGGAATTGGCGGTCCGTGCCCTCCACGATGCGTTTAAATTGGGAGAAGGGGGCATCAACGCGGAGGCCTGAGAGGCCGGGTGCCAGGAGTTCCCGGTCTTCCCGTCGATGACTGAGGGCCGATAGCGTCAGGGAGCTTCAATCTCTGTACCGCAACTTTCATCCAACAGTTTGCCTAAGGGACTTCCTTAAGGAATCAGCGATGATGACTCTTTATGATACCACTCTTAGAGATGGAGCTCAGGGGGAAGGAATCTCCTTCACTCTGGAAGATAAGCTGAGAATTGCCAAGAGATTGGACGAGGTGGGCATCCATTACATCGAAGGGGGATGGCCCGGATCCAATCCCAAGGATATCAAATTCTTTAAAAGGGCAAAAGACTTGAAGCTCGATTTCGCCAAGATCGCAGCCTTTGGAAGCACCCGTCGTGCAAAACTGACCGCAGAAACGGATTCAAACATCTTGGCTCTCCTTCAGGCCGATACCGAGGTGGTTACCATCTTTGGCAAGAGTTGGGAGCTCCACATCAGAAGTGCCCTCCAGGTCTCTCTGGAGCAGAATTTGGAGATGATCTATGACTCCGTTTCCTTCCTGAAACAGCGTGTTCCCGAGGTGATCTTCGATGCCGAACATTTCTTCGATGGTTATCGCAACAATCCCGAATATGCCCTCAAGACCTTGACGGTAGCCCAGGAGGCGGGAGCTGATTGGATCGTCCTTTGCGATACCAATGGGGGAATGGTTCCTAGTCAGATCGTTTCCATTATGGAGCAGGCAAAACCTACCCTCCTTGTTCCCTGGGGAATTCACGCTCACAATGACTCGGAGGTAGCGGTTGCCAACTCCTTGATGGCCGTGGAGCTAGGAGCCCGCCAGGTGCAGGGCACCGTAAATGGCTACGGGGAACGGTGCGGAAACGCCAATCTCTGTTCGGTAATCCCCAACCTGCAGCTGAAGATGAAGGTAGACTGCGTCTCCCCGGACCAGATGAAGAAGCTGAAGGAAGTCTCTCGCTTTGTGAGTGAACTGGCAAATCTGCCACCCTGGACTCATCAGCCTTTCGTGGGAGAAAGCGCGTTTGCCCATAAAGCGGGGATTCACGTCAGCGCCGTGCAAAAGGATTCTCAAACCTATGAACATATTCCGCCGGAATTGGTGGGCAACAAACAAAGGATTCTGATTTCGGAATTGGCTGGCAGAAGTAATATCTTGGTCAAGGCTGAAGAATTCGCTCTCCGAGAAGGAAGGGATCATGGCACTATTCAAGATGTCTTGAATCGCGTCAAAGAGATGGAGTCCCAAGGCTATCAGTTCGAAGGGGCAGAGGGTTCTTTTGAGCTGCTGATGAAGAAGGCCCTGGGCCAATATCAGAAATTCTTCGATCTGGAGGGCTTTCGCGTCATCGTGGAGAAGAAGGGAGATAGTCCCTCGTACTGCGAGGCGACCATAAAGGTCGTAGTGAAAGGGGCAGCAGAGCACACCGCGGCGGAAGGGACCGGTCCGGTCAATGCATTGGATAACGCACTGCGGAAGGCTCTGGAGGAGTTCTATCCTGGACTGAGAGAGATTGCCCTCCTCGACTACAAGGTCAGGATCCTCGATGAGCATGAGGGGACAGCATCCAAGACCAGGGTGCTGATCCAATCTGGAGACGGGGAAAGGGAATGGGGGACGGTGGGGATGTCGGCAAATATCATTGAGGCCAGCTGGGAGGCGTTGGTGGACAGCATCGAGTTCAAGCTCCTCAAGGACCTCAAAAGAACCTCGTAGGGAACCCGATCTTAACTTGCCCTATCTCTGGATCTCCCCAATCCCCCCTGTTCATTATCGCAATAATGCAAAGGATTAGGACACTGCGATTGCGGTTTCCCATCAAGGCCAAATTGGCTCTCCTCATCACTCTCCTCATTCTGCTGACTATGTCCCTCACCAGTATTTTCCTTTTTCACCACGAGAGGAATACGCTTACGGAGGAGGTGCAAAAGAGAGGCGGGGCTATGCTCCACGCCTTGGCCGAAGATAGCAAAGGACCCTTGCTTTCCGATGATGACCTTCTCCTGCACAAATTTGTGGCGGAAGCGAAAAAGTCAGAGGCAGTGGTCTATGCCTTGATTTGCGATGAAGGAGGGAGAATTCGAGCGCACAGTGATCTATCCCAGGTGGGCAGCTTCTTCTCGGGGGTATCCGGAGAGAAGATCCTGAAGAGGGGCCCATTGGTTATCCACCAGATAGAAGAAAAGGGTATAGTGGTTCTGGATCTCGGAGAGCCGATCCTTTACCGGGGAACGGAGATCGGAATGGCCAGGATAGGCATCTCCGCCCAACTCATTTCCGACACGGTGATGAGGGCTCAGTATCGCATTTTCCTCATCACCCTATTTAGCCTTGCACTGGGGATGGCGGGATCTCTTCTCCTGGCTACTTTCCTCTCCGGGCCCATCCATCGCCTGATAGAAGGGGCAAGGGCTATCGGGTCTGGAAATCTCCATTATCAGGTTGAGGTCACCACATCTGACGAGCTGGGGGAACTCACTCAATCCTTCAATACGATGGCGGAGAACCTTCGCAAGAAGAAACTGATCGAGGAGGCCTTCGGTCGGTATGTGACCAAACAGGTGGCCACCGAGATTCTGAAGCACCCGGAACGAATCGCGCTTGAAGGTAAAAGGGAAGTGGTAAGCGTCCTCTTTGCGGATATTCGGGGATTTGCGAGCCTTGCAGAAAGGCTGGAGCCAGAAGAGGTCGTTCTCACCCTGAACGATTATCTAACGCTGATGACCAAGGTCGTTTTCAAGCACGACGGCACCCTGGATAAATTCCTGGGAGACGCCATCATGGCTGTCTTTGGGGCCCCCATCTATTTTCCAGATCACCCTCTTCGAGCCATCTTAGCTGCTTTGGATATTCGGAGGGAGGTTGGGGCCCTCAACTTGAGACGGGAGGCAAAAGGCTTGGAGAAGGTGGAGATTGGCATCGGCATCAATGCCGGAGAAGTGGTTACCGGCAACATCGGCTTCGAAGAACGTATGGAATACACGGTAATTGGGGATAATGTCAATATAGCTGCCCGGCTGGAAGATTTAGCAGGGGAAGGCCAGATCCTGATCAGCCAGAGCATCTACGAGGGCGTAGCCCAGTTGATCGAGGTAAGGCCTCTGGATCCGGTCCGCTTGAAGGGGAGAGAAAAGCCACTTCGCGTCTATGAAGTGAATGGGTTGTTGAGGCCACCTGCTGAGAGCGCATAACCGCGGAATCGCGATGGCTTGCCCAAGGTATTGCGAGGGAATGGATTGTTAGAGAGACGCTTGGAAATGCATAGCGAGCGCAACCCCTGCAGCTCTGCTGCGCGGTTAGCGAGCGAACCGTGGTAGAAGAGAATTCGTTGGATTTGAAGATTGCCTGCAGTTTTGCTTTGGGGAGCTTCCATGGTTTGGATTCGCCTCACCTTCACGGGGGGCTCCCATGAAGCTAATTCCCAAAGGTCTTTATCGGCGATCCTTTCCCTGGCTTTTCATCCTACTTTCCTGCTCGTTGGCCTGTACCACTCGCGTTGTCGCCCGCCCCGCCCCCTCTCCCTACGAAGAAGGCCTCGGGAATTTCCAGAAGGGTGAATTGTTGGCTGCCATTCAGAAATGGGAGAAGGCAGAACCCGGCCATCCCAGGTATGAACAGACACGGGAGATGATCGGAGTTGCCAATAATATCCTTTTCGAATTGGTGACCCTGCACCTGCAATGTGGTGGTAACTTGCAGAAGGAGGGAAGGATTGCGGAGGCCCTGAAAGAGTATCAAAGGGCATTGATGCTCGATCCGAGACGCAAAGACATAGAGGATGATATCCGTAAGGTCCAGGAAATCCTGGCGCCATTGGTAAAATATCATCTGGATCTGGCCCAGGAATATGAAGGAAATGGGCGATTTCAGCAGGCTCTCGACGAAATCAGGTTGGTGACAATCTTCGATCCCGACAATGTCGAGGCGCGTTACAGGTCCGTCCAACTGGAAGAACGCATCGGATCAGCGGCAGAAGATCATTACAAGACGGGGCTTCGGTATTTTCAAGAAAGAGAATACCGGTCTGCCCAGAGAGAGATGGCGTCCGTGGTCGCTCTCAAATCGGACCACGAAGGGGCAAGAGGCTACCTGAGAGAAATCGATCAGGTTCTCCAAGCGCAGAAGAAAGTGGAGGCCAGGAGTGAGTCGCCTTTCAACTCGCAATTGAGAGAGCGCCGGGCGAGGGTAATGGAACTAAAAACAAAGGGTGATTGGGTTCAGGTTCGTAAGGAGACCAAATCTTTGTTGGAGATCGATCCTTATGATTCTGAAGCCAAAGATCTTCTCATGTTGGCCGAGGTTCGCTGCCGTGATAGGGCAGATCTTTTTTTCCAAGAGGGGATTCGTTCCTTCCAGGAAGAAAATTTAGACCTGGCCATTTCTTACTGGATGCAGGTTCTGAGCCTTGATGCGGGTCATGAGAAGGCGAGAGAGTATCTGGAAAAAGCCAGCCTTATGCGAGAGAAGATCAGGCGGATCAAGGGGCAGAGGATTGAACCTGCTTCATAGTCGTGATGCGAAATCGGAGGTGGAAGTCCTCCCGAGGTGCCAGGCCCTGCTTATTCTGGTTTTTGCCTTCCTTCTTGGCCTTCGTGCCCTGGGCTCCTATTTGGACGACTCTTCTTTTCCGGACCTGAAGCACCCGGTTGGCCTGAGGCAAGCGACTCTCCCTTCCAAGGACCATAAGATGGCCCTGACCTCCAGGGAAGACCGCCCCTTCTTCCCTGTCAAAAAGAGGCCCCCCGCTGTCCCCTTGGACATCAACAAGGCTACCAGAGACGAACTGATGACCCTTCCGGGTATCGGTCCGGTTTTGGCTGAACGGATAGTTTCTTATAGAGGGGAAAAGGGATCCTTCGCTGATATCTCGGAGATTAAAGAGGTCTCAGGGATAGGAGAGAAACGGTTCGAGGCGGTCAAGGATTGGATTCGGACACGATGAAGGGACAGGGGAGCTATGAGGTAAAGTTGCAAGATTTTGCGGGCCCGCTCGACCTCCTGCTCCATCTCATCAAGAAAAACGAGGTGGATATATATGACATCCCCATCGCTCAGATAACCGATCAGTACTTGGACCGTTTGATGAGGATGCGGGAATTAAACCTGGAAGTGGCTGGGGAATTCGTTTTAATGGCGGCTACCCTCATTTATATGAAGTCCAAAATGCTCCTTCCTCAGCCCTCACCCCCGGAAGAAGAAGTCTTGCAGGAGGATCCGCGACGAGAATTGGTGGAGAGGTTGGTCGAGTATAAGAGATATAAGGAAGTCGCCCTCCTCCTCGAAGATAAGGAAGACCAGTTTCAGCAGCAGTATACGAACCAGCCTCTGTATAGCCCCGCAGACCCCCCTGCTCTTGACCCAGAAATCGACCTCTTTCGATTACTTTCGGTCTTCTATGATCTGCTGAAGAAGACTGCAAATGAGCCTTCCCTGATTATCAACAGAGAAGAGTTGGATATTCATCAGAGCATGGTGGAGATCCTGGATCTCTTCGGAGAAAGGGAATCTTTGACCCTCATGGCCCTTCTCCAGCAGAGGCCATCTCGGCTCCAGATGATCGTCACCTTTCTCGCCCTGCTCGAGCTTATTCGCCGGGGTGTTCTCAAGGTGAAGCAGCAGCATAACTTCGGGGAAATCTGGATCTATCGTTCAGGATAGGTGAGGTAGGATAGGAAGCGAAATGATCGGAGACTGGATAAACATCATCGAAGGGCTTCTCTTTGTTTCCCCCACTCCGCTAACCCTACAGAAGCTGAAGGAGATCCTCGACCCTTTAACATCGGAAGAGATCAAAGACTATTTGCAGAGACTTCAATTCCTCTACGAGGAGAGGAATGGAGCCTTGCAGGTCAAGGAGATTGCCGGAGGCTACCAATTGTACACGCGTCCTGAGATTGCTCCTTGGGCGCGAAAGCTCATGGAGAGCAAACCCGCCAAGCTCTCCCGGGCTTCCCTCGAAACGCTGGCCATAATCGCCTACAATCAGCCGACTTCCAAGGCGGAGGCCGACTCGGTCCGGGGGGTTGACTCGCACAAGGCGATCAGGAACCTGTTGGAAAAGGGATTGGTTCGAGTGATGGGGAGGAAGGATGAAGCAGGGCGTCCCCTCCTTTACGGGACCACCAAGAGATTCCTGGAGCGTTTTGGCCTGAAAGACCTCGCTTCCCTGCCCGCCTTGGAGGAATTGCAGGAGATGGGGATGGCGGAGAAAGGCTGATCGGTGCCCCCCCAGGGCTCTTTACGAATTCAACAGGTTTTGGCTAACGCGGGAATTGCCTCTCGCCGACATTCGGAGCAACTGGTGAAGGAAGGGAGAATAACCCTTTCCGGACAGCCCATCACGACCCTCGGTTTCAAGATCAGACGTGATCAGTATCGCGATCTGCGAATCGATGGACAACAATTGCCCTCGTCGCCAAAGAAGACGGTATACGTTCTCCTGTACAAGCCGGATGGTTTTATTTCCTCCACCTCCGACCCTCAAGGTCGCCCTACGGTCTTAGATCTCCTCCCGTCGGGACTCCCCCGGCTCTACCCGGTAGGACGGCTGGATTTTCACACGGAAGGGCTTCTGCTTTTGACGAATGATGGCGCCCTGACGCAATCGCTCCTTCATCCAAGGTTTCACGTTTCGAAGCTTTACGAGGTGAAAGTCAAGGGGATTCCAAAATCTTCCGACCTGAGGCTCCTCTGCGAAGGGATCGGAAAGGATAAGGAGCGGATGGTGGCTGTCCGGGCCGAGATCCTGCGTAAGGGGATCCAGAACGCTTGGCTGCAAATTGAAATCGAGCAAGGGAGGTACCATCAAGTCCGCAAGATGTGCGAACGGATTGGCCATCCAGTCCAGAAGCTCAAACGGGTCTCTTTGGGTCCCATCAAGCTGGGAAAATTGCGCCCGGGCAAATGGCGCTTTCTGAGTCAAAAAGAAGTGGCCCAACTTGAAAATGCATCGCGAGTGCAATCCCCGCAGCTTTGCTGCGGGGTTAGCGAGCGAATATAGATAGAGGGAAAAGAAATTCCGTTCCTGTCCCCGAACCTGTCAAAAAAGATCCATCAAGTGATTGACTTTGCTACCTTTGTGTGATACCGTCCCACAGCTTTTCTCATCGATTTCAAATGGAATGGGAGGGGAATATGCGGCTGGAAGGGAAGGTGGCGTTAGTGACGGGAGGAGGCCGCGGTTTGGGAGAGGCCATTTGCCGCACTTTGGCCGGAGAGGGTGTCCATATTGCGGTCAGCGACATTAATCTTGCTGATGCCGAAAGGGTGGCGGCTGCGATCCAGCGAATGGGAAGAAAGGCCGTTGCCATCAAGGTCGATGTCTCCCTGGAGAAAGAGGTCAAGGCCATGGTGGCCAGGACGATCGAGGCCTTGGGGACGGTCGATATACTGGTAAATAATGCCGGTGTTTGCCATCAAGGTTCGGTGGCGGAGATGTCCGAAGAGATCTGGGACAAGGTCCTGGATGTGAACCTGAAGGGGACCTTTCTTTGTTCCCGCGAAGTGATGCCGGTCCTCAAGCAAAAAAGATCGGGAAAAATCATCAATTTGGGCTCTCTGGCTGGACAGGTGGGTGGATTGGTGGTGGGAGCCAATTACTCCGCCTCCAAGGCGGGCGTGATTTGCTTCACCAAGGCAGTAGCCAAGGAATTGGCACCATTCGGTATCAACGTGAATTGCATTGCGCCGGGGGTCATAGACACGGAGATGACGCAGCCCTTCCCCAGAGAGGAAATGGTCAAATCTATTCCCTTGAGAAGACTGGGAGAGCCACAGGACGTGGCAGACGCGGTCCTCTTCTTGGCCTCCCAGGAGTCAAAGTACATCACCGGCCAGACCGTTAGCGTAAATGGCGGAATTTTCATGGGTTAAGCGAGGAGAGGGCGGCTATGTTTCCGATCAACAGAGAGATCGAAAGGCCAGGGAAAGAGGTAATAGCGGGATATCGAGAATTGGCAACGGGAAATATCTGCGATGCCATGGGGCGATATGGGGGGATGTCGGCTTCCATTAAGCCGATCCTGGAGAAATGCAAGATGGTAGGTCCAGCCGTAACGGTGAAAATCTATCCGGCCGATAACTTGATGCTGCACAAGGCCACAGAGGTAGCTAAAGCCGGGGATGTACTGGTAGTGGACGCCGCCGGCTATCCCGATATGGCGATTCTGGGAGACTTGCTCTGCCTGGTTTGTAAGACCAAGGGGATCGAGGGAATCGTCCTGGACGGAGGGGTTCGGGATATTGAAGGCATCCGGGATCTGGACTTTCCGGTATTTGCGAAAGGGATTACCCCCGTGGGTCCGTTAAAGGACTCCCCTGGCTCCATCAACGTTCCCATCCATTGCGGAGGAATGCCGGTGATGCCGGGAGATCTTATTGTAGGCGATGCGGATGGGGTAGCGGTCGTCCCCAAAGGGCGTATCCAGGAGGTATTGGAGAAGGGTCGGGCTATCATGGAAAAGGAACGGAAGATGCGGGAAAGGATCCAGAAGGGGGAGCTTATCTATCATATCCTGGATCTGGGCAAACTGCTTCAACGGGAAGACGTAGTGGAGAGGTAGTGGGATTGAGGAAAACCGGGAATGGCAGATAGCGCCCACGCAGGCCGGGCTGAATTGGAGAATCCTCTTTCTTGGAAGAATCCTCACGAAAGGAGGCTGATGGGTCGGGAATCTTGTTGCTTATCTCTATCTCCGTGGGTTAAGGCGAAGATGCCATGAGGAGGTGCAAGAATGGCTCAAAATAAGATCAAAGCTCCACCATTATCCGATGCAATCAAATCCCGGAAGTTGGGAGATATGATCAAATTCTTCGGCCCGGGGGCAATCATGGCTTCTCTGACCATCGGGTCCGGAGAAACCTTCTTTGCAGCTCGGGGCGGGGCAGTTTTCGGTTACGCCATCATGTGGACCTTCATCCTGGGGTGTTTCTTCAAATGGGTTCAGTGCTACACCGCCATGCGCTACATAACCCTCACCGGCGAGCATCCCATCGACCGCTGGGCGCATTTCCCTGGACCGAGAGGGTGGTTTCCCCTCCTGTTAGGTATCCTCAGCATCATGTGCTTTCCGTTCTGGCTTTCCTTCCTGCCCTCTCTATTAGGTACCCTATGCAAGTGGATGTTCCATTTTGGGGATCACCTCTGGTGGGGAACTTTCTGGATCATCCTATTTGTTACTTTGACCGTGGTGGGCGGGTATAAC
>Ga0315275_10001681_pt1 | contig 19656 bp, 19 predicted proteins | sample YL17G03_0_MG_FD_205557 | JGI IMG/M metagenome (GOLD analysis project Ga0315275, IMG submission 205557) | Sediment microbial communities from Yellowstone Lake, YNP, Wyoming, USA - YL17G03_0 | ecosystem: Environmental > Aquatic > Freshwater > Lake > Sediment | place: USA: Wyoming | collected...
GATCGAATGGCACCTGCCGCTCAGCGCGCTCCTGGAGGGCTCGACCGCGCTGCCGCCCGAGGGTCGTTACCTGATCGTGTGCGCGCACGGCGTCCGCAGTCTCGCGTTGGCAGAGCACCTGCGCTCGCTGGGCTACGAAGCCGTCTATTCGCTGGTCGGTGGACTCGCCGCCGTCGACGCCTGAGCAATCAGGGCCGAACCTGGCCGCTGCCCCGCACGACGTACTTGTAGCTCGTCAGCTGTTCGACCCCGACGGGTCCGCGCGCGTGGAACCGCGCGGTGGAAATTCCGATCTCCGCACCCATTCCGAACTCGCCGCCGTCCGCAAACTGCGTGGACGCGTTATGCAGCACGATCGCGCTGTCGACCCGCGCGAGGAACGTCTCGGCCGTCGCAACGTCGTCCGTGACGATCGAGTCCGTGTGGTCCGAGCCGTAACGCGCGATGTGTTCGATCGCCCCTTGCACGCCGTTCACGAGCCGCACCGCGATGATCGCGTCGAGGTACTCGGTGTGCCAGTCGGCCTCCGTTGCGGGGACCACGCGCGAATCAACGGCGCAGGTCGCGGCGTCGCCGCGGACTTCGCAGCCCGCATCGAGCAATTCGCGCACCAGCGGCGCCAGGTGCGTGCGTTCGGCCGCGGCATCGACCAGCAGCGTCTCGGCTGCACCGCAGACTCCGGTGCGCCGCAGCTTGGCGTTGAGCACGATCGACCGCGCCATCTCCAGGTTGGCCGCGCGATCGACGTACACGTGGCACAGGCCTTCGAGGTGACCGATGACCGGCACCCGCGCTTCCTGCTGCACGCGCGCGATCAGGCTCTTGCCGCCACGCGGCACGATCACGTCGATGGAGCCGGTCATGCCCGCGAGCATCTCGCCGACGGCGGCGCGATCGGTCGTGGGAACGAGCTGGATGCAGGCCGCCGGCAGGCCCGCAGCACTCACCCCTGCGGCGAGGCACGCGTGGATCGCGACGCTGGAGTGGTGGCTCTCGCTGCCCCCGCGCAGGATCGCCGCATTCGCCGACTTGAGGCACAACGCGCCCGCATCGCAGGTCACGTTCGGACGGCTTTCGTAGATGATGCCGATGACGCCGAGTGGCACGCGTACACGCTGGAAGTGCAGCGCGTTCGGGCGAGTCCACTCGGCCAGCACCGTCCCGATCGGATCGGGCAGCGCCGCGATGTCCTCGACGCCGCGCGCCATGGCTTCGATGCGCGCGGCATCGAGTTGCAGGCGATCCAGTGCCGCACGCCCGAGCCCGACACCCGTCGCAGCGCTCATGTCGCGTTCGTTGGCGGCGAGAATCGCGGACTGGTGCAGCCGCAGCGATGCCGCGGCAGCATGCAGGGCCCGGTTGCGCTGCTCGCCGCTCGAGATCGAGAGCACGCGCTGTGCCGCGACCGCGTCGCGGCCGAGCTGCTGCATGGTCTGGGCAATGGCTTCGTCGGTGGTCACGTCAGCACGAGGTCGTCGCGGTGAATCAGTTCGTCGCGACCACGATACCCGAGAATCGCCTCGAGCTCCTGGCTGCGGCGACCGCTCGCGCGACGGGCGTCCTCGCTCGAATAGGCGCTCAGGCCGCGCGCGATCTCGGCGCCGTCCGCGTCGCGCACGATCACCGCATCGCCACGGTCGAAGCGGCCCTCGACACTGGTCACACCCGCCGGCAGCAGGCTCTTGCCGCCTCGCAGCGCCTTCGCGGCACCGGCGTCGACGTGCAGCACACCCGCCGGCTGCAGCAGGCCCGCAATCCACTGCTTGCGCACGGTCTGCGGTGACGCCTTCGCCACGAACCACGTGCAACGGCCACCGGCTTCGATGCGCTGCAATGGATGCTGCTCACGACCCGCGGTGATGCACATGTTGCAACCCGCCGCGACCGCGATCTTGCCGGCGAGCACCTTGGTGGCCATGCCGCCGGAACCCACGTCGGACGCGGAACCGCCCGCCATCGCTTCGATCTCGGGCGTGATGCCGGTCACTTCGGGGATGAAGCGCGCCTTCGCATCACGTGATGGATCCGCGGTATAGAGACCGTCCACGTCGGAGAGCAGCACGAGGCAGTCGGCGCTCGCCATCTGGGCGACGCGCGCGGCCAGCCGGTCGTTGTCGCCGTAGCGGATCTCGGCGGTCGCCACGGTGTCGTTCTCGTTGATGACCGGGACCGCGCCGAGCCTGAGCAGCGTATTGAGCGTGCTGCGCGCATTCAGGTAGCGGCGGCGCTCTTCCGTGTCGCCGAGGGTGAGCAGCATTTGCGCAACCGCGCAGGCGTGCTGTTCGAGCACTTCCTTCCACGCGTGCGCGAGGCGGATCTGACCAACGGCCGCAGCGGCCTGGCTTTCCTCGAGCTTGAGCTTGCCGGGCGCGAGCCCGAGCTGGCGCCGGCCGAGCGCGATCGCACCGGAGGAGACGATCACGACTTCCTGTCCGCGGGCCCGCATCACGGCGACGTCGGCGGCCAGGGTCTCGAGCCACGAGCGATTGACGCGGCCCGTCGATTTCTCGACCAGCAGCGCCGACCCGATCTTCACTACGACCCGCTTGGCACGCGCGAGGCGGGCCCCGCCGCGTGCCGCCGCGGGTGTGCTCATGCGATCGCGAACTGATCGGCGGTGAGCGCCATCAGTCCGGTGGAGCCGGCCCGTGCGGCGGCCGCATGCGAGTCGACGCGCGGCAGGAGGCGCGAGAAGTAGTGACGTGCCGTCACGAGTTTCGCCATGTAGAAGTCGTCGTTCGGGTCCTCGGCCTGCTTCTTCGCGGCAACGCCTGCAGCCACGAGCCAGCACCAGGCGAGGCAGATGTAGCCCGAGACGTGCAGATAGTCGGTCGCGGCCGCGCCGACTTCGTCCGGATTGTTCTTCGCGGCCAGGCCGAGCTCGGCCGTGAGCCTGCCCCACTGTTCCAGGCGCCGGCCGAGATCCGCGGCGAGCGGCGCGATCTCGGGCATCCCGCCGAACTTCTTGATCGATTCGACGATCCGCGCCGCAATCATCTGCTGGCTCTTGCCGCCCGTGCCGAAGACCTTGCGGCCGAGCAGGTCGAGCGCCTGCACGCCGTTCGTGCCCTCGTAGATCGGCGTGATGCGCGCATCACGCATCAACTGCTCGACGCCCGTCGCGCGGATGAAGCCGTGACCGCCGTGGATCTGCACGGCGAGGCTCGTCACTTCCATTGCGGCCTCGGTCAGGAAGCCCTTCACGATCGGCGTGAGGAAAGCGATCAGGTCGGTCGACGCTCGGCGGGCTGCGGGGTCCGGATTGAGGTGCGCGCTGTCGATCTCACGGCCGGTCAGGAAGCACAGCACGCGGCCGCCTTCCACGAACGCCTTCTGCGTCAGCAGCATGCGCCGTACGTCGGGGTGGACGATGATCGGGTCCGCCGCCTTGCCGGGCTCTTTCACGCCGGTCATCGCGCGGCCCTGCAGGCGATCGTTGGCATAGGTGATCGACGCCTGCCACGCGAGCTCCGACAGGCCGTGGCCCTGCAGCCCGACGCCGAGTCGCGCGTGGTTCATCATCGTGAACATGCACGCGAGGCCTTCGTTCGGCTTGCCGAGCAGCCAGCCGATCGAGTCGTTGAAGTGCATCATGCACGTCGGCGACGCGTGGATACCCATCTTGTGCTCGATCGAACCGCACACGACCCCATTGCGTTCACCGGCATCGCCGTTCACATCGGGCCGGAACTTTGGCACGACGAAGAGGCTGATGCCACGGGTGCCCGCGGGTGCGTCCGGCAGACGCGCCAGCACGAGGTGCACGATGTTCTGCGTCAGGTCGTGCTCGCCGGCGCTGATAAAAATCTTGGTGCCGGTGATCGCATAGGAGCCGTCCGCCCGGGGCTCGGCCCTGGTCTTGAGGATGCCGAGGTCGGTGCCGCTGTGCGCTTCGGTGAGGCACATCGTGCCGGACCAGTCGCCCTTGATCATCCTGGGCAGATAGGTTTGCTTGAGCGATTCGCTCCCGTGAGCCGCGATCGTGAGCGCGGCGCTCTCGGAAAGACCCGAGTACATCCGCCACGCCATGTTGCCCGACACCAGCATCTCGCCGAAGGCCAGCGAGAAACCGCCAGGCAGGCCCTGCCCTCCCCAGGCCGGGTCGGCCGTCATCGTGATCCAGCCGTCCTGGCAGTAGCGGTCGTAGGCTTCCTTGAAGCCGGGCGGGGTCTTGACCTCGCCGTTCTCGAACACGAGGCCATGGACGTCGCCCACGCGGTTGGTGGGGGCCAGCACGTCTTCGGCGAAACGCGCGCCTTCCTCCAGGATGCCCTCGAGCAGCTCGCGATTGAGGTCTTCGCGGCCATAGGCACGGTAGTTTTGCTCGAAGTCGAGCACGTCATGGACGACAAAGCGGATGTCACGGAGCGGTGCGCGATACGTGTACACGTTGAGTCCTCTGGCCAACCCCTGGTTACCGTCCCAGTCTACGTCAATTGCGGCAGTGCAGCATCGGTGTGTTCCGGTTGCCTGTGCGGAGCGCCCGATCGTATAGTTGTTTGCGCTCTGATGCCGTTTTCGGGCGGCGTTGCCGCTGAGGATTTACCCGTGAGCCGTGATTACGAACCGCAGGCAGGCCAATGGTACGAAGACCTCGACAACGAGGAAGCGTTCCAGGTGCTCGCGGTCGACCCTGACGAGGAGATCATCCGCATCCAGTGGCCGGATCGCGAGATTCGGGAAATCACCCTCGACCAGTGGAACGAGATGGATCTCGAACTCGCCATCGCCCCGGAAGGCTGGGTCGACGACGTCGTCGCAGACGATGAAGAAGAAGACGAGGACGACGACTGGGAAGACGACGAGGACGAGGACGACGACTGGGATGATGACGAGGACGACGACCTCGACGAAGAAGACGACGAATACCGCGATCGCGAGTGACGCGGCCCCCTTCCCCAGCGCCCGTCGATCCTGAGGCTCTCCGGGGCCACTACCCTCACGAACTCGATCGCACCTGGCAACCCGCCGGTGCGCCTGCGGTCGCCATCCGCGCGCTCCGCCTTGCAGACCTCGCCCTCGAACGTCGCTTCATCGAGGGGCTGTCCCCACAGACGCTTTACCTGCGCGTCCAGTACTTCGCCACGATGGCCAGCGAGCGCGATCTCGAACGGCTGCTCGACCTCGACTATTACGACCGACTTGCGGTCGGCGGCATAACGCAGGATGCCACGGGCGAGACCCTGGTCGGCGTGAGCCGCTATGCCCGCATCGAGGGAACACGGCGGGCCGAGTGCGCCATCGTCGTGGCCGATGGCTGGCAGGGACGGGGCCTCGGCACGGAACTGATGCGCACGCTGGCCACCGCGGCACAGGCTCGCGCAATCGATTGCCTCGAAGGCACCACCCTGGCCGAGAATGCGCGGATCGCCGACTGGGCACGCCGCTTCGGATTCTCGGTCCGCACCGAACCGAATTCAGGCGGCCTGGTCGTTGTCAGGATGGACCTTTGAGATCGAGCTCGAGCAGCCGGGTGATGGCGTGGTCCCAGCGCTTGCCGGCAACCTCCAGTTGCCGCAACGCGGGGCCCAGTTCACGGCCCAGCCGGCGGTCACGGCGCGCGAGCCGCGTGCTGGCCCCTTCCCGCAATGCCAACGGCAGGTCGCTGCGGTCAAGCCATTGGATCGCAGCGGCCACGTCGCGCTGGTCGCCGAGCAGCTGCTGCGCTTCCCGCAGCCGATGGCGCAAGGCCGTCGCAGTCCGCGGCGACAGGTCCGCGACGAGTTCGAGCGTATAGCGACAATTCTTGAGCCGGATCCGCAGGGCATGCAGCGCCTGCGGATCGCGCGGTCGCCGTGCCAGCAGTTCGTCCGCGCGCCTCCAGGTGCGACGGACCCGGCGCAGGACCGCAGAGTCGGGCACACCGTTGAGCAGACCAAGCTCGCGAGTGGTCAGCCCAACGCGGACAGCCCGCAGTTGCCCTGCCACCCGTTGGCCCGCGAGGCGGCGGCGCAACTTCTGCACGGCAACGTGGCGGGCGCGCAACAGCGCCTGAACGAACGGCTCCTGCTGCAATTCGGGCAGCGCGGCGATGACGTCGAGCTCACGCACTTCGCAACCGAATTCGGCGACACAACCCAGCTGGCGCCGATAGTCGGCCGCGGCTTCCTCTTCGAGAAACGGCTTGCACGACCTGACCAGCGACCGCAGGCGGCGGCAGGCCACCCGGAATTGATGGATGTCGGCCTGGTCGGCACCGGGCAGGCGCGACAGGTGGCGGGCCAATGCCTGCTGGTCCCGCTGCAGGGACTGGCGCAGACGCGCTGAGCCATCACGCGGAACGGACACGCTTGAGCCCGGCACGATCGAGCACCATGGACAGCAGTGTGCCGACGGTCTTGTGCGACTCGAGGGCGTGCCGCAACGGCACGTCGAGGTCAAGGCGATAGGAGTTCCGCCGGCCCGCGCGTTCGCGCACGATTGCCCCGGCTTCCTCGAGATCGCTCACGATTTTCTGGACTGCGCGTTCCGTGATGCCGACACTGAGCGCGACATCGCGCAGCCGCGCATCCGGGTCCTGGGCCAGGCACACCAGGACGTGCGCGTGGTTGCTCAGGAACGTCCAGTGCCTGGCAGGGCTTGCGGTCATCGACGCACCTCGTGGCGGGCGGGACGGAACCTCGTCGGACGCACGTTGTCTGAACCCAGGTTCCGGTTTTCAGCTTCCTGTTATTATGCGCTCACGCCGGGGCCCGCTGCCACGCCTGGACGCGGCAGGGATTGAAACCCGGAAGATCACCCCAAGCGAATGGGCGTCAAGGGATCGCCCGCTGGAGACTCGCCAAGATGAAACGGATTCTGCTGTTCCTCGCCACCAACCTCGCGATCATGCTGCTGCTGGGCATCGTGCTGAACCTGCTCGGCATCAATTCGATCCTCGACGCGCAGGGCTCGAACCTCGACCTCGGCAAGCTGCTGGTCTTGTCGGCCGTGGTCGGCTTCACGGGCTCGCTCTTCTCGCTCGCGATCTCCAAGTGGTCAGCCAAGCGCATGATGGGCGTGCGGGTGATCTCGCAACCCGCCAACGCCACCGAAAGCTGGCTGGTAGGCGCCGTGCAGCGCCAGGCGCAGGCCGCAGGCATCGGCATGCCGGAAGTGGGTGTGTTCGATTCGCCCGAGCCGAACGCGTTCGCGACGGGCGCGCGCCGTGATGCCGCGCTGGTCGCGGTCAGCACGGGCCTGCTGCAAAGCATGTCGCAGCAGGAAGCTGAGGCCGTGCTCGCGCACGAGGTCAGCCACGTCGCCAACGGCGACATGGTCACGCTGACGCTGATCCAGGGCGTGGTGAACACCTTCGTGTTCTTCTTCTCGCGCGTCATCGGCCACTTCGTGGACCGCGTGATCTTCAGGACGGAAGAAGGCCACGGCCCGGCGTTCATTGTCACCTCGATCATTGCGCAGCTCGTGCTCGGCCTGTTCGCGATGATGATCGTCATGTGGTTCTCGCGGCAGCGCGAGTTCCGCGCGGACGCGGGTGGCGCCCACCTGGCCAGTCGCCAGGCCATGATCGGTGCGCTCGAGCGCCTGCAGCAGCGCCATTCCGGCGCCCTGCCGGACAAGATGGCGGCGTTCGGCATTGCCGGCGGCCCGAAGCCGGGTGGCTTCAAGCGGCTGTTCATGTCGCACCCGCCGCTCGATGAGCGCATCGCCGCGCTGCGCAACTCGGCCGGTTGATCCGACCCGGACCGTAACGAAGGCCGCGCCTCTCACGGGGCGCGGCTTTTTCCATTAAGGTCAACGCAGCATGAGCGGCACGACCACTCTCGTCTGGTTCCGGCGCGACCTGCGCCTGGCCGACAATCCGGCACTCGCTGCAACCGTGGCAGACGGCAACCATGTCGTAGCGGTGTACGTGCATGCACCTGAAGAGGAAATCCCCTGGACGCCGGGCGCTGCGACACAATGGTGGTTGCACCACAGCCTAGCTGCCCTCGATGCGTCACTGCGCGCGAAGGGTATCGCACTCACCCTGCGCCGCGGGCCCGCGTTGTCTGCACTGACGCAACTGGCGCAGGAAGTGGGCGCCACGAAAGTCGTGTGGAATCGTCTTTACGATCCAGCCACCGTCGCGCGTGACATGACGGTCAAGGCTGGCCTGCGCGACCTGGGCTTCGAATGCGAAAGCCACAACGCGAACCTGCTGCACGAGCCGTGGGAAATCCGCACCGGTCAGGGAGGACCGTACCGCGTCTTCACGCCGTTCTGGCGTGCGTGCCAGATGAAACTCGATGCGCAGCCGGCGCCGCTGCCGGCACCCAGGCGCCTGCGCGGGCCGTCACCGCCCGTCGCCAGCCTGGATCTGAACGAACTCGATCTGCTGCCGCGGGTACGATGGGACGCGGCGTTCTCAAGCCGCTGGACGCCCGGCGAAAGCGGCGCGCAGCGGCGGCTGGAGGAATTCTGCGGCGAATGGCTCGGCCGCTACGACGAAGGCCGCAATCGCCCCGACCTGCCCGCCAGCTCACGGCTCTCGCCGCACCTGCACTTCGGTGAGATCGGTCCGCGCCAGTGTCTCGTCGCCGCGCGCAATGCCGTCGTCGATCAGCCGGAAGCCGCGCAATCCGCCGATAGTTTCATACGCGAAATCGGCTGGCGTGAATTCGCGTATCACCTGCTGCATCACTATCCGCACACGCCCGAGCGCCCGCTCGACGAACGCTTCGAGCGTTTTCCATGGACGGAGAGCCGCGCGCTGCTCCAAGCCTGGCAGCAAGGCCGCACCGGCTTCCCGATCGTCGACGCCGGCCTGCGTGAGTTGTGGACGACCGGCTTCATGCACAACCGCGTGCGCATGATCGTCGCCTCGCTGCTGACGAAGAACCTGCAGCAGCCGTGGCTTGCCGGCGCCCGCTGGTTCTGGGACACGCTGGTAGATGCGGACCTCGCAGCCAACACGCTCGGGTGGCAATGGACTGCAGGGTGCGGCGCCGACGCGGCCCCGTTCTTCCGCATCTTCAACCCGGTGCTCCAGGCCGAGCGCTACGACCCGGCACGCGTCTACATCCGACGTTGGCTGCCGGCACTGGCGCGGTTGCCGGACAAGTGGATTCACCGCCCCTGGGAAGCACCGGCGGAGGTCCTGACGCGGGCCGGCGTGACGCTCGGGCAAACGTACCCTCGTCCGATCGTGGAACTTCCTGCCAGCCGGAATGCCGCCCTGGCGGCGTATGCCACCATCCGGGAGCCGGTCGCACCCGCCCGCACCTGAATCCGCGCCCCCTGGGCCGACGAAACGTTGGCCATGCCACGTCCGATGCCCTTCCTCCGCTCGATCGCCCTGGTGCTCGCGGCCGCAGCGACTTTGCTGGCGGGACACGCGCGGGCGTCGAACCTGCCGGACGCGGTGCTCGCGGGCAGCTACGGTCTGCAACGCGTGGGCGCCGGTGAGCTGAACTGGCTCGGCCGCCCCATTTACCACGCCAGCCTGTGGACACCCGCCGGCAACTTCACCGGCTATAAGCCCGGTGAGCCCGTCGCCCTGAGCTTGTCGTATCAGCGGAAATTTTCACGGGACGAGTTACTGCGCATCACATCGACAGCGTGGCGGCTGCTCGGGTCCGTGCCGCCGGAACAGCGCGAACGCTGGCTCGCTGCGCTGCGTGCCTTCTGGTCAGACGTCGGGCCGGGCGATAACGTCACCACCGTGGTCGTGCCGGGTCAGGCCACTCGCTTCTACGATCACCGAGGGTTCATGGGCAAGATCGACGATGCGGCGTTTGGTCCCGAGTTCCTGTCGATCTGGCTCGACCAGCGCAGCGTGGTCGGCGACTTGCGGATGCAGCTGCTCGGTCTCGAAAGCAGCGCCGCCCGCAGATGAGCGACGGCCGCGTGAATGCACCCAAGGGCGACAGCCGCCTGCACCAGCTGCGACAGTGGTTCGATGCGGGCGAGCCCGATCCGGACGCACCACGCGCAATGGACGATGCGGACCGGGTCGACTGGGGCCGGATCGTGCCCTTCGCACTGATGCACCTCGTGTGCCTGTTCCCGTTTTACGTCGGCGTCAGCACGACGGCCATCGCCGTCTGCGTCGGCCTGTACCTGGTGCGCATGTTCGCAATCACCGGCTTCTACCACCGCTATTTCGCGCACCGGTCGTTCAAGACGTCGCGTGCGGCACAGTTCGCCTTCGCCCTGCTTGGAGCGTCCGCGGTGCAGCGCGGCCCGATCTGGTGGGCAGCGCATCATCGTCATCACCACGCCTTCTCGGACAAGCCGCAGGACACGCATTCGCCCGTGCAAGACGGCTTCGTCTGGGCGCACATGGGCTGGTTCCTGTCGAAGCGCCACTTCCACCCGGACCTGCGGCGCGTGCGCGACCTGCTGCAGTACCCGGAACTGCGCTGGCTCGATCGCTTCGACATCCTGGTGCCGTTCGCGCTTGCGCTCACCCTGCTGCTGGTCGGCATGGCGCTGGAGCGCTTCGCGCCGTCGCTCGGCACGACGGGAGGTCAACTGCTGGTGTGGGGCTTCTTCGTCTCGACCGTGCTCTGCTACCACGGCACCTATACGATCAACTCGCTCTGCCACGGCTGGGGCTCGCGTCGCTACCCCACCAAAGACAACAGTCGCAACAATGCGTTGCTCGCGCTGATCACGCTGGGCGAAGGGTGGCACAACAATCACCACCACTATCCGAGCGCGGTACGCCAGGGCTTCTACTGGTGGGAGTTCGACATCACGTACTACCTGCTGCGGGGTCTCGCGGCGCTCGGCGTGATCTGGGACCTGAACACCGTGCCCGCCCGCATGCGCGACGTGCGCGAGCGGACGCCGGCATGAGAATCGCAGTCGTCGGGGCCGGCGTCTCCGGACTGTATGCGACGTGGCGGCTCGCTGTCACGCACGAGGTGACGTTGTTCGAGGCAGCGGACTACGCGGGCGGACACACCAACACCGTCGACGTCGATTGCGGCGGTCGCCACTGGTCGATCGACACCGGCTTCATCGTCTTCAACGACTGGACCTACCCGAACTTCAGCGCGATGCTGCACGAACTCGGCGTGGCGTGGCAGCCCTCGGACATGAGCTTCAGCCTGCGCTGCGAACGGACGGGCCTCGAGTACAACGGCACGTCGATCAACTCGCTGTTCGCCCAGCGTCGGAACATCGTGCGGCCCTCGTTCCTGCGCATGATCGGGGACATCCTGCGCTTCAACGCCCGCGCCAAGGCATGGCTCGACCTGCCGGACTCGCAGGACATCACCCTCGGCGAATTCATCGCAGCGGGTGGCTATTCGCGGCAGTTCGTCGAGCACTACATCGTGCCGATGGGTCGTGCGATCTGGTCGGCCGAAGCGTCCGCCATGCTGGGCTGCCCGGCGCGCTTCTTCATCGGTTTCTTCGCTCGCCACGGTTTCCTCAGCGTCGACGACCGGCCCGTCTGGCAGACCGTGAGGGGCGGCTCGCGCGAGTACGTGCGTGCGCTGCTAGCCGCAACGAAAGCCCGCGTGCGGCTGTCGACACCGATCGCCACGATCCGTCGATTGCCCACCCAGGTGCTGCTGCGTACACGCGCCGGGGACGTCGCGGCGTTCGATCACGTGTTCCTCGCGTGCCACTCCGACCAGGCGCTGGCGCTGCTCGAAGCACCGACGCCCGCGGAACAGGACGCGCTCGGTGCGATGCCATTTGCTGCAAACGAGGCGATCCTGCACACCGACGCCAGCCTCCTGCCGCGTCGCAGGCTGGCGCAGGCCGCATGGAACTACCACCTGCTGCGCGATCCGCAGGAGCCCGTTGCGCTCACCTACGACATGAACGTGCTGCAGAGCCTGCGCGATACCCCGGCGCGGTTTTTCGTCACGCTCAATCACCGCGACGCCATCGACCCCAGCAGCATCCTGCGATCGTTCCAATACACGCACCCGGTCTACACGCCGGCCGGCGTGGCAGCGCAGGCACGCCACCGCGAGCTGAATGGCGCGCAGCGCACGTATTTCTGCGGCGCCTACTGGCGATCGGGATTCCACGAGGACGGCGTGGTCAGCGCACAGACCGCGCTGGCGCATTTTGGCGAGGACATGGAACGTGCACAGCTGCCTCTACCACGGGTCGGTTAGGCACCGTCGACTCGAGCCGGCGGGGCACGCGTTCCGCTACCAGCTCGCGCTGCTGTACCTCGACCTCGCCGAGACCGCGATCGTTTTCCGCGGGCGCTGGCTCTGGTCTGCGGGCAAGCGCTGGGGGATCGCCCACTGGCATCGCTCGGATCATTATGGCGATCCGGATCGCGACCTCGGCGAGTGCATTCGCGAACTGGTGCGAGCGCGCGCCGGCATCGAAGCCGACGGGCCCGTGCGGTTGCTTACGCATCCACGCCACTTCGGTTACGGCTTCAACCCCGTGAACTTCTACTATTGTTTCGATGCTGACGATCGTCACCTGGTCGCCGTCGTGGCCGAGATCAACAACACCCCGTGGGGCGAGCGCCACTGCTACGTGCTGCCGCACTCGGCCAACCGCGGCACGCCGGATCGGCTGCACTTCGAGTTCGACAAGGACTTCCACGTTTCACCGTTCATGTCCATGGACGTGCAGTACGACTGGCGTTTCACGCGGCCGGACGACGCGCTCGCGGTGCACATGGAAAACCGGAGTGAAGGCCGCAAGCTGTTCGACGCGACGCTGACGCTGCGCCGGCAGCCAATCACGGGCACTGCGCTCGCCGCGTCGCTGGCGCGGCATCCCCTCGTCACGTTCAAGGTGACGGCCGCGATCTACTGGCACGCGCTGCGGCTCTGGCTCAAGCGCACGCCGCTGTTCACGCACCCTGACAAGACCGGCGCCGGGCATCGCCAGCGCGGTGGTCGCGTCGATCCACTCGAGACCACGCCATGAGCAAGACCACCGAAGCCACTGCGTCCATCATCCCCGCCGTCGACTCGCTGCCGGTGCCGCATTCCCACCGCGCGGATGGCACGTGGCTGCAACGCGCGGGCAAGCGCCTGTTCCTGAGCGCACTCGCGAAATTCCAGCACGGCGAACTGACGGTCATCGTACCTGCCACAGGCGAGCGGCACGTGTATGGCCGGCGCACCGTCGAGTGCGATCTGCACGCCACGCTCGAAGTGCTGCATCCACAGACGTTCGCGGACGCAGCGTTCGGCGGCACCGTCGGTGGTGGCGAGGCCTACATTCGGGGACTCTGGCGCACGGACGATCTCACCGCCCTCGCGCGGATGTTCGTGGCCAACCGCGAGGCGATGGAAGCCTTCGAGGGCGCGGCCGCCTACGTCAGCGATCCCCTGCGGCGCGTACTGCACTGGTTCAACCGCAACAGCGTCGACGGCAGCAGCCGCAACATCGCGGCCCATTATGACCTCGGCAACGACCTGTTCGCGTTGTTCCTCGACGAGACGATGATGTATTCGTGCGCCGTGTTCGAACGCGAGGACGCGAGCCTGCACGAAGCGCAACTCGCCAAGCTCGATCGCATCTGTCGCCGGCTACGGCTATCGCCCGGCGACCACCTCCTCGAGATCGGCACCGGCTGGGGCGGCCTCGCGCTGCACGCAGCGGAGAAATACGGCTGCAGGGTCACCACCACGACCATCTCGCGCGAGCAGCACGACTGGGCGCAGCGGAAGTTCGCCGCGGCCGGGGTGCTGCAGAGCGGCCAGGTGACGCTGCTGCTCGAGGACTACCGCAACCTCACGGGTACCTACGACAAACTGGTGTCGGTCGAGATGATCGAGGCCGTCGGCGCGCAGTACCTCGACACGTACACGGCCAAGTGTTCCTCGCTGCTGGAGCCCGACGGCGCCATGCTGCTGCAGGCGATCACGATCCAGGACCAGGTGTACGAGCAGGCGCTGAAGTCCGTCGACTTCATCCAGCGCTTCATCTTCCCGGGCAGTTTCATTCCTTCGGTCACGGCGATCGCGGACTCGCTGCGCCGCGCCACGGACATGAAGGTGTGCCACCTCGAAGACATCGGGCCGCACTACGCGACGACGTTGCGGAGGTGGCGCGAGAATTTCTTCACGCGCCTGGCGGAGGTGCGCCAACTCGGCTATCCGGACAGTTTCATCCGCATGTGGGACTTCTACCTCTGCTACTGCGAGGGCGGGTTCCTCGAGCGGCAGATCGGCGACGTGCAGATGCTGCTGGCGAAACCGCGCTGTCGCATGCCGGCCCCCGCCTGATCGCGACTGCTGCCGTTCGTCAGCGGCAGCACGAACCAGAACGTGCTGCCGCGCCCGGGCTCGCTGTCGAGACCAATCGTGCCGCCCATCGCCTCGATCAAGCGCTTCGAGATCGCGAGGCCCAGTCCGGTCCCGGTCCGCTGTCCGGAACCGACCGCGGGGATGCGCTGAAACGCGACGAACAGGTCTTTGTGGCGATCGCGCGGAATGCCGATGCCGGTGTCGTGCACCACGACCCGGGCGACGTTATCGAGCACCTTGGCGCTGACTGCGATGTGTCCCGCGTCCGTGAACTTGATGGCATTGGCCAGCAGGTTGCGCACGACCTGGCTCAACCAGCCCGCGTCCGCCAGAACGGTGATGTCGTCGTCACAGAGCGCCGGCCGCAACTCCAGATGCCTCTGCTCCGCCTGCACGCTCGCGGCATCGCATTGCTCCTCGAGCAGATGCCTGAGCTTCACCGGAGCCAGGTTCAGGTTGACGTGTCCGGCCTCGATGCTCGAGAGGTCGAGGATTTCCTTGACCGGGTCCAACAGCAGTTCTGCGGAACGCACGACGATCGAAAGCTGTTTGTGTCGCTCGACAGGGTCGTCCCCCGTGGTGCCGTCGAGCAACATCGAACTGAAGCCGATGATCGAGTTGAGCGGCGTCCGCAGTTCGTGGCTGACCGTCGCGAGAAACGCATTCTTCGCGCGATTCGCGCCCTGCGCTTCGTCGAGCGCCCACACGAGTTCACTCGTCCGCAGACGGACGAGTTCTTCCATCTCGACCTTGTAGTGTTGCATCTCGGCATCCGACGACGCCTTGAGCCGCGTCGACTTGCCGACACTGACATCGAGGTCGCTCTGCCGGATCAGCCGTTCCACTGTCACGTAGAGCAGCGGATCCGAGCCCGGTTGGTCCGCTGCGCGCGCTACTCGGGTGAGGGAAAAAATGTTCGAGCTGCCAGCCCCGAGAAACCGCAGGCAGGCGTCGAACTCGGCGACATCGCCTGCAACGAGCCGCGCGACGCCTGTGCGGTAGGCTGGCAGATCGGACGGATGGACGAGATCGGCGAGGTTGGTCGCAGCGATGGCTTCGCGCGACCGGCCCATGTTGCGTGCAAAGGACGGGTTGACCGCAATGACGCGTCCGATCAGACCGTTGACCAACGCGACCCCATCGAGGGCAACCTCGAATCCGGCGGGATTGCGTTCAGACGTCATCGCTATTGCGCAATTGCGGACAATGGGGGAAGAGAATCACTTTCTTGCCGAGCATAGTCGCCTGCAGACGGACAAAACGTCATTCCGTGGTCCATTCGGACCGTGGAAATGCCCGGCCTCGACTGCAGGTAATCCTCGTGGAAGACGACGTCAAGAATATCTACCTGCGACTCGCCGAGATGGAGCGGGAGATCGCCAACCTGCGATCCGGTTATGTCGCGGTCAACCGGCAATACACCGAAGCGCTGGCGTCGCTGAGGGAACTCACGACCCATGCGCGCGAGGCCGCCCAGCGGGCGGCCGCCTCAGCAGTCAAGAGCACGCTGGCAGCCCGCAACGCGGCCAAGGCCGCCAAGGCGGCCGCCAGCGAGGCAGCTGTGGCCGCGGCAGACGCAGCCGTGGAAGCCGCAAGCGCAGCCGCAGAGGCAGCAGCCGCTGCAGCCGCGGCGGCGGCCGCGCAGGCGGAAAAGATTGCAATGCTGGCGTCGTTAGACGCTGCAGCTGCCGCCAAGGTGGCCGCCGAATCGTCGGCGGAAGCGGTGAAGCTGGCAGGCGAAGCGGCCGAATCAGCACGCAACGCGAGGCGCGCTGGGTAGCAGGCGGTGTCCTGCACGCGGCCCGGGTCGCGGGTTTCACCTACTGGCCCGGCGGCTGCGCTACCGCGACAATCCGGAACCAGTCCAATCGTCGCCGGAGCCCGCCATGACCCAAGCCGCCATCCTCGAAGGCCTCAGCAAGTCCAAGCTGGCGGTCGAGATGACCGAGGACCAGCGCCAGGCGCTGGCAGCGGTGATGACGCTCCGTGACCTGACGCAGGGTGAAGTCATCGTGCGTGAAGGCGACAGCGATGACCACCTCTACGTCGTCGCGAGTGGCGGCATCGCGGTCGTCAAGGCGGCCGGCACCGACAACGAAGTCACGCTCAGTGTGCTGCGCCCCGGCGACGTCGTGGGCGAACTCTCGTTCCTCGACGGCGCGTTGCGGTACGCCTCACTCGTTGCCGAAAACGGTACGCGTGTGCTCAGCCTGAGCCGCGGCGACCTCGAAGGACTGCTCGACCGCAACCCCCACCTCGTCTATCGCGTCATGCGCGCGATCGTTCGTGTGGTGCATGACCTGCAGCGTCGGCTCTCGATGCAGACCGCCGAATTGACCAACTACCTCTACAAGACCCACGGCCGGTACTGAACCGTCCGCGCGGCGCTGATCAATCTTCGGCAGGCGTCGCACCAAACAGCTGCGACCGCGCGCCAAGTGACGTACTCCCGCTACCGGCATCGGTAGAAGAACGGAGCGAGTCCGCCGGCGGTCCCGCTAGAATTCGCGCACCCCCGGAAGCACAGGTTTTCACTGCATGTCCGCGATCCGACTGGCCTGGCTGCTGGTGCTGTTGTGTCTCTCCGGTCTCGCCGGCGCCGCGATGGACGATCCCCAGTCCGACGATTTCTGGTACAGCACCGCCCAGGACGGCACGCCTACCGTCCGGCTGTATTACTTTTTCTCACCGACCTGCCCGCACTGCCAGGCGGCCAAGCCGCTCATCGCCGAGCTCCAGGCCCGGAATCCGTGGCTCGAGGTGAAGCGTTACTCGGTGAAGGATCACCGCGGCAATGCCAGGCTCTACTACGAGACCGCACAGGCGCTCGGCGTCGAGGCGCTCTCGGTCCCCGGCCTGGTGTTCTGCCGTCAGATCATCATCGGCTACGACTCGGCCGAGACGACTGGCAAGGAACTCACCGACGCATTAAGGGCCTGCCGCGACAGGCGTGCCGCGAACCCGGGTGCGCCCGATCCTGCGTCGGCTGTCGGTGGCGCCGGCGACGCTACCCCCCGACCCTCGGCAGCCGAGGAGAAGGCGGGCACGACGGTCACCCTGCCATTCATCGGCTCGGTGGACGCCAAGGCGCTCTCGCTCCCAGTGCTCACGCTCGTGCTCGCAGGCATGGATGCGTTCAATCCCTGCGCATTCTTCGTGCTGCTGTTCCTGCTCAGCCTGCTGGTCCACGCCAGGAGCCGCACGCGCATGGCGATCGTCGGCGGCACGTTCGTGCTGTTCTCCGGGCTCGTCTATTTCGTGTTCATGGCCGCGTGGCTCAACGTCTTCCTGATCGCGGGCGAACTGCGCGTCATCACGGTCATCGCAGGACTGGTCGCGCTGACGGTCGCCGCGCTCAACATCAAGGACTATTTCTGGTTCAAGGAAGGGCCGAGCCTGTCGATCCCGGACGCGGCCAAACCCGGCCTGTTCAAGCGCATGCGCGAAGTGGTCGCCTCCGGCAGCATGGGCCCGATGCTCGTCAGCACGGTGCTGCTCGCGATCGTCGCCAACTCGTACGAACTGCTCTGCACCGCGGGCTTCCCGATGGTGTACACCCGGGCGCTGACGCTCGCGGACCTCGAGTCCTGGCAGTACTATGCGTGGCTTGCGGCATACAACGTGATCTACGTGCTGCCGCTACTCGCGATCGTAACGGTGTTCGTAAAGACCATGGGTGCACGCAAGCTGACCGAGTCCGAAGGCCGCCTGCTCAAGCTGATCTCCGGCTTCATGATGCTGGGTTTCGGCCTGCTGCTGCTCGTTGCACCGAACATGCTCACCAACGCGCTCGCCTCGATTCTCGTGCTCGCCGTCGCGGTGGGTGCCTCGCTGGTCGTGGCGAAGGTCGCCGCGCCCCGCAAGGCCTGAGCGTCGCGGGTCCGGATGCAGGCAGCCGCGCCCGATTCGCACGTTGCCGCGCTCCAGCGCATCCGGGCCCTGTTGGGTCCGGCCGGCTGCATCGATGCACCCGAACTGACGGCGCGCTTCCTGACGGATTTCCGCGGCCTGTACCGGGGCGCCACGCCCTTCGTTGCATGCCCGGCGACGACCGCAGAGGTTGCGCAGGTACTCGCGCTCTGCAACGAAGCGCGCATCGCCGTCGTGCCCCAGGGCGGCAACACCAGTTACTGCGGCGGCGCCACGCCGAGCGCCCGTGGCGATCAACTCGTGCTTGCACTGCACCGGTTGAACCGCATCCGCGAAGTCGACGCCGCCAACTTCTCGCTGGTCGCCGAAGCAGGTTGCGTGCTGCTGGACGTGCAGGCGGCCGCGCGATCCGTCGACCGGCTGTTTCCGCTGTCGCTCGGCTCGGAAGGCAGTTGCCAGATCGGCGGCAATCTCTCGACCAACGCCGGCGGACTCGCGGCCATCCGCTACGGCGTGGCGCGCGACCTCGTGCTGGGCCTCGAGGTGGTGCTGGCCGACGGTCGCGTCATCGACGGCTTGTCGAGCCTGCGCAAGGACAACACGGGGTATGACCTGCGCGACCTCTTCATCGGTGCGGAAGGCACGCTCGGCATCATCACTGCCGCAAGCCTGAAGCTGTTCCCCCAGCCACGCACGATCGAGACCGCGTTCGTCGCCGTGCCCGGCATGCAGGCGGCCGTCGATCTGCTCTCGCGCCTGCGCGAAGCCACGGGCGACTGCGTCACGACGTTCGAATACCTGCCGCGCATCGCGGTGGATTTCACGGTGCGTCACATTCCCGGCGTGTCCGACCCGCTGGGCGCACCGCATCCTGCCTACGTGCTGTGCGAAGTATCGACTGCCCGTCGCGATGCACGCCTGCGCAGCGTGCTCGAAGACGCGCTCAGCGCCGCCATGAATCGCGGCGAGGTGATCGCAGCCACGTTCGCGGAGTCCATCGCCCAGCGCGAGGCACTCTGGCGGCTGCGCGAGTCGGTGCCGGAGGCGCAACGTCACGAGGGGGCCAGTATCAAGCACGACGTAGCGGTCCCTGTTGCCGCGTTGCCTGCCTTCCTGGCCAGGGCGGGCACGGCCGTCGCGCAGGTGGCGCCGACCGCGCGTCTCGTGGCGTACGGGCACGTCGGCGACGGCAACCTGCATTTCAATCTCAGCGAGCCCGCGGGCGGCGGCGATCACCAGGGCTTTCTCGCACTGCAGGACGCCATTGGCGCAGCCGTCCACGCCTGCGTGCGCGAGTTCCGCGGCTCCATCAGCGCGGAACACGGCATCGGCCAGCTGAAGCGCGACCTGCTCGCGCGCCACAAGGACCCGGTCGCGCTCGCAGCGATGCGCTCGATCAAGCAGGCGCTCGACCCCAGGGGCATCCTGAATCCGGGCAAGGTTCTGCGCGAATAGAGCAAGTCCCGCTGCGTCGGACGAAGCCACAGCTGCACCCCATCGCAACCGCAGTTTCGATCCGGCCAGGCCTGCGCTTGTGACCCACGGCCTTTCGCCGCTAGAGTGCCGTTTCCTGGGGGCTGGCACGGGCGCGGGTGCCCGGCCGTCAATTGACAAGATG
>Ga0315275_10001683_pt1 | contig 19649 bp, 13 predicted proteins | sample YL17G03_0_MG_FD_205557 | JGI IMG/M metagenome (GOLD analysis project Ga0315275, IMG submission 205557) | Sediment microbial communities from Yellowstone Lake, YNP, Wyoming, USA - YL17G03_0 | ecosystem: Environmental > Aquatic > Freshwater > Lake > Sediment | place: USA: Wyoming | collected...
TGGCCATCGGCGTTTCTCCTTTCCCCCCGGTCCCATTTGCTCGTGAACAACTGGGCTCCGAGGATAGGGAAACGCCGTTTTTTCACCACCCAATTTCCACCCGCTTTCGGGACGCGGCCCTCTGAAGTCAGAGTTCAATGCTGCGGAGCTCTTGCTGGAAGGCGAATCGCACCGTAACGTGGAGATAAGGACTCTCGCGTTGCTGGTGCTGGCAGCGTCGGCGATTTACTCTTTTGCTTGGTTACCATGATGATGACAAGTTACGCTTCCAGGCCGTGGCAAGCAAGAGGCAAAACGCCAGCGCCAAAACGGCGGGTCGGTGTCTTATCTTCCGGCCAGGCCCTGGCCGCGCTGGCCGGTTTCGTAGAGTTGGAGGACTTCCTTTTCCGTGAGGGCCCGGTTGAAGAGAGCGAACTCGTCCATCCGGCCGGCGAAGGGGCCCGCATAGCCCGAGCCGAGGCGGATCGGCTGCCGCGAGGCCGTGACGGAGGCATAGGCCGCAGGCGCCTCGCCGACCTTCTTGCCGTCCTTGTACCATGTGACCTTTTTTGCGGCGAAGTCTCGAACGAGAACGAGGTGTGCCCAGACGTCCACTTTCATGGGGTCGGACATGTTGACCGAAGTATACGGTTCATCGTTGCCGCCGCCTTGTCCGTAGTAATAGTTGATAGTGCCGGGAGGTTCGAGGGTCATGGTACCCTCGCCGCCGTAGGCCTTGTTGTAGGGGTTGCGGCGTTCGCCAAGGACGGCGGGCGCCAGCCAGAAGGCAATGGTCTGGCTGCCGGTGATCTGAAGTGAAGGATTGTTCCCCAGGTGCACGTACTGACTGTCGCCGCTAAAGAGGAAGGCGTCTCCAGCGACGCCCTTGGTGAGCGTGGGTCCGTGGACGAGGCCGTTGTTGCCCTGGCCGCTGAGGTCGCGGACATAGAAGTTGCCCTGGGCCTCGAAGAGCGTGGACTTGTCGAACGAAAAGACGACGACGGCGCCCTGCGGCACTCGCGATCGCGGCAAGAGTTTGGCGAGTTTTCCCTCGACGGCCTTGAGGAGGAGCGATGCCTCGAGTCGAGCGGCGTCCTCCGCGGGGTGCTTCACGAGGTACGTCTCGTAGTACGTGACGGCCCGGAGCAGCATGGCGGATTTGGCCTGCGCAGGGGCCTGGTCGGCGAGGCCTTCGTACCACTCGGCGAGTTTGCGGCAGGCGGCTTCGGGGAGGTTCGCGGGGGCCATGCCGGCCAGGAGGACGAGTTTTCCGTCGAGGCCGGCGATGCGATCCGCGTCGAGGAACTTGGCGGCGCGGTCGGGCGAGTCGAGTTCGACGAGGTAGAGGCGGAGAAGAGCGTCGCGAGCGGCGGTGTCGCCGGGATTGGTTTCAAGTTGCCTGGCCAACGGGTCGGCCTTCGCGAGGACCGACTGGCGAGCGGCGGCCTGGATGATCTTCGCCTGGATGGAGGGCAGTTCGAACAACTTGAGGGATGAGGCGGTGTCGGCGGCGCGGCGGTAAGCGGCGACGGCCTTCGCGAAATCCATCGCCTCACAGCGTTCGTCGCCGACGGCCACGAGGGCCTCGACGAGTTGTTTGCCGGTGGCTTCGCGCTCCGGGCCGCGGCTCCGGGCATAGAGGGCCTGGCACAAGACGACGAGTTGTTCGAGAGCGGCGGCCCGTTGGGCAGGGACCTTGTCGGCGAGCAATTCCATCGCCTGGATGGCGATCGGCAGGCCCTCGGACACTTTCGAGCCGAGGTCGGCCGCGGCGTTGGCGGCCAGGGCGATGAGGTCCGGCGAGGTCTTCGGCTGCATGGCGAGCGCCAGCAGGCGTTTGGCCAGGTCCACGTTGTCGGCCGGATCGCGCGAGGCCTTGGCGCGCTTTATCTCCTCGGCGAAGAGGGAATCAAAAACTTCCTTGGCGGCCTGAGCGTCCTTGGACACCGCGGCCGCGGGCGCCGGGCCTGCCTGTCCGGCAGGCAGGCCGGACTTGGCCGCTTCCGGGGCGGGGGGCAGCGGGGCCGGCGTTCGCTCCGGGGCCTCCGCCGCAGACGCAAGCGATGGACCGACCACCAGCAGCGCCATCCCCAGACCCCAGGCCAAGCGCAGCATCCTAGAACCTCTTTTCCGTCCGCCCGCACCTATACTATTAACTTTCGACGGGTGGCATGGTCACGCCTTTCTTTTGCGTGACCATGCTCCGGAATGGCGCTACCTGGTCACCCTACGGGGTGACCAGGCCACCCTGGCTATGTTATTATCTTTCGGCAGACTGGGATTGCAACTCCCGTTTTTCTGCGGCGGCAAGACGGGACATTTTCGGCTACCGGACACGCGGGGGATGCGTATAATGGCCTGTCGCAAGGACACGGCGACGGCTCAAGGCCGGCAGTCTATCGCACGGAGGTGGCCGGTGAGATCCCGAAGGCGCGCGTTCACGATCGTCGAATTGCTCGTGGTCATCTCCATCATCCTGGTCCTGGTGGCGCTCCTTCTGCCGGCGCTGGGAGTAGCCACTCGGTCGGCGATGGAATACGCGTGCCAGAACAACCTGCACGAACTGGCCGTCGTCGTCGCCACCTACTGCGCGGACAACGAAGGCTATTTCCCGCATGCGACCGGCACGGGCGTCATTTCGAGCGCCAACGACTGGCTCTACGTGCCCGACAGGTTGTCGAGCCAGGCCTACCTCAAAGATGGAATCCTCCTGAAGCAAAGGCGGGTCGGCTCAACCGACCAATACTTTTGCGATCTATACTATTGCCCGGTTGACGTGGATAACGGCCTGCAACGCACGGGCAATTACATCGGCAGGAGATTCAGACCGCCGAAGTGCCCGACATCGTACGTCATCAACGGGAGCATCACGTACGGCAATACGCTGTTCGGCGGCAGGGAGCGCCGCGTCCGGCGGTTCTCGGAATTCGATCCGACCGATTTCCTCTTCATCGAGGAGAGCGAGGCGAGCAACTTCGACCAGGCATACATGACTCCGGAATCCGCCAAGTACACCATCACGAACCGCCATCACGGCGGCGGGTACGTCGCATACATGGACGGCAGCGTCCAGTGGTGGAGCCAGGACGATTTCAACGCCGAGGCGGACAGGGTCACCTCGGGCGGCACCGAGTGGTGGAAGGTCGGCTCGGACACGCCGAACCACTGGAACCCGGGCTAAGCAGGAAAGGGGATAGTCCCCTTTCCTGCAATGACGAAGGACGAAATTCGAATGACGAATGAATGATGAAAAGGCAAATTCGAAACCGGCCTGAGGATATGTTTCGGATTTCGGACTTGCCGTTTCATTCGAGGTTCGAATTTCGTCATTCGGATTTTGCTGAAGGCCGTTTTCGGTGGACGCCAGGCCGCCAGCCGCTAAACTACTCCATCCGATGGCCGACCCGCGCCAACCCGATTCCTCGCCGCGCGCTGAACCCGCCGCCAAAGCCGGCAAGGTCACGCTCCTTTTGTGCACGACCGACGCGGCCCTGCGGCGAGCCTGGTCGAAGGCCGACGTGCCGGCGGGGTTCCGCCTCGCGACGGCGCCGGCCCTCGCGCCGGAGCACCTGGCGGAGGGCGATCTGCAACTCATCCTCGTGGACGCCTCGGCCGCGCTCGCCGCAGAGGGGCGACTGGCTGAGGCCCTCCGCGCCGCGGCCGCAAGGTGCGTCTGGACCGGCGCCGCCGACCAGATTGACCGCCTCGGTCCGGCCCTCATCGCCGAGGCGTACGATGTCTTCGTGACGCCGACGTCGGCGGCGGTGCTCGGCCAGCGGCTGGCCGGCTGGGCCCGCAACATCCGGCGTGCGGCGGCCCTGGAGGAGATCGGGCGCCGGGCCGAAACGCTCTCCGAACATAACGACCGCCTGGCGTCCCGCATCGCCGAGGTCGAGACGCAGACCCAGGCCCTTGCGAACCAGCACGAGCGGCTGGACCAGGTGCTCCGGCGGATCCGGCAAGTCGCACGGCTGTCGCGCGAGATCAACGCGCTGGACCTCGACCGGATCGTCCACGTCTGCATCGCGGACCTGCCGGCCCTCCTGGAGGCCGAGCGGGCCAGCCTCTACCTCTACGACGCCGCCGGCGACCACCTGACACTCCAGGGCCAGACGCCCGGCCCCGACCTGGCCAAGCGCGTGGACCTGAAGGAGAACCCGCGAAGCCCGATGGCCGTGGCCGTCCGCAGCGGCGAACTGCTCCTCATCGGAGAGTTCCAGGAATTCGAGCGGCAGAAGAACCTCTTCCTCCAGCGCGAGTTCCTGAACCAGTACGCCACCCGCTCGTGCGTCATCGTGCCCCTCAAAGGCGGCGGCCGCGTCCGAGGCATACTGAACCTGGCCGACAAGCGCGGCGGCCGGCGATTCGACGAAGACATTGACCTGCCGGTCGTCGAGCAGATCGCCGAACTCATCGGCGCAAGCATCAACAACATTGAACTCTACCAGGAGATGGAACGCCGGGCCAAGACCGACCCCTTGACGGGCCTGGCCAACCGGCGGACCGTCGAAGAGGCCCTCGCCCGCGAGATTGACCGCAGCCGCAGGCACGGCGCACCCCTCACGGTCCTCATGATGGACGTGGACCACCTGAAGAAGATCAACGACCAGCACGGCCACGATGCCGGCGACGACGTCCTCCGACACCTCGCCGCCACCATCGCCAAGACCGTCCGGAGCGTGGACGTTCCCGGCCGCTGGACCGGCGGCGACGAATTTGTGATCGTCCTGCCCGACACGTCCGAGGTCCAGGCCCGGCGTCTGGCCGAGCGGCTCGTGGAGCGCGTCGGCCTGAGCCCGGTCGTGCGCGACGGGAAGAGCGTCTCGGCCAGCCTCTCGGTCGGCGTCGCGGAGTATAAGAAAGACGAGCCGGTCGAATCGCTCATCCGGCGCGTGGACCAGGCCCTCTACGCCGCGAAGAACGCCGGCCGCGGCCGCATCGCCGGACCCGACGAATCCCCCTCCGCTCCCGACTAAGGTTTCGGAAAGAGCCGCGAGCGCACCAGGCCCCACCGGGCCAGGCGGAAGCGTGCGGCCGTCGCCAGGCATCCGAATCCGTACCGGATGCTCCGCCGGAGGTTGATGGAGGACGCTTCAGGGTGGTATTGGGTCGGGCACGAGATTTCGGCCACCGTGCCGCCGGACCAGAGGACCTGGAGCAGCATCTGGTTGTCGAACACGAAGTCGTCGGAGTCGGCGTCCAGGGGGAGCCGCTCCAGCAGTTCGCGGTCAAAGGCGCGGTACCCCGTGTGGTACTCCGACAGTTTGGCGCCCACGAGGAGGTTCTCGACGAGGGTGAGGAACCTGTTCGCCACATACCTCCATATAGGCATGCCTCCCTTCAAGGCGTATCCGCCCAGGATCCTGGAGCCCAGGACGCACGGATAGAGGCCCGAGGCGACGAGGGACGCCATCGCCGGGATCAGCCGCGGCGTGTACTGATAGTCCGGATGGACCATGATGACGACGTCGGCGCCCGCCTCCAGGGCCAGCCGGTAGCAGGTCTTCTGGTTGGCGCCGTAGCCGCGGTTCTCGGGATGGACGTGCACGAGGACGTTCGGAAGCGTCCTGGCAAGGGCGACCGTCTCGTCGCGGCTGGCGTCGTCCACGACGACACAAAGGTCCACGATCCCCTGGGCCATGGCCTCGTCGTAGGTCTGGCGCATCGTCCGGGCCGCGTTGTACGCCGGCATGACGACCACGATTTTTTTGCCCTGGAACATGGTCACTGGGCCTCCTGATGCTTGGTGGTCGGCTCGCCATAGGAACGGCCGCTACGATAGAGTTCCAGGCGTGCGCCGATGGCGTCGGCCAACATCTTCGCCCCAGCGGCGAGGGCCAGGCGGCGGGCCTCCTCGGCCGTGCGGACAGCCTCGTCAAACCGGCCGGCCGCGGCATAGGCCGCCGCAAGCGTATCGAGCAGCGTAGGATTTTTGCGGTCGTTGAGTTCACAGGCCCGCTCGGCCAGCCGGACCGCCTCGGCTCCGACGCGGAGCCTCGCCTCCGCCGCAGTGGCCAGGATCCACGCCAGGTTGTTGAGCACCTCCACATCGTCCGGCTGGAGGCGAAGCGCCTCTTGATAGTGACGGATCGCCTCGCCCGTCTGGCCCCGCGCGGCAAGGGCCAATCCCAGGTTCTTGTGAGCGGCCGCATACCCCGGTTGGAGGTTCAGGGCCGTGCGGAACTCGCGGATCGCCTCGTCCTGTTGGCCCCGCACGGCAAGGGCCAATCCCAGGTTGTTGTGAGCGTACGCAAACTCCGGCTTGAGGTTCAGGGCCGTGCGGAACTCGCGGATCGCCTCGTCCATCTGGCCCCGCTTGGCCAAGGCGTTGCCCAGGTTGTTATGGGCCATCTCAGAGTTGGGGTTAACCCGCAGAACCTCGCGGAACTCGCGGATCGCCTCGTCCGTCTCACCCTTTTCGGCCAGTGCGTTGCCCAGGTTGCCGTGAGCTACCTCATTGTCCACTGTCACCGCCAAGGCGTGGCGAAAGAGCGTCTCCGAGTCCGACCAGTATCCCACCTGATTGAACGTGACGGCGGCAAAGCCAATCAGCGCGGCGGCCGCCGCCGGCACCAGCGCCTTCATCCGATGCCGCCACCACGCCGTCCAGTCCGCCACGAACCATACCGCCGCCACGAAGATCCCGACCAGCGGCACATACGTGTACCGGTCGGCCATCGCTTGATTGCCCGCCTGCACCAGGCCGATCACCGGCACCAGCGTTCCCAGGTACCAGAACCACCCCACCGCCACGTACGGCCGACGCCTAAGCAACGCCAACGCCAGCAACATCACGACGACCAGCCCGACCGCCGAAAAGGCCGCCTGCCATGCCGGCAGGTGAAAATCATAAGGATAGAAGACGGCCAGGCCCGCCGGCCACACGGTCTTGGCCAGGTACGCCACGTACGCGACCGGCGCGTTTGGCACACGCTGATCAAATGGACATAGATCCGTGGACATGACCGCGCCGCCCTTCTGCTGGACCACATAGGTCACCACGCTGGAGGCCGCCACAAGCAAAAGGAGCGGAATCTTCTCCGCGACGAGGCGAAGCGCCGCCGCCTTCCAAGCCGCTGTCTGCGGAAGCCGGCCCAGCGGCCAGAAGTCCAAGAGAAGCAGCACGAACGGCAGCGTCACCAGCATCGGCTTGGCCATCAGCCCCAGCGCGAGGAAAACGAAGACCGGCAGGTACCGAATGACGCTGGGTCTCTCGGCATAGAGAACGTAAGCACCCATCGTCAGCATCCAGAACAGCGCCGAGAGCACGTCCTTGCGCTCCGAGATCCACGCCACCGACTCGACGTGCAGCGGATGCAGCGCAAAGAGGGCCGCCACCATGGCGCTCGGCCACCGCCGCCCTGTCATCCGCGCGAGGACCAGGAACAGCAGGAGGATGCTCAGGGCATGGAGTCCCACGTTGACCAGGTGATGCCGGCCGGCGCTCGGACCGAAGAGTTGGCAGTCCAGCATGTGCGACAGCCACGTCAGCGGATGCCAGTTGGCTTCCTGCGCATTGGTGAAGGCCCAACGGACGCCTTCCCACGTCAACCCCGCCAGCACGTGCGGGTTTTCAGAGACGTAGCCGGGATCGTCGAAGTTGGTGAAACCGTAACCGCCCACCGGCCAATAGACGGCCACGGTGGCCACGGCCAAACACACGCAGATTCCGATGTCCCGCCGCATACTCAGAGCCCCGAGTCGTTCGTGCCTTGGAAACCGCGTCCCGGAATCCTACTCGGAAAACCGGCGTCCGTCCATGCCGCAAGTTCCGCCTCAGCCCTACCCGCCGAAGAGCGGCGCGAGCGCCCTGAATGCCTCGGCGGCCGCGCGGTCAGGTTCATCCTTATATGTATAAAGTTCCACTGCCGCCGCGCCGGAGTACCCGACCTCGCCCAAGGCGCGGCGGATCGCGCCGAAATCAATCTCCCCGAGGCCGGGGATGAGGTGCCAGTGCCGCCGGTCCCGGATGTCCTCCAGGTGCAGGTGCTTGAGGCGTCCCGCCAGGGCACGGACCGACTCGGCCGGATCGTCGCCGGCGCAAGCCGCGTGGCCCACGTCGAGGTTCGCCCCGAGCCGCGGATGGTCCACCTCGTCGAGGAGGTCGCGAAGCGCGGCGGTCGTCTCGATGAACTGGCCAGGCTCCGGCTCGATCGCCACGTCCACGCCCGCCAGGTCGGCCGCGCGGCAAACGTGCTCCAGGCCCTCCAGAAGTCGCTGCCGGAGGACCGCCGCCCCTACGGGCCCATACGGGTCCGGTCTCAACAAGGACCGTATGGCCGGCTCGCCCGAAAGCGGTTGGCCCGTCGTGATCGTCACGACCGGCGCGCCCAGGCGGTTCGCCAGGGTCATCGCCCCCCGGATGATTCCGAGGCGGTCCTGGCGGTGGACCTCGTCGGCCGCAATCAGGCTCGGCTCGAACGTCAGCGCCGCCGGCGCCGGGTCGAAATAACCCATCGCCGTATTTCCATTTATCGCAACGCATCGGAGGCCCAGGCGCCCCAGCCGCTCCCGCAGCCGCTCGGCTTCGTGAACGCCGTAGCCCACTGGGTAGGCGTGCGGCACGTCGGCCAGGACCTCGACGGCCCTGTATCCGGCGGCGGCGATCCGGTCGCACGCCTCCGCCAGCGGGAACTTCGTGTAGGCGTTCGTGCTGAAGGCCAGCGTGATCATTTCCGTTTTCCCTCCGTCTATTCCGCACTCCGCATTACGCACTCCGCACTCTTTCGGTAGAACGCCGCAAGGTCCTCCGGCGGATAGAAGCAAAACGGGTACTCGCGGCCGCGGAGGATCGCGTTGGCCTTTAACTCGCGCTCGACGCGCGCCAACTCTTTCCGTGCGGCCTCGGTGCCGGCGGACTCGAACCCCGCCAGGGCCTCGTTGATCGCGTGGATTCGTCGGAACGCCGCGCCGCGGTCCCCGCGGACCAGGGTGCGCATGCCCTCGACCAGGCGGCGCTTCTCGGCCACCAGAGCGCCGACCGCCGGCCGCCCGCGCGATTGCGGCGAGAGCACGCGGTCAGGATTATGCCGCCACTGGCGCACCGCCCGCCGCGCGGACTCCAGGTCCCTCAGCGTCGCCGGAAACGCCTCCAGCGGCAGCCAGACCGTGCAGGATGCGAGGACGACTTCCGGCGGGCGCACGCCGAAGAGGCGCTCGAAAACCCCGTCGGTGATCTTCTCGTAGAGCGCCCCGCCGAGACCGTGGATGAACGTCTCGCCGACCGCCAGGCGCACGAAGAGCGTCAGCGTCAAGGCTCGCGGCCGGACCTTCCAGCCGGCCCGGCGGAAGTGCGCGAGGCGAGCCGCGACGGCGCCGGCGTCGGCCACGTCATCTGCATGAACCAGGCCCGCCAGGTCGCGGTCGGCCCGAAGCGCCAGGTCGCCGTCGGGTCGCGTCTCGACCCATAGTCGCCTGCGCGGCCGGCCCGCGCGCCAGACCCAGAACGGAAGTTCCACGCGCGGCCCGTCGCGCGCCAGGTCCGGCACGGGCTGAGCGGCGCTCCGCTCGCGGTACACGCGGCGATACTCGGCCAAGGCGCCGTTGTGGGCGGCGAAGAGTTCCTCCCGGCGCTGGATCATCTCGGCCACAAACAAGCGGAACGCCTCCGAGTCGGCCACCGCCGACACCGGCAGTTCCAGGTTCCTGAGGCCGAGTTCCTCTTCCAGCCGCCGCCGGGCGACGGTCCACGCTTCGGCGAGGCTCGATGAGTGCGGCGCCGCCTCGGCCACGCGGCCCCAGCATCGTCGGAAACTCGGAAGCGAGACCGGCGGCAGGATTTCAGCGACTTCCTGGATCGCCTCGGTCCGCAGGGCGTCGGCCGGCTGCTCCTCCAGCGCCGCGCCGCCGGCGCCCGGGGCGAATTCCACCTCCGCCCTGACGGCCTCGCCGCCCGCCGTGATTTTCGGAAAGTCGCCGCGGCGACCGCGGGCCTCGTCGCTGTACACGGTCAGGTTGAGCGCGACTCCTCCGACTGCCTTAGCGAGCGACCCGGCCAGGAAGTTCTTGAACCAGATGCCGGGATGAAACGGCGGCGGTTGGTGGCCGGTCGCGATCACCGGCGCCGGCTCCGACCACTCGCGGTCCACGGCGAAGTTCCATCGCGCGGCGTACCGGCGCGCCAGGCCGAGGATTTCCCGTCGCGCCGCGGCGCGGAATTCGCCGAGCGGCTGCCCGGCCACCTCGAAGGTCCACGAGCCGATTAGCCGCCGGTTCCGTTCCACGAGGGCCGCGAGGTCGGCGGGCGGCGGGCGGATGAAGGTCTCGCGGTGGCCGCGCGGCACGCGGTAGTACTCGCGCCGAATGGGGCTCATCGGGAGGACTCCCCATCGGCGCCGCCAACGCGCCCACCAAGCCTGCCCTGAGCCGGGCCGAAGGGGTGGGCGGCTAAACGTGAGGTCGCCGCAAGTTCGCACTCAAGGACGCCGAGGTAATGGCGGAACCGGACCAGGGGGTCGTCGAGCCCGCCGCGGAACTTCCGCGACGGATCAACATACACCAATGTGATTGGGACCTCGCGGACCCGGAGGCCCGCCCGCGCCGCCCGGACCCAGAACTGAAGCGGCATCGCGTAGCCCCGCTCCGTCAGGTGCAAATGCGCGAGCGCCGCCACCCGGTACACCTTGAACCCGCAGAACGCGTCGGTGAGGCGGTAGGGCGTCACGCGCGCGAGGACCTCGGTCACCAGCACGTTGATCGCGCGCCGCTCCTCGGGCACCGGCGAGCGGCGAAGGCTCTCCGGCAGATACCGCGACCCGGAGACGACGTCCACGTCGCCGCGCGCGGCCTCCCGGAGGAAGAGGCCGATGGCCGCAGGGTCGTGCTGCTCGTCGGCGTCGAGCGTCACGATCCAGTCGAACCGCCGGTGGACGGCGATGGCGAAGGCGTCAATCAGGCTCTGGCCATAGCCCTCGTTCGTGTCGTGATGGTGGACCTCGACGAACGGGTGGGCATCGAGAATCTCGGCGCTCCGGTCCGTGGACCCGTCGTTCACGGCGAGGATTTCGGGCGACCAGCGGACCATGTCATCGAGGACCCGCTCCAGGTGCTCCGCCTCGTTATAAACCGGGATGGCGATAAGGGTTCGCATCAACCCCATCGTAAGGCGGCGCCGCAGGATTGGCAAGCGCCGGGCCGGCTCTAGCGGAGGGCCTGGCGGGCGCGGTCCACGTCGTCCACGCGGATGACGAGCCGTGCCTTGCCGCCGGGCCCGTCGCCGGTGCCGTAGATGTAAAGGACGTTGAGTCCGGCGTCGCCGAGGCGTGCGGCCACCTCCTCGAGGGCGCCGGGCCTATCTTGAAGTTCGACGACGAGGACCTCCTGGCTGACGAAGCAGAGGCCCGCTTCGCGGAGGGCGGTTTTGGCCGCGGAGGGGTCGCTCGCGATCAGGCGAACCGTCGAGAGGTCGGCCGAATCGGACACGGAGATGCCACGGATATTGACCTTGGCCTGCGAGAGGACGCGGCAGAGCCTGCTCAACTGGCCAGGGACGTTCTCGAGGGCAACGCTCAATTGTGTAGTCTTGTCCATTCATCGTCTCCTAGGAAGGGCTCGTGACACTCCCGCATTATACCGCGCGGCGCGGCGTTTAGTGACGGTATTCGGCGCGCGGGCAATTGTTTTGAAGCCACAGCGGGCGGCGGCTAGAATACCGTTCCACCTTGGGAGCAGCGCAAGGAGAGACGGCGCATGAAGATCCTCGTTATCGGCGGCGGCGGGCGCGAGCACGCCCTGGCGTGGAAACTGGCCCAGTCGCCGCAATGCACGAAACTCTTTTGTGCGCCCGGCAACCCCGGCATCGCCAAGGTCGCCGAGTGCGTGGCCATCGGGGCGGAGGACATCGCGTCGCTCCTCAAGTTCGCCAGGGAGGAAAAGATAGACTTGACGATCGTCGGACCGGAGCGGCCGCTCATCGCCGGGATCGTGGACCGGTTCAAGGCGGCCGGCCTTCGGATCTTCGGACCGAGCCAACTCGCCGCACAGGTCGAAGGGTCCAAGGCCTGGGCCAAGGCCGTGATGACTCACGCGGCGGTCCCGATGGCGGAGTACCGGACGTTCCAGAGGATGGCCGACGCGCTTCGCTACGTCGAGAACCACGAGGAGCCGCTCGTGGTGAAGGCGTCCGGCGAGGCCGCCGGCAAGGGGGTCTTCGTCTGCAAGGACCAGTCCGAGGCGCGGCGGGCGGTCGAGATCATCATGAAGGAACGGGCCTTCGGCGCCTCGGGCGACGCGGTCGTCGTCGAGGAGCGGCTGGCGGGCGAGGAGGCCTCGATCCTCGCGCTCGTGGATAATTCAAGCATCTATATGCTTGAGTCGTCGCAGGACCACAAGGCCGCCTTCGACGGCGACCGGGGCCCGAACACCGGCGGCATGGGGGCCTACAGCCCCGCCCCGGTCGTCTCCGAGCGCATCCAGGCCCAGATTGACCGCGAGATCCTCGTCCCGATGGTCCACGCCATGAAGACCGACGGGGCGCCGTACCAGGGACTCCTCTATGCCGGCGTCATGATCACGGCCGGCGGGCCGAAGGTCCTCGAGTTCAACGCCCGCTTCGGCGACCCTGAGGCCCAACCGCTGCTCGTGCGCCTGAGGAGCGACCTCGTGGAGGCCATCGAGGCCGTCCTCGACGACCGCCTCGACCGGGTCACCCTGGAGTGGGACGAGCGGCCGGCCGTCTGCGTCGTCATGGCCTCCGGCGGATACCCCGGCCAGTATGAGAAGGGCAAGGAGATCACGGGCCTCGCGGCGGCCGAGGCCATGGAAGGCGTCGTGGTCTTCCACGCGGGCACGCGCGAGGCAGGCGGCAAGATTTTCACCGACGGGGGGCGGGTCCTGGGCGTCACGGCCATCGGCCGCGACGTGAGCGAGGCCCGCGACCGGGCCTACGACGCCGTCCGCGCGATCCACTTCTACCGGGCACACTGGCGGACCGACATCGGCGCCAAGGCCATCCGGCGCATGGCCTGAAAGGTGTATAGGAAACGCACGGCCCGTACGGGCCGTGGCACACGCTCTGGAAAAAGCACACGATGGACCCTGTCCAGCGGATGCGGCGTATGTTCGAAGGCGGCGAGGTGGACCACCTCGCGCGCCAGCCGTTCGGTTTCTTTCCGCAGACCTTCGCCCGGTGGCAGCGCGAGGGCGCGCCACCGGAGGTCTGCAAGGACGGCCGGGCGGGACCGAAGTTCGATGAGTATTTCGGCTTCGACCCGCACGTGTGGATGGGCCAGGCGGTGGACCTCGGCTGGTGCGAGGCGCCGCTGGAGCCGCGATACGCAGAGAAGATCCTGCGGGTCGAGGATAACCACGAGATCGTCCAGGATTTCATCGGCCGCGTGAAGGCGTACCCGATCGGCATCCGCGAGCAAGTGATGCCGACCTATCTGAAACACGCGGTGGCCACGCACCGGGACTGGGAAGAGGAGGTCCGCCCGCGCCTGGACCCCGCGTCACCCGCCCGGTGGAAGGACTACGAGAAAAACGCCGCCCTCCACCGCGAGCGCCTGGCCCGCGGCGAGGCGCTCCACACAGCCAACATCATCGGCGGCTACATGTACTTGAGGAGCCTGGTGGGACCGATGGAACTCCCCTTGATGTTCTACGACGACCCGGACCTTCTCCACTCGATGATGGACGCCTGGCGGACCCTGATGATCACGTGCCTGCGGCGAGTGCAGCGGGACGTGGGACCGTACTTCCGGCTATTCTTGGCCGAAGACATCGCGTACAAGTCCGGGCCGCTGATTTCGCCCGATATGATGCGGACGTTCCTCCTGCCCTACTACCGCGATGTCTATGAGGAACTGCACGCCGGGCAGCGAGGACCCCTCCACTTTGAGATCGACACGGACGGCCACTGCATGGGCATCGTGGACGTGTACCGCGAGATCGGCGTGGATGCCATGACCCCTTTCGAGGTGGCCGCTGACTGCGACGTGGTGGAGGCCGGGCGGCGATGGCCGAACCTGCACATCCGCGGCGGCATTGACAAGCGCGTCCTGGCCGCCGGGCCGGCGGCCATCGACCGGATGCTGGCCTACATCCTGCCGCCGATGGTCCGGCGCGGCCGGTATATCCCCTGCTCCGACCACTCCGTGCCGGACGACGTTTCGCTGGCCAACTACCGACACTACCGGCGGCGGGTCCAGGAGATGGATCACTAAAAAGCAGGCGGGGCCGCCCCTTGGCGGGCCCCGCCCTTGGCGCGGCCGGGAAACCCCTCACCCGTACCGCGGTTTCCGATTCCCTGGCTTACCAGCCAGAAGCGCCCCGCCCCTTCGGCTTCGCTCAGGGGAGGCAAGCGGGGCGGCTAACCAAATCGCGATCAGTGCTGATGCGCGATGACGTGCCCCGTGGCCCGATCGTACTCATAAGGCCGGCCACAGGGGCACTTCGGCAACCCGTTCGGGAACTTCTCTGTGTCGCTTAGGATCAGGCGGTTGAACTCGGCCTGGTCGGCCGGCATGCGGCCGCCCGTCTTCGCGTAATAGGCGTCGAGCCGTGCGTTCATGAGGGCGACGTTGGCCGCACACTCATCGCCCTTCGACTCGCTCGAATAGACCATCCGCGGGATGGCCGCTGCCGCCGCCAGGCCCAGCACCAGCAGCACCAGCAGCACTTCGACCAGCGAGATTCCCCGACCGGTGCGACAGGTCATGCGCCGTGCCCTTCCCATACAGACGGTGTGCGTCCCATGTATCCCTATTCGCTCAAGAGCGGCATCGCAGCGCCGCCGAAGGTGCGCCGGACAGACGAGGCCTTTAGGGGGGCCTGTAGGGGGTTTGGCTCACAACGGTGCATTGAGATTATCGTCAGAAGGGGCTGGGAAACTTTACGCGATTGCGGCGATCAATCGGCCGGCGCCCGGGCCTCCATGAGGGCCCGGTTCGACGGATACTTGACGAGCACCGCGAGGAGCGACTCGAGGGCCTCGACGGGCTTGGAGCCCGCGAGGAGTCTCCGGATGGCGTAGCGTTTCTTCAGGTCCTCCGGCGAGACGAGGCGCTCTTCCTTGCGCGTGCCGGAGGCCAGGATGTCAATGGCCGGCCACAGGCGCCGATCGGCCAGTTCGCGCGAAAGGACCAGTTCCATGTTTCCGGTGCCCTTGAACTCCTGGAAGATGAGTTCGTCCATGCGGCTGCCGGTGTCAATGAGGCAGGTGGCGACGACCGTGAGGCTCCCGCCGCCTTCGATCTTGCGGGCGGCGCCGAACAGGCGCTTGGGCTCTTCGAGCGCCCGAATGTCCACGCCGCCGGACATCGTGCGGCCGCTGGAGGGAACGGCTTTGTTGAACGCCCGGCCCAGGCGCGTCAGGCTGTCCATGAAGAGGACGACGTCGCGGCCGAACTCGACCTCGACCTTGGCCTTGGCGAACGCCAGTCGCGCGAGGCGCACGTGCTGCTCGACGTCCAGGTCGTTGGACGAGGCGAGGACCTCGGCCCCCGTCGAGCGGCGGAAATGCGTGACCTCTTCCGGCCGCTCGTCCACCAGCAGCATCATCGTCGTCACGTCGGGATAGTTCTTCCGAACGCCGGCCGCCATGTGTTCAAGGAGGATGGTCTTTCCGGCGCGCGGCGGGGAGACGATGAGGGCCCTCTGGCCTTTGCCGATCGGCGTGAGGAGGTCCACGACCCGCATCGTCATCGGCTCGGGGCCGGTCTCGAGCCAGAGAGGTTCCTCGGGGTCAATCACGGTCAGCCGCTCGAACGGGACGAGCGCCGCGAACTTCGCGGGCGGCTGGCCGCAGATCGTCGTGACGTCGGCCAGTTGCAGGCCGCGGCCGCGCTTATCGGGCTGGACCGGACCTTCGAGGGCGACGCCGGTCCTCAGGCGGAACCTGGCCACCAGGCCGGGCGGGACGAAGACGTCGGCGCCCGTGGGCCGGAAATCGCGCTCCGGCAGGCGCAGAAACCCGTAGCCGCCAGGACCTCGCGGCCCGGATTCGCGGCGCGGCGGACCGCCGTTCGGCGAACGCTCGTCCAATTCAAGCACGCCTCGCGCCGTGCCCTGAGGAGATGATGCCGTCATTCCGCCTCCAACGGTGGCCGCCAAAGCGACTTCCGGGGAGAAGATGGGGGTGTGGAAACAAAGAACTACAAAAGGATATACCCTTGGCGGCGCGAAGTCCACGGAAAAAAATCCGTACGCACCAGGGATTGCAAAGGGTCCGGGGGGCGGCTAAGATACATCGTTTGCGAGTGGGGGCGTAGCTCAGTTGGTAGAGCAACAGCCTTTTAAGCTGTGGGTCGCGGGTTCGAGTCCCGCCGCCCTCACCAGAGTGATTTTCGATTTTCGATTTTGTGATTTTCGATTGAAGGTCTCCGGGGGCGCGAGGGGACGGGTTTTGAAAATCGAAAATCGCCAATCGAAAATCTGCAATCGTTCCGTGGCCCCGTCGTCCAGCGGTTAGGACACGGCCCTTTCAAGGCCGCGACACGGGTTCGAGTCCCGTCGGGGTCACCAGGATTTTCGATTTTCGATTTTGTGATTTTCGATTGAAGGTCGGCGGAGGCACATGTGGACGGGTTTCTGAAATCGAAAATCGAAAATCGAAAATCTGAAATGGCGTCCGGATGGCCCTGTCGTCCAGCGGTTAGGACATAGCCCTCTCAAGGCTAAGACACGGGTTCGAGTCCCGTCAGGGTCACCACTAACTCATCTACACTCGTGGATTTTAAGGAATCGGCGGGCTTCTCTTTTGTTTCGGATGCGCCCTGCGGTACGCCGACGCGACCCCCGGCGGCGATCCGCACCTCTACGCGTGTCAGTCGGTCAGTTCCACGCCACGCGGTGCGCCGAGCAATTCAGGTGAGATAGTTCTGCGGCGCGGCAGTGTCAGTCGGTCAGTTCCACGCCACGCGGTGCGCCAGCACCACCTTGAACGTGAACACCTGTTCACTGATGTGTCAGTCGGTCAGTTCCACGCCACGCGGTGCGCCTGCGGCGACGCTACGGGCCTCGGCATGGACTCGAACGTGTCAGTCGGTCAGTTCCACGCCACGCGGTGCGCCCCATGCCCGGTCGATGAGTTTTTCCACCAGGTCGTGTCAGTCGGTCAGTTCCACGCCACGCGGTGCGCCTCGCGCGGAACTGATGCGCATGGTCAGGGGCAACCCAGTGTCAGTCGGTCAGTTCCACGCCACGCGGTGCGCCCTCCCGCGCCGCGTCCCTGCCCGCCAAGACCCCTAGTGTCAGTCGGTCAGTTCCACGCCACGCGGTGCGCCCTTCGGCCCAGGAACGACAACGGATCGGGAACATCTTGTGTCAGTCGGTCAGTTCCACGCCACGCGGTGCGCCACGCCTGTCCGTAAGGGGTGGGAAAGAATCTCTATGTGTCAGTCGGTCAGTTCCACGCCACGCGGTGCGCCCTTCTAAGGCAGGATGGCAATGGCGAACGATTCCGTGTCAGTCGGTCAGTTCCACGCCACGCGGTGCGCCGAGTTCGAGGTCGCTCGGCCCGCCGATCACGTTCAGTGTCAGTCGGTCAGTTCCACGCCACGCGGTGCGCCGGGACGACGCCGGCGTTCGCCGTCATCCGCGCGTGGGGTGTCAGTCGGTCAGTTCCACGCCACGCGGTGCGCCCTGTCGTCGTTCCAACCTCTTTCCGTACCGGCGGTTAAGAGATGCCGGGCGAGCACCTACCAAGCCAAATACATGATCCTGCCAGAAAAGAAACATGGATTCTCCTAACTCCTGTTACGGCCAGTGCTTGGGATGTGCGAGCGTTCCCTGGACCCCGTTGCATCACCGCGGCACTCGCGGACACGGAAAGGGGCCGGCGTGGTTCACTTGCCAAAGGTCTCTCGCCTTTGACGGCGTGCAACTGAACGACTCGCCGCGTGTCCGTGCCGCCTTGGCGATGCCCTGCCAAGTAGAACCCCATAGGCCCGAAGGCCGTAGGGTCAGCACATCTTGACACTCATGACGCGGCGCTACATGGCATTCCGCCTGCCTATAGCAGACGGAGGGGACGGCCGCTAACCCGTCCTTGCTCCACGATTGTCTTTATAGCAAAATCGCTATGGCGATGCAACTGTTTTCAGAACGGCGGCGCCTGTTCCAGGCCGTGGGCCGGGCGCAGGGTATTGTTCAAGCGTTCCTCTATCGCCTTGACAGATTCCTTCCGCCTGGCCTCGGAAAGGGTGCGCCAGTCGAGGAAGCCTTTAACGGCGGCATCCCCCGCGGCAAACCGCCTGTGCAGGTTGACCGAGGCGTTGTGGTCGGAGTTGGCGCGATAGCGGCACTTATCGTTTGGGCAGGCAAAGAGTTTCTCCACCCAACCGAAGCGGATGGTCTGTTGCCCCGAGACAGGCTCGTTGACCAGCGAGTATCGGCGGCCCAGGGCGCCGCACTTGGAGCAGACCTGCGACGTGCCGACAGGACTGATCTCGAAGACCTTGAGCCCCGAGTCCTCAGCCATTTCCCTGATGCGCTGGACCAGGTGCCCGCGGTTCCAGGCCACGAGGGCGCGATTGATGCCGCGCTCCTTCTCGGCGTCCGGGATGAAACCTTCCAGGTTCTCCAATATCAAGAGGTCGGCGCGCGGATGGACCTCGCCGGTCTTTCGGTTGCAGGCCCCGTCCCCGTTCAAGGCGAAATTGATGATGGCCCGCGCCATTCGCTTGAATCGGTCCTCGCCCATGGAGTCGAGATGTTCTTGAAGTTCCACGTGCGAGGTCTCGCCTTTGACGGGCTTCCCGCGCTTCCGCCGCAGGAATCGAAGCCGCCTTTTGTGTCGGGCGATATGGAAAAGGTCCGGCCCGGCGGCCCAGCGGCCGGGATGGCGCCCCGCCGGTTCCTCCAGGCCGACCCATAGGTTGCGCGAGCGCAGGACCTGGACGGCGCCGTCCTCGTGCCGGGCCAGGGTGGCGAAGCCAAGGTTGCGGATACCCAAGTCAATAGCGGCCGAGACCAGGTCGGCGGGGAGGGTCTTATTCTTGCGCTTCTTGCCCTTGCGGGTGATCTCGCCGGTCTCGGTCCACTTGATGGCCTTGGCCATGAGGCTAACCGGCTCATCTTCGATGTTACAGGTGAAGTATAGGTAGGCCGCCGTGGGCGTCCCATCGCGGCGGAGGCGGAAGAGGAGTTTGACGCCGCTGATCCTGGACGCGCGTGCCTTGCCGAGATGCCGGTCAAAGAACTCGTAGGTGCTCGTTGCCGCAGCCGTATCACCCTTGCGTTTGCCCTTAGCGATGACCCTTTGGCGTTTGACGGGGCGGAAGGCTGAGAGGCGCGGATCGCCTCGGAAGGCCACGCCCACCCATTCGTGAGGGTAGGCACTGTCGGATTTCTCGCCGGTGATCAGGCGTAGTTCCACCATGCCAGGTAAGCCGTGCCTGGGGGGCAGAACCAAGTTACGGTAGCCGGGAGGTTGGGTCTGCGGGGCGTTGAACACGAACCACCGCGGATGGCGCATCGGATGCGGAAGCGTGAACGTGGGGCGGTGGTCGAAACCGTCGGGGTTCTTCTTCGTCTTGCGGCGGCGAATGAAGGTGCGCTCGTAATAACCATGAAGCCGGTCCAGGGCCTCCAGTTCCGGGTTGGCGTCCCAAAACTCCTTGGCCTCGATAGAATCGCGGCGCCGCAGTCCGGCGCGCTGGATGCGCCGGCGCGCCTCAGGCGAAAGGTCCGTGATTTGCGCCGGCCCGCCGCGCCAGGCCGCCAGGTCGGGG
>Ga0315275_10001684_pt1 | contig 19641 bp, 15 predicted proteins | sample YL17G03_0_MG_FD_205557 | JGI IMG/M metagenome (GOLD analysis project Ga0315275, IMG submission 205557) | Sediment microbial communities from Yellowstone Lake, YNP, Wyoming, USA - YL17G03_0 | ecosystem: Environmental > Aquatic > Freshwater > Lake > Sediment | place: USA: Wyoming | collected...
AAGTCACTTGCATTTGCCCTGGTAGAAATATCGTAAACGAGAAATGTTTTTGTTGACTTTCATGGGGGTTTATCTTATCTTAAAGACTCACCCAAGTTGTGTTTTGGGATGAAATCGTTCTTTGACAGTTTAAATTTTATTTTCTTTCGCTTTGGTAATCTGCGGGCAACGTCCGAATTAATCGGTAGATATCACGAATATCTAATTTGAATCAACATTTGATTTGAATGCATGGCGCGTAGATAAACCAAAGCAAAATGAAAGCAACAACAACAACAAAGGTAGTAAAATCAGCTCCAGTCGCAATCGTTCGCGAAGCTAGCAATATTGAATCCATGTTCAAGCGCAATTCGCTTGGATATATGGAAAGTGGAAAGAATGCGGCTATCGATATCAGTCTAGCCGATAGTGTTGGATATGTCGTATCAAAGCTTGAAAGCGGGCAAAGCGCCATACGAGACGCGATCTTGTTCTCTGGATGGGTATTTAAGAACAAGCCAGAAGAAGAGGGGAAAGCATTTGCCGATCTGCTAAAAGAACGATGGACTGGTTCAACCGTCCCGAATCTAATCAGCATCAGTAAATCACTCCCCCTATTTGAATCCAAAGGCCTTTCAATCGCCAATGTGCGCGACTTGTATGGCTTGCGCGAATGTTCAAAGCTTCTCAAGGGGGAAGAGACAAGCAAACAAGCGGTCGCCCTTTTAAACAAGGGGGAAAGTCCTAGAAATGTGAAAGAAAAGTTGAGTCCAAAGGCGGAGCGGGAAGAGCGGGAAGAATCACCAGTGGAAAGCGAATCGCTCGCCGATAAAGAGGGTATCGCCTCCACTCTCGTTTTAACGTATGTGGAACGGTTCGCGATTCTTGCCGATAGCGAGGCAAGGTTAAAGCTTGCCCGACAGATAATCAGTAAGCTCGCCCTTGGTAATTACATATTGGCTAGCACTGATGCCCATCAAGCGATTCAAACCCTCAAGGCGAAGAAATAAGATGACCAAAGAAAAATTCACGTTCATCAAATTGACGTTGGTCTTCATTCTAATCATGGAGGCCATCATCATCAGGCTGGTGACACTATAGAAAATCAGGGCGATCCTTTCGGGGGTCGCCCTTTTTTCGGCTCTTTTTTTTGGCTCAAATCCGCCCGGCTGATTCACTTTACCTCTTCACGCCTCCTCTTCCTCTTTCACGTTATCGGATACGATAATTCCCTCTTCCACTTCGGCCTTGTTATATTGCGTGGCTATCACTTCCACCTCTTCCGCTCTTTGTGGCCCGGTAACGTGTAGAGAAATCATCGCATTTACGCTCATCGCCTTTCTGTCTCCTAGGTTCTGGTCATCTAATCCTAATGTTCGGCGTGATGTTTTATCTAATTCTGCCAGCACTTCCAGTCTCTCTTTCTGGTCTTTGATGTTGCCTTGCTTTTTTCTGGCTACTATCTCGGCTCTTTCATCTGCCACTTCCTTGAGCATAAAGCGCAGATGTTGCTCTGTCTGCTCCTTCATAGCATCAATGATTGTTCGCTCTACAAGCCCCGTGGACTGGGTTCTAATGAGTTGACGCTGCTTTGACCATTGCCCTTTGATCATGACGTTTTTAACGTAGAATCTGGATAGTCCGATAAACTCTGGCATTTTCACGATGTTCGCTATCTCTTCACCGCTGATGTATAACGCTCTTACCTTTTCCATATCCCACTTGTTTCTGGCGTTCGGAGTTTTCGGTTTCATGGGCGAAAATATAGGGTATCGTTAACGATAAATCAATAAAATTATTTTGATTTAATTTGATTTATTTACACAAAACTATTGACAAAGGAGGGGTCTTGTGCTATACTATTAATAGTCGGGGAAGAGGCAGTCTTTCAACGACAATTGCTATTTTACAATTTAGGTTTTCAGTTTCGGTTTTTCGTGGCCTTGTCGTTCGCTTTGGGCGGCAAGGTTAATGCGGCTTGGTTATCGTTTTACGATAATCAATCGGTGACAAGCCCGTAAAGCATAATGCAAACGCAGAGTCATAACACACGAAAACAAATGAATAACACAATCGAAGAAGTTGGAGCTAATCCAACCCAAAAGTTAGTCTACAAGCGTCTCGTCGAGCGGCATGGCGAACCTTTGAACCTTTACAAAGGTTTTGGGGGTGACAATGTCGTGATGGTCGAGTTTCCTTGGTCAACAATCGGCATCGAAGAAGATGGATACGCGCACACATAATATGACTACTAAAGATATCGTAAACGATAGTGGCAAGAAGTATGTCATTCCAGTCATGTCTGCCGATGAGATGAAAGATGTGATGTTCGGCATGGGATGTCGCGGATGGTGTCTCACTTGTGGCGAAGAAGTTGATGGCGTTGAGCCTGACGCTCGTCGTTACCTCTGTGAGGCTTGTGATAACAAAACCGTCTATGGGTATGAGGAGCTTCTCATCATGGACTTACTCATCATTAAGTAGTTAGCTACTCTGCTCTGTTATCGTTAACGATAGCAGGGCAGCAAGCTGATTATAACCAATCAGTAAAAACACGAAACCAATGTATATTATACACGAAACCAGCGACATTGTGGTCATAGCCACAAGAGCAAGCAAGAACATCAAGACAGGCAAATCTATCCAGATTTGGATTATGGATGCTCGTATGCATCCTACCGAATCTCGGAAAGGTGCTGACGCAGACAATCAATGTAATGGCTGTGAGTTTGCATCCAAGCAAGGTTGTTATGTCAATGACAATCCTCTCGGTGCAATCTGGCGAGCATACCAACGTGGCTCGTATGAATATCTTCATATGGGAACACGCGAGTGGCATGACTTCTTCTCTGTGCCTTACGTCCGCTTCGGTGCTTATGGCAATCCATCTCATCTCCCACTTGAGATGATCCATAGCATCACTAGCCTAGCTCGTAGGATTACAGGCTACTTCCATGATTGGCATCAGATGCCAGTTGATCTAGCCAAGTCATATGGTCGTTACTTCATGGCATCTACCAATACTCACAATGTGGAGTATGCAAAGAACCTCGGCCTTCGCACGTTCACCGTCAGCGAGAAACCTCTCGTTAACGATATTGAATGTCTGGCCGATAGCAAGGGGCTTACTTGCGGTGAGTGCGGTCTATGTGACGGCAACAATCGCCGCTCTTCTCTGCCATCCATCTGGATTAATCCGCATGGATATCAGTTGAAGAAAGCAAAGGAGGCTATCGCGTGATACGAGATATAGTTATCTTTATAGGGTTTATTCTAATCTTTCAGATAGTTATAGCTTTATCTTATTTATGCTTGAAGTAACCAAGTCGAAGGCTAGGAAGCTCTTCGATGCTATCCCTAAGAAGCAGATCGGCGTATGTCGCGCCATTACTCCCAAGAAGTCTATCGTCACAATCATTACCAAGAAGGACAAGCAAGTCATCCGGGTATGTGATGGCAGATTCTATGCGTAGTCAGACACTCTGGTGTTATCGTTTTACGATAACGCCAGCAGTCTGCTTACATAGTGTAAGTGGAAAAACACGAAACAATAAATAGAAAGAAAACATGACAAGAAAACAATACCTAGAAGTAAGAGTATATGACGAGCATAGCTACATTGACTTAGAAGATGCTACCAAAGAAATGCTGAGTGATACTTACTCACTCCATTGCGTTGGTGGCCCATTCAAATATCTTCCTGCTGGTGATGTGCTTTTTGACTATGACTATACAGCATTCCGCGAGTATTGTAATAACTTCGCTGATCGCATGATTAGAAATGGCGATTGGATTTATTATGATGATAACTACTGGGGTTCAGAAGTTTCGAAGTTCATAGTTGAGATCACCTCATCCATCAAGGATGTTGATCCAATCGAATGCACAGGCATCGAGCATCCCGGCTTTTATTACTTTGATTCTAAAGCAATCTATCAAGGGCCATATGAAAGTGCAGAGGCTTGCTACGATCACGCTTGCGAAAATCAGTAGACAGACACTCTCCTCATTATCGTTTAACGATAGTGGGGAGCAGTCTGATTACATGGTGTAATCGGTAAAACACGAAACATAAAATGATAACAGACCAACAAAATATAAGAACCGCAGTAAAAGAAGCCAAAGAGAAGCATCTTGCCCATCTTCAATCGGAGCAGGGCATAGAAAGAACTAGAATAGAACAGAGAGAGGTTCGTGATGGGCTTGCCCGTTGCGGATTGGTATGCCTAGTCGAAAGGCTAAAGGTAGTTTTTGAGGATTCTCACAAGCTATCCAAGTTGGGCATCACTATCACTCATCGTCACGATGCTAATGATCCAGATGGTATTACTATGTTCAATGGGAACATCTATGGCACTCATCACCATTACATCGATATCAGACATAATGCTGGGCTTGGAGGAATTGGAACTATTCGGGTTTACTCTTCATGCGAACCAAATATGAGAGTATTCTATGGCTCAGAGATATATGATCAGGCGGGTAGTAATAACTGTGTAGATGGCATTCTTCAAAGGTTAAGCAGGGGTACAGATGGTGAGAAGCTATCTCTCGTTACCAATGCCAATCTAATTGTAATTGCCCACGCCAATCTGATGGGTGAGTTACTTGCAAAAGCAGAGTTGTAACCAGACACTCCAGTCATTATCGTTTAACGATAGTGGCTGGCAGTCTGATTACATGGTGTAATCGGAGAAACCAAAACTAAAATGATACAAGAAGTGAGAACAATAGATAAAGCAATAATCGACCAAATCAGATGCACAGGAACAATTCATTCCATTATGATCACAGAGGATTGTGAAGGGTTTGAGACGTGCGTCTTGAAAGATCAAGATTGTGGTGATATGTGCATCATCCAGTCAATCGCTGATGAGATACGAGTCACTCATATTGATACCAACGAAGTAGATGCACTGAAAGCTATGCTTTGTTAGAACACACCAGATACACAGAAATAAACCTATGTTCACTATAAAAGAATATGTAGTCCAAAGTGCAGAGAACTTTGAGCTTTATGCTCTTCTCCAGATCAAAGGCGCACTCAAGTTAGAAGTCGCGGGGATGAAGCATTCCCGTGGCTCCGCTTATGCCAAAGTTAAGAAAGACTTTGGATTCAAAGGAAACAAACAATTAGTTCTCAACCAACTGATTGCTCATATCAATAATAAATACAACACAGATATAGTCAAATGAGCTACATAGAAAAAGACCAAGCAACCTGCCTCCCACCAGAGGCATACATCCGACTCTGGCAAACCTCTTCCAAGTCTAAAGAGATGCCAAAGTTCAAGTCAACCGTATACCCAGACAAGAAAGTGACAGCAATCAAATACGAGAAATGAATCTTAAAGCATTACTAGATTCCGTTGAGTTCTCGCAACCCATGAACACTTCAACTAAGCGTGGCCCTCGTCTTCTTCGGAAGGCGAGCGTCACGCAAGAGTTCTGGGATATTTACCGCGAGGATCGTGAGGATTACAAACAAGCAATGGGTGACCTTGGCCTCCAGCTTTCCAAGTTCAGAGATGCTTGGGAGTTAGCTTGGTGGTCTAGGGAAGACCTATCGTTTCCGATAATCCCGTCCGCTGAGAAACAACCTGAGCCTGAGATTAAGTATGATCTTCCTGCTCTGGTATATCCAGAAAAGTTGTTTGAGTACCAACTTACTTCAGTTCAGTTAGCTCTCCGTTCCATGCTCAAGTATAATCGCGCCTTACTTGGTCATGGAACTGGGATGGGCAAGACAGCTATTGCCCTTGCAGTTGCGCGAGAAAGGGGCAGGAAGGTGGCTGTTATCTGTCCTAAACCGATCACTACCGATTGGCATAGGATGGCTAAATACTTCGGCGTAGAAACCTACGAAGTCTGCGGATGGGAGTGGGCGAAGACCGGCAAGAGTAAGATCGGACAATGGACAGATGACAAGAAGAAGCACTTCCAGTTCACTCTTCCACCAGATACTGATCTTATCATTGATGAGGTTCATCGCGCCAAGGCACAAGGTAATACCCAGAATGCTTTCATGCTTCGGGATTGCGTTGTGCAGAATGTACCTACGATTGCTCTTTCTGCGACGATGGCAGATGATCCCACAAAAATGTGGGCAATCGGTCAGTTCTTAGGTCTGCACCAAGGAGGTAAAGACTACTTCCGCTTCCTTAATAATTGTGGATGCGTTCAGACTCAGTTCGGTATGCAGTTCAGAGGTGGCAATAAAGTTCTCACAAACCTTCATAGCCGCATCTTTCCAGATAAAGGTAATAGACTCAAACCTTCTGACGTTGGTGATGCCTTCCCAGAGACGCTCATCCAAGCCAGAGCATTTGATATGGATAGTGCCAGAGAGATAGCGAAGGAATACGAAGATGTGATGGTCAGAGTAGAACAGATTCGTATGCAAGAGAATGCCGCCTCTTCTATGGGTGCAGTACTAGCAGAGATGACTCGCGCCCGTCAGAAGATCGAACTTTTCAAAGCACCAGCAGTATGTGCTATGGTCAAGGATTTGATTGAGGAAGGCAATAGCGTGTTCATTGCAGTCAACTTCACCGAAACCCTCAAGTTCATGCAAGAGCAATTGAAGACTACCTGCGCGATTCATGGAGGTCAGAGTGACCTCATCCGACGAGGGAATATCGATGCCTTCCAAGGTGATCGATCACGGGTGATGATTGGGATCATCCAAGCCTGTCGTGAAGGATTAAACCTCCACGATGTAACTGGTCAGCATTCCAGAGTTGCTCTGATCATGCCTACCTATTCGGTCTTCGATCTCAAGCAAGTGCTAGGTAGGGTACACCGCGCTGGTGGTAAGTCTAAGTCAATCCAGTACCTCATCTACGCCGCTGGTGTAGACATCGAGGAGTCAGTCTGTAGTTCGCTCGATGCCAAGCTCAAGCGGATGGATACCCTCATGGATGGGGAGATAGATGGTTCGATATCCGTAGCACCGAAAGTCTAAAGCAATAAGCCCACAAGGAGTAAAATCCCTGTGGGCTTTTTTGTTTCTATCGTTTCCGATAATTAGGTGATGATACGAGGAGCTTCTTCTTCTTTCTCTTCAGTATCGAAACGCTTGCGGAACTGGCTCTCTTTGTAGTAGAGGAAAGCAAGCTCCAAGTATTTGATACACTCAAACCCTTCACCCTTGCGGGATTCAGATCGGATCACCATCATGCTTGCGGTATGCAAGAGGCTGGCAAAGGCATGGACTCGTTCGTTTAGTTTCTCATCCTCACATTTGATGAAGCTGAATGCCTCAAGAATTGTTTTGGATGTTTCGTTTTGTTGGTTTTTTTCTGACATAAATTATTGTTCCTTCGCGAATTTGACCCACTCACCTTGTGCCGCATCGAACCATGACATATCTTGTCGGTCGATCAGTAAGTGATGGGCTTCTAGTTTCTCTGGGACTGAGCGTTTAACATCCGAGTTCCCGTAGTTGCCTACGTTCAAGACCAGATACCGATGGGGTAGGACAGACTTATCATCCTTGCCTTGCTCGTTCCTAACCCTGTTCCTAACCTCTGCTGATGAGAGTTGCTCTACCTTGGCTACCTCTAGCATGGCTTGTTGCTTCTTGGCGTTGGTCTTGGCATCACCGAAGTTAGCATTGCCAATCTCACGATAGACCGTGAAGGGGAGACTCGCGTCCCTCTTCGCCGCAGGGAATGCCCTGCAAGCCCTAGCGTACCCAGAGACGGTGCTGTAGCTCTTCTTGAAGTTAGCACAGAGTTGGTTGATCACGTCATCGTGACCAGCATTCTCTAGTGCTACAACGGAATCACCTACGATCCATTGCGCTCCGCTTTCGAGAGTCAGACCAAAGGCAAACGCCGCTACCCAGTCTTTCATCTCTACCTTACCACGGGGTACGCACTGGGTCATCCCCGCGCCGATATCGAACTTCTTGGTGAAGGAGGATAACTCTAGCCCATCCTTGACGCTTTCAATCAACGCTAAGGATTCGTTGACTGGTTCTTCGACAGGGGTATTTGTTACGTTAATCCGTTCCTCTTCCAGTTCAAGGGCCATGTCCCAGTCAGCGGACATCTTCTCATACATCTCCAGCATTTCATCTGGTGTACCATCATCGAGGTACTCGTTCTTCTGGAGCTTGGCCCATGCCTTCTTGATGTGGTTTTCGGTGATGGCAAAGCCGGGCCATTCTGTCTTAACAAACTCTGCCATTTGGCGGAGGTAGGTTGCTACTGGTACAAGAATTCCTTCTTGCGTTGGGCTGAATAGTTCTAGTTCTTTTTTCATTAGTGTTTTAGTTGAGGTTGTGTTCTGGGAGGAACCGAGGGGGATTAGTATGGGATATCGTCGTTCTCTACTGGAGCGTCGAGGTCGAGGTCAGCGGCGGCTTGCTCTACACACTTGGCGAATGGAGTACTAAACCCCTTCTCCAAGTAGAACTCGTAGAGTTTAGTTAGTGCTGGCTTGCCGATCTCAGCGAGCTTCTTGCCCTTCTGTGTTCCACTAGGGACAATAGCAGATGCCCAGTCAGCAGGGGCTACTGGCTCTTCTGCCTTTGGTTCCTCTACCTTGGCTGGAGCAGAAGATTTGAACGCTATTCCCTTACGGTTAGCTTCGATGAAGACCGAAGATACATAGGAGCGTAGGGTTTCCTCATTCTCCACTCCCTTGTAGGCATGGCGGACGAGCGAGTCTACATACTTATGCAGTTCGACGATGGAATCCAATGCTTCCGTAGGATTATCGGTAACGATACTCTTGGTGACTCTGACTGGCTCATCACTCGCGCCATCGTACTCCACCCTAGCAGATGCAGATACCTTGATCACTTCGTTGTGTACGGACTGACCTTCCTTGTTCTTGTAGTTCTCCTCCTCGAAAGTAACTCCGTTCAACCCATGCTTCCCACGGGTTGAGGATAGGGTTACTGTCCTGCCTTTAGCTGACTCTGGCTGGGTGTTCTTCCAGAATGCCAGCTTGTAGTTCTTTCCATCCACTTCGATCTCTCCGTTCTGGATGGTGTATGGGCCGAAGTTGCCTTCGTGTTGTTTCTCTGGGAACAACTTTGTGATTGTTCCTGTGACTTTCTTGATGATGTCTTTGGGTTCTAGACCCTCTAGTTGATTACTCATTTGGTTTGTTCGCTAATTGTTTGTGGATGGATGCTGCCATCATTGTTATGTCGGGTTCGTCTGCAATTATTGCGCTGGCTAACTCGTTTGCTCTATGCCGCCAGATTAATGTCTCGCGGATATAGTGCTGCATCATGTTCAGAGACTCATCGAGTCCCTCAATATTTTTATTCAACATTTCCTTTAATTCCATAGTTTGCTTGGTAGTAGTGGCAGAAGGGAGCGACCGAGCAATAACGCTCACACCGCATATCTCCACCGTTTCGTTTCTCTATCGAGTGGTTAACTCCGTAGGTAGGTAGAAGGTTCTCTGCCTCTTCCTTGGACTCACACACTTTTGCTGCTCTCTTGTTGCCGTTTTTCTTGATGGCATAGGTATCTGGTTTGGCCCAGCGTTCCTTGGGATCACAAGCTGGGATGTGATCATCTGACATTGCCGCCGCTGCTTGGTGCATTTTGATGCGCTCAGTAGCGTAGCGGATACACTCACCATTATCCCAGAGTGGAATGTCAACGATGTGGACTGCACACTGAGGATACTCTTTGTCAAACTCAGCCTTGCTCGCTTGCCAGTCCCGAAGGATAGCTACGATCTGACCTTTCTTGACTTCGTACCCGTACTCTCTCCAGAGCATCGCATTCAGATTGATCTGCGCTTCCCACTCTGACTTGCCTCCAAGCAGGAATGAGAATACCGATGTTACCTTGAAGTCTGAGATCGTATGGTTCTCTGTCTCGTAGAGATCAGTCTGACCAGTTATGGTATAGTCATTGATCTCCATGTAGAGACGCTTCTCTGTCATCTCAGTCTCGCCGCCAGCCAGTTCGACTACCTTGTGTACGGACTGACCTAGTAACGCCCATACCCTGTCTGCTGCGTCTTCTACGATAAACTCAGAGTACCGCTTCTTGAGTTGGTTGATTTTTGGTGGCCCGATTAAACTTGTCACCGATATGTCTGACCTCCTAGTGCCGGGCGTATACCCATCGTGCGACAATGCTCTGAACATTGGGGCTGGTAGCCCATGATTATTAGTGATGGTCATTTGAGGCACTGAGTCAGCAGTTCGGCTACGCCGCGAAGGTGATCCCCCTGATTCACTACTGCCTTTGCATTCGGGAGCTTGCCGAGGTCGAACTTTCCGTCCGCCGCTGATGCTGAAATCAAACGGAGATAAATCTCACGCTTGAGTGCTGAGTCTACTACTGCTGTTTTTACTTCTGGTTCTTGTGTTGTTGTTGGTTTGTCTTTCATTAGTTTTTTGTGGACGGAGGTTGTTCCGATCACAAGATAGATACTATCATTTCACCGATAATCGTCAACATATATTTATAGTAAATGTGAAATTATTTTTATCGGAAACGATAAAAAGGAAGCGCACCCCAGATTTCTCCAAGGTGCGCCACTAATGAAACAACACGAATGAAAACAGCAACCAGCAAGCCGACTGCTATTGATAGAGTATGCTATTGTTTACTCAAGTCAATCCCTAATTCTGCTTCATATGAAGATTGAAGGTCGCTTTTGTATTCGCTCTTGATAGCAGACAATCCAGAGTTCAAAAGATTCTGCCTTGTTTCCAAGTCATCTTCTTCTTTAAGATCAGCTTCATTGTCAACAATCCACTGACGCATATCTGGCCCAGCAGAACGAATTAACTCTAGTTGCTGAGTCTTTGTCATCTGCTTTCCATTGGGCCAATTGAATGAGGAATCCCATGATGGAGGAGTAAGATTAAGATCGTACATGATTTTGAATCCTTCATCTGGCGTTTCTTTAGAAGCGATACGTCCAAACAAACTAGCTAGTCTCTGACTCAACCCTTCTTCTTTTACAATAGACGGGAACCTAGCTGGATCACCGAAGTAGTTTACATCCTTGTCCAAGAAATTAATTGATCCCGGCATTTCCTTCAAAAGATTTGACAATGCGCCAGAACCAACTGCGCGTTCGTTTGTGTATAGCTTATTAATATCACGAAGCTGTCCGGGCACTGTCAAACGAGAGATAATCCCATTGATAATTCCTTCTCCATCTTTGATTGGGTCTTTGCTATTAGTCAGCCCAAGGATGTCTCCTACACCAGCTAAGAATGATTGGTTGAGTACAGCTACAAGGCCAATGGCGAATGGAGCGATTGCTACTTTCTCTGCTAATTCAAAGTAGTCAACTTCACTTAATTTCGTTTGTTTCTTTTTGATCGCTTGAAATTCTTCTGTTAACATTGCAGACATTGCCAACGGAATAACTAATGGTGTTCCAAGAATTGAAAAATATTTATCACCTATCCTTATTGAGTATTTCAGCCCACCATTCTGTCTCCATATTCTTTGTTGCTTAGGATCGCGTGGCCCTTCCGCATACAACTGTACTGCTGGTCGTTTATCCTCATCTTCTTCATCGCCACTAATGTTCATTTGAAGTAGAAGCGGTACAACCGTTGCTAGAAATCCAATTGCACCTTTTATAAATAGTTCTGCTTCTTTTTCTGATCTGCCTTCAGTGAATGGATTATTTACACCTTGCTGCCTTGCAGTCAATAATCTCACTTGAGACATTATAGGTGTATAGTTGATGAATTCATTTGTTACGTTAGCAACAACATTTGTAAATGGCACAAAGAACTTTAGGGTAGGATGTACAGATAGAAGGTAATTTGCAAAGTTGGCTAACTTGCCAACAATACCAACAGGAACTTGGTTAAATACAGTCTCTAATGAATCTTGCTCTATCTGTGCTTCCGTAAGTTTTGCATTGGATGAACGTATCTTTCTGAAGATTTCTTTAGCTCTGATTAAAGTCTCTTGTCTCTTCTGCTTGCCAGTTTCTTTGGATGATTCCATTTCTAGCTCTGCTTGCCTAAGAGCCATCTCAAATCCCTCTTTACTATAAGCTAGTCCACCAGCCGATGCTAACCTTGCTTCATAAGCAACCTCTCTGAGGAACATATCACTCGCTCGGAGGATACGCATCAATTGACGTGGGCTTATGTTCTTCAGCACTGCATTGACAGAACTTGGAAGGAAGTTGATTTTCCCATCACCGAAGTTAGTTAGATAGTAAACTAGCTTGGGTACGTTTTCTTTTGTTGCGTTCTCAAGTACGTTTACTTTTGGATAGATCGCTCGTTTCTCGTCTTGGATTCCTGATGGGTTCATTCCATATCTCATCACATACAAGAACGAGTTTACTGCCGCCGATTCCCTTCCGTTAATAGCCTTGTAGAATGCCCCTAGCATTGGGAATATGGATTTAGGAGAGTATAGACCCCATACGAACATATTCGATACAAGGTTGCTTGTGCCAGACATGATGTTGAGTGTTGGAGTTCCTATAGAAGATAGCAATGAATAGTACCAGTAGCTAGATAGGATATCTCCTGCTTTAAAATCAGTTTTCTCCATCAATGCCCGGCCCATCTTTTCTTCTTCGATACTTCTAATAACTCCATCTGGAAGTTTAGCTATCCGATCACCCCACTCGCGCAATGCATTTACAAACTCAGCATCGTATGGTAGGAAACTCTTCTCAAAGTTATGAGTCTTCCTGTACGCTTCATAGACCTTCTCGTTGTCGAGCACACCCATGTTTGCCATCTCAATCAACCTTTGAAGTAGAGTCCTTTGATTGGTTTTGCTCTTGATCTTGTTATCAGCTAAGACCTCCTCGGCTTTCTTGAGAGCTTTGGCTAGGTTCTCACTCTTCTGCGCCAGCATAGCTTTCTCAATCTGATCAATGATCATATTGGCAAGCTCCGTTGCTTGGTCTTTAGACATCCCAACTTCAGTAATGATTCGGCTTATCAAGCCATCCTTAAAGTTGCCTTGGTCTGTGGCTGAGAGCTTAGTTATATCCTTGAGATTCTTAATAGCCTTAGCTTGTGACTCGGCTTCTTCTTTAATCTTCTTAGCAAGTAATGGTTTTGGAGTTACCTTGCCAGTCTTCTCGTCTACAGTAAACCCTAGTTTATCTTTGAGAATCCTAGTTGTTTCTTGTGTAAGATAGTTGTCGGCATCTTGGATGAACTTATCAACGAGTTCTCTTGAAGCTCCCGTGCCAGCAAGCTCTGCTCTGATGTGTTGCTTGACTGACTCTTGGTTAGCATCCCTTTGCTCACCCAGATAGGTAAATAGATCAGCGAACTTATAGTTGAGATACTCGGATGCGTCTTGGATTGCTTGTGTCCTAAGTTTATCTGCCCATTCGTTTGAGCGTAATGATTGGAATAGATCAGCGAAGTCATCGTTGAATGCTTTGCGGCTTGGGTACTTCTCTGCCATCTTCTCTGCGAGATCATTCAAGAATGATTTATATGCATTATCGTTTCCGATAACTGCCTTAACCATCTCTAAGTATTTTCCGCTCCGCTTACCTTTCTTCTGCTTTTCAATACCAGCTTGCTGGATTCCCATCTGCCTCGCTGCTGTAGCGAACGATTGGTACATGAACTTACTGATGTTATCAATGGAGAACTCTTTCTTGTTCATGCCAATAGCAAGGATGTGTTGGACAGTCTGATCCACTACCATGTTAGCATACTTATCTTCCTTCGTATCAAACATACCAGCACTGAAGTCCAATAGGATTTCTCTAGTAGAACGATTCTTCTTCTTTCCAACCTCTGCTCGGATAGCTTGCCTGACTTTCTCTGGATTCTTCTCTGCCATCTTCATCATGGAAACCGCCTTGCGGAATACACTTTGGACATTGAATGCGGTATCCATTGCTTTCCTTCTGTCTCCACGAACAGCGTTAGCTACATCAGTAAAAGCAGACTTAGTAAGGGCGGCAAGTTTACCCATCGAGTATACGATGTTAGACTTGTATGTATCGATTGCTACCCCTGCACCAACAATGTTCCTCAATGTATATGCGGCTTGGGTCATTTGCGCTCCACTCTGCGACATCAGTATAGCTTTGGTAGCCAGCTTTGCTTCTATATCCAATGCTTCTAAATTAAATGCCTCACGCGCAAGAGGAGCAATATCTGCTTGTTTTACTTCCTCTCTAAATGCTGGCATTGATTTATACATCATTACCGTTAGATTAAATTGTTCGTACGGTGAAATGTTGTATGCTCTTTCAAGTGTCAAAGCATCCATACCAACCATGTCTTGTGCGACACGCAGAAAATCTATATCTGGATTGTCTCTGAAAATCTTATTTAAAGCATTATTAGCCGCTGTAAACGGACTGGATGTAAATAGGTTTCCAGCTACAGCATAAGGAGATATCAACGCTTTGTTGTATCCTTTATCTTTTTGTGTTGCTCTGGATTGATACTCCTTGAGTGCCTTGTTATCCTTCGGCTTGAGCATCTCAGCCATATCCTCTAGTCCAGATACCATGTTGTTGGTTATCCTTCCCATTGCTGTTTGGCTTCTCTTGGACATTGGTTTAACCTCTGGCGTTTCTCCAGCACGGGCAATCAAGGGAGAAGTTACATCGAATCTTTCAGAGAGTGGGATTACATTGCCCTGCTCATCGTAGGTAGCGAGGTCTGCTGACTTGGCTTGGTTTGGGTTGAACACTACCGCAACGCCATCTGCCCCGTCCCATTGGTATACTCCATCGTATCCAGCGTCCTGCATTGCTTCAACAAACTTCGCTCCATCACTAATCCCACCAGTAGACATTACTGATCCCCAATCTCCTCCATCTGATCTGAATTCCCCAGCGTATTGAGGGAATGCTTTAGACAAAACTCTAACCACATCAGATGAGTTGGCGGGATTATCCATCTTGATATATGCGGAGAATATCTTTGCTCCTTTCACCAGATAACTCATTGCGTGTTCTTTTGTATCCGCAAAGAATGATCCAACATCTCCATCCGCTGATTTGAAATTTTTAGATGCTGCCTTAAACATTGGCATCTTCACGCCTCCCTTCCATAGATGTCCAGCTTCTCTCAATCTTTGTAGGATTAGAGAGTTAATTTGAGACGCACTTTCTGGATTGTTCTTTGCCCAAGTTTGTTGATTTGTCTTTGGTGTGATTGGGTCGTTGCCCGTATCTCCATTGATTGCTTCAGCGTATTGAACTTGCGGCGTTGCCCCTGCCCTCGCTTCGATGGGATAATATGATTTTTCCGCAAAAAGCTCAAGCCCTTGCTCAATAGCTGCATCCTTTAGTTCCTTTAGTTGTTTCGGATTTGGATTTCCCTCTGCCATTAGAGTCTTTCCCTCTTTAACGATTCTAACATATCCAATTGTTGTTGGGTCACCTAATATCTCCCCATCGCCAGTCCTCCATAAAGAGTAGTGTTCGTCCACCCGAATGAATTTTCCATCACTTGGGCGTTGCCACCCCCTAACAAGTCCTTCGACTCCAACTTGGGGTGCGAACTTTTCAAATCGCTTTGCGAGGACTTCTCTATTCTTTGACGCATTCTCTTGAGTGAAAAGGTTAGGAGTTACACCAGCCTTCGCTTCGATTGCTGGTTCAGTTATCGTTTCCGATACTGCTTCAACTGGTAAGGATTCCTTAACGGTTGGGGTAACTTCGGTAGGTTCTGCTTTCAGTTCACCTTTAGGTTGAGCGGCAGAGTAATCTTTAAACTCATAGTTAGATTCTCCCTTCACGATACCATACTCATCGAGGATAGCGTTGATGGCGTTCTTCATCTTCTCTACTTCTTTAGTAGAGGTTCCCTTGCCAAGGTATCTTGTGATGCTATCTCGGACTACTCTAAGTGCATTGAGTATGGAGTTCTTGAGCGAGATGATAGCTCCCTTATCTTGGTCTGAGAATGCTTCCTGCTCTGCTTGTCTGATAGCGTTTAAATCTTCTGTGATTTGGCCTGTTCTTACACGCTGGATGACCATACGCATGAACTCTTGGGAGAAGGTAAGATCATCAAGGAGCTTTGATTTATCGTTTAGGTAAGCATTGGAAACGCCCGGCAGTGCATTCGGATTGGTACGCTTCACCTCTTTAACAATATCGGAGAGTCGCTTTACGACATATTCTTGCTCTGAAAGTTTTGGATTCTTGAGAGCTTTATATTCGTCTTGGATACCTTGGAACATGGAGAGATGGATCATCTCCTCCTCTAGTTTCTTGGCTGCCGCCCGTGACTCTTGGTCGATTGCCGCATCCTTACTTGCGGCTCTCTGTTCCCCTTGAACAGTTTTACCAGTCATTTGATTGATGTCTGGAACTACAAGATACTTCTGTCCATTAAGGAAGGTAGCTCTGTATGTACCAGTGTCGGCGGCTACTTGCTTGCGCCCAGTTAGCTTACCGAATTCCTCGCTTGTAATGACTTTGGTGTTCGTTCCAGCTAGAAACCCTGCATTGTTTGCAATGCCCGTTCTGATGGCGTTCTTGAGCTTCTGCGCCCTCTTGCTGAAGACTGGTATCCTGCCGACTACCTTGTCTGTAGCAGACATGAATGCTTTGAGTATAGGGCGATCTGCATAGAACTCTCCAGCTAACATCCTTGGACGTGTCGGTGTCGTTGTTCTGCCAGATGGAGGTAACCCCATCTCACGGGTTGGAGTTGTTCCTTGTGGCTCTACCCCTTGTTCGATTGCTGTCAGTTCAGCGATCTTATTCTGCTCTGCGAAAATTTGTGTGTTAACCCTATCAATACCGGCCTTATCATTATCATCCAAAGCATCGAACTCTGTGTTGAGTTCTTCGATCTTTGTCTTGGCTTCTTCGATAGTAGTGGAGGGTGTTGCAGCTTTTGCGACTGGTGCTGCTTTTGGTGGAGCAGATAAAGAATCAAATTCTTTTTGCAGTCTATCTAGACTAGCTTTCTTTTCATTCAATACCAGTTCAGCATTCTGTCTTTCTTGTGAACCTTCTTCAAATGATTGAAGTCCCATCTCATCATTGCCAATCTCTTCTTTCAGATTATCAATGTTAGAACCAGTTTCTACCATCTTTTGAGCTAGGTCAGATGCGGCATCAGGAGCTAGTTTATCCGCCATCTCATCAGCCTTTGAATCGATGTCAGTCTCTTCACTACCACCTTGATCCCCCTTCTTATCCATTGCTCTAGCTTTTTTGCCAGCAATCATCTGAGTGAAGATGGATGTGATCACGCCTGATGCTCCACCAACTCCACCAGCATAGAGAGTTCCTTCAAAGATATCTTGGTTAGGTTTGTAGACGTACTGCTTTACAAGGTTACCAACAATCTGTTGTGGCATCTCATTGAACAATGCTTCCTCTGCACCTTCAGCGATAGCTGTAGCTACTTGAGACAATCCTTTGTACAATCTTTTTTGCTGCTGTGGATCAAAGCGACCTATCCACTTTTGCAGTGGTGAGTACAACTCAAGTGGGGCTTGAGTTAATCCAGCTAGTAAGGCAGCTTGGTTAGCTTGTTCTTCAGTTGCGCCGTCAGACTTAGCTTCAGAGTATCCTTGCCATGCTGAGTTTAGTCCACTAAATGTTAGTGTGTTAGCTTTTTGGAATAGATTAACTGCTCTTGTTGAATTAAATCCTAGAGTTGATCTTGCTGTATTTCCTATAGCACCAGTAACCAACGCAGAGGCAGTGAATCCTATTCCACTTGATACATCCCTGCCGAACTGCATTGCGGCTCCAACCTTTCTTGGGTCTTGCCCAAGCTCACGTTGCTCATCCGCATAGACACTAGCATTAATAAGTTCTTGCCCAGCATTCTCTAAGCCTACTTCTTTCAATGCCAGACCAATAGGGCCAACAACCCCCGATCCAATAGCTCCAGCGTATCCATCCCAAGCTCTCTTAAATAAATCAGAAGCGTTATCCGCAAAGTCTGGAGATGTCATTGCAAACTCTTCAGCCAGCTTTCTTACATCTACATTTTGTTTTAGTTGAGCAATCTTATCTGGTGCTTCTCCTACACCAAGATACTGCCCAGCCATTCGTGATGTCATGCTGGGTACAGCAATTCCTTTTGATGCTGCATAGTCCAAGAATTTATCGTTTCCGATAATCTTATCTATGAACTCACGTTGATCTCCGATTCTTGAAATCGAGGCTTCTCGCCTTGTTGGAATCACAAGGGATGTTTCTTTTTCAACTGGGACACCACCTCCAGCTTGCTCTTCCCCCAACCCAGTCTTCATTGAGACTTGTGTTCTGGATTTCCCAGAGATCATCTTACTCAAGAATGCTATTTGATTTGCCTCATGGGTCTGCTGTGCTTGTTGTAGTTTTTGTAACTTAGCATTCCTTTCGCTAGACATTTGTGTGAAGTCTGCAAACGAAGACCCTTCTGGCATCTTTACTATCTTACCAGCTTCTTTAATCAACTCCCCACGGGACTCTAGAGTCATCCCATCTGGACTGATTGGCTCAGGTATTACCCTGCCACCGATGTCGATTGCTTGGGCGCGACGAACCTCTACAGGCTTTCCTTCTGGCCCTTCCATGAAGGTGTTTGTTTGACCCACTTCCTTTGCTAGGATATCCTCATCACCCTTAACTTCTGGTTCTCCACCAACTGGAAGTCCCCCAGTTCGATTGATGTTTTCTGGTATTCCTTGTAGATTTTGGATTTGCTCTACTTCTGAAATAGAAGTAGCAGATGGTGATGTAGTATAGAAATCGGCTATCTCATCTAAAGTAACTCCAGCCTTAATGGCAGAACGGATTTTGGGGTTTTGCTCTGATAAGACCACAGAAAGTTCATCGTCGGTAAAACCAGCCTCTCTTGCTTTTTTAAGCTTATCAAGCGTTATTGTCATTTTTATTGACTTAAAAATTTTGCGGTTTGAGCTTTCCTGTCAACGCCTTGCAAAGGTGCTGGGATGTCAATATCTGCGCGTCCAAATAAAGGGGAGTTTGCATTCTTTGCTGCTTGCGGAAGTGTCGCTATCAAGACTATCGCATCTCTAGTCTCTTTATCTATTCTAATTGGCTTTGTTCCTTCTGGAAGATTTGCGATTTTGAATTCTCCTGTTTTACCAGATGGAACAGTTGAAATTTTATCAATCCCTCCTAATGCCTTAATCGCATCTTGTATTCCTTGATTTAAATTTAGTTTTCCAACAGCGTCAGTAACATTATCTAAGAATTTCTTGGGGTCTTTCTGATATTCTGGATCATTAGCAAATGTAGCAGTGGTTCCACTTCTTGAACTAGCACTCATTGATTTAAGTTGAAGTGCTTCTTCTGGAATAATAGCAATTCCGCTTACTCCGGGAAGGTATTTATCTAATCCAGATATCTTTTTATATTTTGGGTGTAATGTGGAAAGTGTTTCTGGTGTGAATACCATTTCATCTACATTAGCAATAAGTTCACCAAATGTTTTGCCGCTACTTAATGCTTGCCCATTCTTATCAAGTGCTTCTCTAGTTACTATTTGAGTTTTAGATAGGGGTGCTTCTGGTAGTTTACCATCTGGATATAACTTTGGATTATTAGCAACCTCATCTGCTGCCGCTTGCTCTTGATACTTTTTAAGAGCTTCTGACCTTGTGTCCTTTGGTGCTTGATTAACATCAGTTACAATTTTAACTTCATCTGAACCGGGAGTCGGTTGCGTAGCATTCGTTTGTGTAGGTGTAACTAATGATTCAGATAATTTTTTTCCTAATTCTG
>Ga0315275_10001685_pt1 | contig 19637 bp, 19 predicted proteins | sample YL17G03_0_MG_FD_205557 | JGI IMG/M metagenome (GOLD analysis project Ga0315275, IMG submission 205557) | Sediment microbial communities from Yellowstone Lake, YNP, Wyoming, USA - YL17G03_0 | ecosystem: Environmental > Aquatic > Freshwater > Lake > Sediment | place: USA: Wyoming | collected...
GGCGGAGAAACAGTTGGAATACGCTTCCCAAACCATTCAGTTCCACAATTGCTTATTGAAGGAGTTGGGGTGCCTATCGTAGGCCCGTCAGCAAATTTTCATGGGAAGCCGACTCCATTTACCTTTGCTTCGTTAGATCCGGCATTTTTGGAGTTAGTAGATTTTGTTATTCCGGGCGAATGTACGAATGACGCGGTATCAACCGTTGTGGATTGCACTGTCGAACCATATCGAATTATTCGTCAGGGAGCGATTGTATTATGAACAAACAGTGCAAACTCATTATTGATACGAGAAACTCCGTTGAAACAACGGTTTCCCTTTTTTATGAAGAGAAAGAAGTAAAAAAAACAGTACAAACCAATCATGCTCATTCACAAGCTGTTCTTCCGTTGATTGAGAAACTCCTTCAAGACGCTAAGCTGTCACCTTCCCATATCCAAAATATTGAAGTATTGGTGGACAAAGGGTCATATACAGGCAGACGTGTGGGGGTGGCAATAGCAACAGCATTAGGAACGCTTCTTTCTATCCCTGTTAACGGGAAGACGGCTAGTGATCCAATAAAGATTTCGTACGATACAAATAAGTGGTAATTTTTTCTTCGACTGGGTATGATTAATATATGCGTCATTTTTTGAAGCATTTTTTATTACCGCATCATTCAAATAATCATCGGGCAAAGGCACTCCACATAGATTCACTTCTTTGCTATGTGCTTCTTTTTGCCATATTTAATTTAGGCATCCGGATTATTCATCGGGAATTTCCCAATGTCTTAGGTTATGCAACAGATATTCGTGTAGATGCGCTACTCGCTTCGACGAATGATGAACGGGCAAGCAATGGTCTAAATCCGCTTAAGCTCAATGCCACGCTCTCTCAAGCAGCTGCCGCAAAAGCGCAGGACATGTTTACGAATGATTACTGGGCGCATAATAGCCCACAAGGGAAAACTCCATGGTCATTTATCGTAAATTCCGGATACCGCTATACGATTGCAGGAGAGAATTTAGCGAAAAATTTTTCAACAAGTGGCGGCGTTATATCAGCGTGGATGGCATCACCAACCCATAAAGATAATATTATTAAACCGGGATATCAGGATGTTGGATTTGCTATAGTCAATGGCATATTAAACGGTGAAGAAACGACTCTTGTTGTGCAAATGTTTGCCGCGGGAGGATCCCCAATAGCAGTAAATCCGCCGGTTGAAACAGTGATTCCTGAAGTTGCATCTTCAGTTGAAGAACCTCAAATATCAGTGCAAGGTGCAGGATCTTCGATATTCAAGCCTATTTTTAATATTCCAACCGTTACCCGCGATATCGCATTCATGTTTATGGGGCTTATTATCGGAGTATTAATCCTAGATGGACTCGTTGTATCCCGAAAGCAAATTGCCCGAGTTGCCGGACATAATATGGCCCATATCCTGTTTTTCGTGGCATTCTTTATCGCTCTCACGATGGTTCGACGGGGAGTGTTATTATGAAGCTAACATACGTTAATTTTGTTGTTCTGGGTATTATTCTTGCTTCAGGGATCTTTACCTTTTGGGGAGCACAACATGATAAGACAATACAATTGTTTGTTGGGATTGCTACAGCAATAGCGTATGTACTATGGGGAATGATCTATCATGCTCTCGAAGGAGATTTACATTTGAAAGTTGTGATAGAATACGGTCTCGTTGGTGCGATAGCGATCATATTACTGCTAACCATACTATGGACATAAATCATATCTTTCGAAAGGAGCAACTATGCAGGGATTAATAATCGCAGGAGGTTTAGCAACACGACTTCGACCGTTGACCTTGGTAACAAATAAACACTTGTTACCTGTATACAATAAGCCAATGATTTACTATCCCATTGAAGCAATGCAGCGAGCAGGCATTAAAGAAGTTTTATTAACCTCTGCCGGCGAATCTATATCTCAATTTGCAAATTTGCTTAAATCAGGAAAAGAATTTGGGATGCGGTTATATTATGGAGTACAACAGAACCCCAAAGGAGGCATTGCAGATGCAATTGCTGTAGCTGAAGAGTTTACTCGCGATGAATCGCTTCTTCTTATTCTTGGAGATAATATTTTTGATTACAATCTCAAGCCGGCTGTCGTTGCATTTGAAAAACAGGGAGTGGGCGCAAAAGTTTTTGGTATTCACATGAAGATGGATGCCAGGAATTACGGCGTTATTGAAGTTGATGACAAAGGAAAGGTATTATCCATTGAAGAAAAACCTGAGTCTCCAAAATCTGATATCGCACAGACCGGTATTTACATGTATGACCGGAAGGTGTTCGACTATATTAAAAAGTTATCTCCATCAAATCGGGGTGAACTTGAAGTGACGGATTTAAACAACATGTATTTAAAAGACGGGAATTTAACCTGCGAAATTATTGATTGGTGGGTTGATGCGGGAACATCCTATGATGAACTCCTACGGGCAAATAACCAAGTAGCAGAAAAAATGAGGAAAGGATAAGTATGATTGATGGGGTAATGATAAAAAAATTAGCCAGACACCCTGATGAACGGGGATATTTTGAGGAAATAATCCGCGTGACAGATGATTTTTTTAAGGAAGGCTTCGGACAGTTATCCCATTCATATATGGTGACAGGTGTTGTGAAAGCATGGCATGTTCATAAAACACAGATTGACTGGTGGATTTGCATAACAGGAAAAATAAAAGCAGTTATATACGATAATCGAGCGGATTCTCCTACGTATAAAGAACTAAATGAATTTATTCTCGGTGATGATCCGGATAATATTGTGTTGAAAATTCCGGCTGGCGTTGCGCATGGGATGAAAGTAATCGAAGGACCGTGTCATTTTGTCTATGCAACGAGTTCTATATATAGCTCTCAGGAAGAAGGACGAATTATGTATGATGATAAAGATATCGGATACGATTGGGTACAAGGGATTCCGATAACAAATACAAAAATTACCTAATATATGAAATTACTTGTCACAGGTGGCGCAGGGTTTATTGGTTCTAACTTCATCCTATATTGGCTTCATACCCATAAAGAGGACCATATAGTAAATCTTGATAAGCTCACCTATGCAGGAAACCTTGAAAATCTTACAGATATTCAACACGATCCGCGATATACATTTATCCGGGGGGATATTGTCAGTCCTGTTGACGTGAAACAGGCTATGCAAGGAGTGGATGTTGTTGTTCATTTTGCAGCAGAAAGCCATGTCGATAGGTCAATATTAGAAGCCGCCCCGTTTGTCTCAACGAATGTCGTTGGAACGCATGTGTTACTCGAAGAAGCGATGAAACAGAAAGTAAAACGGTTTCATCATGTATCAACAGATGAAGTATTCGGATCATTGGAATTAGGAGTTGATACAAAGTTTAATGAACAGACAGCGTATGATCCGCATAGTCCGTATTCAGCGACAAAAGCATCATCAGACCATTTGGTTCGCGCGTATTATCATACCTATGGACTTCCAATAACTATAACGAATTGTTCGAATAATTACGGACCGTATCAATTCCCGGAAAAATTCATTCCTCTAGCCATCACCAATCTCATTGAGAAGAAGAAAGTGCCGTTATATGGTGATGGGTTAAATGTCCGGGATTGGCTTTATGTAGAGGATCACTGTCGGGCAATTGATGTGGTACTGGCAAAAGGGAGAATTGGGGAAACATATTGTATTGGCGGAGTGACCCAAGATATTGATAACCGTACGGTAATACATAAAATTCTTGCGTATTTTGGGAAAACTGAAGCAGAAATTGAATATGTGAAAGACCGTCCCGGGCACGACCGCCGGTATGCTATCAATTGGTCAAAAATAAACAAAGAGCTTGGCTGGAAACCGGCATATGATTTTGATACCTGGCTTCAAAAAACAATTCTATGGTATCAGGAACACCAGTCGTGGTGGAGAAGGTTAAAAAACGGAGGTAAACCTCAATGAATATTATAGGAACCGGATTATCAGGACTTGTTGGATCCCGTGTTGTAGCACTGTTAGGAAATACGCATTCATTTGAAGATTTGAGTTTAGAATCAGGAGTTGATATTACAAATTTTGATGATGTAGAAAAAAGACTAACCTCATCAAACGCTCCGTGGGTGTTCCATTTTGCAGCATTTACCGATGTACAAGGAGCCCAGATGGAAAAAGACAAAGGAAATGAGAGTATTTCATGGAAAGTGAATGTAGAAGCAACGAAAAATATCTCTTCTCTCTGTCGGAAATTGGGTAAACATATCCTGTATCTTTCAACTGATTATGTATTTGATGGGAAAGCAGCTTCGTATGATGAAAACGCTGTTGGAAATCCACAGGGGTGGTATGCGAAAACGAAGTATGAAGGAGAGAAGATTGTGAAGGAGCTTCAAGATTTGGGATTAGTAGTGAGAATAGCTAATCCCTATAGAGCAAGTCCCGTTGGCCTGCCCGCCAGCTGGCGGAGCAAGAAAGATTTTATGCATAAGATTTTAGATAGATTACGAGAAGGGTTCCCAATAGCTGCTCCAACAAATCAAAAAATGACAGCTACTTATATTGATGATTTAGCCAGTGGAATAGCAAAGCTGATATCTGTCAATGCCACAGGGGTGTATAACATTCCCGGATGCGATAGTTTTTCTCCATATGAAGGAGCTCTGATGATAGCAGATGTATTTGGAGTAGATACAACAAACATTTCGCAAACGTCATTTGAAGCATATTTTTGTAATCGTGCTCCAATTCCGCAATACGGAGTGCTTACACATGATAAAATTGAATCTCTTGGAATAAAACTACATACGTTTCGTGAAGGATTAGTTGAAGTTAAACACATGGAGGAAAAATAATATGACCATTTCATTTATTGGGCATGGATATGTGGGACTGGTAACTGCTGCAGTATTTGCGGATTTAGGAAATACCGTCTGGGTGGTTGGAAGAACAAAGGAAAAAATAGAAACATTAAAAAAAGGTATTGCAACGTTTTATGAACCGGGACTATCGGAACTCGTGAAACGGAATGTTGATGCAGGAAGATTACTTTTTACCCTCAATTATCATGAGGCAGTTGTTCCGTCAGAAGTCATTTTTATCACTGTTGGTACTCCTCCAAAAGATAATGGAGAGGCAGATTTGAAAGAAATATTTAATGCGGCAAAAGAAATTGGGAAAAATCTTGTGGGGTATAAAGTGGTTGCGGTTAAAAGCACGGTTCCTCCCGGAACGAACAAAAAAGTAGCAGCAATATTGGATGAAACGAAGCCAACCGGCTCATCATTTGCCATTGCATCAGTACCGGAGTTTTTGCGTCAGGGACAGGCAATAGGTGATACCATGCATCCGCAGCGGGTAGTGATCGGAACAACGTCTGACAGAGCGCAAAAGCTACTTGTAGATCTTCATAAACCAATTAATACGAAAATAGTGGTATGTAATGTCGAAACTGCTGAACTTATTAAATACGCTGCAAATTCAATGTTATCAGTGAAAATTTCATTTGCTAACGCAATGGCATTTTTATCCGAAAAAGTGGGAGCTGATGTAGAAAAAGTATTAGATGGTGTTGGACTGGACCACCGAATTGGAAGGAGTTTCCTTTATCCCGGAGTTGGGTACGGCGGGAGTTGTTTCCCTAAGGACGTGAAAGCGCTCATTGCTATTGGAAAAGAATACGGATACGATTTTACCCTTCTGAAAGCAACTGATGCAATAAACGACGAAGCGCGATTGTATTTTATTGAAAAAATTCGAAATCATTTCCATGGAGATTTACAAGGAAAAACAATTGCAGTTCTTGGACTTTCATTTAAGCCGGATACTGATGATATGCGGTTTGCTCCGTCAATTACCATCATCGAAGCGCTTATCAAAGAGAAAGCTCGGGTTGTAGCATACGATCCGGCCGCAATTCCGAATGCAAAAAAAGTATTACCCAAGGATGTTATTTTTGCAACATCTCCGTACGAAGCGGTAAAAGATGCTGATGCTGTTGCAGTTGTGACAGAGTGGAATGAATTCAGGCAACTGGATATGGTGAAACTCGCTAAAGGATTGAAAGAGCGGGTTCTTTTTGATGGAAGAAATATATATGATCCTCAAACATTGAAAGATTTAGGATACACCTACTATGGAGTAGGAAGAATGTAAGGTATACTATATAGTAATTCTATAATACGTAAGGAGGAAATATTGTATGGCAGCAAAAAAGGCGCTTATTACCGGTATTGCAGGGTTTGTCGGAAGTCATCTTGCGGAATTATTGCTTTCCAAAGGATTTGAAGTATATGGATTATGCCGACCCCGTTCAAGAATTGATCACATCATCTCTATTATAAATAAGTTACATTTAGAAGACGCTGATGTTTTGGATTCTCATAGTTTATACGGAACAATATCCCGCGTCAAACCGGATTATATATTTCATCTTGCGGCACAGTCGTTTGTTCCAACCTCGTGGATATCTCCATCCGTGACACTTGAGGTAAATATTATCGGGTCTGCGAATTTATTTGAGGCAGCGCGTCAAGCAAAGATTGATTGTGTCATACAGATTGCCTGTTCATCAGAAGAATATGGGTTAGTACATCCGGAAGAAATACCGATTAAAGAAACTAATCCGCTTCGTCCGCAGAGTCCATACGGTGTGTCAAAAATTGCCATGGATTATCTTGGATATCAATATTTTTGTTCCTATGGGATGAAAATTATCCGAACAAGAGGATTTAATCATACCGGTCCGAGGCGGGGTGAAACATTCGTGACATCAAATTTTGCAAAACAGATTGCAATGATTGAAAAAGGAAAACAAGAACCGGTGATGAAAGTGGGGAATTTAGAAGCAGAGAGGGATTGGACAGATGTTCGCGATACTGTAAAAGCCTATTTACTTTCTGTAGAGAAGTGTGATCCGGGCGATGTATACAATATTTGTACTGGTAAAGGTATCAAGGTTCAGAATATGCTTAATATCCTACTTGGGATGAGTAAAGTAAAAATTAATACAATTCAAGACCCAAGTCGGATGCGACTTTCCGAAGTCCCGATGTTAATTGGTGACAACAGCAAGTTCGTTGCAAAAACCGGCTGGTGTCCGGAAATACCATTTGAAAAAACTATGGAAGACCTTCTCAATTATTGGAGAGAACGGGTATAAACGGTATGAACGTGGTTATCATCCTTCCGACGTACAATGAACGGGAAAATATAGAATTAGTACTTGATGCACTTCATAAAAAAGCAAAAAGTATACCTCATCACATATATTCGTATCTTGTTGTTGACGATTTGTCCCCGGATGGCACGGGGGATATCATAAGAGCCTATCAGAAGAAGCATACAGATACATATTTATTAGAAGGAAAAAAAGAAGGATTAGGAAAAGCGCTTCTTCGGGGAATGACGTATGCAGTTGAAAAGTTACATGCGGATTATATTCTCCAAATGGACTGTGATTTATCGCATGATCCAAAAAAAATCTCTGAGTTTATTCAGGAAATTGATAAAGGAGCTGATTTTGTCGTAGGTAGCCGGTACATAAAAGGTGGATCAATTCCATCTAATTGGGGTATTCACAGAAAAATTTTTAGCGTCGTTGGGAATGCTATTGTCCGTTTTGGACTTGGGTTTACGTATGTTCACGATTGGACAGGTGGATTTCGGGCATATGCAGTGAAATATTATCACCAGTTAAAAGATCAGATGAAGGAATATAGCGGATATGTATTTCAAATTGCATTTTTACATAAAGCTATTCAACAAGGAGCGCATGTCATTGAAGTCCCCATTCATTTTACCGATAGAAAATTCGGACATTCAAAAATTGCACCTGCCGAGTATATTAAAAATGTCTTGTTGTACGTGGGGATGCACGGGCCCTTCGGAAAATTTCTGATTGTCGGAGGATTCGGATTTGTTATCAACGCTGTTTTACTTGTCGTGTTTCGGGAATGGGCTGGATTATCCCCAACAATAGCTAATCTTATCGGAGCAGCGGCAGCGATATTTTCTAACTTTAATTTAAACAATATGTGGACATTCAAGGAAAAGAAAATAACGTCTCTTGGTATGTATCTGGCCAAATTAGTCCAATTTTACGTCACGTCATCAATCGGGGTCATTGTCATACAAACAGGAACAATTGCTCTCGGAGTGAAGTTGTTCGGAGAGAGTCGATATTTTATCTATTTCCTCATAGGAACCGGACTTCTTCTTATTTGGAACTACACCGTCTATTCAAAAATTATTTGGAAGAAGAAATAAGACGTAACTATGAAATATCGTATTTGGCGAACTATTCTTTCATTGCTTCCTATTATCTGCATTCTTATGCTTGCAGCATATCTCAGGCTGTACAGGATTGCTGATTACATGACATTTTTAGGAGATGAAGGACGGGATGTTCTGGTAGTCAAACGGATGCTTGTTGATGGAAAATTTACACTTCTCGGTCCTACGGCATCGGTTGGCGGATTTTTCATGGGGCCGGTCTATTACTATTTTATGCTTCCGTTTCTCTGGGCATGGAACCTTAGCCCCGTTGGTCCGGCTGTTATGGTAGCGCTATTTGGTATAGCTACTGTGTTACTTGTATATGTTGTTGGCATTCAATGGTTCTCAAAGCCTGTAGCAGTAATTTCTTCGCTTTTGTATGCAATTTCTCCAATTATAATCGCATATTCCCGTTCATCATGGAATCCTAATATCGTCCCATTTTTTGCATTACTATCGATGTATATATTGGGGAAAGCAATATTGACAAAACAATATACTCTTTTATTTTGGGTTGGATTATGTGCAGGGATAGGTGTGCAATTACATTACACCTATCTATTTCTTATTCTGACACAAGGAGTGCTTGTAGCAGTTCAATACCGAAAGTTGAAGGTAATCGATATTGTATATCTAGTTTTAGGATTTTGTCTGGGGTTTTCACCATTTCTTGCGTTTGAACTTCGTCATGGATTTACTAATTCCCGTTCAATTTTGGAGTTTGTGTTTGCCGGAAAAGATACGGGATTTCAATGGCATCAATTTATCGGAAATATTCAAGACGTATCCTCACGGTTATTCGGACGGTTTATCATTCGGATTCCGGAACCCAATATGTTAGGTGGAATACCAAGTACTATTCGCGGGTCTTGGAGGGTGGGACAATCACTTCTGACTGTTGGTGGACTTATTGCCCTTATGACGCTCGGAATCCGTTCGAAAAAAGCAAATAACCAAAATAGGATGAATATCTTTATCCTTTTATTAAGTTGGTTTGTCATACCCCTTTTCTTTTTTGGTATTTATAAAAAAAATATTTATGATTATTACTTCGGCATATTTTTTCCTATTCCGTTTTATCTTACGGCACTTTTGATTGTTGATGTAATCAACATCCGTTACATTGGGAAAGTTATTGGCATAGCGGCGATCATCGGACTTTCACTATTTAATTGGCAGGGGAGACCGTTTATTTATGAACCAAACCGTCAATTAGCTCAAGTAGCGTTGATTTCGCAAACAGTGTTAGAAAAATCAGAAGGAAAACCGTTTAATTTTGCACTCATCACCGGCGGAAATTCCGATCATGCATACCGGTACTTTTTTGAAATTTGGAATAAAAAACCCGTCGTAATCGAAAATACTGATATAGATTCACAGCGCAATACCGTAACGGATCAACTGCTCGTTGTCTGCGAAGACACTTCCTGTCAGCCTCTCGGAAATTCTTTATGGGAGGTTGCCGGATTTGGAAGAGCAGAGATCGCTGGTGTTTGGGATGTCTCTGTTGTTAAAATATATAAGCTCGTCCATTATGCGAAGCTATTACCATGACACAGCCATTTTTATCAGTTGTTATTCCTGCATATAACGAAGAAACTAATATTCGACTGGGCGTGTTTGATAAAGTTGCCCGGTATCTGGATAGTCAAACATACGCATGGGAAGTGATTGTTGTTGACGATGGTTCTTCTGATGGTACGGCAAAGCTGACAGAAGAGTTTATTGGATATAATGACCATTTTTCAATTGTCAGAAATCCGCATCAGGGAAAAGCGGCAACGATCATGACCGGTATGATGCAAGCGCACGGGGAAATTGTGTTGTTTAGCGATCTTGATCAGGCAACACCGCTTAAGGAAATTGAGAAAATTTTGCCGTGGTTTGATAAAGGATTTGATGTGGTCATCGGGTCGCGAAAAGGAAAACGGGAAGGCGCACCAATTTTACGAAGGTTCATGGCGCGGGGATTTATGCTGCTTCGAACGATCGTACTTGGCCTCAAAGGAATATCCGATACGCAGTGTGGATTTAAAGCGTTTCGCCGTGAAGTCGCACGGAATATTTTCCAACATCTGTCATTGTATGGAAAACAAAAAACAGTAAGCGGTCCAACGGTAACATCGGGATTTGATATAGAGGTATTGTTTTTAGCAAAAATGCTTGAGTATAAAATCAAAGAAATTCCGGTTGAATGGCATTATGTGGAAACACGGAGGGTGAATCCGATAAAAGATTCATGGGAGGGATTTATGGATATCATACGTATTCGGATTAACGTATGGAAGGGTATATACCGTCAATGAAAACATCACTGTCTTTACGTGGTCGCATCATGATTATTCTGTATGCGATTATCGGTATTTTATTTTTATGTTACTCCTATACGCAAGTTGATCTCGGGCTGACACTCTCTCAGGCAAGCGTGTGGCTATCAGTTCAAAAATGGTTTCAGCATATCGGCTATTTCCAGCGGCCTTTATCAACAGGGCTCTATCTTGGGATATTATTCGTTTTGTTTCTGTTATACGGTGTGGCATTACTATTGGCATATCAGAAAAAATTGTCAACAAAAGAAGTGTGGATGATGATAGGGGTGATAACGATAACAACCTGCTTATCGTATCCGGCATTTTCCTATGACTTTTTCAATTATTTATTTACCGCAAAAACAGTACTCATCTATCACAAAAATCCATATAGTGTTGTCCCGCTTCAGTTTACAGGGGTTGATTCATGGCTTTCATTTATGCACTGGACACATTTGCCAAGTGCCTACACTCCTCTTTGGATAGCAGTGACATTGGTGCCATTTTTCTTTGGTTTTGGCTATTTTTTGCCGCTCATGTGGAATTTAAAAATCGTGATTGCGATTGCGTATATTGCTACAGCTATTGGTATCGGAAAAATACTTGAAAAAGAAGATAAAGACCGTATGAATGTCGGCATTGCTGCGTTTGCCCTCAATCCGCTCATCATCATTGAATGTTTGATTAGTCCGCATAACGATATTTTGATGATGGCACTCGTTATATGGGCAATAGTTCTGTATAAGGAGAAGAAAAAATGGATATCATGGATACTGGTATCGTTATCTATTGCCATGAAGTTAATGACCATATTTTTAATTCCGGCATTCTTTACCGGATGGAAACGGAGAATTGTTCTTTGCTGCATGAGTCTTGGATTTGTCGCAGTGATTTTTCAGCGGGAGGTATTGTCATGGTATTGGGTTTGGATGATGCCATTTATTGCTTTAGTTCCTGATTTAAAACCACTCCTTGTGTTAAGTTCCGGTATATCCATGGGATTGTTGCTTCGATATGCGCCATTTTTGTATTATGGAAACTGGGATCATCCAGTCCCTCAGATAAAAATATGGGTAACAGTTGTCCCTATTGCTATTGCATTCGTTATATCACTTATTATGATTTTAAAAACCCGTCGTATTTCTTCAAAAAAGATCGAATAGCTGTATTTGTTTGATGGGGTTTGTTCCGCTATAATGGATTGTATGTCTATAGCTCGTAAGCTTCTGAGAAGCCCGGTTACATGGGTCATAGGAATAACGATTGTGTATGTCATTTCGAGGCTAATTAACCTAACAGTACTTCCTATTTTTACGGACGAAGCGATTTATATCCGCTGGTCACAAATCGGAGGAAATGATGCTTCGTGGCGGTTTATTTCGTTAACAGACGGGAAACAGCCACTGTTTACCTGGTTGGTTATGGCTAGCTTGCGGTTATTTAAAGACCCTTTATTTGCAGGAAGAATGGTGTCTGTTATTGCGGGTTTTTGTAGTATATGGGGGCTTTATTTCCTGGGAAGTGAGATATTCAAAAACAAACGAATTGGTGTCATTGCCGGGTTTCTATACCTTATATCTCCGTTTACACTCATGTATGACCGGATGGCGCTCTATGATGCCTGGGTTGCTGCATTTTCCATATGGAACCTGTATTTGGCTATTCTTCTGGTTCGGCGCGTCCGGCTCGATGTTGCACTTATATTCGGATTAACGCTTGGTGTTGGAATGCTCAATAAAACGTCGGCATTCTTTAGTTTGTATTTATTACCGGCGACAATTGTTTTGTTTGACTTTAAGCAAAAAGAAAAGATGAAAAGGCTGGCTACGTGGATAGGATTATGTGTCCTTGCGGGAGTGATGTCACAAGTCGTGTATAGCATTTTAAGGCTGTCTCCGTTTTTCTATATCATTGCCCAAAAAGACGTTACATTTATTTATTCGTATAGCGAATGGATCGCGCATCCACTCCGGTTTTTGCAGGGGAATTTGCACGGTGAGTTTGATTGGGTTATTAACTATCTGACGTTACCGATTTTTCTATCTGTTTTGGTTCCACTTTTTGTTATTTGGAAAAAACCCATGGAGAAGTTATTGCTTCTCGTATGGTGGTTCGCACCGTTTTTTGCTCTAGCCTTGTTTGGAAAAGTGCTGTATCCGAGATTTATTCTCTTTATGGTGATGCCACTTCTTGTCCTTTCGGCTGTTTCATTTGATTGGGTCTTGCGGAAGATTCGTCCGCAGTTAGTGAGCGTGTTGATTATTGGACTGTTATGTTTTCAGGCTATCCGTTTATCAACGTGGATAATTTCTGATATTAAGACAGCTCCAATTCCACGGTCTGATACCGGGCAATATATTAATGATTGGCCTTCGGGATGGGGGACAAACGAAGTCGTGGCATTTTTAAAAGTTGAAGCTAAAGACAAGCCGATTGCAGTGTATACGGAAGGGACATTTGGACTGTACCCGTTTGCACTCGAAATTTACCTTTGGGAAAACAAAAACATTGAGATTCATGGGATCTGGCCGCCTCCGGCGACAATCCCTTTGGATATGGAAAAAAGCGCAAAAGAAAAGACAACATTTTTTGTTGCATACCAAAAACAGAAAAAATTTGATTGGCCGATAACCTTACTTGCAAAATATCAAAAAGGAAGCAACAAAGATGTCTATATGTATCTTTACAAAGTTGAGCTTTCAAAGAAGCAATAAGAATACCTTCTATGAATAAAAAACAGATGCATGTTTTTTTGTTTAGCTTTTTTTTAATTGCCGTATCTCTCATTATCTTGTTGCCGGTATTTCGACCCGGATTCTTGGTAACCGATGATGGCAATTGGATGGTGATTCGATTGTCTGCGTTTTACCAAAGTTTTCGCGAAGGACAATTTCCTGTTCGATTTTTGGGACGGTTGAATCAAAGTTATGGATATCCTGTTGCGAATTTTCTTTACCCTGGGTTTATGTATATAGGCAGCGTGCTTCATGCATTTGGTCTTCCGTTTCAATCCTCTGTTGAAGCAATTATTGTAGGATCTGTGCTGGTTGGTGTTTGTTTCACGTTTTTCTGGTTACAACGGTTGTTTTCGCTAGGCGCAAGCCTTGCCGGAGCATTGACCTATCTTTTGATGCCATATTTGCTTTTTGATATTTTTAAGCGCGGATCCGTGGGAGAAGTGTTGGCAATTGGTATTGTTCCGGTTGCTCTTTTTGCAATTGAATCAAAAAATAAATGGCTGCTTGCGCCGGCAATTGCGCTTCTAGCTATCAGCCATAATACACTTGCCGCATTTTTTGTTCCTCTTTTGTTTGGCTATATTGTACTTAAAAAATATTGGTATTTACTGCTCCATTTCATTTTTGGCGTCGGGATGACGTCATTTTTTTGGTTTCCGACATTGTTTGAGCGGATATATGTTGCATTTGACGCCACAGCAATATCAAATCCCGAATCGTATTTTTCAATCAGTCACACACTCATCCTACGGAGTGTTCCGATTCTTATTGCAACTCTTTTTTTGTTATTTAGAAATGGGTATAAAAAGCAAAAAGAATTTTGGTTTTTTGTACTTGTGGTAGCTGTCAGCATATTTTTTGCTTCCGGTTGGAGTACATTTTTTTGGCGTACATCTGACTTAGTTAAATTTGTACAGTTTCCGTTCCGGTGGTTATCGCTTCTTACCATTGCAGGTCCATGGCTTGTGGCTTGTTGTATCCAGCAGTTAAAAAAAGGGAGAATCATCGTTATAACGTGTGGAGCGATTCTTTTTGTAGGTAGTTGGGCGACAGTTTACTTTCAATCTGAAAGTGTTGTGCAACCGGAAGGATACTTTATGACGAATGAAGCAACAACAACCGTGAAAGATGAATATATGCCCCTCTGGTCATCAAAGCAAATGAAATCGCGGGCAAACAAACGCATCGAGTTTTTTACCGGAAGAGGAACGATTGATGAAAAGAAGGTAACCACACAACGGATTGATGTTGTTATTCATGCAAAAGAAAAAAGTGTAATCCAGGTGAATACCATATATTATCCGGGATGGGGAGCGATGCTTGATGGAGAAAAAGCAATTATATTGTATGAAAATGAATATGGATTGATGCGCATCCAGGTTCCTGCCGGAGATCATCAGCTGTATATGGAATTTCGGGAAACCGGAGGAAGATTCCTGGCAGACGTCCTAAGCGCGGCATTTGGCGTTTTGTATTTTATTTCTCTTTTTGTAGTTTTCGTTGTTTCGAAGAAAAAGAAAGTGAATAAACAAAAGAGAACAGGAATATGAAAAAAACTATTGGTTGTATTTGTGTCCTTCTCCTTTCGTTTTTTGCGGTTAAGCCACTGATGTCTTCCGGATATTTTCCGATGCATGATGATACGCAGGTTGCGCGTGTTGTTGTAATGGGAAAGGCGCTCAAACAAGGGCAATTTCCGGTCCGCTGGGTATCAGATCTTGGCTATGGATATGGTTACCCGATTTTTAACTTTTATGCTCCGCTTCCATATTATATAGGTGGCGGATTGTATGCGTTAGGAGTTGATAGCGTTGTAGCAACGAAAATCATGTTTGGCATCGGTATGGTACTTGCGGGGGTAACACTGTTTTTACTGGTTGAATCGACGCTTGGATTTTTTGCTGCAATGACAGCCGGCATGTTGTTTTTATATGCACCGTATCATGCGGTAGAAGTGTATATCAGAGGATCAGTCGGTGAATATTGGGCGATTGCGTTTGTACCGCTTCTTTTGTACGGCTTGAAGATGAGTCTTCAAAAGAAACATGTAGCAAAAGGAATTATTATCGGCAGTATATCACTTGCAGCAGTTATCGTGTCACATACAATAGTAGGATTTTTAACGTGTATTTTCTTGGGGGTTGGCTTGATTCTGTATTGGGCAATTCTGATGATACAGAAAAAACTTTATTTTCCTTCCTTTATCCGTCCGGTGATACTTATTCTTTTTGGTCTGGGGCTTTCCGCATTTTTTTGGCTTCCTGCAGTGACAGAAATGTCAGCTACATCAGTATCACAGATGATTGGGTTGGCAAACACAACTTTTTTTGATCATTTTGTTTGTGCAAGTCAGTTGTGGAATTCTCCATGGGGATTTGCAGGATCTGCTCCTGGTTGTGTTGACGGGATGTCATTTAAATTCGGTAAAGTACAGATATTTGTACTTCTGTGTTCATTTATAGCGTGGATACTGCTTCGAAAAAAACAACAGTTGAAAGGAAAAAATATATTCATGGTACTCAGTGTTTTAGGATTAATGATCTGTGTTTTTTTCATGCTTCAGGTTTCGGCTCTAGTATGGAAATTTATTCCGTTTACATCATTCATCCAATATCCTTGGAGACTGTTGTCATTCGGAATGATGTTCATTGCTATGGGCGGCGCGTATATCGTTGCTGTGCCGCGTATGCCGATTGTGCGAATCGTCCTGGCGGTTGGTATCGTGACAATCACAATTATTGTGAATGCCAAAATATTTATTCCGCAATATACATACTCACGGGATTCATATGCGTTTGAGACGCTTGAAGAGTTGCGTTTTACGAAGTCAAAAATTTCTGATGAATATCTACCGCCGGGAATTATCAAACCGCAAACAGCATCCGGTATCGTCAAGACCGCAATACAGGGGAATGATATATTTTTAGTACGGGCATTGAAAGAAAAGGACACCTCATTGTATGCAGAACTTGAAAGCGACACTGCTCAAACAATAACGATTCGAAAAGCATGGTTTCCCGGGTGGAAGATATCTGTAGATGGAAAGAGGGTGGAGCCGGTACTTGTTTTAGGCACCCCTTCCGTGAATATACCGGCAGGAAAAAGTATAATACGGATGCAGTTTACTGATACGCCCGTACGGATACTCGGGAATATTTTGAGTATTTGTACAGCATTAGTGATAGGAGGGATATATGTATATGGAAAAAAAGCCAACGCTTAATATTGTCATTCCTGTGTACAATGAAGAACAAGAATTAGCCGATCACACAGAAACGCTCATAGGATATCTGCGAACAAATTTGACAGATTTCGATTGGATGATCACTATTGCTAATAATGCGTCAAAAGACAAGACGCTTCAAATTGCTAAGCAGCTATCAAAAAAATATCAAACAGTTCACGTGATGCATTTAGATCAGAAAGGGAGAGGAAGAGCAGTAAAGAAGGCGTGGCTTGAGACAAAGGCAGATATTCATTGTTATATGGATGTAGATTTATCTACGGATTTAAAACATATCCCACCGCTCGTTCGATCACTTCTTCGTGGGTATGACATCGCCATTGGCACTCGGAATGCCCGTTCGTCACGAGTATATGGAAGAGGTTGGTTACGAACGCTTACTTCAAAAACATATATTACCCTTATCCGATTATGGTTTTTCGTCCACTTTACTGATGCGCAATGCGGGTTTAAGGCAATCACTGACCAGGCAGCAAAAAGTTTGCTTCCGCATATTCAAGATAATGCATGGTTTTTTGATTCAGAACTTTTAATAGTTGCTGAAAAACTTGGATATAGAATTTATGAAGAAGGGGTAACATGGATTGATAATCCCGGTTCAACAGTCAGGGTTGTGAAAACCGCTCAAGGAGACCTCGAAGGTTTATGGAGACTATTTAAAACCCGACCGTGGAAGACGCTTGCCAAACGATATGGATGAAATAAATATTGAAGCTATTAAAAAGAAGTCGGTTACGGGAATCTTGGCGCTCACTTCACGGACATTTATTTTACAACTAATTGCCTTCGGAGCAACATTTCTATTAACAATATATTTAACCCCGTCGGTGTTTGGGATATTTTTTGTTGTTTCAGCTGTTATTTCATTCCTATCATATTTTTCAGATATTGGTCTAGCTGCAGCTCTCATTCAAAAAAAAGAAGAGCTAACGGATGATGACTTAACAACGACATTTACCATACAACAACTATTAGTGTTGCCTATCGCACTCATTGCGTATCTGCTAGCCTCACGCGTTGCTTCATTTTATGGACTGGATAGAGAAGGGGCTGTACTATTCCAGGCGCTCGTTATCTCATTTTTCTTTTCATCTCTTAAAACAATTCCGTCGGTACTTCTTGAACGGTCACTGAAGTTTCATATACTGGTTATCCCCCAGATTGCTGAGACATTAGGTTTTTATATCGTAGCGGTGGTACTTGCCTGGCGGGGATATGGGGTAACAAGCTTCACATATGCCGTGTTAACACGGGCAATAATCGGGCTTATTCTTATGTATATCGTCTCTCCATGGAAAATACGATTTGGTATAGGGAAAACCGTAGCGAAACGGTTATTAAAATTTGGAATTCCATTTCAACTCAATTCATTTCTGGCTCTCTTAAAAGATGATTTAATGACAATATTTTTAGGGAAAATCCTTCCATTTGCAGAAGTCGGGTATATCGGGTGGGCGAAGAAATGGGCAGAAGTGCCGCTACGGCTTATCATGGATAGTGTTATCCGGGTGACGTTTCCTGCGTTTGCACGACTGCAGCATTCAAAAGAGATTCTTGGAAAAGCAATCGAAAAGACAATATTCGGTCTTGCTATTACCATTCTTCCGTTATCAGTCGGACTGTTGTTTTTTATCGATCCGCTGGTAAAACTTATCCCTAAATACAGTAAATGGGAACCGGCGCTATTTTCTTTTTCATTCTTTGTTCTTGCGTCTATCTTAGCTGCATTTTCAACACCGCTCACCAATGCTTTAAATGCGGTCGGAAAGATAAAAATAACTCTTATGCTTATGGTTTCCTGGACTATTGCTACATGGGTCCTCACTGTAACACTCGTTCATTTTATTGGATTTAATGGTGTAGCAGTAGCGCTTCTTATTCTTACATCATCTCTTGGTATTGTTGTAATGCTAGCCAAGAAAATAGCAGCTTTTTCTTTTATATCTATGGTGAAATGGCCGTTTGTTGCAGCATGCGTACAGTCACTGTGGTATTACTTATTACGGGGAAATGCGCCGTATACAGTAGCGTATCAGATTTTTATCGCTTGCTCCGGTGCTATACTGTACATAGCCGTGCTCTGGATGTTTGAAAGAAAACACATCATGGAAATGGTTAATTTCATCCGTTCAAAATAATATGAAACCAACACTGTCTGTCGTCATATCCGCGTACAATGAAGAAAAATCACTCGGAAGATGTTTGAATTCAGTCCGCCAACTGGCGGATGAAGTAATTGTTGTTGATAACGAGTCACAGGATAAAACTGTGGAAATAGCAAAGATATATACTAAAAAGATTTTTAGTGCTCCGAATCAGCTGATGTTAAATACCAACAAGAATCTCGGGTTTTCAAAAGCAAATGGCGACTGGATATTGAATCTTGACGCTGATGAGGAAGTAACCCCGGCTCTTGCGAAAGAAATACTATCGCTCATTCGTTCGAATCCTTCCCAAAACGGTTTTTGGTTGAAACGGAAGAATTACTCCTTTGGGAAATGGATCCAACACGGACTTTGGTGGCCGGACAGACAGATCCGGTTATTCCGCCGGGGACTCGGACAGTTTCCGTGTGTCCACATCCATGAATATATAAAGCTGGACGGCGAAGCTGGAGAGCTTGCCCAACCGTACATTCATTATAACTATGAAACAGTACATCAATATCTGACAAAAATTGATCGTGCTTCAACAAGTGAAGCATTGACGCTCTCTGAATTGAACTATCAATTGATGTGGTATGACGCAATCCGTTTTCCGGTATCTGATTTTTTGAAAATTTATTTTGCGCAAGGAGGATATAAAGACGGACTTCATGGATTAGTCCTTTCCTTATTTCAAGCCTTTTATTCTTTTTGCACATTCGCGAAGTTTTGGGAGATGAAAAAATTTGAAGGCCGTGACATAAAACTAAAAGAAATGTCATTGGAATTAAAAAAGAGAAAAAGAGAAATGCAATATTGGACACTAACAAGTAAGATTAGTGAATCGTCATCGCCCGTAACTAAGTTGTGGCTTAAGATTCAACGCAAACTTGTATCTATTTGTGCATGAAAACAAAACCATACCGCATTA
>Ga0315275_10001687_pt1 | contig 19630 bp, 19 predicted proteins | sample YL17G03_0_MG_FD_205557 | JGI IMG/M metagenome (GOLD analysis project Ga0315275, IMG submission 205557) | Sediment microbial communities from Yellowstone Lake, YNP, Wyoming, USA - YL17G03_0 | ecosystem: Environmental > Aquatic > Freshwater > Lake > Sediment | place: USA: Wyoming | collected...
TCGGCGTGGAAGCCCTTCTCGTTGCTCTCGAAATTCAGTTTCTCGGGTTCGATGGCGTAGTGGACATAGAACTGGCCGTTCCTGTCGCGGACCACGGCGATCGTCGACTCGTTGCGGATGTAATTGGCCGTGTAATCCACGTCGACCATATCTTTGTAGCGAAGGAGCTTCTCGGCGTAGTCGTCCTTGACCTTTTCAAAGGGCGCGGCCGGAATGCTCTGGCGGAGAAGGATTTCGGAGGTCATGGCCGGTTTCGCCGAGTCCAGATATTCCCCCGGGATGAGGGAAACGGAAACCCGGGCCACGGCCGGTTCGATGCTCGCCAGCTGGGTGAAGGCGGCTTCGTAATTGGCCATATCGCCTTTGTAATGGACCAGCAGGCCCTGGGGACCGTCGTTGAGGGGCGAGTAGAGCTTCCATTCGGGAATCGAGCTGGGCTTATAAAAAACGACGTTGAAGGCGTTGACCATCCCGTATTCGGCCATGCCTTCAAAGAACCAGATCTGGGTGGGAAAGATATCCGGCAGGTTTTCGTATATCTCTTTGGACTTGGGCTCGCCCAGGATGATGTAGATGCGGCCCATGTCCGTGCGCCAGCCGGGCGTCGGTGTGCCCTTCCCCAGCCATTGGTTGGCGTAGGCAATGCGGCGGTAGTGCTCGTCCTTGTACTCGTTCTTGGGCGTGCCGGGTGTGGGGTCCCGCTGCTTCCAGAAGGCGGTGATGAAGATCTCCCGCTCCCGGTCGGATTCGAGCTGGAGGAAGACGTCGCGCTCCTTGGGCGTGATGATGTAGACGACGTCCTGCTCGATCCATTTGCGGTATTGAGGCGGCAGTTCCTTGGGGCTTTTTTTCTTGTTTTGGCCCGCCGCGGATACGGCGGCCAGCCCGCACAACAGGATGAGGGCGAATATCAGGACGACGTGTCGTTTTTTCATCTTTTCATTATAAGCCGCGTTTTTCATGGGGTCAAACTCCGCCGGGATGTAAAGATTTTTTCCGCGCCGGGCGCGGGACCGGGAAATGTTTCTCCGGTCCCCTATGAAAAACGGCGTCACGCCCCTAAACGATGCAAATATCGTGCCTAAAACAGGGACATTTGGCCGGCCGAAGGAGGGGCTCCGTCCTCCCCGTCATCGAACAGCCGGATAACGCCGTATTCCCCGTCGCGGCCGGGCACGGCCCGGACCAGGCCTTTGCGCATGCGCTCGACGCCGCGGCCGACGCGCTCGGGCTGGAGACGAACGAGCGCCTCGACCGGAGTTTCGGTCAGGATGGTCTGCTCGTCCCCGAATTCGTGGATGAACCGGAAATAGAGCTCCCAGACGCCGGCGCAATCCGGAGATTTTTCGCAGGCCTGACCGATGATCTCGTTGAGGGGAATGAGGTTCTTGAAGGGAATCCCCAAGGCGGCCGGGGCCTCCTCCCGGTCGGCCAGGTCCTCGACGCGGTGCATGACGCCGATGGTCAGGGCTTTCCCGCAGGAGGGGCAGAGGTCGTTGTGGGCCCGCGATTCGCGCGGCGAGAAGCGCACGCCGCACTTGCGGTGGCCGTCGTAGTGGTACTTGCCCTCCTCGGGAAAAAATTCGACGGTGTAGAGGAACCGCGAGGGATCTTTTTCGCGGATGGCGTCGACGAGGCCGGCGTAGCTGAATTCGCCGTCAAAGACGTTGGCTTCCCGGCCCAGCTTGGCGGGCGAATGGGCGTCGGAGTTGGAGACCAGGGCGTATTTGTCCAGAACGGACAGGCGGCGGTTCATGGCCGGGTCCGAGGACAAGCCCGTCTCCATGGCGAAGATGCGCGGCGTCATTTCCTCGAAGCATTCCTCGACTGCGTCGAAGCCGGAATTGGCCCCGAAGAGAGAAAACCAGGGCGTCCAGATGTGGGCGGGGATGACGACGCAGCGGGGGCAGAGGTCCGTCACCAGGCGGACGAAGGCCTTGGCGTCCAGGCCGAGAATGGGCCGTCCGTCCGAGCGCAGGTTCCCCAGGCCGCCCAGCCGGGCGTTGATCTTCTCCGCGGACTCGAGGTCCGGCGCCAGCAGGAGAAGGTGCACTTTGCGGACCTTCCCTTTTTTGGAATAGATGAAGCTGATCTCGGTCGACAGGACGAAGTGGACGTCGTCCGTGGACAGGGCGAACCGGCGCAGCGATTCCCGGTCGGGGGGGCTGATTTTTTTCAGGCGCAGAAAACCGTTGCCCGCGGACTCGAGCTTTTGCTTGATCAGAAAAAACCATTCCGGGTGGGTGAAATCGGCGGTCGCCAGGAGCCGCAGCCCTTTGACCTTGCCCCAGGCAGCCAGGTTGTCCAGGGTCATGTCCCGCGAGGTGGCCCGGGAAAATTTTGAGTGGAGATGGAGGTCGGCGGCGTATTTCATGGGGTTCGGCCGTAGTGTAGAAAATCCGCCGTCCGAGAGCAAGAAATTTCCGAAAAAAACCCCCTCCCTCCAACCCAGGGGGTGGGGCGGAGGGGTCAAGGGACGAGCCTTCGGCTTGCCGTACTCGGCCGTAGCGTGTATCCAAGGGCGAGTACGCCGGAAGTTGACCCCCGGGCTAAGCCCGGGGCACCCGCCAGCGGTTTAAGCGCGCTCGCGGGTACTATGGGAACGGATCCCCTGGCCAAGCCTGGGGCACCCGCTAGCGGTCTAATACGCTAGCGGGTACGGTGGATAAGGATCCCCAGACAAAGTCTGGGGCCCCTGCCCCGGCCCCCGTGGGCCTGAACGCGGGGAGCGGGACGATTTACTTGACCGTGAAATCGACCTTTTTCTCGCAAGTCAGGCCGGAAACCTTGTCTGTGATCTTCAGGACGAGCGTATACGAGCCGGCCGGCAGGTCCCGGGTTTCGGAGCGTGTTTCCTCGCCTTTCTTTATTTGGAGGGTCTGCTTCATCTGGAGGGGCAGGCTAATGAGAGGCGAATCATAGGCGCCCGTAGCGTACTTGACGGCGATTTTATCGCCCTGCATGACCTCGAAATTGATCTCGATATCGTATTTGCCGCCTTCCTTGGGCTGGGAGCCGAAAATATAGAAGAACATGTCCAGGTTCTCGCCCACGGAGAAGACGTTGTCGATGTTGGGCGTCACCTGGAGCACGGAGTACACGAAGGAGCCCTTGTGAAGCTCGGCCTTGGTCTCGGGGGCCTGAAGATTCTTGTATTCCTTTCCGAAGAAGATGGGCGTCGTATCGAGGGACACGGTGAACGACTTGGGATCGGGCAGCTTGACGTCGGCGTACTGGATGCCGATCTTCTTGAGGTCCTGGGAGGCGATGGCGATCGAAGCGAGGTATTGACCGGGCATGAGGGGGTAGCCGACGGCGTACCATTCGTCCTTGGCCGGGTCGAAGCCGGCCTGGTCCGCCTCGATGGCCGCGGGGACATAGACTTCTTTGACCAGCGTAGTGGGCTTGTCATTCTCGACCTTAAAGAAGGCGAGGAACATATTGAACGTCGCCTTCAGCTTGAGGGCGGCCGGAGCGTCCGGATCGACGACCTGGGCCGCGGCCGGGGCGAAGCCCAGGTCGGAGTTCTTGATCTTCAGGAAGAAAACATTGTAGAAGGCCTGTTGGGCCGGCAGGTACAGGGTCTTGAACACCTCGAATGGAATGTCCATCCGGGCCTGCTTGGCGGCCAGGCCGGCCAGCATCAGCTCTTTGACTTCCTTGGGAATATAGACCTTGACCGGTTGGGGTTTCGCTTCTTTCTTATCCTTTTGGGCCGCAGGAGCGGCGGAAGCGGGAGCGGCCAGCCAGGCCAGGATGAGCCCCGCCAGAAGCATCGGAACGATTATTCTTTTCATGACCAGCATCCTCCTGTCGAAATGTTATATAAATCCTCTCATCGGCTTTGAAGCAATTAATATGCCAACCGATGCTTGATGGATTTGCCCTGTTTTCAATACGATGGCCTGATCATCCTTGTAAATATTGTTTACATGCTGTCCATGCTATAAACTTCTATCCTCGACGGCGGCCGGGGCCCCGAGCTTTGCCCGGGGGTCCAGTTCCGCCGTACTCGCCCGTGGATACAAGCCACGGGCGAGTGGCGAGCCGAAGGCTCGTCCCTTGACGGAAAAAAGGAATATATCAGAAATATTCGGGCCTGGCAATGGACGATCGGCGTCAGCGCCGATACTCGTCCACGGCCAGGCTGTGCTCGCGAAGCGTCCGGCTGAAATGATGGCTGCCGTCATGGCGGGCCACGAAATAGAGAAAATCGGTCTCCGCCGGATGGAGGGCGGCTTCCAGCGAAGCCCGGCCGGGATTGCTGATCGGCCCCGGCGGCAAACCGGGGTGAAGATAGGTGTTGTAAGGGGATTCATAGCGAAGGTCTTTGCCGTGCAGTTTTCCGTCGTACGTGCCGGCTTTCTTCAGGGCGTAGATGATCGTCGGGTCGCAGTCGAGCTTCATGCCCGCCTTGAGGCGGTTGTGAAAGACGGACGAAACCAGCGGCTTCTCCTCGGGACGACCCGTCTCCTTTTCGATGAGCGAAGCCAGGATGACCGTGTCCCGGACGCTCAGGCCCAGAGCGGCGGCCCGGCGGCGCCAGGGTTCGGCGAAAACCGTCCGGAATTGGTCGACCATTTTTTGAAGGATTTCCGCGGCGCCCATCCCCTTGGGCAGACGGTAGGTTTCGGGGAAGAGATAGCCTTCGAGATCGGTCGCCCGCGGATCGAGGAGCCCGAGCGGGGCCGTGTTCGCCGAGGCCGCGGCGAACTCCGCGGCCGTGCCGAATCCGGCGGCGGTGAAAAGCGGATATGTTTCCAGCGCCGTCAGTCCCTCGGCCACGGTCACGGGATGAAGGTAAACGAGCCCCCTGACGAGGGCCTCGATGACGGCTTGAGGCGCGGACGGCGCCGTCATTTCATACTGGCCCGCCTTCAACATCGCCCGGCCGAAAAACAGGCGGTAGCGCCAGACAAACGGCATCGTCTTGGTCAGGACGCCTTCTTTTTTGAGGGCCTCGGCGATCGACCGCACACCCCAGCCTCTTTCGATCTCGACCAGGACGGGCCGGGGCTGGAGCGAAGCCGTGCGCCGGGATTCCAGGGCCACCCAGACGCAGACGCCCAACAGGACGCCCTGCGCCAGGATGAGTCCGAATTTAATCGCTCGGGAGAGGCGTCTCATCGGGGCGACGGCTTTCCAGATAGCCCTGCAGGATCATGACGGCCGCGATCTGGTTGACCGCGGCACGCTTGTTCTTGACCTTGATTTTTTGTTCCCGGACCGAGCGCAGGGCCTGGTGCGTGGTCAGGCGCTCGTCCCAGAATGCCACGGGGACGGAGGTCGCTTTTTCCAGCCAGGCGGCGAATTCCCTCGTTTTCTCCACGCGCGAACCGGAGGTGCCGTCCATGCGCAGGGGAAGTCCCAGGATGATCCGCCCTACCGCCTGATCGCGGACCAGGTCGCGGAAATAGCGGCGATTGTCCTCGTCCCGCGCCTGCAGGTGATAGGTGCCCAGTGGTTGGGCTATCATCTGGAGCACGTCGCTCAGGGCCAGCCCGACGTGGCGGTCGCCGTAGTCGACGCCGAGAACCCTCATGCGCCATCCTTGGCCGTGCAGCGCCGCTTGGCCCGATGCCGCTCGAATCCCAGGTCGATCAGCCGATCGAGGAGGCGGCCGAAGGGCAGGCCGCTCACGTCCCAGAGCTTGGGGTACATGCTGATCTCGGTGAATCCGGGGAGCGTGTTGATCTCGTTCACGTAGAGATCGCCCGTCCCGCTTTCCAGGAAAAAATCGACCCGGGCCAGGCCCTCGCCTTCGCAGGCCCGGAAGGCGGCGACCGCCTGGATCCGAATCTTTTCGACGACGGCCGCGGGCAGGTCGGCCGGAATGCCGAAGCGGGTCCGGCCGTCATCATACTTGTCCTTGTAGTCGTAGAATTCGTTGTGGGGAATGACTTCGCCGGGCAGGGACGCCTCGGGCGCGTCGTTGCCCAGGACGCTGCATTCGATTTCACGTCCGCGGATGCCGCGCTCGACCACGACCTTGCGGTCATACCGGAAGGCCAAATCGAGCGCCGGGCCCAGGCCGTCGAACGACTTGACCTTGGAAATCCCGACGCTGGAACCCAGGTTGGCCGGTTTGACGAAAACGGGCCAGGAAAATTCCCGGCGCAGGCGCGACAGGATGCTCGTGCGGGCCTTGGCCCATTCGAAATCCCGGACGACCCGCCAGGGGGAGACCAGAAGCCCCTGGGCCTGGAACAGGACTTTCATGACGGCCTTGTCCATACCCGCCGCGGAGGCCAGCACACCCGGCCCGATATAGGGGACATCGGCCAACTCGAGAAGGCCTTGGATCGTGCCGTCTTCACCATACGGCCCATGGAGCACGAGAAAATAGATGTCGGCCCGCACCGGCCGGCCGGAGGCTTGCGCCTGCCAGGGCAGGAAGGGGAAGGCCGGCCCGCGCTTCAATTCGGCGGGCGTTCTGAGAGGCGAGGCCACGGATTTCCAGCGTCCTTCCCGGTCAAGGTACAGGGACAAAACCCGATAGCGTGACGGGTCCAGGTTTTTATAGACGGCCGCTGCGGAGCGCAGGGACACTTCGTGCTCGGCCGAGCGGCCGCCGAAGAGCAGGGCAACGGTGATTTTCCTGGCCATGATGATTCGCCATTTTAATGGAGCCCCGGGCATTTGTCCACACCGGAAGTACGGCTGCCCCGGGCCTGGGGCAGCCGCCCGCGCCGATCGCCGCCGGGCTTAGAGACCGGTCTTGAAAATGCGGCTCGGAGTGAATTTGATGCGTTTTTTCTTGGGTATGGCGATGGTTTGCCCGGTCTTGGGATTCCGGCCTTGGCGGGCTTCGCGGGTCTTGATCTCGAAGCTGCCGAATCCGGACAGGTTCACTTTCCGCCCGGTTTTAAGGGCGCCCTTGACCGTATCGAGAAGGACGGAATAAGCTTTTTGGGCTTGCTGGTGGGTAATTCCCGCCTCATGCGCCATGCGAGCGGTGAAGTCTTTTTTTCCCATGGAATTCCTCCTTGGTTTTTGCTAACGAGTTGTAGTTAAATGGTAAGGCAGGATTTACAAAAAGTCAAGCGGGGGTTCACGGCAATCAGGAAATCGGAAGGCCTCGCCGGAATCGCCGCGTGAAATGTGTTAAAATAAGAACAGGAAATTTCCCAACCGAGGTGTCGGAATGAACAAAAAGAACTGCGGCTCGCTTGTCCTGGCGATTTTTGTTTTCAGCGGCGGCTTAGGGACCGCCCGGCTGTCCGGACAGGACCAGATCGAAAAAGCCAAGATCTACCGCGACACGTACCCGATCGTGGTCGAAGCCGACCTCTATTGCGCGATTTTCATGTTGGAAGGGGAGATCGCCCAACGTATCCTGGCGCCCGCGAGCGGCGAGCGGCTGCTTCTTTCGGATGCCGACCAATTCTGGGGCGGGCCGGCCGGGGATTGGCGTGAAGGCCGGCTGCTTCAGATCGTCGAGGTTGGACCGAGCGTTCCCGGCGTCCCGGGGAACCTCGTTTATGGGCGCGCCCGGGCCAAAATCATGCGCCTGGAAGGCGACCGGTTCCTGGCCCAGATCGAAAAATCCTGCGGTCCCATCCGTCTCGGCGACCGTCTCTTGCCCTTCGAAAAGAAGGACATCCTCCAAGGCAAGGACCTCGGCTACGGCGGGACGCTGCAGGGCGGCGAAGTTCTAACCGGCCGCGTCATCTTCCTGGCCGATGACCGCGACCAGATCGGCGCCAACGAGTATGCCCTCATCGACATCGGCCGCGAGCGGGGCCTTCAGCCCGGCCGGCAATTGACCGTGTTCAGCGCGCCGAGCGGGAATGAGCCGGCCCGGGCGATCGGCAACGCGGTCGTGATCGACGCCGGACGCGCTACGGCCACGATCAAAGTCCTGTCGCTGAAGAACTCCATCCGGGCCGGAAACCTCGTCCAGGTCAAATAATCCGACATTGACAGGATCCCGTCTTTTTGCTAGTTTAGCCCAGTGTTTCCCGGACGGTCGGCCCGGGATTTCGACCGACGCGGGCGTAGTTCAGTGGTAGAACGTCTGCTTGCCATGCAGAAGGTCGTGGGTTCAAGTCCCATCGCCCGCTCCAATTCCATTCCCACGACCGGCCCAGATCATGTTTTTAACGGCGCGGTACCCAAGTGGCTAAGGGAGAGGTCTGCAAAACCTCGATTCGCCGGTTCGAGTCCGGCCCGCGCCTCCACTTTCTCCCCGTCCTCAAAGCCCGCGCCCTCCATTTGACAGGTTCACCTGAATGATATAGAGTTTAAAAAAATATCTGAAAGGAGATTGACGCCATGGATCTAGTCGCTCGGGTACAAGGTCTCATCCTTAAACCCAAGGAGGAATGGGTCAAGATCAAGGGTGAGGATACGCCCCCCACGAAGCTCATGATGACGTATGCGGCCATTTTGGCCCTTATTCCTGCCATCGCCCAGTTTATTGGCCAAGGCTTGATCGGCTACCGTTATTTCGGCATTGTAGCGAGGCGCTCGATTGCCGGCGCTCTGATCTACGCCATCCTCTATTATCTGTTTATGTTAGCGATGATTTATGGATTTGGCCTGATCATCAATGCCTTGGCTCCGAATTTCGGATCCAAACAAAATCTTCAAAAGGCTATGCAACTCTCGGTCTATAGTATGACCGTACCTCTCGTGGCGGGAATCTTTTATATCCTCCCGTCGCTAGGTGTGCTGGCCAGCCTCGCCGGGCTCTATGGGTTATATGTTCTTTATCTCGGCTTCAACACGCCGATGATGGAAACACCCAAGGATAAGGTCATTTCGTATATCGTGGTATGCATGGTTGCTGTCGTGGTTCTATTCGTTGTCGTGACTGTTTTAATGGGAATATTTTTTGTCAGCGGATCCGTTGCCTCATTCGGAATTCATTAATTCGTCGACGATTTTTTGAAACGCCTCTCGCGGGGAGGCCGCCTGCGTGATCGGCCTCCCCACGACGAGGTAATCCGATCCCTTCTCCACCGCCAAAGCCGGCGTCATGATCCGTTTCTGATCCTGCGCCGCCGACCAGGCCGGGCGGATACCCGGCGTCACGATCAGAAAATCCGGTCCCGCTTCCCTCCGCACAATCTCGATCTCCTGGGCCGAACAGACCACTCCGTCCAGGCCCGAGGCCTTGGCCAGGGCGGCCAGGCGCAGGACTTGGGCCGAGGTGTCGGGTGTCATGCCGATCGACCGCAGGTCGTCGCTTCTCAGGCTGGTCAGGATGGTTACGCCCAGTAGGATGGGCTTGGGTGTCCCGAGCTTGGCCGATTCCTCGCCCGCGCTGGCCGCGGCGCGGGCCATCATCTCAGCGCCGCCCGAGGTGTGAATGGTCATCATGCGGGCCCCGTGGCGGACGCCGATGCGGGCGGCCTCGCCGACGGTATGGGGGATGTCGTGGAGCTTGAGATCCAGGAAAACGTCTTTGCCCAGGGCTTTGATTTCCCGGAGAAGGGCCGGGCCCTCGGCCGTAAAGAGCTCCAGGCCGACCTTGAAGAGGACGGCCTGATCGAGCTCCCGGACGAGGGCCAGGGCCTGAGCCCTGTTCTCGACATCCAGGGCGGTGATGATGCGGTGCGTCTTCTCAATTATGATCATAGACGAGTATCCTCGATTTTTTTACAGAACTGGAAATTTATTAAAGATCCACTTATTAAAATCAATCTAAAAACACGATGGGGACAAGAGATCACGAATGGGATCCTAAGTTTTCTGATGATCGAGATGCTGCTCGATTTTTCTTAGATCATCTTGAATGGAAAAAATCACGATACCCGCCTCACAAATGATTCGCCAAAGCAAGTTTCCTACAATGATAATCCCAATCCCGATTAAGATCCGGAGAAAACTCGTGCGGGTATATTCTCCCAAATAGGGGATTCTTTCTGTTTTCGGGATAATATAAATAATTCCCGATATCGTGATCCAGGCGGCACCGATAACATAAACAATCATGATCAGTGTTCGACTAATAAATTTATGGAAAGAAATAAAACCGTGCCATCCAGTCTTCTCGGACATAGATCCCTCCTTTCTATTGAGAATGAATGACATCAATCAATATGTATGATATCAAAGGCGGAAAAGCAAGTCATCGAAAGCGGTCAACAGGGCAATTGGGAATGAATAAAAAATCGAAATCGCTCTAATAGAGAGGAAACGGATCCTCAGCGGCCGGTCCGGAGCGTCCCGACGAGGTCGGCGACGCGGGCGATGCCGTGCCCGTCGCACCAGGCCCCCATCTCGTCGACGATGCGCGCGGCCGCGCCCGGCTCGACGAAATTGGCCGTGCCGACCTGAACGGCCCGGGCGCCGGCGACCATGTATTCGAGGGCGTCCGTACCGCTCATGATTCCGCCCATTCCGATGACCGGGATCGTGACCGCCCGGGCGACCTGGTAGGTCATGCGCAGGGCGATGGGCTTTATGGCCGGGCCGCTCAGTCCACCGAACACATGGCCCAGCTTGGGCCGGCGCGTCTCGAGATCGACGGCCATAGCCAGGATCGTGTTGATGAGCGAAAGTCCATCCGCGCCTCCGTCTTCCGCCGCCCGGGCGATCTCGACGATGTCGGTCACGTTGGGCGACAGCTTGGCGATGAGCGGGCGGCGGCTGCGGGCCTTGGCCGCGGCCGTGATGGCCCGGGTCGCTTGGGGATTCAGGGCCGGGCAGGCCCCGTTCTGCTTGACGTTGGGGCAGGAGATGTTCAATTCGTAGGCCGCGATCCCATCCTGTCCCTCGAGAAAATCGATGACCCGGAGATACTCGTCATCGTCCGCGCCGCAGACGTTGACGACGACCGCAGTGTCGTAGGTCCGCAGTTTGGGCAGGACGTCGGCGGCGAAATGCTCCACGCCGACGCCTTGAAGCCCGATGGCGTTGATCAGGCCGGAGGCCGTTTCGACGAGACGCGGGGGAGGGTTCCCTTCGCGGGGGCCGTAGTAGAGCCCCTTGATCACGATGCCGCCGAGGCGATTCAGGTCGAGGTAGGGAGCGAATTCCAGGCCGTAGCCGAACGTCCCGCCGGCGGTCAGGACCGGGTTGCGCAGCTTGAGAAAACCGAGATCGATGGACAGATCGGCCATGTCACGCCTCGTCCCAAATAATCTCATCGGCCGCGAAGACCGGACCGTCCTCGCAGATCTTGCGCCATGTCCCGGCGCCGTCGCGCTTGATGCGCTTGACGCAGCCCCAGCAGGCCCCGAAGCCGCAGCCCATGATGGCCTCGAGCGAGATCTGGGCCGGGATGCCGCGCGCTGCGGCCAATCGGGCGGCCCGCTCCATCATCGGGTCGGGTCCGCAGACGAACAGGCCGGCCGGGGCGGCGGCGGCCAGTTCTTTTTCGAGTAGAGAGGTGACGAGGCCGCGAAAGCCCTGACTCCCGTCGTCCGTGGAACAGGCCATGTCGAATCCGGACTCGCGGAATTTTCCGGCCATGGGGAGTTCGGCGAGCGTCTGGCCGCCGTAGAAGACCCGCACACGGGCGCCGCGCGCCTGCAGGGCGCGTCCCAGGAAGAAAAGCGGCGCGATTCCCCGTCCGCCGCCGACGAGCCAAGCGTCGCGGCCGCGCCATTCCCCGTCCAGGCGGAAGCCGCCGCCCAGCGGGCCGATCACGTCGAGGGTCCGGCCCTCTTTCTTTTCGGCCAGGAGGGTCGTGCCCCTTCCGGCGACGCGGAAGAAGATCTCCAGCCATCCGTCGCCGGCGTCGTGCAGGCCGAAGGGGCGGCGCAGGAGCGGATCGTACCCCTCGGCCGTCTTGACCATGACGAATTGTCCCGGTTTGGCCCCGGCCGCCAGGGCCGGCGATTCGAAACGGAAAAGATGAAAATCGTCCCAGCTCTGTTTGCGGACGATGCGGGCTTCGGGGTCATGGGGCATGGCGGGGACAAAATATCAGAACGGCGGAGCGGGGTCAATCGCATCCGCCCGGGAAACCGGGTTTTGACACTCCCGGCGCGTTTGGGCCATAATCGTTCCGTGCATTTATAGCCCCGGTTCCCAAGGAGTCATCCATGGAGATCTCCAAGCGCGGGCAGACCGTCCAGGCCTCGCCCATTCGCAAATTCAAGCCCTATGCGGACGCCGCCATTAAGGCCGGCGTCAAGATCTATTTCCTCAACATCGGCGACCCCGACATCCCGACACCCAAGCCCATCCTCGACGCCGTCCGGAGCTTTAACGACCCCATTCTGAGCTACGGCCCGGCCCAGGGCTTCCTGGAGTTGCGGGAAGCGATCGCCGGCTATTTCGGCGGCTATGGGATCGCTCTCACGGCCGACCATGTCATCATCACCTGCGGCGGGTCGGAAGCCATCCTCTTCGCCTTCGCCACGGTCGCCGACCCCGGCGACGAGATCATCATTCCCGAGCCGTTCTACACCAATTACAACGGCTACGCCTCGCTGGCCGACCTGAAGATCGTCCCGCTGACTCTGAAAGTCGAAGACGGCTACCGCCTGCCGCCGGCCGCGGAATTCGAGGCCAAAATCACGCCCCGGACGCGGGCCATTGTGTTGTGCTCGCCCAATAATCCCACGGGCTCCGTCTATACGCCCGAGGAGCTCGAGCGCGTGGTCAAGATCTGCCTCAAGCACGATCTCTTCCTCATCGGGGACGAGGTCTACAAAGAGTTCATCTATGACGGTTTGAAGCACACGAGCATCCTCGAATTCCCGGAGGCCAAGGACCGTACCATCGTCGTGGATTCGATCTCCAAGCGCTTCTCCTGCTGCGGCGCCCGCATCGGCGCGGTCATTTGCCGCAATCCCAAGGTCTACGAGGCCCTTCTCCGGTTCGCCCAGGCCCGGCTATGCCCGCCCTCGATCGAGCAGAAGGCGGCCATCGCCGCCTACAAGATGGGCCTGGGCTATTTCGAGCCCGTCCGCCGGGAATACGAGCGCCGCCGCAACGTCCTGTACGAAGGGCTGGCGGCGATCCCGGGCGTCGTCGTGCGCAAGCCGCAGGGCGCCTTCTACATGAGCGTCCGCCTGCCGATCAGGGACTCCGAGAAGTTCGTCCTTTTCATGCTCAACGATTTCCGATTGAACAATGAAACGGTCATGGTCGCGCCCGAGTCCGGCTTCTACAGCACGCCGGGCAAGGGACTGGACGAGATCCGGATGGCCTATGTGATCAAGGAAGAGGACATCCGCAAGGGGTTGGCCATCCTGAAGGCCGGGCTGGAAAAATACAAGGCCACGGTCGAGGCGTGATCTCGCCCCAAACCTGCCGCCGGAGGGTGTTTCTGTTCTTCGGCGCTTTTCTCGTTGCCGCAATCCTGGCCGTCCCCTACCGCGAAACGCACGTCATCGTCAGCCAGGAAGGGCGGCGGGCGTCCTTCGCCAAGAAGACGACGACCGTCGCCGAGGGTTACATGCTGCTGCCGCGGTTTCTGGACCGGCAGGGAGACTGGGCCTCGGCTTATACCCGAGAAGAACTCAAGGTCACGATGCGGGTGACCCTTTATACGGTTGAGATCGGCGCCGTCCTGGTCCTGGGCGTCCTCGATTATTTGTTCTTCTGCCTTCGGCGTCCCCGTAAGCGGGGGACGCCGCCGTCCAATTTCCAGCGCCGCCGCTGATCCCCCCGCTTTCCTTGAATTGATCCCCTTTCCGATGTATAGTTCAGCGTTTTCATAATCAATTGTTTATAAGGAGACGTCCGATGGCTGGAAAGTACATATATTTCTTCGGCGCCGGCTCCGCCGAAGGCAACAAAGAGATGAAGAACCTGCTCGGCGGCAAGGGCGCCAACCTGGCCGAGATGGCCGGGATCGGCCTGCCCGTTCCCCCCGGCTTCACCGTATCTACCGAGGTCTGCGATCTCTTCTATAAGAACAAACAACGGATTCCGGAGGGCGTCAAGCTGGAAGTCGAAAAGAACCTGAAGAAACTGGAAAAAGCGGTCGGCCAGGAGTTGGGCAATACCAAAAATCCGCTTCTCGTATCGATCCGCTCCGGCGCCCGGGCCTCCATGCCCGGCATGATGGACACCATCCTCAACCTCGGCCTGAACGACAGGACGGTCGAGGCCCTTATCGCCAAGACGGGCAACGCCCGCTTCGCCTACGATTCCTACCGCCGTTTCGTCCAGATGTACGGCGACGTCGTCCTCGGCCTGAAGCCGGCCAACAAGGACGACATCGACCCGTTTGAAGTCATCATCGAGCGGAAAAAGCATGACCGCGCCATCCACAGCGACACCGATCTGACCGCCGCGGACCTCAAGGACCTCGTGTCCAAGTTCAAGGCCGCCATCAAGGAGAAAACCGGCCACGATTTCCCGGAGAATCCCATGACCCAGATGTGGGGCGCCATCGGGGCCGTCTTCAGCTCCTGGATGAACGACCGGGCCATCGCTTATCGCAAGATGTACGACATCCCCGAATCCTGGGGCACGGCCGTCAACGTCCAACTGATGGTCTTCGGCAACATGGGCGACGATTCCGGGACCGGCGTGGCCTTTACCCGAGACGCGGCCACCGGCGCCAATGTCTTCTACGGCGAGTACCTGATGAACGCCCAGGGCGAGGATGTCGTGGCCGGAACCCGCACCCCTCTCCCGATCGCCGAATTGGCCAAGGACGACCCCAAGGCCTATGCCCAGTTGGATAAGATCCGCCACATCCTGGAAAAACACTATACCGACATGATGGACATCGAGTTCACCATCCAGCAGGGCAAGCTCTACATGCTGCAGTGCCGGGTGGGGAAGCGGACCGCCTTCGCCGCCATTAAAATCGCCGTGGACATGGTCGAGGAGAAGCTCATCAGCGAGAAGGAAGCCCTCACCCGCATCGAGCCCGATCAGCTGAACCAGCTCCTCCGGCCGATCTTCGACGTCAAGGAAAAGGAGTCCGCCGTCAAGAACGGGCGGCTCCTGGCCAAGGGCCTGAACGCCGGCCCCGGCGCCGCCAGCGGCCGCCTCGTCTTCAACTCCATCGACGCCGCGGACTGGGCCAAGAGAGGCGAAAAAGTCATTCTGACCAGGATCGAGACCTCGCCCGAGGATATCAAAGGCATGGACGCCGCCGAGGGCATCCTGACGGCGCGCGGCGGCATGACCTCCCACGCCGCCCTGGTCGCCCGCCAGATGGGCCGCGTCTGCGTCGCCGGCTGCAGCGAACTGGGCATCGATTACGCCCGGCACACGATGACCGTTAAGGGTCGCATTCTCAAGGAAGGAGACTGGATCTCCATCGACGGCACGACCGGCCAGGTCCTCGAGGGCAAGATCAATACCAAGCCCTCCGAGGTCCTCCAAGTCCTGCTCGAGAAAACCCTCGACCCCAAGGACGCCCCGGTCTACCGGACGTTCGCCAAGGTCATGAAGTGGGCGGACGCGTACCGGACCCTCAAGATCCGGACCAACGCCGACCAGCCCAATCAGGCGCGAAACGCCGTGGCCTTCGGCGCGGAAGGCATCGGCCTCTGCCGCACCGAACACATGTTCTTCGGCGAGGGCAAGATCGGCCCGATGCGCGAGATGATCCTGGCCGACACGGTCGAGGATCGAAAGGCCGCGTTGGCCAAGCTCCTGCCGCTCCAGCGGAAGGACTTCGCCGGCATCTTCGAGGTCATGAACGGCCGCCCCGTGACCATCCGCACGATCGACCCGCCGCTCCACGAGTTCCTGCCCCACGCCGAGAAGGACCAGCGGGCGCTGGCCGCGGACATGGGCCTCACCTACGAGAAGGTCAGGGATCGCGTCGAGTCCCTGCACGAGTTCAACCCCATGCTCGGGTTCCGCGGCTGCCGATTGGGAATCATCTATCCTGAAATCACCGAAATGCAGGCCCGGGCCATTTTCGAAGCCGCCGCGGATACGAAGAAAAAAGGCATCGATGTCGAGCCCGAGGTCATGATCCCGCTGGTCGGCAACGTTAAGGAACTCGCTCACCAGGAAAAGATCGTCCGCCGGGCGGCCGAAGCCGTCATGAAGGAGAAGGGCGTCAAGTTCAAATACCTGGTCGGCACGATGATCGAGATCCCGCGCGGCGCCCTGACCGCCGACGAGATCGCCTCCGTGGCCGAATTCTTCAGCTTCGGCACGAACGACCTGACCCAGACGACCCTGGGTGTCAGCCGCGACGATGCCGGGCGGTTCCTCACGCCGTACGTCGAGATGGGAATCTACGCCAAGGACCCGTTCGAAGTCCTCGATCGGGACGGCGTGGGCCGGCTCATGCGGATGGCCGTGGACAAGGGGCGGGCGACGCGGCCCGGGATCAAGCTCGGCATCTGCGGCGAGCACGGCGGCGAGCCCTCCAGCGTGGAGTTCTGCCACCTGATCGGCTTGAATTACGTCAGCTGCTCGCCGTTCCGTGTGCCCATCGCCCGGCTGGCCGCGGCCCGGGCCGTGTTGCTGAACGCCCCCCTAACGCCGGCCAAGACGGCGGCCAAACCCAAGGCCCCGGCCGAGGCCAAAACCAAAAAAGTCGCCCGCCAACGGCAAGGGAATGGAAGGACATGAACCGTGTCTCTTGATTCGATTGGCGTCCCCTCGGACGACCGACTCCCCGTTCCAGTCCGCTGTCGGATTCTCCTGTCCGGCTTGACAGCCCCGAACGCGCGGGCTATATTCCTTCTATTATCTTGAAAAGGGCGATTTCATCTTTAGATCTATTCCCATGAGAATCCTTCTCGTCAAGCCGCCTCTGAATAAAAACTTGTTGGCGCCGAACAACGACGAGCCGCTGGAGCTGGAATACGTGGCCGCGGCGGCCGGCGGCCATGACGTTGAAATCTTGGATATGCGGATCGACAAGAACCTCTGGAAAAAACTGGGACGGTTCCGTCCCGATCTCGTCGGCATCACGGCCTACACGTGCGATGTCCGGGCGGCGAAAGACGTGTTGCAGGAAGTCAAAAAATTCGACGCCCGGATCCGCACGGCGGTCGGCGGCCATCATGCCACCGTCCTGCCCTCCGATTTCGCTTTTCCTTTCGTCGACGTCATTTTCCTGGGCCCGGCCGATGATTCCTTCAAGCAGTATGTCGGCCTCTTGGCCGGGGGCGGGGACGTGCGCGGGACGAACAACATCGCCCTGGTCGCCGCCGGCGGCTTGACCTTCACCGAGCCGCGTCCGTCCGCGGACGATCTGGACCGGCTTCCCTGGCCGGCCCGGCACCTAACGCGCGATTACCGCAAATACTATCGCGATTCCGTGAGGAACATCACCGGCATGATCGTCTCCAGCCGCGGCTGCCCGTACCGCTGCACGTTCTGCGCCTGCTGGAAAATCATGGGCGGCAAGTACTTCATGCGCAGCCCGGAATCGGTCGTCGACGAATTCGCCGCTCTGCCGGAGGAGATCGAGCTGGTCTGTTTTGCCGACGACAACACTCTCCACAGTATCCGACGGGCCTGGCGGATGATCGAACTCATCAAGGCGCGCGGACTGCGGAAACGATTCATGATGTATGCGCGGACGGACCTGATCGTCGCCCATCCGGACTTGATGGCGGGCTTGAAGGAGATCGGGCTGGATTATCTTCTAGTCGGCATCGAATCGTTCCGGGACGAAGAGCTGATCAAGCTGAACAAGAAGGTCGCCGCGGAAACCAATATCGAAGCCCTGAGGGTCCTCAGGAAATTGGAAATCAGCGTTTCCCCGCACCTCATCGTCGACCCGGATTTCACCAAGGATGATTTCCGCCAGCTCCTCGCTTACGTCCGCAAGCTGGAGCTGTTCCGTCCGGTCTATACGGTGCTGACCCCGCTGCCGGGCACGACGCTTTACGAGGAGAACTACGGGCGCCTGGCCATCCGGGATTACGATTTCTTCGATTTCACCCATTCGGTCCTGCCGACCAAGCTCAGCCGCCGGGATTTTTACAAGCAATATGCGTCTCTTTACAATCGAAGCTATTCGTTCACCCGGTATTTCCGGTGGAAGCGCCGGGCGCTGGCCGATCATTGGAGGAAGAAGAAGAGGCACGAACCGCCGGCCTCGGATCGCATTCCCTTCTTCCTGTTGGCCTTCCTCCGGCTGTACGGGCTCCGGCTCTATCTGAAGGTCAGGCGACGGTATAAAGTCGAGCCGCTCGTGGGGTGAAGCCCGCGGTCGGCCGCCCGCTTTTTGTTTTTCGGAACTCCATGATCCCGGGATTCATCGACCGTTCGTCGGCTTCCATTCATAGATGATTTTCTGCCCCAGCCGGTCGAAAAACTCCAGGTGGGGGATATTGTCCTTGTCGACGAAGACGCGGATGGCGTCCCGGCCGTATTTATTGCGGATGAAAAGGCCGGTTTCGTCGTAAGCGTGCCCTTCTTTGACGCCCCGGCGATTGCCGATGAACATCCTTTTTTTCGCTACCTTGCCTTCGTCGGCGGTTTTATAAAGAAGGGCGTCCTTTTGTTCCTGGGTCCCTTTGAACTCGTCCATCATTTTGTAAAACGCGTACTCGTCCTTGATCAGCTTCCAATCGGGCCGCGAGACGACGTTCAGCCCGTCGTCATAGTGGGCCCCGGCCGCGTCGACGGATTCATTATGCTCCTGGGAGAGGGTTTGATCCTGCCGATACTGATCGAAGGTCATGCCCGAACCCGCGTCCTATCCGGTCGGGGTCTTTTTCCCCATATAGACCAGGCCTCCGCACTCATATCCGTCTTCGTTGTAAAACAGCATTCCGGCGATCCTCCCCTGGGCTTCCCGTTGGTCGGTCCCCCGGGTCAGCCGCGCGGAATTGAAGAGCGCCAGCTTGAGGGTTCCGTCTTTCTCCACGATGTTGATCCGCTCCGCGTCGATTTCCTCAAACCGTGCCGGACGCCGTTTGATCTGCCGGAGGGTGAAGAACAGGAAACCGTTCAGCACTACCAGCGCGAGTACCGCGATTTGTAAGACCCTGATTGGCTTGCCTGAAGGAGCAGTCATCGGATCCTCCTATTTTATGAATCGTCGAGAATTCATTCGAAGGCCTTTCGCTTGGATTCCCGCCGCGTCCCCCATAAAAAAGCGCAGCTCTGCAATCGATGGACTGATCGATGCGTTGTCTGTTCTGTCAATGACAAAGACTCGACTCGGTGGCAATGACGGCAAACAGGGAGAGAGGTCGGCTCCGGCCCATTATAGAAAACGGGGCGTGCCTACGCAAAGCGCGGGGAACCTTTCTCTTCCGTCGCTCGTAGAGTCTCATGAAAGGCGATCGAGCCCGAATCCGGTATCTGACCGAAAGCGGAGGATTTTTATGCGCCATGTCCGTTTTTTCGCTCTTATAGCTTTGGGGCTGGCGGCATCCGCGGCCGCGGCTTTTGTCCCTGCTCCCGCCCCATGGGATGGTCCTCTTTCCTGCGACGCCGGCCAAACCGCCGCGGTTCCCGCGGGCCCGACGCGCATTCTCGTCCTGGGGACATTCCATCTCAGTCAAATCAAAGACCGTTTCGATCCGGCCTATTTGGATTCGCTCCTCGAGCGCTTGGTCGCTTTCCATCCTTCGGCCATAGCCGTCGAAAGCCTGCCCGGCGATTATATCAGTTCGCTGGAAGGGCAAAGTCAAAATTCTCCCCTGGTCCAGGAAGTCCTGGCCGGATTCGCCGATAAGCAACGAAAGCTCGGACATGCCGCGCAGGCGCGGCTCCAAACCGATTCATTTCGCGCCGCCGCCGAAGCGGAGAAAAGGCTCGCCGGCGATCCGATCCTCAACCG
>Ga0315275_10001688_pt1 | contig 19629 bp, 16 predicted proteins | sample YL17G03_0_MG_FD_205557 | JGI IMG/M metagenome (GOLD analysis project Ga0315275, IMG submission 205557) | Sediment microbial communities from Yellowstone Lake, YNP, Wyoming, USA - YL17G03_0 | ecosystem: Environmental > Aquatic > Freshwater > Lake > Sediment | place: USA: Wyoming | collected...
GGTGGGGTGCGGCGATGTGGTGATGGATCCGGCCAATCCCAACGTCATCATTGCCGCTCTCTATGCGCGGAAGCGTACTCCGTGGTCGCTGGAGTACGGTGCCGGCTTCACCGGTGATGACGTCGGGGGAATATACAAGAGCATAGACGGCGGCTCGACCTGGAAGAAGCTCACGCAGGGCTTGCCCGGCCTCACAGGCCGAATAGGACTGACCATGAGCGCAAAGAGCCCGAGGGTCGTTTATGCGGTGGTCCAGAGCGATGAGGGTGGCACAAGTTCTATCGATGAGGTCCGCAGCAAGAAGGGCGGGGTCTTCCGGTCGGATGATGGCGGTGAAACATGGACGCGGATGAGCCCCGTCAATCCGCGCCCCTTCTACTTCAGCCAGATCCGTGTCGATCCGGCAAACGATGCGAAGGTGTATCTGCTGGGATACATGATGCATGTCTCGGAGGACAGTGGGAAGACGTGGCGGGAGGATTTCTTCAAGAACGTCCACTCGGATTGTCACGACCTCATCATCGATCCGCGCAACCCGAAACGGTTGTTGCTGGGGACAGACGGCGGAGCGTATCAGAGCTACAACGGTGGGGCAGCATGGGAGTATATGAACAGGTTTGCCGGGGGGGAGTACTACAGGATTGCCGTTGACATGAGCACGCCGTACCGCATTGCCGGCGGCTTACAGGACAATCTGAACTGGCTCGGACCCAGCATGACGCGCTCGAAAGAGGGAATTCTCAATAGCGACTGGGTCAATATCGGCGGCGGCGACGGTTTCTACTGTGTGTTTGATTCCCAGGACTCGACGATTGTCTTTGCCGAATCACAGGGCGGGGAAGTGCACAGGTACAATCTCAGGACGGGTGAGTTCAAGGGTCTGAGGCCGGAGCAATCGGAAGGGCAGCCGGCCTTCAGGTTCCACTGGAACTCGCCTCTGATCGGAAGCACACATACTCCCGGCGTGCTTTTTCTGGCAGGCAATCGCATCTTCAAACTTACAGCACGGGGAGAGCAGTGGACGATGATCAGCCCCGACCTCTCGGCACACGATCCGGACAAGATCCTTGCTGTCGGCAGCGGCGCGGAAAACTACGCGGTCGTGTACACACTTGCTGAGTCCCCTCTGCGACAGGGCCTGCTCTGGGCGGGGACGGATGATGGGAAGCTCTGGGTGACGCGCGACGAGGGCGCGCACTGGATCGATCTCACCGGCAACCTCCCGAAGGCCGCCCGGGGTCAATGGATCAGCCGTGTCGAGCCAGGCCATCATGATCCCGATGTCGCCTACCTGGCCGTGTCAGCGTTTCGCAGCGGCAACTATGCGCCGCTCCTGTACAAGACGACGGATAGCGGAGATTCATGGGAGTCTATTGCCGGCGACCTCCCGGTGGATGGGCCCGTCAAGGTGGTCCGGGAGGGCCTGAACAATCCATACCTTCTCTTTGTCGGGACGGAATTTGGATTGCATATCACACTGGACGGAGGCTCGCATTGGACAAAGTTCGATAACCTGCCGACCGTGGCGGTGGATGACATCGTCCTTCATCCACGGGACTTCGATCTCGTGATCGCGACTCACGGCCGCAGCCTCTACATCGTGGACGACATACGCCCGCTTGAGGATTTCACGCCCGATGTCCAGAAGTCCGCGCTGACGCTCTTCCAGCCGCCTCCTGCAGCAGGATTCTATCTGCAGGATGGATGGGTCGAATCCTCAGGGGGCGCTGTCTACCGCGGGGCCAATCGCCCAGCCGGAGCGATCCTCAACTACTTCCTGAGGGATTTCACCGGCGAACCGGTGACGGTTGCTATCACGAACGCCTCAGGGAAACCCGTGGCCAACCTGACCGGTTCGGGGACGCCGGGGTTCAATCGCCTTATCTGGGACCTTCAGATGACAGGGGACCTTCTGACGCCCTACGGTGGCGAAGGGAAGAAGTTTTGCAGATCGGGCGAATACACCGTGACGGTGAGTTCGGGAAAGGACAAAAGCACGCGGAAGCTGCAGGTGAACATTGACGCGGGAATCGAGACTCGCTGAGAGTGTCCTCGCGCGTGACAATAGAGGTCACAATGAACACCGGCGCGCATTTCCCGCCTGAGAAGGCCCTCCCCGGCCGGCGGAATGTCATTGCCCTCGGTCTTGTCAGCATGTTCAACGACATGGCCTCGGAGATGGCGTATCCGATCATCCCGCTCTTCCTGACGTTGACACTCGGAGCGCCGCCGGCGGTCGTCGGGGTGATTGAAGGAGTCGCAGAAGCCACCGCAAACTTCCTGAAGCTCATCTCCGGGTGGTTGTCCGATCGGGTTCGGAATAGAAAACGCTTCGTGGCCGTTGGCTATCTGCTCTCGGCGGTCGCAAAGGTTGGCCTTGCGCTTTCCGCCTCCTGGGTGCATGTGCTCGGCGCCCGGTTTGCCGACAGGTTCGGGAAAGGTGTGAGAACCTCCGCCCGGGATGCATTGATTGCAGAGTCGACCTTGCCGGGTGAACGGGGAAGTGCCTTCGGGCTCCACCGTGCGCTGGATACCGCCGGCGCGGTCATCGGGCCGCTGACGGCGCTTGCGTTGCTCGGGCTGTTCGGCGGGGATTTTCGACTGGTCTTTTTCGTTGCAGCGGTGCCTGCCTGTGTGGGAGTTGCGCTGCTGATGTTTCTCGTCCGCGAGCCAGCACATGGCATTCACCCCGCATCATTTCGTTTTTCTCTCTCTCCTGCACGGTACGGCCGGCGGTTCAAGATGTTCCTCATTGCGAGTGCGCTCTTTGCGGTCGGGAACAGCTCGGACGCCTTCCTGCTCCTGAGAGCGCAGTCGGTCGGCTTCAGTGTCAACGCCACCATTCTCCTCTACGTCGCGTTCAATATCGTCTACTCGCTCCTTTCCTTTCCGATGGGGAGGCTTGCGGACAGGTTCGGGAAGATGCCCGTCCTCCTTGGTTCGTTTGTCCTCTTCACTGCTGTGTATGGAGGTCTGGGGATTGCATCGGGTCCGACGCTTGTGGGGCTGCTCTTCCCCGTGTACGGCCTGTACATGGCTATGAGTGAAGGGATTGGCAAAGCGTACATCGTGGACTGTGTGCCGTCGTCGGAGAAAGCATCGGCGCTGGGGTTGTTTGCGACCCTGACCGGCGTGGGAACGCTGGTCGCGAGTCCGCTCGCAGGATACCTGTGGAGTGCGATTGCTCCCGCAGCACCTTTCTACCTCGGAGCCGTGTGTGCCGCCGGCGCTGGCATTCTGCTGTTCGTCACAAGACGGTAATCCTCAACAGCCTCTCGACTGCGATCCTCGCTGCACGTCTGCCTTGATGTGGATGATGTCCCTGAAAACAAAAAGCCCGGGTCGCATACACGCCCGGGCGGGGGGGGGGGTCCGCAAAGGATCAATCTCCTGTGAGCTTTCCGACGAGATCGTCGCGATCGACAATCGAGTCTTCGCCGAACCAGATGGTCCACAGGACTTTCGCGAACGTCTTGCTCACGATCGGCGCCTTCTGGCTGCCCTGTACGATGGCGATGATTTTGCCTCCGGGGAGCCACTGGAGAATGAACTGGTCGTTCTCCTTGACGTCTTTGTCGAAAAGGGCCATGAACTGCCCGATGAACGGCGTGATTTCCTGCAGCTCAGCAGGTGTCGCGTTCTGTTTGAATCCGTCATTGTACGCATCGCGGATCTGCGTGGTTGTGACGTTGCGGGCGAAGTCCATGGTGATCTGTTTCGCTTTTCCATCTGTCAGGATTTCGCTGAATGCAGCATCTCTGGCCATCGGTCCGGCGTCTTGCAGATAATGCGCCATCCCGTACACTTTGAAAAAGAGCTTCTTTCGTACGGCCAGGCCGGTTATCTTGAGCTGATAGTCGGTCCCGGCATCACTGACACGGACCTCCGCAGGGAACGACTTGCCGGTTGAGGGCTCTTTCACCGTGTTCTGTGCGAATGCGGGGAGCGTAAGCAGGAGCAGTGCGGCGCATACCGTGAGCAGGATGGATGAGCGGTTCATACATGTTCCTCCATGGGAATGGGACGTTGGCGGTGTCGATAAGGTACAGACGCGCGAGCGAAGATGCAACCGGCTCTCCATGTCTTGATTTTCTGCCTTGGTTTTACTACTCTGGCTCAAGACTCATTCCTGACTTGAACCTTCATGGCGCACGTACCTTCCTCATGGCTCTACGGCGTTCCCTCTGGTCTGCAGATATCATCCTGATCGTCGCGATCACCACATTCGTTTCCGCGCAGGACACAACTGCCTTTCGAGTTGTGCGTCCCGGCGTCCGGTACCTTCAGGTCATCGACCATGCTGGGCCCTGGGTTATCAATGTGCTGGAAATTGATTTGCGGCAGAAGGATCTGGCGCTCCGGAGCGTCAAGGGACTGGATCGTGTGAAGGGGAGGGAGGAGACAAGCTCGATGGCGGCACGGAGTGAGGATTCCCTCACGCGTGTTGTCGCTGGCGTGAATGCCGATTTTTTCGAATCTGACGGCGAGCCGATCAACAATCAGGTTGCCCAGGGCACGGTTGTGCGCACGGTTTCACCGCGCCAGGTGAATCCGGGAGATGTGAACAGGCCTCGCTCGCAGTTTGCAGTGACGGTTGACGGTTCTGTGCATGTCGGCAATTACAGGTTCTTCGGGCAGATCATCTGGTCCGATGGATCGAGTTCATCGCTCTCCCGGGTCAATGCACCTCCCGACAGTGGCACATGGGCGATGTACAACTGGTTCAGCGGTGAGCAGACGCCGCATGATTCTCTCCCTTCGAGCGACAGTGAAATCCCGTTGCGTGCCCTTGGGGAGCGCGGGGATACGCTTGTGTATGTTGTTGTCGGGCCGGCGGTGCAAGCCGGCGGTGTTACCATCCCGCGTCGCGGGGCTGTCCTCACCAGGGGGCGAGGGTATTCCCTCGGGACGTTGATCCGGGAAGGGGACACGGTTCGCGTCGTGGTCTGCTTCGACCCACAGGACCAACCTCTCCAGACTCTCGTCGGCGGCATGCCTCGTATGGTGATTGATAGCAGCAATGTGGCCGGAGATGAGCGCTTCATGGAAGGTCTCCCCCCGCGATTCTCATCGACCCGGAATCCCCGGACCGGGATTGGGATTTCGTGCGACGGGAAAAGGGTCTGGATGGTGACCGTTGACGGGCGACAGACGTTCAGTGTGGGAATGTCGCTCCCTGAGTTTGCCGATTTGCTGCTGAAGCTCGGCGCCTGCCAGGCCATCAATCTGGATGGCGGTGGGTCCACGACAATGGTGCTTGAAGGGCAGATTGTGAATTATCCTTCTGACCAGACAGGAGAGAGGTCGGTGGGGAATTGTTTGCTTCTCGTTGCACGAAGGTGACCCCCCGTGGACGCGGACAGCCGCGTCCGCGACGGGTGCCGATAGCATGGAAAGGAAGAGCATGATACGTCAATTGTTTCGGACGAAGAGCCTCGACTCACTGCTTCAAGCGGGAGAAGCCCCGGAGCATCGACTGAAGAGAGTTCTTGGTGCCTTCGACATCGTGATGCTCGGAATCGGAGCAATCATTGGTGCCGGGATTTTCGCTACCATCGGAACGGCGGTCGCCGGTGACGCGCTCCGGCCGGGAGCCGGCCCGGCGATCGTGATCTCGTTCATGCTGACGGCCGTTGCATGCGCCTTCTGCGGACTCTGCTATGCCGAGTTCGCATCGCTGGTGCCGATTTCCGGAAGTGCGTACACCTATTCGTACGCCACATTGGGCGAGCTTGTCGCCTGGATCATCGGTTGGGATCTGATCATCGAGTATGCGGTGGGAAACGTAGCTGTTGCGATCGCCTGGGCCGCATACTTTCACCAGCTGTGTGCCGGTTTCGGCTTTCACATACCGGCGTGGCTCGCCGTGGATTACCGATCTGCCCACCAGGCCGCCCTGGCAGTGGCGGATGCCGCGGGCACGATCGACCCCTCGCTCGCCCTCCCGTTCGAGGCATGGTCGACGCACCCCACTCTTCTTGGCCTCCCGATCATTTTCAATGCCCTTTCGGTCATCATCGTCATGCTGATCACCTGGCTGCTGATCATCGGCGTAAAGGAATCCGCAAGGGTCAACAACATCATGGTAGCCATCAAGCTCGTCATCCTCTGCTTCTTCATCTATTCCGGGGTCAAATTCATCAAGCCCGAGAACTGGAGCCCGTTCATGCCGAACGGATTCTCCGGGGTTTGGGTCGGTGCGAGCCTGATCTTCTTTGCCTACATCGGTTTTGATGCGGTTTCGACGGCGGCAGAAGAATGCCGGAAACCGTCGCGAGATCTGCCGATCGGCATTCTTGGTTCTCTCATCGTCTGTACGATTCTCTATATTGCGGTGGCCGTGGTCCTGACGGGAATGGTTCCCTGGCAGCAGCTCGGGGTTGCCGACCCGCTGGCGGCGGCTTTTGCGTACGTCAAATCCGACTTTTCGGCCGGTGTCGTGGCTGTGGGTGCCGTCGTGTCAATGAGCGCCGTGCTTCTCGTGTTCCAGTATGGTCAACCCAGAATTTTCTTCTCAATGTCACGTGATGGTCTTCTCCCCCCGTACTTCTCTCGTGTGCATCCCAAGTACAAAACGCCGCACATCACGACGTTGTGGACCGGGGTGGCGGTTGCCGCAGTGTCGGCGGTGGCAAACATCAACGAGATTGTCGAGTTGACGAACATCGGGACGCTCTTCGCGTTTGTCCTCGTCTGCGTGGGGGTGATGATTCTGCGCTATCGCGAGCCCGATCGACCACGAGCTTTCCGAACTCCATTCGTTCCGTTGGTACCGCTGCTCGGGGTCGCATGCTGCATCTATCTCATGGCGGGCCTCCCATGGGTGACATGGGTGAGGTTCGGCGTCTGGCTGTTGGTGGGGATTGCGATCTACGTCTTGTACGGGTTCAAGAGGAGCCGACTGGGGAGAAGCGGAGGAGTGTGAGGGTAGCAGAAGAAGGTCGTATCACCACTCCACCATTCAGCGACGCTGTTTCAATATCCACTCGGCAAAATCACGGAACGCTCCCTGGCCGGCGCGCGCCCCCGTGCGGTAGTGAACAAGACGGCGAATTTCCGGCATCGCATCGGCTGGCGCCGCAGTGAGGCCGGATCGACGGACTTCTTTCATGATGCCGAGGTCGTTCACGTCATCGCCGATGTATCCCACCTCCTCCAGCGTGCACCGGGTCTCCTCCAGGATCCGGGGGAGATGCAGGCGCTTGTCCTTGATGCCGAGAAAGAGGTAGGGCATGTTCAGTTTTTCGGCACGTCGTCGGACGCTTTCCGACATTTCTCCGGTGATGATGGCAGTCTCGATCCCGGCAGCTCTCAGCCGTTCAACCCCCATACCGTCCCGGATGGAAAATCGTTTGAAGGCTTCACCGGAGTCTGAGTAATAGACCCCGGTGTCTGTGAGCACGCCGTCGCTGTCCGTCAATACGAGCTTCAGTCTGCGCGCGCGCCTGGCCGTCTCCGCCCGGGAGAGCGTCATAGGTTGAGTCCGCCGCTTCTTGTTGATCGGGAATGAACAGAGGAATCTATCGAATAAGAACTACTTTTCCAAGTCGCCCCGGTGCGATCCGGGGATCAACGCCGGGAGGCTTTGTATGAACACGAGGAGATCATCGAGCCTCCCATCAGTGCGAGGCCCCCTCAGTTCTTCCATGGCGTTGGCTCCCAGTCGTCCTGCACGGCCACTCTGCGCCCGCAGGCTTATTTGCTCTCGGCTTGTTTCCTGGTCGAGATCTTCAGGGGGAAGTACACCGGGCAGAAGCTCATCGCGCTTGTTATGAGCAAGAGAGCCGCAACCACACCCAGAACGATGGCGGTTGTGCCGCTCACGGTCCCGGTGAGAATCAGCAGTCCGATCACCACCGCGAGAATTACCCGCACGGTCTTATCGGTCGTTCCCAGATTCTTTATCACAGGATTTCCTTTCAATATGATCACATGGAGTGGATTGTACGGATGTGATGCAGGGAGCAGTCGATTGGGGTCAGGAGTTGTGGCGGCGAACGGTGTTGTGCTTCAGCATAGGCTTGGATTTGGGCACGATGGGAAAAAGCTCGAGGGTGTTTGTTACAGGTTGTCATGGGTGCATTCCCTCCGATCCAACATATGGCCGAAGGTGGTCACGCAAAAAAGCACGCGCACGTCGCAGGCGGGATTTCGTTGCCTCGACCGAGAGCTTGAGAATCGTTGCGGTCTCTTCGGTGGATTTGCCTTCGACGTCCCGGAGAATGAACACTGCCCTGTATTCGACCGGGAGCTTGGTGATGGCTTCCTGCAGGACCAGCTGAAGTTCTTTGTGGAGCAGAATGTCGGCCGGGGTTGTTCCGGTGTGTGCAACATTGTGCGCGTTCCGCCCGCCATGGAGATTTGGGGGGGTGTCAAATGTCTCCAGTGATTCCGTCAACTCTTGGGATCGCGTGCGACGGCGCTTCATCAGGCAATTGTTGGCGACGATCGTATACAACCATGTGCTGAACTTGGACTTCCCGTCGAAAGAGTCCAGCTTCCGGTACACGTTGATAAACGTGTCTTGGAGCGTTTCATCCGCCTTTTCTTTGTCGCGGCAGACCTTGAATGAGAACTTGTAGACGGTGTCCGCGTATCGTTCTACGAGGGCCGTGAACGCCTTCTGATCACCTCGGGCGGATGCCTTGATCAGGGCCTCATCTGGAGCCTTTTTCAGGTCATTCTCTCTCATTGGTCCGATGCGTGCACATGGGTTTTCGGGTCAGCGGAGTATCGTTTTCAAGGTACAAAACGGGAACTTGAGTTGCATCACGGCGGCTGTTTGACGTTTTGCGCATCAATATGTATCTTTTCTCAGAAGCTCGCAGAACTGCCATCTGGGTGGAGGCTGTGAAGGATACGGGAAAAGATCGTGCTGCGACGGCGTTGATGGGGGACCTGCTGGTTCAGATCGCCCATCGTGATGCCATCAAACGCATGCTTGACCAATTGTCGGGAACGGAGGATGATCTTGTCCGCCGTATCGTCGACGATCTGGAACGCATTCTTGAAATGCGGGTTCTCGATCAGCCGCCTTCGTCCGCGGCGCCCGAGAGCCCGCCTCAGACAGATGAACGTGCGGGATCGCAGCGCGATGAAATCCCGCCTCCGGAGCACGTTGGATTTCCACTGAACGAATACACTGAGGAAGAAGCAGCCCGGGCTTCTTCAATTTTCTCACGTATCGTCGAACCCGAACCGTCCGCAGATCAGGAGGAGCCTCCGCGGGAGGCGCCGGAAGAACAGCGACCTGATGAAAAGGAAGGCGGGGAACAGAGTCGCACAACACCGACGGAACACGCAGCAGGGTCACAGGAGTCAGAGGTGCCGCTTATCAAGCAACATCAGGTTCGCATCCCGTTCGAGCTGGATGATGACGACTGGGTGTATTTTCACGGCGTCACGTCCATCCCTCTCGAGGACATGTCTTCCCCGAAGCCGTTCATGCTCGAGGAGAAGGGGATGGACAACAGGGAGTTTGCTTTTGCGCTCGACCGGGGTGGGCTTCGGTTCTACCTGAGCCGGGTCATACCAGGGTCACTGAATGTAGCCAAAACCGGCATGGTCCTCCTGAACAAGCAGGAGTCCATTCGCCTCCGTGGAGTCCACGCGGGGATTCTGAACGATCTTCGCGCGCACGGCATCGTGCTCCCGATTGAATTCGGCACGGTGGCGGCAGGGAAGGACAACCTCCTCAGCAAGATCGATGACCATCTGTTCGACCTGCAGGAGGCGATGGATGATCAATTAGAAACCACGTGGTGGACGGTGAGTGTGTACATGCTGGATGCGCGGCTTGTACAGGTTGTCGGCACAGACAAGACGCCTGTTCGCCCGGAACGAGAACGGGAACGTGTCAGTTTCCGTACGGTCCCCCAGCAGGTGAGAATCGACATCAAGACGCTCGAGCGGATTCTCGGAAAGCAGAAAAAGATTGCCGAGACGATTCACAACGAATTGACCGCCGTTGCGGACCGCTCGGAGCTGGAAACCATCGTCGGCTTCGGCAGCGGAACGTCGGACGACTGGAAGCAGATCCTGAAAGCATCCTACGAGATTCCCGGCCAGCGGGTCGGGCAGCTCAATCGCGCGCTGACCGAGATCCAGTACCGGCATCTCCTGTTTGATCTGATGCTGACGCTGACAGGCAATAGAGAGTTTTTCTCGTTCCAGCGGACGTGACAGTTACGCCGGTGCCGAGGTGATGTCCGCTTCCGTCGCGTCGGTATGCAGCCTGACGGTCAGCAGGTTCGGGCGGCAACACACCTGGCAATCCTCGATATAGCTTTGAATCATTCCGCCTGACGGATCCACCGTTGTCTCGTTTTCCTCGAAACAAAACGCACAGATGAAGGTCGCGTCGATGTCCATGGGTAAGGTCGTGACTCGTCTGGATAGTAATCCCCATACAATATAAGGAATTCTCCAATGGCAGGCACAAGGCTCACCGGAGAGGTGTTCTACCCATCGCAGGAAGTTCTCGATCACGCGACGGTTCGCGACTGGGAGGCGCTTGCCGCCGATGCGGAGCGCGACCTCGAAGGGTTCTGGGCACGGGAGGCGTCTGAACTGCATTGGTTCGAACCGTGGAAAAAAGTGCTGGACGAGTCGAGGAAACCCTTCTACTCCTGGTTTGTCGGCGGGAAGACGAACATCGCATACAACTGTCTGGACCGCCATGCCGCCACTCCGCGGCGAAACAAGCTGGCGCTCCTGTGGGAGGGAGAGAAAGGTGAATTCCGTTCCTTCTCGTATTTTGCCCTTCGGCGGGAAACCTGCAAGTTCGCCAATGTGCTTCGAAGCCTCGGCGTGCAAAAGGGAGACCGCGTGACGCTGTACATGGGACGCGTTCCCGAGCTGGTCATCGGTATGCTCGCGTGCGCAAGGATCGGCGCAATCCACTCGGTTGTCTATGGGGGATTCACTGTTGAGGCCCTCCATGAACGACTGGAAGACAGCCAGTCGAAAGTCCTGATCGTGTCCGACGGAGCGTATCAGCGCGGCAAGATCGTGCCACTGAAGGCAATTGCCGACGAAGCGCTGCAGCGGGCAGCAACCGTGGAAAGCGTCCTCGTGGTGAAACGGACGGGGGAACCGGTCAACATGGAGTCCGGCCGCGACATGTGGTACCATGAGCTGATGGCGCTGCCGATTGCGAGCAACCAGTGCAATATCGAGATCGTCGATGCTGAGCACCCCCTCTTCCTGCTGTATACATCCGGCACGACCGGCCGCCCGAAGGCAATCCTCCACACTCACGGGGGGTACATGGTCGGGACGTACACAACCTCAAAGTACGTTTTTGACATGAAGGAGGAGGACCGGTTCTGGTGCGCGGCCGATCCGGGATGGATTACCGGTCACAGCTATATCGTGTACGGTCCGCTGCTGAACGGCGTCACCTCATTCATGTACGAAGGTGCCCCCACGTACCCTTATCCCAACCGCTGGTGGCAGATGATCGAGAAGTACGGGATCAACATCCTCTACACTGCGCCGACCGCCATCCGCGGACTCATGCGATTCGGTGAAGCGTGGCCCAATCGACATGATCTGTCGTCTCTGCGGCTGCTGGGGTCGGTGGGGGAGCCGATCAATCCCGAGGCCTGGAAGTGGTACCATCGCGTCATCGGCAAGGGTCGCTGCCCGATCATGGATACCTGGTGGCAGACCGAAACGGGAATGCACATGATCACCCCGCTGCCCTCGACTCCGCTCAAACCTGGTTCGGGCACGAAGCCGTTCCCCGGGGTCACGATGGACATCCTGAACGACGAAGGGAAGTCGGTGGGCCCCAATGAAGAGGGATATCTCGTCATCACGACCCCGTGGCCGGCCATGTTGCGCACCATCTTCAACGATCCGGACCGGTATATCAACCAGTACTGGAGCAAGTTTCCGGGCATGTACCTTACCGGTGATTCTGCCCGGCGCGATGAAGACGGATACTTTTGGATCATCGGACGCGTGGATGATGTGATCAAAGTGTCCGGATATCGTCTCGGCACTGCGGAGATCGAAAGTGCTCTCGCGAGTCACCATTCGGTGGCAGAGGCGGCAGCCATCGGATTGCCTCATGATGTGAAGGGGCATGCCATCTTCACGTACGTGATTCTGAAAGCGGGCGTTGAGAAGAGCGAGAAACTGATCGAGGAACTTCGCGCGCACGTAGCTCATGAAATGGGCCCTATTGCCAAGCCGGAACGGATCGAGTTCGTCGATTCCCTCCCCAAGACGCGCAGCGGCAAAATCATGCGCCGCGTTCTCAAAGCGCGCGCCCTGGGGCAGGAGCCGCGCGATGTGATGACCCTGGAAGAGTAGCCACGATCGCCACGAAGGATCACCGGGAGAAACGGAAGGGCATGCCCTTCCGTTTTTCTTTTAGAGGGGATTGTTGTATATTATTTCAACAGCAACTCTCATTTTTGTTTCGTGAGGAATGGAAACGAAAGCCGTCATTGAAATCCTCCAGGTTCTCCTCCCCCTGCTCTACGGCGGGCTGGTCATTGTCTACGCTCTCTGCTTCTTCGGAGATGCTCCTGTACTTGATCGTGTGCGGACTCCGCTGATCTGGATCACGTTGGCCCTGCACATCTTCTATCTCGGTGCTCGCACGACGGCGTTCGATCACCCTCCGATCACATCGGTCTTTGAGATCATGACAATTCTGGCGATGTGCATCGCGGTCGCCTATCTCTATCTCGAGGTGAAGACCAAGACCCGGAATACCGGTTTCTTCATCCTCTTGCTGGCCTTTGTGTTTCAGACGGTCTCATCGCTCTTCATCAAAGACCTGCTAACGATCCCCGAATATCTTCACAGTCTTGTACTCGGCTTCCACGTCTCCGCGGCGCTGTTGGGGTACACGGCCATCTCCCTGTCGGCAGCGTACGGCTTTCTCTATCTGATGCTGTACCATGAGATCAAATCCTCCCGGCTGGGCGTCATCTATACACGGCTGCCCAACCTGGAAGCACTGGAGACCATGAGCCACAAGGCGGAGGTGTTCGGATTCTTCATGTTGAGTATCGCTATCGCGATCGGGCTGTTCTGGCTTCCGAGGGTGTTTGAGAATTTTTCGTACTGGGATCCGAAACTGGTAGGGTCCGTGTTTATCTGGGTGCTGTATGCGGCGGGGTTGGCTGCCAAGCGCACGCTGGGCTGGCAGGGCCGAAAGACCATGATCATCTCGATCGTGGCGTTCGGGTTTGTGTTCCTTTCCATGACGGTCATCAACCTCTACCTCAGCGGGTTTCACAGCTTTCACTAGGGTTGTGCGGTCTGCATGAATCTGCTCTCTATCGGTATCAGTCACCACACTGCTTCGGTTGACGTCCGCGAGCGGATGTGGCTCTCCGAACAGGAGATCCGCGGGGCGCTCACGGAGCTGCGCGACCACTACTTCTCTGAATGTGTCCTTGTTTCCACGTGCAACCGGACGGAGTTGTACGGCATCACGCGCCGGCCTGACGTAGATGAACCGGCCCTGAAACAATTCCTGATCGACTTCAAAGGTGCGGGCGATGCGGTGCAGGGAGACCACTTCGTGGGGAGAGTCGCCGGCGCCGCCGTGAACCAGCTGTTCCGCGTCGCATCGGGCGTCGACTCCATGGTGATCGGAGACATTCAGATCCTGAATCAGGTGAAGGAGGCGTTCGCGCTCGCAAAGGATCTGGGTGCGATGGGGCCGGTGCTCAACCGCCTGATGCAGTCTGCACTTCACGTGGGGAAACGGGTGCGGACCGAAACATCCATCTGTGAAGGTGCGGTTTCCGTCAGCTACGCCGCTGTCGAAATGGCGAACAAGATCTTCGCCGACCTTTCCAAGAAATCCGCTCTCCTCATTGGTGCCGGCGAAACCGGCGAGTTGACTCTGAAGCATCTTGTCGGGAAGGGCATCGGCCAGGTCCGGATCGCCAACCGGACGCGCGAGAAGGCCGAAGCGCTCGTCGCCAGCCTGAGTGGAGCGGTCGTGGACTTCGACCGCATCACCGAAGCGCTGCACGACGTCGATATCGTCATTACCTCCGTCAACAGTCCTTCCGCCATCCTCGGGCCGGCCGATCTCCAGAAAGTCATGAAGCAGCGGTCAAACAATCCGTTGTTCATCATCGACATTGGTGTTCCGCGCAATGTCAACCCTGCAGTAAAGAAGATCGAGAACATCTTTTTGTATGACATCGACTCACTCAGTGCGATTGTCGACCGGAACCTCGAACGCCGCAAGGCGGAGATCCCGAAGGTCAACGCGATCATCGATGAGGAATCCATCGCATTTTTCCACTGGTACAACTCCCTTCAGGTGGGCCCGACAATCCACGAGCTTCGGGAGGCCTTCGAAGCAATCCGTACCGACGAGGTGGGCAAGAATATCAACCGATTCACGTCTGAGGATCGTGAACTCGTGGAACTTGTCACCAAGCGGATCATCAACAAGATTCTCCATCAGCCCCTGACGGCCCTGAAAAAGGGCGCGGAAGATGGACAAGGAGACAATGAAACGCTGACCCGCATCAACGCCCTCCGCGAGCTGTTCGGGATCTCCCGGGATCGAGGGGCTTTGCATGACGAATAAGCGTGTGCGGATCGGGAGCCGGGGAAGCGAACTCGCGCTCTGGCAGGCCCGGTGGATCCAGAGGGCACTGCTTGAACACCATCCCGGCCTCGAAATCACCATCGACATCATCAAGACCAAGGGGGACAAGATCCTCGATTCCCCGCTGTCGCGCATTGGAGACAAAGGACTCTTCACCCGTGAGATCGAGCAGGCGTTGCTCCGCGGGATGATCGATGTGGCTGTCCACAGCCTGAAGGATCTCCCGACCGAGCTGCCGCAGGGCCTGACGATCGGCGCCATATGCGAGAGGGAAGACGTTCGGGATGTATTCGTCCCGCATTCCTCGAATCCTATCCGCACGCTGAGCGGTCAGCCGAGGGGCGCAACCATTGCCACGGGAAGCCTCCGCCGGAGGTGCCAGATCCTTCACCTGCGGCCCGATGTTGCGATCGTTGATATCCGGGGCAATCTCAATACGCGCATCAAGAAGCTCGGGGAGTCACGCTGGCAAGGAATGCTGCTTGCGAAAGCGGGAGTGCTCCGGCTCGGATGGATGCACATCATCGGAGAGACCGTGGGCGCAGAGACGGTACTCCCCGCCGTCGGACAGGGAGCCCTTGGGGTTGAAATACGGGTCGGGGACGGAGGGACTGCCGACCTTCTTGCTCCTCTCGAGCACCAGCCGACTCGATGTGCGACGACCGCTGAGCGATCGCTGCTCCGAACGCTGGAAGGAGGTTGTCAGGTTCCGATCGGCGCGTATGCCAGAATCGAAGGTGCCGGGAGCGCGTCCACGCTTGTGATGGACGCGATGGTCGGGTCCCTGGACGGAAGAACCATTGTGCGAGACCGTGCCACTGGCGCACCGGCTGACGCCGAGGCGGTTGGTGTGAGGCTCGCCGGCGTGCTTCTCCGGAAAGGCGCCGACAGGATACTCCGGGAGATTCGGGATACAGAGACTGGAGCCCATGAGTCTGAAGGATAGGACGATTCTGATCACACGGCAGCCTGAGCAGGCAGCCGAGATGATCGCGGAAATCAAGCGGCGAGGCGGCCGTACGGTTCTCTTTCCCACAATCGTGACCGTCCCCCCGGATTCCTGGGAAGAGTGCGACAGGGTCCTTGGCGTGCTTGCGTCGTTCGATGCGCTGGTCATCACCAGCGCAAACGCTGCCGGTGCATTCTTCGACCGGTTTCGCTCGCGGCACATCGACCTTGCACTGCTCAACAACCTGAAGGTATTTGCGGTTGGGGAGAAAACCCAGCGGACCCTCCAACGGCTCGGCGTGTCCGTCGATATCGTTCCCGAGTCGTTTGCCGGTCGGGCGCTCGTCGAAGCCCTCCCGGGCAAGGTCGTGAGTGGCAAGCGCATCTTGTTTCCGTGCGGGAATCTCACCCCACAGGATCTTGCGGATGCGCTCCGTGGTCGGGGAGCAGAGGTCGACTCTGTCGTGGTGTATCAGACGATACAACCGCAACGTGCGGACGTCGACGTTGTCCAGCAACGGATCTTCATGGGCGACATCGACATCGTGTCGTTTGCCAGCCCGTCGGCGGTGGAGAATTTTGTCCGCATGGTGCCCCGCCTGCCGTTGACCACGCTTCGAGATCATGCACGAATTGCCGTGATCGGTCCGACCACCCGTGACGCCGTGGAACGCCTCGGCGGTACGGTTGATATTGTGGGTCGGGAGTCGACGGCGCGCGGACTTGTGAAGGCGATGGAAAAGTACTACAGGCAGATAGCTCATGAATGATCTTGTGATTCGTGCCTGCCGGCGGCAGAAGGTGGACCGCACGCCGGTCTGGATGATGCGTCAGGCAGGCCGGTACCTGCCCGAATACCGCGCCGTGAGGGCACGGTCGGATTTTCTTACGATGTGCCGCACGCCGGAACTTGCAGCTGAAGTGACCATCCAGCCGGTGGACATCGTCGGCGTAGATGCTGCCATCATCTTCTCTGATATTCTGGTTGTTCCGGAAGCCATGGGGATGCATCTCGTCATGGAAGAGTCCCGCGGGCCTTCGTTCCCGAAGCCCATCCGCACCCGGAACGATGTCGAGGCGCTTCGCGTGGCTGATCCCGAGAAAACTCTGCGGTATGTGCTGCAGGCACTCACCGTCACAAAGCATGCCCTGGCCGGGCGCGTCCCGTTGATCGGATTCGCCGGTTCTCCATGGACGCTTGCGACCTACATGGTCGAGGGACAGGGGAGCAAGGACTTCAAGCACACAAAACGGATGATGCTTGACGAACCCGAGACGTTTCGTCTCCTGCTGAGCAAGATTACCGAGAGTGTCCGACTCTTCCTCGAAGCCCAGCTTGGCGTGGGCGCAGATCTTGTCCAGGTGTTCGACACTCTCGGCGGCGTGCTTGCCCCTGACCATTACAGGAAATTCTCGCTTGATCCCTTGCATGAAGTAGTATCGAAGTTGCGGCCCAACGGTGCGCCGGTCATCGTTTTCTCGAAAGGTGCCAATCACGCACTGAACGACATCGCGGATATCGGGGCTGATGCGGTCGGGCTGGACTGGACCATCGATATCGGCGATGCCCGGGCGATGATCGACGGACGGGTGGCGTTGCAGGGGAACCTTGATCCTTCGATCCTGTACGCTTCTCCCGAGGTGATTCGTACCGAGGTCCGGTCGATCCTCAGGAAATTCGGATCTGGGCCCGGACATATTTTCAACCTTGGCCACGGCATTCTTCCTGACGTGCCGGTTGACCACGCGCGGGCGATGGTTCGCGCTGTCCACGAGGAAAGTCCCGCATTTCACCAGTAGTCCTGGCATATGCACACACAAGAGCCCGTTGCCGTCGTCCTGTTGCAGCTCGGAGGTCCCGATTCGCTGGCGAATGTCCGGCCGTTTCTTTATAACCTGTTTTGTGACCCCGACATCATCGATCTCCCGCTGGCGTTCCTGTTCCGCAAACCCCTTGCCCGGTTGATCTCCTCGACGAGATCCACGAAGGTCCAGGAGTACTATCGGCGGATCGGGCGCAGGTCCCCGATCCTGAAGCTGACCCGGAGGCAGGCCCGCGCGTTGCAGAACGAACTGCGTCGAACGATGGATGCGCATGTTGTCGTTGCGATGCGGTACTGGCACCCGATGACCGAAGCCGCATTGAATGAAGTGCTGCGCGCAAAGATCAAGCGCGTGATCCTGCTCCCGCTGTACCCACAATATTCGAAGACGACCACCGGCTCCAGTGCCCGCGAATGGCAGCGCGTGGTCGACCGACGAGGCATCAAAGGCCTTGCATCGGCGCTGGTGGCAGAGTATTGCGAACATCCACAGTATATTGCCGCGCTCATCAGGAATATCCGGATTGCGTTGAACAGGGTTCCCGCCAAGGACCGGCAGCGCGTCCATCTGGTGTTCAGCGCGCACGGGACTCCGGTGAAACTGGTACAGGCCGGTGATCCGTATCAGCAGCAAATCATCCGGACATACAACGCCGTGATCCGGGAAGGGAATTTTGATTTGCCGCACCATCTCTGCTACCAGAGCAAGGTGGGTCCCGAACGATGGCTGGAGCCCTCCTTGAACGCAACGATCGAACGGCTGGCAGCGGAAAACGTCACACATCTGGTGACGGTTCCCATCGCGTTCGTGTCAGACCACAGCGAGACCCTGTGGGAAATCAACATGGAAACAAGAGCACTCGCGAAGGAACGGGGGGTGAAGCACTTCGACATGACACCGGCGTTGAACACGAGCCCGTTGTTTATCGCCGCCCTTGCAGACCTTGTCAAGACAACGGTGGACCGATGGGCGTAGGCGGGAGGGTCATTGTTGTCGGGGCCGGCATCTCGGGCCTCACGGCGGCGTTCTGGCTGCATCGGTCGGGGGTGGACGTCACGGTGCTGGAGGGCGCATCATGGGCCGGTGGCACAATGAAGACCCTCCGTGACGGCGGCTGGCTGATCGAGACCGGACCCAACAGCGCATTGGAAACGACGCCCCTGTTCGGTGAGATGTTCGATGCGCTCGGCATAACCGGGGAACGTCTGTACGCAGATCCCGCATCCGACAAGCGCTACATACTTCGGGCCGGCGAGTTGCACGCGTTGCCGATGTCACCCATCCCGTTCTTCCGGTCGCGCCTCTGGACAGCGCAAGGCAAGCTTCGGCTCCTGAAAGAGCCGTTCATCGGCAGAGCAGTGAGGGAGGAGACCATCGCGGAGTTCGTCGAACGCCGGCTCGGCCGGGAGTTTCTTGACTATGCCATCAATCCGTTCGTCGCCGGCGTGTACGCGGGGAATCCGGAGCAGCTGAGTGTTCGCACCGCCTTCCCGAAACTTTACGCCCTGGAAGAAAAATACGGCGGTTTGATCAGAGGGATGATCGGCGGCGCCCGGGAACGGAGGCGGAGGGCGGAGAAGGCGAAGGACCGGGCAAAGATGTTTTCTTTTGTGAACGGGATGCAGACGTTTCCCGCAGCGATCGCGGCAAAACTCGGGGACCGGGTGAAGTTCGAATCGCCGGTGATGTCTGTCTCCCGGGTCATAGACGGCGATCACGCCGGGATGCCGGGGTTCGCCTTGCGATGCGGGTCATCGGGGATCTCGTCCTCACGGAAGGCAGATGTCGTTGTTCTGGCAGTTCCCGCCAATGCTGCTGCGCGTCTGGTGATTCCATTCTCCCCCGGACTTTCGCGAGCGCTGGATCACATTTACTACCCGCCGGTTGCGGAAGTTTTCCTGGGCTACGAACGATCCCGGATTGCAAGAGACCTTGAGGGGTTCGGGTACCTCGTGCCGGCGAAAGAGCAGAGGAACGTCCTGGGCACCATCTGGTCATCATCTCTGTTTCCCGGCCGCTCGCCGCAAGGATATGTCGCCTTGACCACGTTTGTCGGCGGATCGCGTCAGCCCGATTTGCTGAGCCGGGATGACGCTGAGCTCCTTGCGCTCGTCCGGAACGACCTCGGATCGATCATGGGAGTCCGCGGCGAGCCGGCCTACCGGACAATCATCCGCTGGGACCGTGCGATCCCTCAGTACAACCTCGGATATTACGAGGTGCTGGAGATGCTGGAGCGGGTGGAGCATGACACTCCGGGT
>Ga0315275_10001691_pt1 | contig 19612 bp, 21 predicted proteins | sample YL17G03_0_MG_FD_205557 | JGI IMG/M metagenome (GOLD analysis project Ga0315275, IMG submission 205557) | Sediment microbial communities from Yellowstone Lake, YNP, Wyoming, USA - YL17G03_0 | ecosystem: Environmental > Aquatic > Freshwater > Lake > Sediment | place: USA: Wyoming | collected...
TTTGGTAGATGAACACTATTTATACTTATTTCTTGGTAACCCGGTTAATTCAACCACCAGATTGAGCATATTCAATGTAAACTTCCGTTTCATAGTAGGGATCGAGCAGGTCTGAGGCTTGCGCGATTGTTTCCAAAATACTACTATTATTGGAAGGATTGGAGAAAAAGGGAATATAATGAGAGTAATTTAGCGCTCTATCCCTTCGCCACGGCAATGGGAATAGACATCATGACCTTTCGCCCTATACCGAGACGATGGCTCACGTCCGCGACCCTGTGGATGTCTTTGTAGCTCTCTGGGCTTTCCTCCTCGACGACCTTGCTGCTTGCAGCACGCACGACGATGCCCTTCTTTTTCAGGTCGGCGATGATCTCGTTCGCCGCCCAGGCGCGCCGCGCACCTGCGCGTGACATAACCCTACCGGCTCCGTGGGCAGTGGAGGCGAAGCTTATCTCCTCACCCTTCTCGGTGCCCTTCAAGAGATAACTGGCGGTGCCCATCGTCCCCACTAGTAGAACCGGCTGCCCCACGCTCTTATAGTCGGCAGGGAGGTCCTCCCTACCGGGGCCAAAGGCGCGGCTTGCCCCCTTCCTATGGACGACGGTCTTCATCCTCTTGCCATCGACGATGTGTTCCTCCCTCTTTGCGGTGTTGTGAGTCATACTGTAGACGAGCTCCATCCCCATCTCGGATGCCTTTCTGTGGAACGTCTGCTCGAAAGCCGTCCGCACCTGGTGGAGGATCATGTGACGGTTGATGAACGCCCAGTTTACCGCGCATGCCATGGCGGAATAGTAGTCCTCGGACTCCCTGCTCTTTATGGGAGCGCAGGCTAGCTCCCTATCAGGGAGCCTGATCTTGTATTTACTAGCCGCCTGCTCCATGACACGGATGTAATCGGTGGCTATCTGATGGCCGTAGCCTCGGCTCCCCGTGTGTATCCAGCAGATAATCTGGTCCGGGTCGGTTATTCCGAAAGCCTTCGCTGCATCCCCATCATAGACCTCGCTAACCCTCGCTACCTCGAGGAAATGGTTCCCGGCGCCGAGTGTACCGAGCTGTGTAGCCCCCCGGCTCTTCGCCCTACTCGAGACCATGTCAGGGTTAGCCTCCTTCATACAGCCGTTCTCCTCCATGTGGAGGTGGTCCCCATCCCAGCCGTAGCCCTTCTCGATCGCCCACTCAACACCGCCCATGACGGCTTTATCGAGTTCGATATTGCTCAACCGCATTTTACTCCCAACGCCAACACCGCAGGGGACGAGACTGAATATCCTATCGATTAGTTCGTCTGCCTTCGGCCTGACCTCGGCGTAGGTTAGGCTGCTACGCATGAGCAGGACACCGCAGTTGATGTCATAGCCAACGCCACCAGGGGTTATGATGCCATTCTCCTCGTCGAAGGCAGCTACACCCCCTATGGGGAATCCGTAGCCTTGATGGCCGTCTGGCAGTGTGACGCCGTACTTTAATATCCCCGGTAACTGAGTGAGGTTCATGCTTTGGGTGAGGGTCGCATCCTCCCGCATGGCCGAGAAGAGCTGCTCGTCTGCGTAGATCCTCGCCGGGACCCTCATGTTTGGGTCGGCAGACGTTGGGATCTCCCAGACGAGGTCTCCCAACCTGTTGTACGGTGGCTTCATATTTTATCAACCAACACGCCCTGAGTTAAGTTATAAGTCTTTATTGGTGTTCATACCAATAACTATCCATGCGTTGGAGAGCCGTAAAGAGGGTCCCCCTGAACGAGGTCAGGGAGAGGGTAGCAGCCTTCGAGGAGAAGTACACCGACAGGTTCCAGCAGCTACACGAGGAGTTCATAATGGGAAAGATGCCTCGAGACAGATTCGACGACTACGTCGAGTGGAGCGGGATGATCCACGCCATACGGGCCGCTGGAGAGGGGGAAGACTTCGACTATTATGCCGAGGAGGACCTTAACCTGACCCTTGACGAATTTGAGAGACTCACTCCGAAGAGGCTTGAGTTACTCGATTATCTAGCCGACGAGCACGTCTCATCAATAAATGAGCTCGCCGATAGGGTGGGTAGAGATGTGAAGAACATACATAGCGATCTTCACCTACTCGAGCAACTTGGCTTCCTTCGCCTAGTCCATGAGGGGAGGAGCTTCGTCCCCGAGCTGCTCATCCAAGAGTTGACCATACTTCTTGGCTAGCCGATTTCATTATATCCACCGAAGCTGTCTCTTACCTGAAATATATGTCCTCGAAAGCATGCGAAGCCGACCTCCTCCTAATTAACGGTAAGATCGTCACCGTTGATACCGAGTTCAGCATAAAAGAAGCTGTCGCAATAAAAGACGGCAAGATCATAGAAACTGGCTCCACTAAGGAGATGGAGAAGTTAAAGGGCGACGAGACCGAGGTCATCGATCTCGAGGGAGGGACCGTCCTCCCAGGTCTCTATGACAGTCATCTTCATATGCTCAACACCGGAGCGACACTCCAATTAATCAACTGCAGGACACCTCCGATAAAGAGCATCGCCGATATGGCCAAGACGGTGGGCGCGAAGGCGAAGAAGGCAAAACCCGGTGAATGGATAGTCGGCCGCGGGTGGGATCAGGTAAAGCTAGCGGAGCACAGGAATCCCACACGGTACGACTTCGACAAGGTCGCCCCCAGCAACCCCGTCTACCTCACTCGCACATGCGGCCACCTAACCGTTGTGAACAGTAAAGCCTTGGAGCTTGCGGGCATAACAAAGAAGACAAAGGACCCCGTCGGAGGGAGAATAGTCCGCGACGAGAACGGAGAGCCTACAGGCATGCTAGAGGAGATGCCCGCGATGAGCCACTGCTTGAGTCTAATACCCCCTGCGACGATCGAGGACAAGGTCCTGCAGATCAAGGCAGCCAGCGATGCTTTCAACGCAGTTGGCCTTACGAGTGTCATCGAGGCAGGGATTACTGAGGACGAGATAGTAGCCTACCAACTCGCACTTGAGAGGGGTCTACTCAACATCCGCGTCAACTATATGCTTCGCGCAATCGATGGAAACGAGCCCGAGAAGAAGAGTATACAGCGCATTGAGCATTTCCCGATGATTTCTGGGTATGGTAACAACATGCTTCGCTTCCAAGGACTGAAGATCCTCATCGACGGAGGCATTGGTGGCAAAACTGCTCTCCTAAGGGAGCCTTACGAGAACGACACCCGATGCGGGCTCCTTACAGTCCCTGAGACTAAGCTACAGCATCTAGTAGACGCCGCCAACAAGAGGGGGATTCTCTCGGGGATCCACTGCTGTGGAGGCAAGGCGATGGACATCGTCATAGACACATTCAAGAAGACCGACAAGATCAAGCCCATCAAGGAGCGCCGATTCTACCTCATACACGCCTACCAGCCCAGCGAGGAGAACTTCAAGGACTGCAAGAAGTACGGCATACCAGTGGCGAGCCAGCCCGACTTTCTATATTACCTCGGTGACAGTTACGTTGAGAACGTCGGCCTCAAGAGGGGTGCTTGGCTCAAGCCCCACAAGGCTTGGATGGAAAAAGGGATAATAGTGGCTGCTGGCACCGACTCCCCAGTTACACCCTACCCACCGTTCCCCTGCCTCTGGGCGGCGATCGCGAGGAAGACCGAACTAAAGAAGACCATAATGGGGGTCGAACAACGCGTCAGCCGAGAGGAAGCCATCCGCATGTACACTGTTAACGGTGCATACCTTAGCTTCGAAGAGAACCTCAAGGGTAGCATCGAATCTGGGAAGCTCGCGGATATGATCATAATAGACCGAGACCTACTCACCTGCCCTGAGGACGAAATAAAAGACATTAAGGTCCTACGAACAATACTCGGCGGGAAGACCGTCTACCAAGCATAGTCAGCCAACCCCTTTTAAACTCAAAAAATCCTCTTCAAATGATCCGATGATCCAACGTAGCCCGCGCGATCATGCTTAACACTCTGTTCTTCGCATGGGCTTCCGCTGGGTTGTTTCCATCATTGCTTTCAGGTAAATAGGCTAGCGATGGTCGTGAGGTCCGTCATTACTCTTAATTGGTGTTATGACGAGGTTTCCATTCTTCACTGCATACGTGCGAACGCCGCTATACTCTATGCTGTTATTTTCGAGTAGCTTCACAGCCTTTTCCTCGATGCCTTCGGGGACATATAAGAAGAACTTTTTCACGAACCTGCCCTTCCCGGTGGAATCGCTGAATAACCTCCACTTTGGGACATTTGAAACATTGATTCCCTCCTCGTCATCTATCTCACCGATCTCCTGTATTCTCCCATTCGCGAGGGTTATTACAATACCTGGGTAGAGAATCTCGGTACCAGTCTCAATCCCGCGTCGTTTCACCTCGTCGTTCACGATGGTTATGTAGCCTTCTCCCCAGTCCTCTTGGTCGACAAAGGGAAATCTCGTAGCCGCGATGATTCGGATGATCCTGTTTTTCAGCGTCGCCTTATCCACCATCTGTTTCACCTATAGCCCCATCTCCCCCGCTACCTTGACCATTGATTCGAGGCCTATCTGGAAGAATTCCTCCATTTGAAGCCCGATCTCGGTGCATCTTAAGATATTCTCGCGGTTGACCCCCCTAGCAAAGCTCTTGTCTTTCATCCTTTTGCTGAGGCTCGATGCCTTCACGGATGCTATCTTCTTGTCGGGCATCATCAGCCCCTGGGCGATTATTAGGCCGGAGAGGCCGTCCGCAGCGTAAAGACTCCAGTCCATCCTGCTCTTCGGGAGGTAACCTGTCTGGGGGTTGTGAGCCCTGACAGCATAAAGCCCATCCTCTGGGAGGAGGTTCTTGATTATCTCTGCTGATACGGCGCCGTGCTTTGTCCAGTCTTGGCCGACCTCTTCGTAGTCCACGTCATGGAGGATTCCTGCCGCCTCCCATAGATCCTGATCCTCTCCAAAGTGCGCGGCGAGCCCCCTCATTATAGCGCCCACGGCGATCATGTGCTTGACGAGGGTCTCATTCTTAACGTGCCCCATAACGATCGCTATGGATTCGTCGCGAGTAATCATACCTTAAGCGCCGTTTTCGGTGTGTTTAAGCCTTAGCTGTCTCGGTGCCTTTAAATCTGGAACATAATTAATGGTCTCATTCTCGTGACTGGTGGTCTATTGGAGAAGCTCGGCCTCAAACAGTTTTCATCGATACTAACCTATGGACTCTTCATAATGGTCTTTACCCATACGCTTGCCCACACCTTCCAGAACATACACACGGCTCTCTTCCCCGTTCTTAAGAAGGAGTTTAGCCTCGGCTATTACGAACTCGGACTCATAGCCGCGATCCCTCCTCTATGTCAGACAATTCTCTCTATACCCGCCGGAATGTTCAGCGACAGATTAGGGACCAAGAAGATGATCCTCTTCAGCCAAATCCTCAGCTGCGCCGGCAGTATAATAGCGGGTTTCACGCAAAACCCATGGATGCTAATAGCTGCCGTCAGCCTCCTCTATCTAAATACAACGTTCTATCATCCAGCGAGTTACAGCTATGTTACCAAAACCTTCACTCCCAAGGATAGGTCTAAGGCGTTAGGCTTTCTAGGGGGTGGAGGGACTCTCGGGATGGCGATAGGTCCGTTAAGCATCAGTATATTGATGGGGTTCTTTGCCTTCCAATGGAGGCAGATCTATCTATTCTGGTTCATCCCGCTACTCATCGGCTTACTGCTCGTTCTGCGTATCAAGTCCGACCCGATTGAGTCTCCCAAGCTACAAGTTAAGGATGTAACCCCACCCGGGGAGACGAAGACCGTGATGAGCAGGAGCATGCTCTTCTTCTTTATGTTCAACGCAGTTAAGACGCTTGGGACTACTATGGCGGCGGGATTCCTAAGCATATACTTAGTCCAGTCTCAAGGGTGGAGCATTGAAGCTGCGGCCTTAGTCATAAGCGCAAGCAACCTAATGGGGATATTTGCGGCACCCCTAGGTGGAGTCTTCGCCGACAAGGTTGGTGAGAAGAAGTGGACCGTGCTGACCACAGCCATCTGTGCGATAAGCTTCGGTATAGCATTTTTAATGCCCCAAGCAATCGCTTTTACTGCATTCTATCTCGGATACGGGTTCTTCAACCTGATGAGCATGGCTTCAAACTCCAGCCTAACGGCCAAACTCTCACCACCAAGACAGAGGGGGCTCGGTTTTGCACTCTACTTCCTACCAGGCAGTATAATGGGCGTAATCGCGCCGATAGTCTCCGCATTTATCGCTAGCAGCTATGGCCTACTACCCATCTTCTTCGTTGCTACTGTAGTCCTTATGATCTCCGTGCCTGTGCTCCAGCTCGGTGTAAAAATAGACTGACTCATATTTGATCTATTATAGCCGTTGAAAAATGGTCTCAAAAAACTACGTGTTATTCATCGTTACCGGCAAACCCTTTTTAAGGTAGATTAGATTAGAATGGGCGAACGAGAGAAGGAGAGTAGAGGAGAACCAGCGCCTTGTTCATGCCCCGAGCCTACGACCGCGCCATAACGATCTTCTCACCAGAGGGAAGACTCTACCAGGTCGAATACGCCCTGGAGCTGGTGAAGAGAGGCGCACCAATCGTCGGCGTCTCATCACCCCAGGGGGTAGCCCTTGCGGCTAACGAGTCCCCTGAGAGCGTGTTGGAGGACGGAGACTACTTCCGTAAAATATTCCAGTTAGATGAGCACGTCTGCATGGCGATCGCGGGGCTAAGCAGCGACGCACGAGTCCTGATAAGTCAGGCACGAGTGTACTCCCAGAGCAACCGATTAATGTATGACGAGCCAGTTGACATCGAGATCCTCGCTAGACGCATGGGTGACATCGCTCAGATATACACGCAGCATGCCGGCGTCCGGCCATTCGGTGTAAGCACCATCATTGCAGGCGTAGACACTGAGGGCAGCAGGGTGATGATCACGGACCCCAGCGGCAGCTACAGGGGCTACAAAGCCACGGCGGTTGGCAGGAAGAGTGACGAAGCCAACAAGCTCCTGGAGGATAAATATAAGAACGATGTGACCTTGGACGGCGCGATCAGCCTCGCTATCGAGGCTGTCAAAACAGCATCAGACGCGGCATTACAACCCGAGAACGTAAAAGTAGCCGTGGTTCCAGTCGATACGAAGGTTTTCCGAAGGCTCTCCGACTCCGAAGTGCAGAAGCACATGAGGTAGAAGGGCCAGAGGGATGAGTAGCAACTACACCCTAGTTAGGTACCAGCATGGTGGAGAAAAGTACGAGATTCTCGTCGACCCAGACAAAGGACTTTCTTACAAGAAGGGCGAACCAATCGACATCACCAACGTAATCCTCATCGACACCATCTTCACGGACGCCAACAAGGGAGAAAAGGCGTCGGAGTCGAAGCTAAAAGCCGAATTCGGGACAAGCAACCCTATTGAGGTTGCCAAGTTGATGTTCGAGAAGGGAACTTTCCTCCTCACATCCGCCCAGCGGAAAGAGATGACTGAGCAGAAGCTCAAACAGCTCATCACCATCATATCCCGTACCTACGTCGACCCCGCCACCAAACTGCCCCACCCCGCCATCCGCATAGAGAACGCTATGGAGGAGATCAGGTTCAACATCGATCCCTTCAAGTCGGCGGAGGAGCAGGTGAAGGAACTAGTTCAACTACTCAGACCCGTTCTACCCATGAGCAGCGAGAACATCCAGCTCGCCATCAAGATCCCACCGGACCACTCAGCAAGATGCTATGGTATAGTGAAGAACTACGGCGAGATAAAGAGGGACGAGTGGCAGAAGGACGGAAGTTGGGTGGCAGTAGTGGAGATACCCGCAGCCATGCAGTTGGAACTACTCGACAAGCTCGGCAAGGCTACGCAGGGGAACCTCCAATCGAAGATAGTTAAGTGAAGCTGAATAGGTATGAATGCGAACTTCCAGGACAGGGATCTAGTCCTCCCAGGGGATATCTTGTATGAGGGGAGGATCAGGACAGGTGAGAACACCTACCGAAACCAGGATCAGGTATACGCCACACACCTCGGTTTAGTCAACTACTCGCCGGACAACGTATCCGTGGTCGCCTTATCTGCTGGTTACAACCCACTCGTGGGTGACGTAGTCATCGGTGAGGTCATCGACATCGACCTAGGCGAGTGGAAGATCGATATAGGCGCACAAATCAGCGCAGTGATGGGAATTCCCGACGCCGTTGACCGCCCATTCAGGACAGAGTACATCATGACGAGAGTCCTCGATATCGGTGACACACTGTTCGCTAAGATAGTTGACCTAGATAGGAGGAGGACACCTGTGCTCAGCATCCTTGGCCCCGGCCTCGGCAGGTTAAACGACGGATTCATTATACAAATTACGCCATCGAAAATCCCCCGCCTCATCGGCAAGAAGGGAAGCATGATCAATTTGATAATCAGGGAGACGGGGTGCCGCATCGTCATAGGACAGAACGGACGCATCCTCGTCTCCGGATCAAATAGAGAACGCGAAGAGATGGTGGCAAAGGTAGTCACTAAGATTGAGCTAGAGGCTCACACCTCCGGGCTCACCAACAGGATACAGGAGTATTTGAGACAACTAAAGGAGAGATCACGATGAGTAAGAAACCAACAATCAAGAAAACAACGGCCCGGAAACCGAGAACTAAGAAGGCCGATAAGGCCACTAGCTGGAAGAGAAACGACGGCCGGGCTTTCGACGAGCTCCGCACAATAAAAATTGAGATTGGAGTGCTCCCAAACGCGGATGGCTCCGCATATATAGAGGTGGGAAGAAACAAGATACTCTGCGGTGTCTTCGGACCCCGCGAGATGCACCCCAAACACCAGGCGAAGCCCAACGAGGCTGTACTACGCTGCAGGTACCACATGGCGCCATTCAGCGTCGACCCACGCAGGTCACCCGCCCCCTCTAGAAGAGACCAGGAGATCAGCATGGTCATGAGATCAGCCCTTGAACCGGCGGTCTTCCTCGAACGCTACCCCCGGGCCAGCATCGACGTATACGTCGAGGTGATCGAAGCCGACGGTGGGACACGCTGCGCGAGTATAAACGCCGCCGCGGTCGCTCTCGTCGACGCTGGTATACCAATGAAGGATCTCGTTGCAGCCTGCGCCGTCGGTAAGATCGAAGACAAACTCATCGTCGATCTCGGAGAATACGAGGACAAGAAGGGGCAGAGTGATATGCCCATTGCCTACATGCCTAAACTTAACAAGGTAACGCTCCTCCAAATGGACGGCATAATGTCCACAGATGAGGTGGAGAAGGCTCTCAACCTAGGTATCGAGGGATGCAAGAAAGTATATGAGGTACAGCGTGAAGCGCTGAAGAAGAAGTACGGGATCGAACAGCCACAGGATAAGCCGCCAAAGGAGTACCAACCTGAGGAGCCTGAGGAAGAACCTAAGACAGAGGAGGGTCAACAATGAGCAAGAGCAACATCGTCAGCCACCTGAAGCAGAAGAAGATATCCGAGGTCCTCTCCACCGGCAAACGGATGGATGGACGCGGATTTAATGACTTCCGTGAACTCAGCATAAAGCACAACGTCCTCTTCAAGAGCGAGGGGAGCGCCGAGGTCTGGCTAGGGAAGACACATGTCATGGTCGGCGTCAAAGTTGGTACAGGAACACCCTTCGAGGACACACCCGACGAGGGAGTCCTCATGACGAACGCAGAGTTCACCCCCATCGCCAACGCCGCTTGGGAGCCTGGCCCACCCAAAGAGGGTAGCATCGAGTTAGCCCGAGTCGTCGACAGGGGCCTGCGCAGCGCAGAGGTCCTTGACACAAGTGCGTTAAAAATCATTAGCGGGAAGCTAGTGCAGATAGTCTACGTCGACCTCTACGTTCTTAACTACGATGGCAACCTCATCGACGCCTGCAGCGCCGGCGCCATCGCTGCCCTCATGGGTGCGAAGAAACCCGTCTACAACGTCGTTGAAAAAGAGGCGAAGCTGTCGGGGGAGAAGGTACCCCTCACTGTCAAGAAGAAACCGGTGGCGATCAGCATCATCAAAATCGGGGACAAGCTCATCCTAGACCCCACAGCCGACGAGGAGGACGTAATGGACTGCCGCCTCACCATCACATTCGACGAGGACGGCCACATCTGCACGATGCAAAAGAGCGGCTCCGAGGGCTTGACACTCGACGAGATTAAGAAATGCATAAATATGGCGCAGGAGAAGGCGCCTGAGATAAGGGCGAAGGCCATAGGCGACTAAGAATGACTAAGAAAAAGAAGACGTACGGTCTGAGGCTAAGGACGCGCGGAGGAGCCGCCGTACAAAAGCGCTGGACACGCATAATGATTCAGATGAACCAGCCCCACAAGTGCCCAAGCTGCGCCAGCCTAAAGGTAAGGCGCAGCGCTGTAGGAATATGGAGCTGCAGCAAATGTGGATATAAATTCGCAGGCGGGGCCTACACGCCATCGACGAAGACAGGTCAGGCTTCCACTAGGGTCCAGGAATCCTAGACCCAACTTCCAATCAAGGCGACTACTTTTGGAGCCTCGACAATACAAGGCTGAGGCAAAGATTGTAATAGAGATGCGGCATGACATCCTCGACATAATAATTAAATCATTAAGGCCTGAGTCAGAGTCTAGTATCTCGGACCGCTCCAAGGTGTTTATCGAAGCGTCAGAGAAGAGGCTAATCCTACAGGTGGTGGCTGAAGACGTCACAGCCCTCCGCGCGGCTGTCAACAGTTATCTCTACTGGATCAAGGGGATAATTGATATCGGGAGAAGAATAAACCCCTGATTCAAATCCGAAATTCTATCAACGCATTAGAAAAGAAAAAAAGGGGGTAGGATTCTGGCTACGCATTCAACAACTGTGGCATCCGTTTAAAGATCAGATAGATGATGATCCCGCTGATCACCATCTCCCCGAGGATGTAGCTGCCATTATACACGGCGCTGTAGACATATGGGCCCATCTCTGGCGGGGCGTATTCAGCAAAGAATACGACGCCGGATACGAAATGTGAGAGGAATCGGCCGGTCAACGCGACCGCGACACCGATGAGGGGCTGCTTCTTGAATAGGCCAGCGAGTCCTAGGCAAGCGAAGGCTAATGGATAGTCGAGAATTATCTGGAATGGATAGTAAATATATCCTTCCAGTGCCATCTGGACCAGACCGAAGACGATCCCGGCCATGATCCCGACCTTGGCCCCACGCCTGTAAGCAAGCAGCATAATCGGCACCATGCTCCCAAGGGTGATGGAGCCACCCCATGGAAGCTGGTATATCTTAATGTAATTCAGGACAACAGAAAGTGCCACGGTTACAGATATCTCAGCCAGTTCCCTGGTGTTCGTTCTTGTACCGTTCATGACGCATCCCTTCGCCGGTATTACCCGGATCAGGTTCAAAGGGTCGACGACTTTCGTCCTCTCAGCCAGGCTTTCGCCCAGCTCCCCTCGACCACCAGAGAAATAAGGCGAGTTAATAAAACTTACTTAGAATGGCTAATCACGCGATCTCGGACCCTTCATTTTGTAGGTAAATTAGCCTGCCTTCAACTTTCCGTTTAATATTTTGGTTATTCTTTAGGAATTCCACGAGAACCTCGAAGGAGGACGTTGTGACTACCTTAGTTTTTATAGCAGTTAATTCAGCCCGTGTTATACCTAAGTAGGCTTGAGAATTATTAGCGTGGTAGCTTTGCAGGCATATAGTGTAAGTCCCAACTGGGTCAACGTCCTTTCCATCTATCTTTAGAGAGATGAGTCTCTTGTCGCTATCGCTGTACTCCGCTCTTACCATTGAGTTTACTTGGTAGCATTCCCCTTCTCCGTCTCTGTTACCAATCCTCATAATATGATTGAAGATATTTGTTAGCTGAGCCCCCGCGATCGTGTACCTCGTGAGGACGTCATCGTAAGGGAAGCATGTGATTATGTCCTTCATCATCACCATTGGTCCTAGTTTCTCGGATCTGATAGATCCGCTTGCCACAAACATTACGTCGCATTCCGCGTTCTCAGCGAAAGCATCAGCGATGAGGTTTCCAAGCGACGTCTCGATCTCTCTCTTAGGATGTGTGTGTTCGACTGCAAGCTTGCAGATTATTGCTTCATATTTCTGATTTACCTCTTTTTGATAGTTATCTATGTAGTCAGAGAGCGCTCGGTCTGGTTCTGCAATTTTATCGTCGATGGGTATCAACTGCCATTTGTAATCTACTACACTATTTGTATCGTCGTCTACTTCGACGTCTAATCTACCTACCTGGTTTGTCCCTACTCCTGCTTGCACTATTATTATCCCGTTTCTTTTTGCAGGTTTCTCGAGGATTGTGTGTGAGTGGCCACCAATTATTATATCGACCCCCCACTCCGGTTTCAACATGTCCGCGAGTTCTAGATCTGAATCGAAGCCAATATGTGTGAGTAGTATAGTTAGATCTATGTCATCGTTTTTGTAAGCGTTGGTAATCTTCCCGACTTCTTGGCTTGCTTCCTCTAGAGTCACGAAGCTACTTACGAGGGGATCGGCTTTAAGGGAGTCCATGACCTTTTCGGTTATTATTCCCGTGAAGAGAATATCGAAGCCTGCTTTCTGTAAGATTAGGTAAGGTCTCATCAGTCTCTTGCTATACGGTTTGATGTACAGGTTTGCATTTACTATCGGAAAGTTGGCCACTTTTTCGAGGAATAATAGGTGGGCTAACCCGTAATCGAATTCGTGATTGCCGAGAGATACAACATCAGGAGCGAGGTAGTTCATAAGCCCCATCGTCGACAGCCCCTTGTATTCGGAGTCGATAAGTGAGCCTTGAACCATGTCCCCAGCTATAACGTACAGGACGTTCTCTTCCTCGCGCCTTACCTTATTTATATAGCCTGAGAGGAGTGCGAGGCCGCCAACCAACTTTGTCTCTCCGGATCTCATCTCTGCTGCAAAGTCTCCGTGCATGTCGTTTGAGTGAAGAATTGTGAACTTCTTCGTTTTCATCCATCCCGCCTTGTAGACTGATTCTGTTTTTCTGGTATGTTAAGTTTTAAGTCGACATCAGACGTGCGCACCAGAATTAAGGAGGGTTAGCGCAATTGACGCGCATAAAGTGTAAATAGTAATAAACTCAATCATATGCGAATCCCTATGTCTCAAAAGAATAAATTTTGTTCAAGTTGTGGTGCTGAAGTTGATGGCAAAGAATTCTGCCCACAGTGTGGGGCTAAGCAGTTGATTGACGATGCAAGCCCGCAAGCACCCTCAAGCAGTCCTTCCGAAAAAATCGTTCGCGAGCAAAGCAGAGGCGCCATGGAACATCTCACAATAGGATTTAACGTTGCGATGAATAATCCTCTAGTTTTTCTCCCAGCTGTATTGAGTGGGGTAATTGGGGGAATAATAGGCTATACATCATCAGCCCTTTTTATAGGAAGTGCTGGGGGAACCATCTTAGGGTTAATCAACTCGGTTATTTCCTTTATACTAGGTTTCGCTGCAACTGATATGTCTCGTGATGCTTATAATAAACAGCCTTTAGACCTTGGTTCAAGCATTAGCTATGTTGTTAGTAGAATTGTGCCCTTCTTGATTGCAGCGATTTTTGGGGGGCTTCTGTCGATAACTATCGTGTTCATACCCGCTGTTATTCTGACTTTTGTAATAATGGTGATAGATGAAACGGGAGTGATGGATGCCTTTGGGAAAGCTTTCAATGTCATAAAAGCTGACTTAGGAGACATTCTCATTGTCCTATTAGTGGCTATTGTTGGCTTCTTTATAACTGGCTATATTCCCTTTGTTTCATCGCTTATATATTCTGTTTTGAATGTTGTAATTGGTCTGGCGTTCATTGATATTTATGTGAACTTCAAAAACCGTTAGTCGTTTCTCTCTTAATTCCGCAAGTCTTTTACCTATTTAATCGAATTATTACCGAGTCACATGACAAAATTGAATGAGAAATACCTCTGCGAGATATGTGGGAACAAGGTCCAGGTTCTCGAGTCAGGTGCAGGGCAACTAGTCTGCTGCGGACAGCCCATGAAGAAAGTTGCTAAATAAATATACCAGAAAGCTAGAGCACCCCTTTATCCTCACTTCCATCCCACATTCGCTCCCTGTTTTTATTGGTGATTCTCGTGAACATCGTTTTTCTTGAACGACCCATAAAGTTCATCGATCTCGATCCTAGTCTGCTCAATCACAGGCTCTCCATCGACGATTAGCCCAGTACCGCTTCTAAGTATACCAAGCCGGGAAACTTGTATGCTTCTCTCAGTACATAGCCGAACTATCTCTTCGACCGATTCAGGATCGGCGACAGCGATGATCGTTCCATAGGAGGGTGCCCAGAGGAGATCTTGGTTTAAGCTCTGCCCCAAGTCTGCATAGGTCACGTCAGCGGAGTTGAAGCTGAGACCGAGTCCTAGGCTCCCGAGGACCTCTATCAACGCTCCCTTCACTCCCCCCTCCGAAACATCGTGTATTAGCCTCAATCCCTCGATACCTTGGAGGGCAAGGATGATTGGTAGAGCGGTAAATTTCTTCCACCGATCATCTGTAACCCCTCTACTCAGGTTAGTAAGCCACACTGCCTCTCCACCCACCTCCCCGATAAGCAGAACAACGTCGCTCTGATGGGGAGATGTAACCTTTCTTGTCTGCTCGCCTAAGCAAGTCGTCGAGACGAAGGGTATTCCTAAGCCATAGTATGTCGCAGTCTGCCCCGCGACAATCTTAACGCCATACTTCTTCGCCTCGTCTCCGAGGCTCTTTGCTATTATCCTCAGGTCACTCTCCTTCGTTTTCAAAGGGAGATATATGCCCGTGATCATGTGGGTGGGGCGCCCGAATTTGCAGGCGACATTGCTGGCGGCGTAGTGGAAGGCGAAGAACCCTAACGCCTCGATGGGAACACCTATACTCGGGCTGTGTGCGATCACTGTTCTAGCTGTTAGCCCGATGGTGGCACCATCCAGCTCTAGATCCTTATCAAGAGGAATAAATGGGAGAACACTCCTTTCAAAGATTTTTCGCGGTACCTTACCTAGTCCGAGCACACCACTCATGGTCTTTCCCTCATAGCTTCTAAGTCAGCCTATTAATTCCTAACCTACTTCTATAGCGGCAACGACCGCCATATGCACTCACAACCCCTCAAAAACGCCTTGTTAGGGTTAGGGCTTAAATATTGTAGCCATTTACTGAGGAAGGTGAAGGGAATGGCCGACCTCTCTATAGACCTAATTTTCGGAATAGTGATCGTTGCCGTCGCTGCCATCGCCATCATCATGTTCTGGCGTGCCTCCGGTAGCACAAAGAAAAAGGAAGAACCCGAGGTCAAGCCCGATGATCCGCAAAAAGAAGATCCGGTTAGAGTCGAGTTACAGATGACGGAGAGAAAAGTCAAGGTTCCATCTATTGATAAGAAGATCGCCACATCTGACATCGAGAAAGCGAAGAGTCAGATCAGGACTCTAACCCTAAAGCAAGAGATCAACAGTATGGTTCTCCGCCGCCTCTTTGAGGCTGAAGACGAGGGAGAGATCAGCCGCGAGGAGCGCGTCAGGCTTGGGAAGAGCTACGAGGATGAGATGAAGCAGATCGCAGAGGACCTCAAGAGGAGCGAGATGCTCATAAGTCTAGCTGAGCTAGAGTCGATACGCGAGGAGATAGTTAAGAAATTCGAAGAAAGCCTCAGTCAGACACAGAGCCGAATCGATCTCATAATTAAAGAGCTAAAGATCCAGGAGCCACCCAAACCTGCCGAAGAAGAGAAGCCGAAACTCCCAGCTAGCACGAAGAAGCGTCGAGTAACAAATAAGGCGAAGACCGAAGAGTTAGAGGAGGGAGTAGAGGAGCTAACTGGACAAGAGGACGAGGAAAAGCAACCTACTGGAAGGCAAGACGTTGAGAGTCGCCTTGAACAGCTTAAGAAAGAGGTAATGAAGGAACTGGACGAACTCGATAAACTTGAGTTGGAGGACTAGACTTGAGTGCACATGCAACAGCTAAGAAGAAAGCCGCTATGAGGGCGGTTAAGCATATCGAGAACGGCATGATCCTTGGGCTAGGAAGCGGGACAACAGTCTCCTACGCCATCAAGCAGATCGGGGAGTTGCTTGCCACCGACGAGCTTTACGACATATACGGCGTTCCGACGAGCATCCAAACAACCTTCGAGGCAATAAAGGCTAAGATACCACTCACCACCCTCGACGAACACCCACAGCTCGACCTCGGCATAGACGGAGCGGACCAGCTCGACATGAAACTCAACGCGATAAAGGGGGGCGGTGGAGCTCTGATGAGAGAAAAGATCGTCGCTGCAGCGTGTAAAGAGTATATTTTGATAGCCGATGAGACGAAGTTGACCGATGTCCTCGGCAACGGAAAAGTTGTACCCGTCGAGATACACCCCTTCGCCGTGACGCCCGCTTTAAAGGCTGTAGAGAAACTTGGTGCCAAGGTCAGTCTCCGCCTAAGTTCTGGCAAGCTTGGCCCACTTGTCACAGATAATGGCAACTACATAATCGATGCTGACTTCGGTCCCATCCAGGACCCCTGGTGGTTAAACCGTGAGCTCCATGCCATAGCTGGTATAATAGAGACGGGGATGTTCCTAGGATATGCCCACTTGGCTTACATTGGTGGCCGGGGTTCGGTGAAGAAACTCAAGCCCCAAGCCGACGCGGCTCTTAAGAAGATCCAATGAATCTCCTTTATTTTAGATAAGAATCTGAGCTCTTTCCGTAGAATTTCCAGGCGAGATAAAATGTCAATGCAATCACTCCAAATCCCCCTATATACCAAATATCGCCGAAGAAAGTCAAGAAGTTGTTTGCGAAGTGGAACAGAACCGCGACTAGATAGTACTTTGAAAACTGCTGCCTTGTGACTCCATAAGCGACTATGGACGTATTCGCCGCGTGGAAGAACATCTCCGGTAGTCTGATGACGATGGGCGCGTTGAAATAGATTGTGTAGAGAGCGAACTCTGCGAAACCGAAGCCTAGACCGGAGAGGAACCCGAGCTTGATTATAGACTTTTCCGTCTCAGCGTGTCTGTATAGCAGTGGAAAAACCTTCGTGAACTCCTCGATCAGCGGCGCGAAGAACGAGACCAGTATTATGTAGCCGAATAGCCCCGGAATCGCCACAGCGACATAATCCTTAGCGAGGGTCTCTAGGAAGACCGAGATTGCGACGCTGACTATGAAGCCCTGTATAAGATAGGAAGCCATCTCAAGGAGACCTATGGTGAAGTGGGATAGTCGTCGTAGATGTTTTCTCCATACTTAGCTTTGATAACTTATTTTTAATATATCTTTTTAATTCCACCAAGCGCCTTCTTTCGTGTTCTAGAAAGCCTTAAAATGGCTGGTTGAGTTGCATAGAAAGCGATACCCCCTCGTGGGGATCAACTGCTGGGGTCTCCTAGCCTGGTAGGGAGCGGGCCTGCTAAGTCCGTGAGCCTTGCTCGCGAGGGTTCAAATCCCTCCCCCGGCGCCACACAAAACAATTATTTTGGGCAATATTTTGGCTTATTTTTGGCAAAGAAGCTGTTTAAATTGATGTTATTTCGCGTGCGTGAGATGAAAAAGAGGTTATCGCTACGACCAGCATAGAGCATTGTTTCCTCACTCAGTAATCTAGTCCTCAGCTCCACCTGATACTCATGCTGACTCCTAGCATATCTTGGGGTGGCTCGCGGGCACTAGAGTAACTTAACCGCCTTTTCGAGTCTCCCGAGGGCCCGCTTCAGGACGCTTCTGGGGCATGCGATGTTAATCCTCATGAACATGGATCCACCGCATCCAAACATCAAGCCCTCATCTAACCATAGCTTCGCCTTCCTCAACATGAACTCCTTTAACGCTTCATCATCCAAACCAAGGCTGGTGCAATCCACCCACGCAAGGTAGGTGCCCTCAAGTGGGTAAACCTTGAGACCTGGTATTTTCTCCTTGATGACCTCCTCGAGGTACATGAGGTTCCCCCTCAGGTAGACGAGGAGCTCCTCCAGCCAAGCCTCGCCCTTCGTGTACGCGGCTTCCTGTGCCACGATTCCGAAGATGTTGGTGTTCCGGGTGCGGTTGTTTTCAATGATGTTCTGATACGTGTCCCTGAGTTTCTTATTCCGGATGATGGCGCTCGACGTCGTAAGCCCTGCGAGGTTGAAGGTCTTGCTTGGGGCGACCAGCGTAACGGTTCTCTGCATTGCCTCCTCTGAGATAGTTGCCGTGGGTGTGTGCATCGTCTTGCCGAGGATGAGGTCGTTGTGGATCTCGTCTGACACGATTACGATGTCCTTCTTCTCGCAGACATCCACAAGCTGCTCCAGCTCATTCCGCTTCCAGACCCGGCCCACCGGGTTGTGTGGGCTGCATAGGATGATCATCTTGGTCCTGCCATCGATCTTCTTCTCGAGATCCTCGTAGTCCATTACGTAGTTGCCTTCGACGATTTTGAGGGGATTATTGACGATCTGTCGCCCGTTATTGGTGATCGCATCCATGAATGGGTAGTAGCATGGTGGCTGGATGATGACCTTGTCGCCTGGATGCGAGTAGGCCTGAATCGCGTAATTGAAGCCAGCGACGACGCCGGGCGAGAAGAGGATCCAGTCGCGCTGGATCCCGCTCCACCTGTGGCGCTTCTTCATCCAGTTGATAAGCCCGTCGTAGTACCCATCGGTCCTCTGGGTATAACCGTATATGGGGATGGCTGCACGCGCTTTGACCGCCTCAACTATCTCTGGTGCGCAGGCGAAGTCCATGTCGGCGATCCACATAGGTAAAACGTCTGCCACGCCGGTTCGCTCTTTCCTGAAGCTCCATTTTGTGGAGCTCATTGGGGTTCTATCAATCACAGTGTCGAAGTCATAGACCATGATATTCAACTCAAGTGACCTACGTTTCTACTCGGTTAAGAGTTCATCTAGCCTTGTCAGCAAACTGATTTTGAGGATCTGCTTCACGAGTGGAGTAACGACAATGGGTACTCGATGTGGTTGTTTCACAGGAATCACATTATACGTGTGGGGCCATAGCCTTATCCTCACTTCTACCTGATACTCAGCCGTGAAGATGAATGGTTGACCTAGCGTTGCCCCAGATGTAGAATCGAAGTGAGAACTATGGAACAAAATTACAAGGAATTATATCGAAATGTGCCTCCAAGCAAGAAGGACCCATACTTCAAATTCCGCGACACACATCCATACAAAACAATTGTTTCCGGCGGGTATACTTGGAAATATATATCATGTAAGAATGGCGGAAGGGGCACATTACTGTTATTGCCCGGAGGAACAGGCGAGGGTATAGGGTTCTTTAGGGTCATCGAGAATTTGAACCAATATTTCAGCGTTATAACACTCGCATATCCATTCGTAAATTCTATCGAAGAACTCCTCGACGGCATCTTGGCGGTAATGGACGCTGAACAGGTGAAGTCCGCACATATGTTAGGCGCCTCAGCGGGTGGGCACATTACCCTGTGTCTAGCGAAAAGAAACCCTGATAGAGTCTTAAAATTGGTACTCACAAATACGTTCGTTCCAGAGCCCGAGTATGAATCAAAAATTAGAAAAAGCCCCATATTTTTAAGGGTCTTTCCTCGCGCGCGCGAAGTTTACAGATGAATCGTATTTTCGTCTGAAATCATTAAA
>Ga0315275_10001693_pt1 | contig 19599 bp, 14 predicted proteins | sample YL17G03_0_MG_FD_205557 | JGI IMG/M metagenome (GOLD analysis project Ga0315275, IMG submission 205557) | Sediment microbial communities from Yellowstone Lake, YNP, Wyoming, USA - YL17G03_0 | ecosystem: Environmental > Aquatic > Freshwater > Lake > Sediment | place: USA: Wyoming | collected...
TTCCACCAAACATAAGGCCCCTGAACTTTCGCGGACTGCTCGAGCAACCTCACAAATTCCTGCGCCCTTGGATCCTTCATCCGCGCGAAGACCAGCGCCATGAGCGCCTGGCCGTTGGGGGAAAGTTTCTCGCGTCTCTCATACAAGCCCTCCGCGAGGGTTCGATCAACGTCCCCGCTCAAAGCGAGCGCGTAAATCAGGTAGGCGCGAAGGTCGGCGATGGCGCGAGGGTTCTCTTGGATTTGTTTCAGGAGCGACTCACGCCCGCGCTTCAGTCGGTTCTCGTCAATCGGGTAGCCGGCGTCCTTGGCCTGAGCGAATCCCGCGACCACGTAGGCAGTCATGAAAGGATGCGTTTCGTCGGTCTCCCACCAACCCCAGCCGCCGTCCTCGTGCTGGAATTGATAGAGCCGTTGTAATCCCGCGGCGATCTTTTTCTCGAGCTCGACATTTGCTGCGGGCGGCGTCAGTCCCAGATCTTTGACAGCTTTCGTCACCAGGATATTCGGCAGGAAGCTCGACATGGTCTGCTCGACGCAGCCGTAGGGGTAACTGGCGAGGAAATCCAGGGCTGACATCAGCGTTCCGGCGACGGACGGCGCGAGGTCGATGCGCAGCGTGGACGCCTCCGCGTTGACTTCCGTTGGGAGAACGATCTTTTCGTTAATCTGGGCTTCTGGTGCGGAGTTAGAACCCGAAAGTGCAGCGTTCAGTTGCAGCCCCCAGGGTTTTACGGGGGCGGTCAATTCGAGCGCGTCGGACTCCTCATCGGTGAGCGCCTTGCTCAGGAATTTCGCCTCGCCGATCTTGGGCGCGCGAACCGTCCAATTGACGACCGCTTCGCCATTCTTCGGAACCGTGACTGTGCTCTCGGCCGCGCCCCCAAGCTCGACGCCCTCAGCCTGCAGCGAGACGCGCGCCGTCTTATCGTTCTCGAGGTAGTTGTGAACAATACCGATGATCGTCGCGGTGTCACCCTGCGTGAAGAAGCGCGGAATCTCCAGCCGCAGGATGAGATTCTTGCGCGTGATGACCTTTTGCGTGACCTGGCCGACCAGCGTGTTCTTGCTGACGGCGCGCACGGTGGCGCGCCAGGTGGTGAGCGAGTCGGGGAAGGAGAAACTGGCCCGCGCTTTTCCACTCGCGTCGGTCAGGACGGCCGGCGCCCAGTAGATCGTGTCGGGGAAGTACTTGCGCACTTTAGGCTGGACGGGTTGGCCGGCTTTGAAATCGGCGAGCTTGGTGGACGGCCGTAACTCGGCCAATTGCATCTTATTCCTGCCCGAATAGCCGGTGAACCAGTAACTCGTGGAAAACTGCGTGTAAACCTGGTCCCAGCGCTTCGCATAGAAAATCTTCTCGGGCGGACGGACGGAATCGGGCCGCACGGCGTAAATTGCTTCGTCCACGACACCCAGGCTCAGCTCCGCGCTGACCGCCCGGCCCTGCTCGTCCTGGGCGGTGAGCGTGTAAGTCACTTTATCGTTCGGCCGATACTGCGGCTTATCGGTTTCGATCGTCACCTTCAAAACTTTCTCGGTGGCGGGCACCGCGAGGTTCTTGCTTCCCTCGAAGAGCTGTTCGTTTTTCACGAACGTGGCGCTCAGCAAGAAATTGGGTTCATAGCGCTCCTCGATGGGAATATCCACGGTGAAGGAAGCCTCGGTGGAAGCGTGCACTGACCAGGTGTAGACCTGCTGGCCTTCGGTGGTGACCAGAACCTGCGCTCCGGGCTTATTGGTGACGATCAAAACGTGCGCAGTCTCGCCGGGGCGATAAGAGCGCTTGTCGGGATAGATTTCCAGACGCTGGTATTCGGGCCCCGCCTGGGCAAAGCTGACGCCCGAGACCCACAGACTGGTCTCGAAGGACGCTTCGCGCCGGTTGCGGTCGAAGGCACTCGCGTGAACGGTGACCCAAGGAACGCCCGGCACTTTGTAGGTGAAATGCGCCATCCCTTTTGGATCCGTCGTCACCCTGGCCTGGCTCAGCAGGCGGCGGGTCGAGTCCTGACCCCATCCCGCCCGCGCGGTGAACGTAAGCTGAACGCTGGTTGAAACCGGCTGCATGTCGTAATCGACCGTGCGGACGGTGATGTCTGCCTGATCGCCCGCACGGTAGACATAGCGATTGGTATCGAGCAGCACCACGATGGTGGAGTAAGTGACCAGCGCTCCGCGCCCCCCCACGATTTCGCGGTTGCTGGCGTCGGTGACGTGCGCCTCGATGCGGTAGTTGTAAGAGGTCTTCTCCTGGTCGATTTCCGTGGGCACACTGATCTTGAGTATTCCTTCCGGGTCGAGCTGCCCCGTGCCCTGGCTGGCCTCCTGCCCGTAGCCGTAGTATTCTCCGCCGCCCTCCTCTCCTTCATCGCCCTCGTACTCTTCGGCGCCCCAGAGGACCCGCCAGTAGGGAAAGTAGTAGCGCGATTTGTAGATGGAGTACTTCACGCTGCCATTCGCCACGGGCGAGCCGAAGTAGTAGCGCGCGTTGATGGTGGCCTGAATGGTCTCGCCCTGAAGGTAGCGCGCCTTGTCGGTCGAGACCGTCACCTCATATTCCGGCTTTTTGTATTCCTCGACTTCGAACGAACCGTAAACGGACTTCTCGCCGAGATGCGCGGTAATGGAATAGCCGCCCAGCGCGGCGAGCGGAGAGAGTGTGAGCTGCCCGTGGAACGAGCCGTAGGGCGAGAGATTGAGCTTCTGCTGGTAAACCGTTTTGGAATTGCCGTCGGTGATTTCAACGGTGACGGGCCCGGGCACGTCCAGGCTGTATTGACCGCCGCGCCGGGCGCGCAGGATTCCCTTGAATTGGACCTCGTGCGTGGGACGATAAACCGGGCGGTCCGTGTAGATGTATCCCACGTAGTTGGTGGCCGAGGAATCGAAAAAGAAGAACGATTCGACGCTCGTGGCGGCGACGTCCTGGTCTTTCGTTGCCACCATGATGGAGTCTTCAACCTTGATGTGCTCGAAGGTCGCCTGAGAAACGCCGGAGGCGTCGGTCGTCGCGCGCGCCAGCTCCTGGTGGTTGTTGAACACCACAGCGGTTGCGCCCTCGACGGGGTTGCCCGAGGCACGATTCGCAACAAAGAGCAGGATCTGTCCCGGCGCCGTCTTCGACACCAGCGCCAAATCCGTGATCATCACCACCGTGTAGGCGCGCAGTTCGCGGTTGGCCACTTCCACCAGGAAGAGACCCTTCTGGTGAAGGTCCACCGGAATCTCCCGGTATTCCGAGTCGCGCGTCTTGGGCAGAAGCTCGCGCCAGGCGAGCACCAGTTGCTCGCGGTTGAGCAGCGGAACCTGCGCGTAGGCGGTTACATCCAGGGGAATGCGGTTCAGCTTCTGTTCCTGCGTGCGGGAAGCCCGGAAGTTTGAACGCGTCTCATAGCGCAACTGCAGCCGGAAGAAGTCGCGGAGGGAAAGCCGCAGGTCAACCTTCCACGCGTGAATGCGCTCCAGCCAGGTTTTCTCGCGCGCCAGTTCACGCTTCTCGCTGCCGAAGGAGTGCGCGTCTTTGAGCTTGCCGAAAAATGCGACGGGGTCCTTGACGCGGTAGATGCGGAAATCCAGCCGGTCCACCTGCCGGAATTGAATCCAGATTTTCGGTTGTTGTGAAGGCGCAAAGGTCTGCTGCGACGAGACGGTAAAGAAGGGCTCGGTCGAGGGAGTCTCTTGAGCACGCGCCGGGACGAATGCCATGGAGAGCGCGAGGAGAATTCCGGCGGCGAGCTGTGCTCTGCGTAGCGAGGCGTGACGACGGTCGAGTCTCATGCTCACCTAGCGCAACAGGTCAAGCCGATAGACCCCGAGGAAACGCGAATTGGAAGCGAGTGGCCTCCACCGCGGGTCCGGGTGCTGCATCAAGAGGGCGGCCCGGAGGTGGCGGACTTCGCCCCGTCGCCCCTCGAGGTCGCCCGTGTGATAGACCATCCAGTCCGCGCCCTGCGGCTGGAAGTGCGAACGGCCCACAAAGAGAATCACGTGGAATGGTTCTGTTTGGTCGGGCTGATGAAAGAAGAGCAGGTCGCCCGGCCGCGCAGCCTGAACGTCCCGCGAAACCGGGAAAGTGTTGTACAGGAGCAGCGTCCGGGCGTCGGCGAACTCCGCGAAGGCGTCGTCCCCCAAATCGGAGGCCGAGAAGGGCCCGGGGCGGGTGCGAAAAATGCGGCGCCCCAGCGGCCACCGCGGGTAGGCGTATTTGCTGACGTTTCCGAAGCCCGGCTCGAACGGCAGCCCCGCCTCGCGATGCCAGGCGGGCGTATGCGCAGCGAGGGCGTTGCGATAGGCATAACGGATCAGGGCCGCGCAGTCCTGGACTTCGTCTATTGCAGGCGCTGCGGGATGGTAATACGCGGCTTCAGCCAGAAACGTCATCCAGCGCGCGAAGCTCTCGCGGTCCACGGGCCTGTCCAGGCGGATGCAGGCGGGGAACCCGTCACCAAAGCTGTCTCCCCATACCGCCGGTTCGGACGAGGTCTCGACAGCGAAAGCCGATGATGATACCTGGCCTGCCGACGCAACTGGCTTGTAGCGGCCGGGTGAGAGATCGAAAAATCTCCAATACACGCTGGCACAAACAACCAGCCCGAGGGCAAGGGAAGTTGGGATAAGACGGGGCCGCGGGCGGTGCTGGAATGCTTGGCGCACAGTTGGACTCAGTGTTGGTTCAGGCCGAAAGCGCGAACATTTTACGGGCCTCGCGGAGGGCGCGCAAGGCTTTTTGGCAGGTCTGCGAAATCCGGTTGAACTTCCGGCCCCACCCCGGAATAATGGCCAGGACAATCCAGACTAGAGGAGCCGAGATGACGAAGAGAAAGGGTTGGTGGATGCTCACGCTTTGCGGGCTGTTATTTGGCGGGCAGGCGCGGGGGGCGGATTCGATCTCCATCGAGGGCGCGCCCTCGGATACGGGCTACAACGTGGGTTCCGAGGCGACGATCCGCGCGACATTGAAAGGAGTGTCAGGCGATGCCACACGCTTTGTGGTCTTTGCCGATATTTCCTATATCGGGACGACGGCCGTGAGCAGCGTGCAACTGGACCGCCAGGCCGAGGTCACGCCCGGCGAAGTTCGCTTCGAAGGCGGATGGCCGATTCCCGCCGACGCCCCGACCGGCATCTACAGCGTGACCTTGCGCGTCGAGGACCGAGCGGCGCATAAGGCTTATGCCCGGCAGAAGATTCGAGGCTTTGGTGCGTACAAGAAACTCGTGCGGATCGCGCGCACGACGATCGACCGGACCTTCTACATGGTGGGGCAACCCATCCACTGCGAGGTGGTGCTGGAAAACCTCACGGCGCGTGACATGAAAGATTTGAGAGTGGAGTTCTCCAATTCGAACTATCCCTGGATCTCGCTCTTTTCAACCGAAGGGAGCACGGGCAGCCAAACCGAGAACCCCGAACTGGCCATCAAGGTCATGCGGGATCATCTCAACCTGGCCCCGCGGAGCGAAGTGACCATCCCCATGATGCCCGCCGGTACGGCAACGTTCCTGCAGGGCCAGCAAGTAGCCGTGATGGGCGCCGGCGGACCGGCACGGCACGAGAAGGTTCCTCCTCCGGAAGTGAACTCCTACACCATCGCCGTTTGGAATGCCGACCGCAGCATCCTCTACGACATGCAGTTCACCACTCCGGCGGTGGTGCGTTCTCCTGACCACGAACGCCCCACGCCCTATAGTCGAAACTTTACGCATCCCTACAATTCTGATATCGACTTCACGAGATATCGCGAGTTCTACCCGCCGGACCGGGTCTCACCTGCCATCGCCCTGGACCACGGGCGTACGCTCTTCCGGCCCGGTGACCATTTTACGGTCAAAGCCACGCTGAAGAATCCCGGCGAAGCCGCCTGGAAAGGCGCGGACTTGCGGGGGGAGGTTTTGGACGCCGACGGCAAGGTGCTCCACACGGCGAACCTCGCGGCAGGGGTCGAGCTTGCTCCGGGCCAGACGCGCGCCGTGGACGCCGAACTCTGGACGATTCCCGGCACGCTCGCGCCGGGCGTCTATTCGCTCCGGCTTTCGCTCGTGCAACCCGGCGGGGGGATCGTAGGGAGGATCACCTCCGACTTCGCCGTGAATCCATTGCCGCAATCTTTGCTGGTAATCTGCGCGCACGAAGACGACGAACAGCTCTACGCCGGGCTGATGCGCGCCGCGGTCGAGGCCGGCGTCCCCGTCCAGGTGTTGATTTTCACAGGCGGCGATGTGGGCGCCTGCGAGCGCTACTATTCCAAACCCTGCGGCCCGAACGAAGCCCGTGAATTCGGCATGGTCCGCATGGAGGAAACCATCGATGCGCTGGGGCACATCGGTGTCCCGCGCGACAAGGTGATCTTCCTCGGTCTGCCCGATGGCGGCTCGGGGGCAATCTGGTCGCAGCACATCAAGGTGTCGAATCCCTTCCTTTCGATTTACCTGGCCACGGACCACGCTCCCTACGAAAGCGTCCTGCGGCCCAACTTGCCCTTTGCGCGCGAGCCGGTCATTGACCTGGTCAAGCAGATCATTACGGATTTCCGCCCCGGCATGCTCGCCCTGACGCATCCCGACGAGCGGCACGTTGACCACCGCACTGCGAACTGGTTCGCGATGAAGGCCTGCCACGAGCTTTTGCGCGAGAAGCGCATCGACTCGAACACGATCGTCCTCGCGGACGTGGCTTACGGCGCGGGTGGTTTCAAGCCGGCGCCTTACCGCTATGAGAAGGCGACGGTCTACCTGAGCGGTGAGGCCGCGGCGCTCAAGCAGGAGATGCTGTGGCTTTACCAGTCCCAGGACGGAAACCTCTACGAAGGCATGCGGCGCACATTCCCTGAACTCTCCCGAGAGGAGAACCACCTCCGAATCATCGATTGGCAGGAACACGCCGGCTGGAATGAATGATGCTCGGGGGTTCGGGATTTGGATGATCCAAAGCTGGGCTGCGTTTCCGGAGCACAGCTTTTCTCCGCCTTTCCCGACAACGGACATCTTGACGAGTTGACGCCCGGAGTATGCGCTCCTATCATGGAGGCCGCTGCAATAGTGCCTCGTGTTGGTGGTGGCAATCCGAGTGTCTTCGAGGAAAGTTCGGAATGAGTGAGCAAGCAAGACTGGCAGCATTGGCAGAACCCTCGATTGTGCCTCCCCTTCACAAACGCTTTGCGCCCGCCGCGCTGGCCAACCGCGCCTTTCGCGAGATGGTGCGCAAGTCCAGACGAGGTGTTCCTCTGGTCATCGGCTTGGAGCGCGGCGACGGCTCAATTTCCGCGTACGGGACCGAGTGCTTCGACGAAGGCGCGAGTTCGTCCGCGCTGAATCTGCCGTATGCCGAACGCTTAGTCAAATTCCTGCTTTGGCAGCGCGGGGGTTGGCGAGTGATCGTGGGTGGCCCGGGCAGCGTGGGCGAGCACATCCGGCAAGTGTATTCACCCCAGGGCGCGCGCGCCTTCGACTACGACTTCATGGGCGGCGTCTACGAGCATACCTTCACGGTTGAGATCACTGACCCCGAAAGAGTCCCCGAGCCCTCCGAAGGCACGGTACGCCTGGGCGGGCATCTCGAGGGCAGCAGGATCGGTTTCGACCTGGGGGCGAGCGACCGCAAAGTGGCCGCGGTGCTCAACGGCGAGTCGGTGTACACAGAGGAAGTCGTATGGGATCCGCGCAACGCGACCGACCCAAGCTATCACTTCAACGAAATCAATGCCGCGCTGAAGTCCGCGGCGAAGCACCTGCCGCGCGTGGACGCCATCGGCGGCAGCGCTGCGGGCGTGTATATCAACAACCGCCCGCGCGTGGCGTCGCTTTACCGCGGCGTTCCCAAGGAGCTTTTTGACGCGAAGATTGCCCGCCTCTTCATCGACCTGAAAGAAGCCTGGGGCGGGATTCCGTTTGAGGTTGTGAACGACGGCGAAGTCACGGCGCTGGCCGGTGCCATGTCGCTGAGCGACAACGCCGTGCTGGGCATTGCTCTCGGCTCGAGTCAGGCGGGCGGCTACGTCACCGAGAACGGCGAGATCACCACTTGGCTGAACGAGCTGGCATTCGTGCCGGTGGACTACGACCCGGAAGCCCCCGTGGACGAGTGGTCGGGCGACCCCGGCGTGGGCGCGCAGTATTTCTCCCAGCAGGCGGTCTTTCGCCTCGCGCCCGTGGCGGGGATCAGGCTGGACGAGTCGCTGGGGCTGGCGGAGAAATTGAAGTCCGTGCAGGAGCTACTCCACGCCGGTGACGAGCGCGCGCGGCTTATTTTTGAAACGATTGGCGTCTATGTTGGTTATGGCATTGCTCATTATGCCGACTTCTATAAGCTTCGCCACGTCCTCGTGCTCGGCCGCGTGACCTCGGGCGAAGGCGGGAACATCATCCTTCGCCGCGCCCAGGAGGTGCTGCAAAAAGAGTTCCCGGAGCTCGCCAAGAAGATTTCCATCCACCTGCCGGATGAATCCAGCCGGCGCATCGGTCAGGCTGTGGCAGCTGCCAGCCTGCCGGAAATCAAGTAATTCCTGGGAGGAACGCGATGAAATTTCATAACTCCACTTCGGAGGTGTATGTCCCCGACGGCTCGGCCGCGGAAGCGGCGCTCGCGCGCACGACCCACCTGAGCGTTGGCGCTCATCAGGACGACCTCGAAATCATGGCCTGGCACGGCATCCTCGAGTGCTTCGGCAAGAGCGACGAGCATTTCACGGGCGTCACGGTCACCAACGGCTCCGGGAGCGCGCGCGAGGGCGACTACGCCCACTACACCGACGAGCAGATGCAGGCCGTGCGCCGCGTCGAACAGAAGAAAGCGGCGTTCGTCGCTGAATACGCTGCACATGTCTTTCTGGATTACACCAGCGCCGCGGTAAAGGATGGGAAGAACACCTACGTTGTCGAAGATCTGAAGCAGATCCTCGCCGCCTGCAAGCCCCAGGTGATTTACACGCACAACCTGGCCGACAAGCACGACACGCACGTCGGCGTGGCCTTGCGCCTGATCCGCGCGCTGCGCGAGCTGCCCAAGGGCGCACGCCCTCAGAAGCTGTACGGCTGTGAAGTCTGGCGCAACCTCGACTGGCTGAAAGATGACGACAAGGTGGTCTTTGACGTCTCCGCGCACGAAAACCTGGCCATGTCGTTGGTGGGAATCTTCGATTCGCAGATTGCCGGCGGCAAACGGTATGACATCGCCACCATGGGCCGCCGCCGCGCCAACGCCACTTACTTCGCCTCGCACGCCACCGACGTCGCCACCTCGGTGATCTTCGGCATCGACCTCACGCCGCTCATCACGGACGCGGCGCTCGATCCCTGCGCCTACATCCAGAGCTTCATCGACCGCTTCGCTAAGGAAGTTTCCAGCCGAATCGCGAAGTTGTCGTGAACTGCGGCGGCGTTTGCCGCACTGCCGGTACCATGGCCCTACACCCGTTCGGCGGCTTCGCGCGCGGCGCGGAGGCTCGAGACCGGATCGCCAGTGGGAATGAATTCCATCGCCATCGAGCCCGAAAACTTGAGTTGGGCGAGTTTCTTGTAGATATTCGTGTAGTTAATCTCGCCCGTCCCCGGTTCGTGCCGTCCGGGAACGTCGGCGATGTGGACGCAGGCCACCTTGCTGATGTTCTTTTCGAGCAACGCAATCAGATTCCCCCCCGAAATCTGCGCGTGGAAGAAATCATAGAGCGCCTTCACTTGCGGATGATTTACTTCCCCGACAATCTGAAATAATTCCGCCATCGACCAGAGGTAGTAGTGGGGATTTTCCTCGAGGTCGATGTTCTCAAGCCAGAGCGTCACACCCTTGCCTTCCACGACCTCGGCGGCGCGCTTCAAACCCTCGACGCAGCTCTTGTGTTGCACCTCGGCCGCTAGGTTCGGAATACTGTCTCCCGACATGACGATGACCGAGGGGCACTCGATCTTCTCCATAATCGGCAGTTCCTTCCGCAGGTCCGCCAGGAAGGCATCGCGTTCGCGCGGGTCGCCTACGCCGTGCGCAAGCCCGGCGGTAGTGTCGAAGCTGATCCCGAGTTCCCGGCGCTTGGCATTGGCCCGGCGAAAATCCTCCTCTGACCATTTCTCATACTCGCCCACGAGTTGGACGTATTTGAATCCCGCCGCCGCGACTTTCCCCAGGCGCTGCTCGAAGGGGAGGTTTTCGAACACCGTCCAGAGCATCACCGAGAGCTTGTAGGGCACGGAGCCCGCGTCGCTCGCGGCCGCCGGATTACCCGCACCGAGCAGGGAGCCCGCCCGCGTCGCGGCCCCGGCCAGCGCGCCGGCGGCGACAGTTCGATGGAATGTTCGTCGGTTCATGGGGCACTCCAACAGAGTCGACAGTTTGCAGTTGGCAGTCAACAGTCCGGAACGCGCTAACTGTGGACTGTCAACGGTGGACTGTCAACTGCTTCTAGATCTCGCCCTTACGAGCCTGCTTTACCAGATAATCGCAGGAATGGCAGACGATGGCCATCATGGTGAGCGTTGGGTTCTGGCAGCCGATTGATACGAAGCAACTGCCATCCATGACGAACAAGTTCTTGATGTCGTGCGACTGGCAATACTTATTCAGCACCGATTTCTTCGGATCGTCGCCCATGCGCGCCACACCGACTTCATGGATGGCGTGCCCGAATGGATCCATCTGCTTTTGCGTACGGACATTCTTCGCGCCGGCGGCTTCGAGCATTTCCGCGGCGTCGCTCGCGACGTACTCGCCCATCCTCTTTTCATTCTCGCCATACGCAGCATTGATGCGCAGCGCCGGCACGCCCCAGGCGTCCACGACGTTCTTATCCAGTTCACAATAGTTCTCCCAGCGCGCCAGACATTCGCCGAAACCGCCCAGGCTGATTCTCCATTCGCCGCGCTTCACCGCTTCCTTGAAATCCCTGCCGAAGCCCTCGGCTCCCATATTGAATTCCGCCTGGCTGCCGCCCTGGTAGCCGTAACCGCGGATGAAGTCGGGATGATGGTCCGTGACGTTGCGGAAGCGGATGACGTAAATGCCGTTCGGGCGTCGCGGCGGCCCCGCCCAGGGCCGCGTTTCGAGCATGGGCATCACGCCCTCGGCTCCGTATCCCGTGAAGTGGTCCATCAGGTAATGACCGAGCGCGCCACTGGAATTGGCCAGGCCATTCGGAAGCCCGCGTGTGGCCGAGTTGAAAAGGATTCGTGTCGACTCGAGCGATTGCGCGCAGAGGATGACGACCCGCGCACGCAGTTCGCGGCTCTCGCGCGTCACGCGGTGGACATAGCGAATGCCTTTCGCCTTGCCGGTTTCGAGGTCGGCCGTTACGTGGCTCACCACAGCGTCGGCGAAGAGCGTCATTCGCCCGGTGGCTTGCGCCGCTGCGATCGTAAACGTCGGACTGTTGAAGTACGATTGCGTCGAGCAGCCGCGCTCGCAGGGCCCGCAATAGTGGCAGGGTGGATGGCCGTTCAGTGGGGCCGTCAGGTTGGCGGACCGGCCAATGGTAATCGTGCGGCCGAACTTCGCATTCACCGCCTTGCGCAGCATGATTTCGCCGCAGGTCATCGCCATCGGAGGCTGGAACTTTCCGTCGGGCAACTGCGGCACGCCCTCCGCCGCGCCACTCACGCCGATGAATTGCTCCACCTTGTCGTACCACGGCGCCAGTTCCGCATAGCGGATGGGCCAATCGTCGCCGTAGCCGTCGTGGCTGGCGGCCTTGAAATCCAGATCGCTCAGCCGGTAGCTCTGCCGGCCCCAGACCAGCGACCGCCCGCCCAGAATCCGTACTCGAAACCAGTTGAACGGCTTTCCGTCGGCGGTTGTATACGGATTGTCGAAATCATTAACGAACCAATTGTAGTTATATTCCATACAGGCATAACACCGAGACTGAATAGGCCGGGTCTTCGCCACTTCGGGGGAGAAGCCGCGATACTTGACCTGATAGGGAATCACATGCTCGGTGAAGTCTTTCTCGGGGTCGAGATTGCGGCCGGCTTCCACCAGCGCCACACGCCAGCCCGCCTCCGTCAGTTCCTTCGCCGCCCAGCCGCCTGTCGCGCCCGACCCCACGACGATCGCGTCAAAGATTTCCTTGCTGCCCGGAAAACCACCGGCCATGAAGCTGCCTCCCTCTTCCAGAATTAATTGTTGCTTCGCCGCCCTGAGAGCCGCGCGAAAGACTCCGATATTTGCATCAAGTGGGGCGATGAAGCAAGGGCGTTCAGGGCCTTGCGTTGATGTGCCCATTCATTCATACTTTGCCTTCTGCGGGGTAATCGTCCACATGAAGAAACGGGAACGAGCGAGCGGCCTGAACCGCCGCGAAGTGCTGCAGCGCCTGGCGGCGGGTGCGGGAGCCTCGGCGGCACTGCCCGCCCTGGGACACGCTGCAACGCACGACGCAGCCGCGCGCGGACACGCTCAGGCGGAGGCGCCGGCGCTCGGTTCGGAGCAGCCTCCCGACCCAACGCTCAGTTCGAAAGACTGGAAACCGAAATTTCTCGACGCGCACCAGAATGAAACCGTCGAAGTCCTCTCCGACCACATCATCCCCGATACGGACACTCCCGGCGCGCGCGCCGCCGAGGTGAACCGCTTCATCGACCTCCTTCTGAGCGCTTCCGATGCCGACTTCCAAAAGCAGTACATCCAGGCCCTGGGCTGGCTGGATGGCTACTGCCTCAAGAAATATACCAACCCGTTCGTGAAACTTGAGCACGGCCAGCAGACCGAAATCCTCACCCTGCTCACCCACAAGTCCGACGATCCCGAGATCGCTCACGGCGCGGAATTGTTCGGCGTCATCAAGGGCTCAATCGTCTATTCGTATTACAGCTCGGAGATCGGCTCGGTACAGGACCTGAAGTACGACACGAACCCCTTCCATGCGGAATTCCCCGGCTGCCCCAACCCGGACGAACACAAAAGCAGTTGACAGTCGACAGTTGACAGGTCAAAGTTTTGCTCGGTTCTTGATTCTTGACTGTCGGCTGTTGACTTTCGACTCGCACAAATGACCCAATGACCCAATCCCACCGTCCCATCGTCCAAATCTCGCTCGACTTGACTTCGATCGACGAAGCGCTCGACCACGCGCGCAAGGCGGTGCGCGCGGGCGTGGACTGGCTGGAGGCCGGGACGCCGCTCATTCTCGCCGAGGGGTTGCGAGCCGTCCAGGCGCTGCGGCGCGAGTTCCCGCAACATCCCGTCGTCGCCGACCTCAAGACCATGGACGGCGGCTACCTCGAAGCCGAGATGATGGCCAAGGCCGGCGCCACGCACGTCGTGGTGATGGCGCGCGCGCATCCGGCCACCATCAAAGTCGTGGTGCAAGCGGGCAAGGGTTACGGCATCCAGGTGATGGGCGACGATCTCGGCTGCGAAGACAAGCCCGCCGCCGCGCGCAGGATGGAAGAACTGGGCGTGGACTACATCGTCCATCACGTGGGCTATGATGAGCGCCGCGACGCGGAGGTCGTCAAGGCTCACGGCGGGCGCATGCCCAGCCCGCTCGACGAATTGCGAGCGGTCGTTGATGCGGTGCGCATCCCGGTGCAGGCCGTGGGCGGGCTCACGGTCGAGCAAGTCTTGCAACTACCCAAGTACGGCGTCTATCATCTGGTGCTCGGCGCGCCGCTGACGGTCGATGCCGATGCCTTCAAGTCGCCGGCACACGACCTGGAAGGATTGCTGAAGGAGATTATTGCCCGGTTGCGAGGGACGGCAACTGGAAACTAGAAACTGGAAATTGGAAGCTGGAATCGGGGTTTTCTTAGGTCCGAAGACGTTCAATCATCCGACCTGGCGTGTCCATTTTCCATTTTCTAGTTTCCAGTTTCTGTGCCCTACCCCAAGGTTTAGGTAACATGAGCAGTCCGTCGATGCCCGCTGTTGTCCACTACGCGCTCGCGCCGGGCGCGGTGGAGTTGCGCGAAGTCCCTCGGCCCGCGGAAATTGCCGACGACGAAGTCCTGCTCGAGTCGCGCGCCGTGGGGGTCTGTGGCAGCGAGGTTCATCAGTACCACAACACGCAAAGCTGGCGCGTCAACGTGCCGGTCATTCTCGGGCACGAATTCTGCGGCGTCGTGGCCCAGGTGGGACGCTCGGTGCGCGGCTTCCGCGAAGGCGACCGCGTGGTTTCTGAAACCGCGGCGCGTATCTGCGGCGAGTGCGCCTACTGTCGCACGGGCGAATATAACCTTTGCCCCAAGCGGCTGGGATTCGGTTACGGGCTCGACGGCGCGATGGCCGGCTTTGTCAAAGCGCCGGCACGCTGCTTGCATCATCTTCCCGAGGCGGTTTCATTCGAGAAGGCGGCGCTCGCGGAACCCTGCTCGGTCGCCTACAACGCCACCTGCTTCAAGACGCACATCCGCGCGGGGGATGCGGTCCTGGTTTACGGCCCGGGGCCGATCGGCCTGTTGTGCTTGTCGCTCGCGAAGCTCTCAGGCGCGGGCTGGCTGGGCGTGGTGGGACTGACGCAGGATGCGAAGCGCTTGGCCATCGCGACGGCGCTGGGCGCGGACGCCGCCATCGACGCGCAGCAGCCAAACGCGCTCGAAGTTGTCCGCGGGCTCGGCGACGGATTGGGCGTGGACGTGGTGATTGACGCCAGCGGCGCATCCGCTGCGCTCAAGTCGGCGCTGAGCGTCGTCCGGCCAGGCGGGCAGATCACCAAAGTCGGCTGGGGGCCGCAGCCGCTCGATTTCTCGCTCGACCCGCTGGTGGCGAAGGCGGTGCGCCTGCAAGGCAGCTTCAGCCACAACTTCCCGATTTGGGAAAAGGTGATCGCGCTGCTCGCCTCCGGCCATCTCGATCCCATGCCGCTCGTCGGCCGTGTCGAGCCGCTCAAAAACTGGAAGACCTGCTTCGACGAGATGGCGAGCGGAGAGATTGTGAAAGGCGTGCTGAAGCCGTAGAGACATTAAGCTGAAGCGTTTCACCAAATTGCTATGACAAATCAAAAATCACTCACTGGCCAAGTCGCCGCAGTCACTGGCTCGGCGCAAGGCATTGGCGCGGGGATTGCGCTCAAGCTTGCCGCGCACGGCGCGCGCGTGGTCATTCACGGCCGGGAAAAAGAAACTGAGACGGCGGAAAAAGTCCGGAAGTCTATTCAGGAAGTCGGCGGCGAGGCGATCGTTGTTCTCGGCGACCTGCGCGGCGAAGTCAATTGCCGGAACGTCGTCCGCCAAGCCGTCGAGCAGTTTGGCCGGCTCGACATCCTGGTGAACAACGCCGGCGTCGTGCATCGCGGCACGATCGAGAACACCTCCGTCGATCTGTGGGACGAAATCCTCGACACGAATCTTCGCGCCCCGTTCATTCTTTCGCAGGAAGCCGTCAAGCACATGAAGGAGCGGCGGAGCGGCTGCATCATCAACATTGGTTCGGTGAACGCACACCTGGGCTTGAAGAAGATCCTCGCCTACTCGGCCTCGAAGGGCGGGTTGATGACCTTCACGAAAAACCTGGCGAATTACCTGACGCAATACCGCATTCGCGTGAACCAGATCAACCCCGGCTGGGTGCTGACGGAAGGCGAGCACCATGTGAACATCGTCGTGGAGGGCAAGGGCGAGAACTGGCTGGAAGAAGCGGTGAAGACGCGCCCCTTCGGGCGCATGCTGCTGCCCGAGGACATCGCCAATGCCGCGCTGTTCTTCGCCACCAACGAACTTATCAGCGGAGCTGTACTCGACTTCGAGCAGCTCCCGTTCGGCGCCCCGGCGGAATGACAGACCTCAAGCGGTCACCCTCATGAAACTCGCCGCGTTCCCCAAATGCTTCATGGACCCCCTCGTGCGCGACCGCACGATGACGGTCTTCGATTGGATTGGAATGGCCGCCGATCTGCCCATCGACGGTCTCGAGATGTACGACGGTTTTTTCACCAGCCTCGACGAAGCGTACATCGATAAGGTGCGTGAGGCGATCGAGCGGCGGGGACTGGTGATGCCGATGCTCTGCTGCTCGCCGGATTTCACCAAGCCGGACGCTGACGAGCGCCGCCGCGAGGTCGAGCGCGAGAAGACGATGATCGAAGTGACGGCGCGCCTGGGCGGGGGATTCTGCCGCGTGCTCTCCGGGCAGCGCCGGCCCGAGGTCTCGCGCGAGCAGGGGATTCGCTGGGTGGTCGAGTGTATTCGCGAGCTTCTGGAATGCGCCGCGAAAAACCAAATCGTGCTCGCCCTCGAAAATCATTACAAAGACAACTACTGGGCGCATCCCGAATTCGCGCAGCGCAGCGACGTTTTCCTCGAAATTGTGAACCGAATCGATTCCCCGTGGTTCGGCGTGCAGTACGATCCCTCGAACGCCATCGTTGCCGGCGAGGATCCCATCGAATTGCTCGAATGCGTCAAGCACCGCGTGGTGACAATGCACGCCAGCGACCGCTTCCTCAAGCCCGGTCACACAATCGAGGAACTGCGGCGCATGGAGGACTCCGTCGGCTACGCCTCCATTCTTTCCCACGGCGTTACCGGGCAGGGGATGAACGACTATCCGCGCATCTTCGCCATCCTGCGCGAAGTGGGCTTCGAGGGCTGGATTTCGATTGAAGACGGGGTGAACGGTCTGGAGGAAATCCGCGCCTCGGCGGAATTCTTGCGAAGGATGATGTTGTAGCGGCGGTCTCCCCGGCCCGTTCCCGGCACGAGCCGGGGCGGGCTGACCGCCGGCTGGGAAACCGGAACAGCTTCGGCGCTCCGAGCGCGCCGCTACAGAAACAGCTCACCGGGCGAGTGCACCGGTCGCGGTGAGAAACGTTTCGACCATCTTCGTGAAGCCTCGGACTTTGGGGGGAAGTTCGTGCACGGCGAACTCCGCCGCCTGCTTGATATCTTCGACGGCGCTGAGCTGAATCCCGACGGCATCCATCGCGGCTTCCAACGGGTATTCAATCCCCGCCACCGACGTGGGATTGAAGCTGATGGAGCCTTTCAGTTCACGCTCGAGTTTGTCGGCGGTCTTGATCACACCGTCACGCATGCGGAGAAACGTTTCCCAGGTGGGACCCTGGCCGGGAAAACCCTCGAGCGCGTGCTTCTTCCCCTGGTACTCGAGCTCGCAACCCAGCCACTCGAGATCCTGGGCGAGTTGAAGAAGCCTGGGGACGGCCATGGAGTTCATTGTAGTCGAAATTGCTTGCCGCGATGGGCAAAGTCAAGAGTTGAGAGTTAAGAGTTGAGGGTCAGGAGCATCGCGGCTCGACTCTCAACTCTTAACTCTCAACCTTCTTTCCCGAGGTCCACATGGAATATCGGCACCTGCTGCACGCCGACTTAAACGTTTCGAGAGTCTCCTTCGGCACCATGACCTTCGGCTCGCAGACCGACGAAGCCACGGCGACCCGTATGGTGGACCGCTGCCTTGATGCGGGAATCAATTTCTTTGACACCGCCAATGCCTACAACCTGGGCCGGTCGGAGACGATCCTGGGCAAGGCTCTCGGCCCGCGCCGCGCCAACGTGATCCTGGCCACGAAGGCCTTCAACAAGATGGGAGACGCGCCGGATGACCGGGGGCTCTCGCGTGCCGCCATTCACAAGGCTCTCGACGCAAGCCTCAAACGCTTGGGCACCGATTACGTGGACGTTTATTATTTGCACCAACCCGACTACAACGCGCCCATCGAAGAGACGCTCGCCACCATGGACGAAGCGGTGCGCGCGGGCAAGGTGCGCTATCCCGCAGTCTCGAACTACGCCGCGTGGCAGGTCACCGAGATTCACGCGCTGGCGGAGAAGAACGGTTACAAACCGCCGCGCATTTCGCAGCCCATGTACAACCTGCTGGCGCGCGGCATCGAGGAAGAATACCTGCCGTTCTGCCGGCGCTTCGGCGTGGCGGTTGTTCCGTATAATCCGCTGGCGGGCGGGCTGCTGACGGGCAAACAGGCGCGCGAGCGCGGACCGATTGCGGGCACGCGCTTCGACGGCAACCAGATGTATCAGGACCGCTACTGGCACAGCGACTACTTCGCGGCGGTCGAAGAATTGGGCGGGATCGCGCGCCAGGCCGGTAAGACGCTGGTCGAGCTGGCCTTCCAGTGGCTGCTCAGCCAGCCCGTGGTGGACTCCATTATTCTCGGCGCGTCACGGTTGGAACAGCTTGAAGAAAATCTCAAGGCTTGTGAAGGCGGGCGATTGGATGACACGACGCTCGCGCGCTGTGATGCCGTCTGGAAACGTCTGCGGGGTGTTACTCCGAAATATAATCGGTAGGTCAGATTATGGAATTGTAAATTATGAATTGTGAATTATGAATTCATAGACCTACCCCGAAGATTGCCGAAGGGGACGAAGGATCCGGAGTCACCAAGCAGTGGGCGGTTGGTGTCCGTCAGCCGATGGATGAGAGCAAGGCGGAATGAGAGGTCATCACGATGAAAAGACAATGTGCCCCGAAGGTGGTTTTGATTCTCGTCATGGTGGGAATCACGGCGGCGGGTGCAACGCTCGCGGCGCAAGACAATCGGTCGGGGCCGTCACACGCAACGCCCGCTCAGCGCCCCGTGCATACCTTTTCGATTGTGGCGCGGGACCCGGCGACGGGCGAGATGGGCGTCGCCGTACAGTCGCACTGGTTTTCGGTGGGCGCGATTGTTTCCTGGGCGGAGGCGGGTGTGGGCGCGGTGGCCACGCAGTCGTTCGTCGATCCCGCCTACGGCCCGCTGGGCCTGGAGTTGATGCGCGCCGGGCGCAGCGCCCCGGACGCCTTGAAGTCGCTGCTCGCCGGCGACGCGGGCCGCGACGTCCGCCAGGTGGCGATGATCGACGCGCAAGACCGCGTGGCGGCGCACACGGGGGAGAAATCCATCCAGGCCGCGGGGCACATCGTCGGCAAGGATTTTTCCGTGCAGGCCAACCTGATGCTCAACGACCAGGTCTGGCCGGCGATGGCGCGCGCCTTCGAGTCGGCGCCGGGCGACCTCGCGGAGCGGATGCTCGCCGCGCTCGACGCCGGGCAGGCCGCGGGCGGAGACATCCGCGGCCGGCAGTCGGCGGCGATCGTCGTCGTGGCCGCAAAGTCCACCGGGCGGCCGTGGGTTGACCGCATCTTCGATCTGCGCGTGGACGACAGCCCCGAACCGCTGAAGGAATTGCGCCGACTCGTAACTCTTCAGCGCGCCTACAACCACATGAACGCCGGCGACCTGGCCACCGAAAAGAAAGACAACGACGCGGCTTTGCGCGAATACGGCGCGGCAGAGAAGCTCGTGCCTGACAACGCCGAAATGATCTACTGGCACGCCGTGGCGCTGGTCAACATGGGGCGCGTGGAGGAATCGCTGCCGCTCTTTCGCCGCGTCTTTGCCATGGACGCGAACTGGGCGACGCTCACGCCGCGCCTGGTGAAATCCGAGTTGCTCCCCAACGACCCGAAATTAATCGAGCGCATCGTCTCGATGACCCGCCGGCCGTGAGCCACACCGGCGACGGGGGAAGCCCTTTGCCGTGGGGGGACATTTTTTCTCTTGACTTTTGAGCGGGGTTATGCTAGGTTGTTAGCCTACAGCATGTCCCGCGCGGAACCGGTGCCCCAGCGCGGGAAGGAAGAGGGGTTGGATCCCATGGCGGCGACGGCGTTGTTCACTACTTATGAAATGGCGAATCAAACTGGAAAGTTGCCGTCG
>Ga0315275_10001694_pt1 | contig 19574 bp, 15 predicted proteins | sample YL17G03_0_MG_FD_205557 | JGI IMG/M metagenome (GOLD analysis project Ga0315275, IMG submission 205557) | Sediment microbial communities from Yellowstone Lake, YNP, Wyoming, USA - YL17G03_0 | ecosystem: Environmental > Aquatic > Freshwater > Lake > Sediment | place: USA: Wyoming | collected...
ATGCTGCGACAGCCGCCCAACTCTCGCACGTGTCCAACATCGTGGGCCTCAAGGAGGCAAGCGGCGACCTGCTCCAGATATCCGAGGTCATCCGGCAGTCCAAGCCTGGCTTCGCAGTGCTCAGCGGCGATGGAAACCTGACATTCCCGATCTGCTGTCTCGGCGGTGTGGGGGGAATTCTGGCAGATGCGCACATTCTTCCAGGCGAATGGAGCCGGATGGTGAAGCTTGTTGCCGCCGGGGACATCTCGCAGGCGCGGCAGATCCACTACCGACTGCTGCCGATCGGGTACGCGCTCTTCCTCGAGAGCAACCCGGCGCCGGTGAAGGCGGCGTTGGAGATCCTTGGCATCTGCCCAGCGACCATGCGGCTTCCGCTGCTGCCGGCAACCGACTCCTGCCGCGCCGTCCTGCGAGAGGAGCTCGCTAAGCTTGGCCTTGTCTGATGCTGAGCAAGCGCTGGAGGAGGTGCACAGCCGCGTCCGGGTATGCACCTTGTGCCCGCTGCATCTCAGTCGCACCAAGGCGGTCCCAGGCGAAGGCGCGGTTGACGCCCAGGTCATGTTCGTCGGCGAGGGCCCGGGGTTCGACGAGGACCGGCAGGGAAGGCCTTTCGTAGGCGCGGCCGGTCGCCTGCTTACCGAGCAACTGCGTCGCATCGGGCTGTCGCGTCAGCGGGTGTTCATCACGAACATAGTGAAATGCCGGCCGCCGGGCAACCGTGACCCGGAACCGCCCGAGGTCGAGGCCTGCCACGACTACCTGCTGTCGCAGATCGCCATCATCGAGCCGAAGATCGTCTGCACCCTGGGCCGGATCGCCGCGCACGCCCTGATAGACCCGAACCTATCAATCACAAGAGAGCACGCGAAGGAGCGACGAATGAGCGGCATTCTCTACCTGCCGCTTTATCATCCGGCCGCGGCACTGCATCAGGCGCGGCTCGCGGAGGCGCTGGAGAGCGACTTCACTCAACTGCGGTCGGTGCTCGATCGGGAACTCGGTTCGACCGGGCGCGGGCAGAGGCGGCCTGGTGGCGAATAGGGCTGCGCTCAACCTGTGCACTCTCGGCCCGATCAGCCTTGAGAGGAAACTCTACGCAGCCTCGACCGCGGGCTTTGCTGCGGTTGGTGTCGGCCAGGCGGAGCTTGATACCCCCGGGGAGCGGGGGAGGGAGGAGCTGCGGCTGAGCGAGCTGGCCGTCGCCGAGTTGGAGGCGGTCAGCGGGTGGATGGCGCCCGGGCGCACGGCGAGGACCGTGGCGCTGATGCAGGCCGAGAGCCTGTTCGCCACGGCCGCGGAGATCGGCGCCGGACTCGTCATCGCCTGGCCCTCGGACGAGCCGGTTGACCTGGTCGCCGCCGCCAGCTACTTCGGCGACCTGTGCCGTGCGGCCGAGCCTTTGGGCGTCCGGGTCGGGCTGGAGTTCCTGGGCGCTTCGGCGACGGTCCCCGACCTAGCCACAGCCTGGGAGATCGTCGAGATGGCCGATGCCGCCAACGGCGGGATCGTAATAGACACCTTTCACTTCTTCCGCGGCGGCTCGAGCATCGGCGCAGTCGAGCGGATACCGGGCGAGAGGATTCACCTGGTGCAAGTGAGCGACGCGCCCGAGTTGCCGCCGGCCGAACTCGGGGACGAGCATCGCCTCTACCCTGGAACGGGCGCGCTGGCGCTGGAGCCGCTGCTCGCCGCCATCCGGGCGAAGGATTACAGGGGCTGGTACTCGCTGGAGCTGCACAACGAGGAGTACTGGGCCGAAGACCCAGCGGTCATCGCGGCTCAGGGATTCCGCTCGATGCAGCGGATGGATTTGGTCTAAGGCATAGGGTTTGGGGTTCAGGGTCTAGGGTCTAGGGTTGGGAGCAGATAGGGCTGCTTCTGGAGGGTCTGTGAAGAGCTACCGAGAACTGAACGCATGGCAGAAGTCCTACGCGCTGGCTCTTGCGGTGTACCAGGCAACTCGGACCTTCCCGCGAGCTGAGGTGTTCGGTCTCACCTCGCAACTGCGCCGTGCGAGCGTGTCAATCCCCGCCAACATCGCTGAGGGCTACTGTCGCCACGGTCGCGGCGACTACCTGCGGTTTCTGTCCATCGCCCAAGGCTCGGTCGGGGAATTGGACACGCTGCTCTCCTTAGCCCATGATCTCTCCTATCTGGACGATGTCACACTGAACCAACTGGCAGGATCGCTAACAGAGGTCAGCAAGCTGCTCACGGGCCTCACGAAGAGCCTGCGTGAGCCCAGCCCGAAGCCCGGTACCCTGGCCCCTATACCCTAGACCCTAAACCCTACTCTGAAAGGAACGTCCCATATGGCAAGGGAAGGACACGTCGAGCTGAAGACGATTTGTGACAAGATCCGCCGCGAGTTCGACGCGAAGGACGCGGCGAGAGAGAAGGGGCTTACCCTCTCTCGCGAGGTGATCCGCAACAGCGCCGCCTCGATTCGCCACATTCACCGGGGGGAGTACGCGGAGGCAGAGAAGCTCATGGCAGCAAGCGTGGAGCTGCTGTCCGAGGTGCGCGAGGCGCTGAAGGACCACCCCGATGTCTACTACGCCGGGTTCGTGCAGGACGCGCAGAAGGAGCACGCGGAGGCGCACGCGACGCTGGCCCTCGTCCGGGGCGAAGCGCTGCCTGACCCCGACACGCTCGGCGTGGGGTATGCGCCCTATCTCAACGCGCTCGGCGAGGCGATCGGCGAGCTGAGGCGGCACGCGCTCGACGGCATCCGGCGCAATGAGATCGGGTGGGGCGAGGGGATACTGGCGGCGATGGACGAGGTCTACTACGCGATGATCTCGTTCGACTATCCGCCTGCGATAGACCGCGGTCTGAAGCGCACCGCCGATGTCACCCGCTCGCTCATCGAGCGCACCCGGGGCGATATCACCAACGCCGCCCGCCAGCAGCGACTTGAGAACGCGCTGGCGGAGTTGGAGGGGAGGCTGAAGCCAGGGGAGTAGCCCATCGCCGCAACAGTGGGGACGGGGCGCGAGGGGCGAGGCGATGCCCCGACGGCTGTGGGTCAAGCCTGTTGGGCAGGAGCTTGGCTCCTGCCCGTTCGTGGGTCTGTTTGCGGCCGCGAAAACCGCTGTGCTATAATGCTGTTCGTTCCTCCAGAGGCGAACATGTCATCAGAGGCGGGACGCATGCCAGAAGCCAAGCGAAAAACCATATTCAGCGCGATGCAGGTGACGGGCAGGCTCCACCTCGGCAACCTCGAAGGGGCGCTGCGCAACTGGGTCCGCCTTCAGGACGAGTACGAGCTCTACGCCGGCATCGTTGACCTGCACTCGCTTACCACCACCTTCGAGGACACGAGCGAGATCGTGCCCAATGTCCGCGAGGCGGTGATAGACTACCTTGCCGCCGGGCTCGACCCGCAGAGATGCACCATCGTGGTGCAGTCGTACGTGCCTGCGCATTGCGAGTTGCACCTGCTGCTCTCGATGATCACGCCGGTCGGGTGGCTGGAGCGCGTGCCTACCTACAAGGAAAAGCGCGAGCAGCTCCACATTGCGAACCCCTCCTATGGGCTGCTTGGCTATCCGGTGCTGATGGCGGCGGACATCCTGGTCTACCGGGCCGACGTCGTGCCGGTCGGGCGGGACCAGGAGCCGCACCTGGAGCTTACTCGCGAGATCGCGCGGCGGTTCAACCACCTGTATGGCGACATCTTCCCGGAGCCGCAGTCGCTGCTCACCGAGTTTGCAGTGCTGCCGGGGATGGACGGGCGGAAGATGAGCAAGTCCTACGGGAACTGCATCTACCTCTCCGACACCGAAGACGAGGTGCGGGAGAAGGTGCGCTCGATGTTCACCGACCCGCAGAAGATCCGCAAGGCCGATGTGGGCCACCCGGAGGAGTGCCCGGTGCAGGCCTATCACGTCGCCTATGCAGCGGAGACAGCGGAGGAGGCGGCGAGGGCCTGCAAGGCGGGGGAGCTTGGATGTGTCGCGCACAAGGCGAAGCTTGCCGACATCCTGCTCCAGGCGCTGGAGCCCCATCGCCGCCGCCGCGAGGAGCTCGTCGCGAAGCCGGAGTACGTCGCCCAAGTCATCGCCGAGGGCGCCGAACGCGCCCGCAAGAAGACGGCCGAGACGATGGAGCTGGTGTGGAGGGCGATGAGGCTGAGGTAGTGCCGCCGGGAAGGGGGACCAGTTGCGAGCAGCAAGCGGGATCGCTGGGAGGGCCGAGGCTTGCATACGCATGCCTCGGTCAACCCGAACGTCTGACCTCCTCGCCTGCCTCGGACTCGTTGTCCTCTGCCTTGCCTCCTTCGGGCCCGTGTTGGCGGGGCGGCTCTTGCTCCCGGCCGAAGGGCTCTTCCTCGTGGACCCGGTGTTCGCCCAGCACCGGCCGGCCAGTGTCTCGCCGTGGCAGAACACGCTGCTCGTCGCCGATCTCGATGGCGTGATATACCCCTGGCGGCACTATGCGGCCTCCGCCGTTGCCGCCGGGCGCATCCCGCTCTGGAATCCGTACTCGGCCTGCGGGATGCCGCTCCTCGCGAATGACCAGTCAGCGGTGCTGAACCCAACGAACCTCGTGCTGAACTGGCTTCTGTCGCCGCCGATCGCACAGAGCGCGTTCGCCCTGCTAGCGCTGCTCGTCGCCGCGCTCTCAGCTTACGGGTTTGCGCGCTCTCTCGGCGCGGTGCCTGTCGGCGCGTTCCTCGCAGGCCTGACCTACGGGTTATCCGGCTTCATCTTCATCTGGCTCGGCTATCCGCTGGCGGCGGCCGCGGCACTACTGCCGCTGTTGCTCTGGACGACCCACCGCTTTGGCCGGCGGCCATCGTTCATCGGCGCCGGCCTAATAGGGACCGTCGTTGCGTGGCAGTTCCTATCGGGGCATCTGAGCACGTCGGTGCAGACGCTTGCGTTTTGGGCGGTGTTCGCGGTTTACGAGGTCGTCCGGCTACGGGCCTCGTCCCCTCCGGGGTGGGCGCTGCGTTACGCGGGTATGCTGGCCCTTGCCGTGGTGCTTGGCGTTGGCATCGGCAGCGCGCAGCTATTCCCGACGAAAGAGTACTGCGACAACAGCACGCTCGCCACGACCGGCCGGTCCTGCTACTCGGGCGCGTCGGTCGGCGAAAGCATGAGACACAGCATTACCGGGGAGCTGGCGTTCGTGCGCACGATCGCGCGCGGCGAGGCGATGCTGCTGTTCAACCCGGAAGCTCACGGGAACCCGGCATTCCAGGATTACAGGCAGTATCCCGGGTACGGGAACTACGCGGAGCGGACGAGCTACCCTGGAATGCTTGCCCTGCTCGCACTGGTCGGCGGCCTGCTGCGGTGGCCCGCACCCGGGCACCGGCGCTTCTTTCTCATCGCCGGATGGTGCGTCTTCGCCATCCTGCTTCATCTCCCCGTCTTCAACACCGCAATCTACCTGCCTGTGCTCCGCCTGACTTCGTCGCAGCGGATGCGGTTCGTCTTCAGCCTATGCGCCGCGGCTTCGCTCGGCTTAGCAGCCTCCGACTGGCTGAGCGGTCGGGACGCTCGCCGGAATCGTCGGCTGCTGTGGGCGCTCGCGGCGCTTCTCTGCCTGTCCAGCGCGGTGACCGTACGCGCGCTGATGTTCGTGGGCCCACACCTGGGCGAGATTCCAGCCGAACTGCGCGCGCTGCGCATTCTCAAACTCGTCGCGCCGGTCGTCGCCGCGGTGATGTTGGTGACAGTCCTGCTTCTCGCGCAGCGCGGCCGCATGCCCCAGCGCGCGCTCGCGCCGGCGCTCGTCGCGATTGCGATCCTCGATCTACTGGTGTTCGGCGCGCGGTGGCACGCTCTGTCGGACCCCAAGCTCTCATACCCGATGCTGCCGGAGATCCAAAGCATGCTCGCGGCCTCGGACGGAGCTCGCATCAGCGGCACCGCGGTGATGTTCCGCCCGAACCTGTCGGTGGTGTACCGCTGCTACGACTCGCGGGCCTACGACCCTATCGCGGTGGCGCGCTACATGGCGCTCGTGGAGGCCGCACACGGGATTGCGCCGGGAAGCGATCCATTGGTCCTTCTCGGGGGAGCGGAGCCGAGCCGCCTGCTCGATCGCCTGACGAGTGTCGGAGTCCGATGGCAGTCGGATGGCCGAGGGCTTGTAGAGGCGGTTCCGGTCGAAGGCAGCACGCCACGCGCTTGTGTCGCAGCCGACGTTCTGACGTGCTCACGCAAGGCCGCGCTGGACGCCGTTCTGGCCATCAGCGACCCCTGGCGACAGACCGTGATCGAGACGCACCCAACCTGGGGCGCCGCGGCCAAACGCATCAGACCGGCGGCCATCACCTCGGCGACTCCCGGGCTTGTCACCGTGCGTGCAAACACGGAAATGCCTGGCTGGTTAGTGCTGACGGACGCTTACTTCCCGGGCTGGCGCGCATCGGTGAACGGCCGCGAGGCGCCCATCGCGCCGGCCAACTACGCCTTCCGCGCGGTGCCTATACCGGCCGGCGACAGCACGATCACGTTCACCTACGACCCGGCAAGCTACCGCATCGGGCTCTTCCTGAGTTGCCTTTCGCTGTGCGTCGTCGGCGCGTTGCTCGCCGCCGGAGCGGCAAGGTCGCATCACTGGACACGTTCCGCGGGATAAGGCATACTACACCACCGGCCGGGGCGGCGCGGGCCCCGGATACAGCAACGACAACAGCACCAGTTGAGGCTTTGGAGGCGGTAGTGTTCGTGCCAGAGGAACCAGCAACCCCGGTGACCCATCCGGCGCCGTCCGATCGGGTGTTCACCGGCCACCCCGTTAAGCTTGCCATCTTCGAGGGGCCGCTCGATCTGCTGCTCTACCTGATCGAGCGAGATGAGATAGACGTCTTCGATATCCCCATCGAACCCATCACCAACGAATACCTCCAGTACCTATCGCAGCTCGAAACTCTCAACCTGGAGGTGGCGGGCGAGTTTCTGGTGATGGCATCGCATCTCCTCGAGATCAAGTCTCGAATGCTCCTGCCGCAGCAGGAGCGGCCGCCGCAGGAGGAAGAGGAGGCGGGCGATCCGCGGGCGGAACTGGTGGCGAGGCTGCTGGAGTACCGGCGCTACAAGCACGTCGCCGAGGAGCTGCGGGCGCGAGCAGAGGTGCAGAAGTATGTGTTCTCCCGCGGGTTGTTCCTGACCGGCGAGGAGATCGCCCCCGACGAACGGCCGCACCTGATGCTCGGCGAGGTATCGGCATTCGACCTGTGGGCCGCCTTCCAGGATGTGCTCAACCGCGTCAGGGAGCCGGCGGGAGGCGAGCTGATCAAGCCGCGCTTTACCGTTCCGCAGAAGATCGCAGCGATCGCGGCGCGGCTGCGCTGGGCGCAGGAAGGGATGCGGTTCGAGGAGCTGTTCGAGGAACAGGTGACCAGGCTCGAGGTGATCGTGACGTTTCTGGCACTGCTGGAGCTGATCCGCCTGCGGCGCGTTCGGGTGGCACAGGAGGGGCTGTTCGGCGAGATACGGGTGTACCCGGCGGAGACATCGGCAAGCGATGACTGACCAGACGCCGGAGGTTACCCCGACTATCGAAGCCGATGAGGAACCCGCCGCCGAGTTGTCAGGCTCGGGCGAGAAGTTGGCAGCTTTGGAGGCGGTGCTGTTCATGGCGGCGGAGCCGATCGGCGCGGTTGAGCTGGCGGAGATCCTCGAGGTGACACCGGCAGGAGTGGAGGAGCTGTGCCGCGAGCTGGCCGCGGTGTTCGAGGGCCGCGGCGTCCAGACTGCCCGCGTCGCCGGCGGCTACCAGGTCGCGACCCGGCCGGAGTACGGCCCCTATGTAGCGAAACTCCACAAGCCGGAGCGGTTCCGGCTCTCCCGCGCGGCGCTGGAGACGCTGGCGATAGTCGCTTACAGGCAACCGGTCACCCGCCCCGAGGTGGAGGCCGTCCGCGGCGTGAACTCCGACTCAGCGATAGATACGCTGACGCAGTACCAGTTGGTGTGCGAGGCCGGACGCAAGGAAGCGCCCGGCCGGCCTGTTCTCTACCGGACAACCGATAGCTTTCTCGGCCATTTCGGGTTGAACTCGGTCGAGGACCTGCCGCGCATCGAAGCCATCCCCGCTGATGAAGAAGCCGTCCGGGCGGAGGTCGAGCAGCAGCTCTCCTCCGCCGGTGGCGCGGGCGCCCCGATTGAGCCAGCAACCGAGGGCGAGGGGGGGACGCAGGAGCAGACCGGCTGATGCGTCGGGCGAAGGGTAGTCTGGCAGCGGCAATCATCGCCGCTTCTCTTGTGGCTGTGTTCGCTTCCCCGGCTGTCGCCCTCGATCGTCCGACGGTTCAAGCTTCGTCGGCCGTTCTCATGGATGCGGACACGCGGGTGGTGCTCTTCGACCAGGCGGGGCACACCCGCCGCCCGGTCGCCAGCACGACCAAGGTCATGACCGCGCTGCTGGCGCTGGAACACGCGGGCCTCTCCGATCCGGTCTCGGTCAGCGATTCGGTGCTGTCCATCGAGGGGTCGAACGTGGGCCTTCAGCCCGGTGATGTCGTCGCCATGGACGACCTGCTGAAGTCGCTGCTGCTTGCCTCCGGCAATGACGCGGCGGTGGCGATCGCCGAGCACATCGGGGGGAGCATCGCGGGTTTCGCAGACATGATGAACGCACGCGCGGCCGAGCTGGGAGCGACCGACTCCCACTTCGCGAACCCACATGGGCTGTACGACCCCAACCACTACTCGAGCGCCTATGACCTCGGGCTCATCACCTGTGAGGCCTTCGGCCGCCCGCGCTTCTCCGAACTGGTCGGGTCCAAGGTTGCCGACGCGACGCTCCCGAGCGCGCCGGAGGGTGTGGTGCAGCTCATCAACCACAACAAGCTGCTCTGGCGTGCGGATTTTGTTGACGGGGTGAAGACAGGCTTCGTGAAAGAATCGGGGCACTGCCTCATCGCCTCCGGCAGCCAGGACGGTTGGCGGCTGATCGCGGTGGTGCTCGACAGCCCAGACATGTACGCCGACGCGCAGGCGCTGCTGAAGTACGGCTTCAACGCCTTCGGGCGCCACGTCTATGCGAGACAAGGCGACGTGGTTGGCCGGGCGCGGGTGAGCGGGGGGAAGCGCTCGCGCCTTCCGGCCGTGTGCCAGCGTACGCTCGCCCGTGTTACTGGGCCTGGTTTCACCGACGATTCCCGTCTCGAGGTGAGGATGGAGAAGCTCAAGGCGCCTGTGGCCAAAGGAGCCCGCGTCGGCACGGCTCGGCTTCTGTCGGCCGGAGGCGACGTGATCGTCGCATCGCCTCTGGTCGCGGGCGAGGAGGTCCGGCGGTCGTGGCTGAAGTTGATGGCGGCATGGTTGGTGCGAGCGGCGCTCGCGCTGGCAGCGTTCGTCTTTGTGGTGAGGACCTGTGCACAGGTTGTCAAAGCTCGTCGCCGCCGCAGGCGTATCCTCGCGGCGCAAAGCAGCCGACCTGATCCGAGCCGGCCGCGTCAGGGTTGACGGCCAGGTTGTTCTGCACCCCGGCGCGGAGGTAGACCCAGACGTCGCGCGGGTCGAGGTGGACGGCGCGCCTATCTCGGTTAGGCCGTCGCAGTACATCATTCTGAACAAGCCGCGCGGGCCGCTCTCGACTGTAGTGGACCACCGAGGGCGCGCCACTGTGCTCGACCTGCTGCCGAAGGGGGAGGACCGGCTCTACCCGGCGGGTCGGCTCGACGCAGATACCGAGGGGCTGCTGCTGATCACGAATGACGGCGACCTCACCTACCGCTTGACGCACCCGCGGTTTGGGGTCCCGAAGGTCTACGAAGCGGAGGTCGAGGGCCGGCTATCGGGTGACGATGTGCACCGGTTGACACGGGGCATGATGCTTACCGAGGGCCACACCGGCCGGACGGAGGTGACGATACTGCGAGAGGAGCGCGAGCGCTCGCTGGTGGAGATCACGGTGCATGCAGGGCGGAAGCGGATGGTGAGGCGGATGTTTGACGCCGTCGGGCATCGCGTGGTGCGCCTGCGGCGAACGCGCATAGGGCCGCTCCCATTGGGCGGCCTCAAGCCCGGTCAGTGGCGGCCACTGACCGAGGCCGAGGTCGGGCAACTCAAGGCGGCCGTAACGCGCGAAACCGCCCCGCAGGGCGGGGCGGCGTAGCACGGCTACTGGATGCAAGGGGCGCCCTCAGGCTCTCGTGACCTTGCCAGCCTTCAGGCATTTCGCGCACACGCGCAGCCGCTCGCGCTTGCCGTCGCGAAGAGCTCTGACGCTCTGGAGGTTGGGCAACCATCTTCGCTTGGTGTGAACGTGAGAATGGCTCACGCTGTTGCCAACCTGCGGTCCCTTGCCACATACATCACATCGCCTGGCCATGGTCAAACTCCCGAGTGACTTTGCGGATGACGTGGTATGATAGCACACAGGCAGCGCCCGCCGCAACCGGCGAGCCCGTCCCACGATGACAGTCAGAGCTTTGCTTGACAGCTTGAGGCAGGTTCCGCCCCTCGCGCCTGACGACTCGGCCGCGCGTGCGATTCGCATCATGCGGGCGAGAGGTGTCCCGGCGGTGCCGATCGCTGCAGGCAATCACCTGGTTGGTATCGTCTGCGAAGCCGACCTCGCCGCCGTCGTCGCGGGAGCGTCTGACGCGCGGAGCGCTCTGATTACTACACAGTTGTCCCAGGTGATGCGGCCGATACCCTTCGTCATACGCGAGGACGACGAGCTGGATGCGCTTATCGAGGCGCTTCGCGCGAACCTCATTCCGGCAGTCCCCGTCGCTGCCCCCGACGGCCGGTACCTCGGCATGGTGCTGCCGCGGGAGGCGCTGTCGCTGCTGCTCGGCGAGTCGGTCGTCCCGCCGATTGCAGGCCTCGCCACGCCGCTGGGCGTCTACCTCACCACCGGCGCGCTGCGGGCCGGGGCAGGCGATCTGGCGCTGGCGACGACCGGCGTCGCGCTGACGGTACTCAACCTGCTTTCCGAGGTCCTCGTCAACGGCGCGGCGCGGCTGCTTGGCTCAGTTCTCTCACCGGCGGCCGTGGGGGCGATCCCTTCCGGCCCAGCGGCGCTGGCGGGAATCATCATCGCCTACGCATTACAGCTCGCCCTCTTCCTGGTGCTGCTGCGCCTCTCGCCGCTCACGGGGGTCCACGCGGCCGAGCACATGGTGGTGAGCGCGATCGAGGAAGGAGAGGACCTGACACCGGAGAAGGTCAGGCAGATGCCACGGGTTCACCCGCGTTGCGGCACGAACCTGATGGCCCTGGTCGTGCTCATCGGCATCGCTTACCAGTTGCTTTCATCCGTGCGCCGCCTCAACCCGGAAGTCCATGCCCTGGCGCTTGTCCTGCTGGTGCTGGTGGTGGCACTTTCCTGGCGGCGGCTGGGGGCGGGCCTGCAGCGGTGGGTCACAACGAAGCCACCCTCGGAGCGGCAGTTGGCGAAAGCTATCGGCGTGGGCGAGGAACTGCTGGCGAAGGTGCAAGCGCACCCCGGGGCGCGGGCCAGCATACGCCGGCGCACCTGGCACACAGGGTTCATCCAGGTGGTGGCAGGCTTCGTGCTGCTGGCGCTGGCAGTCGAGTACCTGCCACAGCTCGCGACTGCCGTCTGGCATTGAACTACTGGGACTCGCACGATACGTTAGACGTGAAGTGGCTGAATCTCGCAGGGTGGAGCGCTCTGAGGGGTTTGTGGCGCAGCCGCAAACACAACCGCAAGTGCGAGATTCAGTAGACCGGAGCAATAATGGCACGCGACGTTATAATCGCCGCTCTCGCCGAGGCGGTCGCGCGGGCGCAGAACGCGGGCGATCTGCCGCCATCGGTCTCGCCGAAGATCGAGCTGCAGACCCCGCGGGACCAGCGGCACGGCGATGTGGCAACGAGCCTTGCGCTGGTGCTGGCAAGCGAGATAGGCGGCGCGCCGCGCCAGATCGCCGAGCGGCTGCTGGCCCACATGCAGCTTCCCGGCGAGATCGTCGGCGCGGTGGAGATAGCCGGGCCCGGTTTCATCAACTTCACCCTCGCTCCGGCCTATCTCCGTGGCATCGTACGTACCATCCTGGAAAAGGGCGACAGCTACGGCCGGAGCGACGCAGGAGAGGGGAGGTCGCTGCTGCTGGAGTTCGTCAGCGCCAATCCGACTGGCCCGATCGGGGTGGTGCAGGGCCGGGCGGCGGCGATCGGCGACGCCCTTGCGCGGCTCTTCGAGCACATCGGCTGGCAGGTCTCGCGCGAGTACTATGTGAACGACGCGCTCAACTCCACCCAGATCCAGCGATTTGCCGAAACGCTCGAGGCGCGCTACTTGCAGCAGTTCGGGCAGGACGTGACCGTCCCGGAGGATGGGTACCAGGGCGACTATGTGATCGCCATGGCCGAAGAGCTGGTGAAAGCCGAGGGCGACCGCTACCTGAAGATGTCGCGAGAGGAGCGCCTCGCCTCCTTCTACGATCACTCGCTCAACAGCATAGTCGGGGGTCAGAGGCGGGACATGGACGCGTTCGGCGTCCGGTTCGATACCTGGTTCCACGAGAGCTCGCTCTACGAACGCGGCGAGGTCGAGGCGGGGATCGAGGCGCTCAGGCAGGCGGGCTACACCTATGAGGCCGAAGGGGCCCTGTGGTTCAGGGCGGCCGCGTTCGGCGACGAGCAGGATCACGTGCTCGTCCGCAGTGACGGGCGGCCCGGCTACCTGGCCGCGGATATCGCCTACCACAAGAACAAGTTCGACCGCGGCTTCCATACGCTGGTTGACATCTGGGGACCGGACCATCAGGGTCACGTGAAGCGCACCAAGGCCGGTGTTCGCGCGCTGGGCTACGATCCATCGCGGTTCGAGATCCTCATCCACCAGATCGTGCGGCTCTTCCGCGGCGCGGAGATGGTAAGGATGTCCAAGCGGGCGGGGGACATCATCCCGCTGTCGGCGCTGCTCGAGGACGTCGGCGCCGACGCGGCGCGCTTCTTCTTCCTCATGCAGTCAATGGAGAGCCATCTCGATTTCGACCTCGAGCTGGCGAAGAAGCAGGCGAACGAGAACCCTGTCTACTACGTCCAGTACGCCCACGCCCGCATCTGCAGCATCCTGCGGGAGGCTGAGGAGCGAGGCGTGTGGGCGGGGTCAGTGAACCCCGCCAGCGCAGGCTTCACGAAGCCTGCGCCCAACCTCGACCGACTGGCCGAGCCCGACGAGTTCGCGCTCATCCGAGAGCTGGCCGAGCTGCCCGACGAGATAGCCGAGGCCGCCCAGCGTCACGAGCCTCATCGTATGACACGATGCGCGCGAGAGATCGCCTCAGTTTTCCACGGGTTCTACACGAACTGCCGCGTGCTAACCGACGACGCGGAGCTGACTGCAGCGCGGTTGAGCCTGGTGCAGGCGACGCTGAGCGCGCTGCGGATCGTGCTACGCATGATCGGCGTGTCGGCGCCGGAGCGGATGTGACCGGCAGAGGCCGGGGGCACGCTGCAGGGCCGGACTGGGGGCGAGGGCCGCGACCTAGTGTCGCAGCGCCCGGGTGACCATGCGGGACGAGCTGTTGAAGGCTGGCGCATTGGCGGGCACACAGGGCGAGCAGGCAGCAGGGCGCGAGCTCGGCCGACTCCACGCTCTCCTCGCCGAGGCATGGCCGGAGCGCAGGCAAGCTCGTCTTTGTGCAGGACTCCCTCCCGAGGCGGCGCAAGCGGTGATGCCGCGGGGTCGCCATTCTGCCTGCACCCGTGCTGCGCGTCATCTGGACCGCCATGTTCCGGGATGGCCGGAGCTGGCGGCGGAGCTGGTGGTGACTCAGGCCGGTCAGCCGGCAAACGATGGCCTGCGCCGTCTCTGTGCCCTCCTCTCACGCCGGCCGGTAGCGGATCCGCGTTCCCTCATCTGGGCCGCCTCCTCCACAGATGACCCGGAGATGAAGCTCTGGGCTTTGACTGCCCTCGCGGGCACCGATACCGCCGACGTCCGCGGCTTCTGGCTGAACGATCTCCGCCAGCGCGTGCGTGCCGAGGTACCGGAACCCGACGCCGCTCTGTGGTTCTCCTTCATCCGCGCGTTCCTCGGAGGCTGGCTCAGCTACGCCGACTTCCGCAACTGCCTGACTCAGGGCCGTGTCCTCACAGTGTCCGAGCCCGATGGCGACTACCCTCGGGCGCTGACCAGGCTCGGCCTCGACGGCCATCCTACCTTCACGAAATGGTACCGTCAGGTGGTCTACGAGGTCGCCCATCAGCCGGATGTCGCGCTCTCCTACGCGGCCGGCGGATGGATTCGCGACTTCCCCGGCGAGGACTACTTCTGGGAGGCGCTTGCCAGCCTCAACCGGAGAGCGGATTCGTGGTGGCCGCTGCACGTGGTCCGCTGGGCCACGGGGGTCGAGGCAGGCGACGAGCGGGTGATCTCCCGCTTTTGCGACGTATCTCCAATCACGCTCTGCCTGGTATCGTTGCTCCGCCCCGATCTCTGCTCGGCAGCGGGCAGCGCCGCCGTTGCGCCCCACCACGTGGATGCTGTCCGCTGGCTGAGAACGGCTTCACCGGCCATGCCGCTGGACTTCCGTGTGATCGAGACCCGGGTCAGGCCGTGGGCGGAACAGCTTGGCGAGGCGATGATGCTGGCGTGTGGCGCGCTGTGCTCGGTCGAGCCCCCCGACGACTTCCCGGGTGGGGATGACGCGATGCTCCGGCGCCGGGAGTGTGTGCGCTCACTCCTGCCGGAGTTCGATCGCGTGATGGAAAACGTGTCGTGCCTCCACGCGCTGCGAAAGGAGCACTTCGGCTTGCTCGTCCAGCAGGCTCGCGCCAACCAGGCAGGGGCGATCCGGGCGCTGTCGCTCTGGCCGGAGAAGGCGGAGCAAGCCGCGCCGGTGCTCTTCCGGCTCGCCCGAGAGGGCACGCAGTCGGCTCGCCGCGCCGCTCGCCAATCGCTCGAGGTGCTTCGGGCGCAGGCTGGAGCCGTGGACCTGACGGAGCTCGAGCGGCGGGTGGATCTCGCCTCCGCCTGGGCCGACGGGGGCCTTGACGGCAGACCGGCGAAGGTCTGGTGGGACATCGCCGGCTACCGGGTGAAGCTCTCCGTCGCCTCCGGCAAGGTCGTGGTACACGTCTTCTCCGGCGCCCAGAGGCTGGCCGGCATCCCGAAGGCGGTCCGGGGCGCGCCCGAGCATGAGGAGATCCGCCGGGCGCGGGCTGAGCTGGCGCGCAGCTATCGCTACTTCGGGGCGCGGTTCGAGGCGGCAATGGTGGAGGGCGTGGGGTTCAGCGGACGGAGCTTCGGGGCGCTGCTGGCCAACCCGGTCGTGCGGTCGCTCGTTTCGCGGCTGGTGCTGGTTGTGGACGGATCGCCGCAGGCGTGGGCCCCGGCCGATCCGCTGATGGAGGAGGCGCCGACGACGCAGTTCGCGGAAGCGAGCGAGGTCGCCATCGCACATCCGCTCGAGCTGGCTAGGCTCAACGACCTCGCGGCGCAGCAGCAGCGGGTGATCAACGAAGGCATCTCGCAGCCCTTCAAGCAGGTCTTCCGCGAGGTCTACACTGTTGGGGAGGAGGAGCGCGAAGCGCTGTGCTGCGAGCGGTTCGCTGGACGCGCGCTCATCGCACGGCAGGCATTCGCGCTGCTGCGATCCCGGGGCTACTCGCCGCGGGGGGGGGAGGCGGTGAAGGAGTGGCCGACAAGGCGTTTGCTGGCCCACCTCCGCTGGGCAGGTGAGGGCGAGGACGCCGGCCGGCTCCTGGCACTGACGGCAACGAAGGAGACCGTGACGAGTGGAGGGGTCTGGTTCGAGGATGAAGCTCAACGCCCCGTCGGCCTCGCCGCGCTCGACCCGATCGTGCTGAGCGAGACGCTGCGCGACGCGGACCTGCTAGTTTCGCGGGCGGCTGCGGGCGAGTTGGGGTTCACCTCCAGAGAGACGCTGCGGCTGCGAGCTACGCTGGTGCGCTGTCTCGCCCGGCTGCTTGGGCTTACCACCGTCTACGTGTCGGACGACGCGGCACACGTGCTGGTGGACGGTCGGCGCGCTCTCTACCGGGTGCACCTGGGCAGTGGGTCAGTGCTGCTGGAGGAGAGCAGGCGGCACCTCGATCTCGGGCAGGTTGCGGCGGAGGCGATCGGCGACCTGCTGGGCGAAGGGATGGATGCGGGCACCGCCCGCGTGCTCGCCACCGTTCAGACGCTGGCGCGGGACGACCAGATAACGGAGCCGGCATTCCTCAGACAGCTTCCTTGAGTCGTTGGCGCAGCCGCGCGATGCGCGCGGAGCATGTTATAATCCGCCTGCAATGAGAGAGCCCAAGGACCGCCTCATCGTCGCGCTTGACTACCCCGAGCTGGAGCCGGCGCTGCGCATGGCCGATCTTGTCGGGCCGCGCGTCGCGATGCTCAAGGTCGGCCTGGAACTGTTCAACTCGGTGGGGCCACCGGCGATCGGCGCGCTTCGGGAGCACGGCGCCCGCATCTTCTACGACTCCAAGTTCCTCGACATCCCGAACACCGTTGCCGGCGCGGCTGCCGCGGCGGGCCGCATGGGTGTCTCCATGTTCAACGTCCACGCCCTCGGCGGCGCAGCGATGATGGCGGCCGCCCGCGATGCCGCCCGGGAGGCGGCGCGCGAGGCCGGATTGCCCGCGCCGCTGGTCATCGGTGTAACGGTGTTGACGAGCCTGGGCGACCGTGAGGTGAGGGACGAACTCGGCCTTCCCTCGACCGCAGCCGAGGCGGCCCTTCGCCTGGCCCGACTGGCAAAGGAGGCAGGCTTGGACGGTGTCGTCGCGTCGGTGCACGAGGTGCCCGCGATCAAACGAGCCTGTGGAACGGAGTTCCTGACAGTGACGCCGGGGATCAGGCCGGCATGGGCGGCGGTCGGGGACCAGGCTCGGGTGGCATCGCCGCAGGAAGCGCTGGCAGCCGGAGCGGACCTGCTGGTAATCGGGCGCCCGATCACGCGCGCCGACGATCCGGTGGCGGCCTTAGAAATGGTGCTGAGGGAGATGAGCGCGTAGCAGATTGCGCGCCAGGTCGGACAGGGGAGCACAGGGCGGCACTCGTGGACAATGAACTCGACCTGCTGCTGGGAGCCGCGATTGACAATCTGCTCAAGCTGGACATACTACTCTACCTGTCCGGCCGGCAGGGCGCCGTGCTCAGCGCCGACGACGTCGCCACCCAACTGCGCCGGCAGGCTTACGAGGTGACCGCTGCGGCGGACCAGTTGGCCCAGGCAGGACTGGTGGATCGCTTCCCACTGGGATCCGGCCGCCACGTGCTCTACGGGCCATCCGAGGATGAGCATGTCCGAGAGATCATCGAGCTCCTTCAAGCGCGGTACCGCGATCCGGAGACTCGCGCCCGCATCGTCCGGGCGACGGTCAGACGCGAATCAGACAGTTGAGCGGCGGGCCGCAATGGGGCGCCGCCCCGGCCATACCGTGAGCGCAGTTGATGCCAGAACCTAGCAACGAGCCAGAGGGCGAGTCCCAGGTCACCTACCACGAGGCGAACGGCCAGCTTGTGCTCGCCAACCCGTTGCTTCAGCTCGGGTTCTCGGGGACCGATGGCACCATCCTCTCCCTCTTGCATCGGCCGACCGGTGCCGAGCTGGTTGACGCCGACGAGGCGGCTGCGACAGGGATGCTGTGGCGTCTCGACCTCGTCGGTCCCGGTGGGGCTCGCACCCCTGTCACCAATCGCGACTGCGTGGAGTTCAGCCATAGCCTGGGCCGCCCCTCGACTTCGCTCGGGGTGACCCTCTCCTGTCTCGCAGGGGCGACCCTGAGCTTGCCGAAGGGCCGCCATCGCCATCAGGGCTCGCGGCGATTGTGGCTGCAGTGGCGCGGGTTCCGCCTCGGCTCGGAGATCGTCGAGGCAGCCCTGACCGCCGAGGTCAGTCTCGCGGGCGATTCCGCCCAAGCGGTGTTCGCCGAAGAGATCGAACTGCCCGAGGGGTATGCCGCAGCATCGTTGGCCTTCCCGTGCGTCTCCGCGGTAGGCTGTCCGGACCCACTATCGGAGGACGGGCTCTTCCTCCCGCTGTCAGGAGGCATCTTCTTGCCAAACCCGGGGTCCCTCGCACCTGGGGGAGAGCGCCCTACCTGGCAGATGGATTACCCAGGCCCAGCGTCACTTCAGCTCTTCGGGTATAGCTGCGGCGAGCGGGTGGCGCTGTGGATGGCGGCGCAGGACCCGAGTGGGGCCAGGAAAACGCTCGCCGCCTCCGCAATGCCGTCCTCGAGCAGGCTACGGCTGTGGGTGCAGCACCTGCTCGCGGTGCGGCCCGATGGACACTGGTCAACGGGCTATCCCAGCGTGGTCGGGTTGGTGGGCGGCGACTGGTTCGAGGCGGCGCGGGAGTATCGCGCTTGGGCTACGGCGCAGCCGTGGGCGGGCGCGGGCAGGCGAGGCGAGCGGATCCTGCCACCGCTCACGACCGCTTACGGGCTATGGGCCTCGCATTGGGGCGGAGCGCGGCGGTGCGTGTCGGCGATGCGGGAGCTACAGCGAATCGTCAATGCGCCGATCAAGCTCGACTGGCGCTGCTGGCACGCCTGCGCGCGCGATGGGGCCTACCCCGACTACCTCCCGCCTCGGGACGGCGATGATGCCTGGTGGGCTGCCGAGAAGCAGCTCGGCGATGCCGGCGTGCTCGACCAGGTGAGCATCAGCGCGCTCCTCGCAAGCGAGGAGTCGGCCGCCTGGCGCGAGCATGAGCTGGCCCCTCACGCCCTCCAGACTGAGGAAGCGAGTGGCGCGCTCCGCCGCCCCGTCCGTCCGCCGCTGGCGGTGATGTGTCCGGGCGATGATCGCTGGCGCGGTATCGTTGCCGGTGTTGCCCGCCAGGCCGCGGAGCGCGGGGCCGACGGGGTGCTGCTCGAGGATCTCGGCTCGGCGACGGCGGTCACCTGCAACGCCGCGAACCACGGACACCAGCCGGCCGACCGTGCGCAGTGGTCTGCCACCGTTCTCAGGCTGCTGGCGGAGGTGCGGGCCACTATCGGCTCGACCCGACAGCTAGCCACCGACGAGGTCAACGAGCAATACCTGGCGGCGACTGACGCTTTCCTCTCCCAGCACGCCGGCGCCGAACGCCAACTGGCGGTGCCGCAGGAGTTCGGTCACCGGTGGATGCCGATCCCGCTCTTCGCCGCGGTCTACCACGACTACACGACCGTCATCGGGCCCGGCCTCTCTCTCGTCAACCAGCAACCGCACGATCCGGCCTGGTCTGCTTCCGTGATTGCTGAGCTGCGCGACCCGCCCCATGTCATGCAGCGCGACTACCAGACGCAGTTCTGCCTGGAGGTCGCGCGGGCGCTGACCTGGGGATACGAGCCGCTGCTCGAGAGCTTCCTTCCCGAGCAGGCGAGGGATGATGGCAACCGGCACAAGCTGGCCTTCTTGGCAGCGGCGCTGCGGGCGCAGGCTTGGGGCATCGGTGCGCTCATCCCGCAGTCTCAGTTCATGGGGCCGGTGGCCGTCGAGTGCCCGAGCCTGGAGGCCGACATGCTCGTGAACCCTCCCCGCTCGGCCGCTGCCGAGAGGCGTTTCTACCGACGCTCGTTGCCATCAGTGCTGGCGTCGGCCTGGCGAGTGCCTGGAGGCGGGCTGGCGCTGGTGCTGGTGAACATCAACCAGCAGTCGGTGGATTTCACCGC